>Ga0181519_10000139_pt1 | contig 63920 bp, 54 predicted proteins | sample PEATcosm2014_Bin_26_FD_121102 | JGI IMG/M metagenome (GOLD analysis project Ga0181519, IMG submission 121102) | Peatland microbial communities from MTU Mesocosm Facility, Houghton, MI, USA - PEATcosm2014_Bin02_10_metaG | ecosystem: Environmental > Terrestrial > Soil > Wetlands > Peat | place...
AAGCCAAGCCAAGCGGCTCTTGCGCGCGTTGTTTTTGCGCCGCCGTATTTTGACACGAAGATCACGAAGGACACCAAGGGCTCGAAGTCAGAAGACTCGAAATCAGAAGACCAGCCGCCTGACACCCTATCCGCGCGAGACGCTCGATGTCGGGCGACGCTTCGCGTCCTTGGTGTTCTTGGTGATCTTCGTGTTTCAAAACCCACCTCGACGCCCGCGGATTATATGATGGTTTCGCGCGCCGCCGCGCGGCTTCCGCCAACGCCTCCAACCTGACACTATAGGGCCCAGTGCAGGGAGATTTTCGATGAACGTCAGCGCGACGATCGGGAGCGATCTTTTCGACAATCCTCTGGGGACCGACGGGTTCGAGTTCGTCGAGTTCACGGCGCCGGAGCCGGAGCGGCTGAAGGGGCTGTTCGAGCAGATGGGGTTTGTCGCCGTCGCTCGTCATCGCTCGAAGAATGTGTTGCGGTTCGCCCAGGGCGATATCAATTTCATCCTCAATATGGAGCCCTCCGGCCAGCCGGCCGCCTTTCGCCAGCAGCATGGCCCCTCGGCCAACGCCATGGCCTTTCGGGTGAAGGACGCGGCCAAGGCCCTGAAACTCGCCATCGAGCGCGGAGCGACGCCGGTGACGGGGCTGGTGGGGCCGATGGAGCTCAACATCCCGGCCATCGAGGGCATCGGCGGCTCCAACCTCTATCTGGTCGACCGCTATGGCGCCCAGGCGATCTATGACGTGGATTTCGTGCCCATCGAGGGGGCGACCGCCAAGCCCTCCAGCGTGGGCCTGACCTATATCGACCACCTGACCCACAATGTGCACCGCGGCCAGATGGCGAAATGGGCCGACTTCTATGAGCGCATCTTCAACTTCCGCGAGATCCGCTATTTCGACATCGAGGGCGCCCAGACCGGCCTGATCTCCAAGGCCATGACCAGCCCCTGCGGCAAGATCCGCATTCCGCTCAACGAGAGCCGCGACGACCACTCCCAGATCGAGGAGTTCCTCAAGGACTATCGCGGCGAGGGCATCCAGCACATCGCGCTGGGCACCGGCGATATCTATCACGCGGTGGAGACCATGGCCGCCGACGGGGTCAAGTTCCAGGAGAGCCCGGACACCTATTACGAGGCCCTCGACGCCCGGGTGCCGGGCCACGGCGAGAACCTCCAGCGCCTGCGCGCCGACCGCATCCTGGTCGACGGCGCGCCCACCGAGGGCCAGGGCCTGCTGCTGCAGATCTTCACCCAGAACATGATCGGGCCGATCTTCTTCGAGCTGATCCAGCGCAAGGGCAACGAGGGCTTTGGCGAAGGCAACTTCCGGGCGTTGTTCGAATCCATCGAGGCGGATCAGATAAGACGAGGCGTGCTGCCGGCGACGAAGGCGTGACCCACCTCTCCCAGGGGGGGAGGAGAGGGCTTTTATCTCTTCCCCCTCTGGGGGAAGTACCGGCGAAGCCGGGGAAGGGGGCTCCAGCTTGACGCCAACCTTTCAGCCTGGCTGGAGCCCCCTCCACCCCTTCGGGGTCCCCCTCCCCCAAGGGGGGAGGAGAGGATTTTTTATCTCTTCCCCCTCTGGGGGAAGTCCCGGCGAAGCCGGGGATGGGGGCTCCAGCTTGACGCTACCTTCTCAGCCCGGCTGGAGCCCCCTCCACCCCTTCGGGGCCCCCCTCCCCCAGGGGGGGAGGAGAGGGCTTTTATCTCTTCCCCCTCTGGGGGAAGTCCCGGCGAAGCCGGGGATGGGGGCTCCAGCTTGACGCTACCTTCTCAGCCCGGCTGGAGCCCCCTCCACCCCTCCGGGGTCCCCCTCCCCCAGGGGGGGAGGAGAGGGTTTTTTCCCCTTCCCGTTGGCGTGGCGGAAGTCCCGGCGGAGTGCGCGCTTGGCCGATGATGATCTCAAGGCCATGGCGGAGGATGAGCTGACGCGGGCTTTGACGCTTTCGTGGCCGGCGCTGGCCAAGATCACGCCGTGGGGCGACAGCTATGAGGGCGTTTCGCCGGCGGGGCGGGATGTGACGGTGGAGCGGGCCTATATCTGGGCCGGAGACGCGGGCGGCGATATCCTCTGCGAGGTGACGGTCTATGGCGGCCCCTCCCGTTTCGACCAGGGCGAGCGGGCCAGCGCCCTGATCGCCCGGAAAGGCGGCGGAACATGAAGCTCGCGTCCCTCAAGGGCGGCCGCGACGGCGCCCTGGTGGTGGTCTCGCGCGATCTGGCCTGGTGCACGGCGGCCGGCGCCATCGCCCCCACCCTGCAAGCCGCCCTGGACGACTGGGACCGGTGCGAGCCGCTGCTGCGCGGCCTGGCGCAAAGCCTGGAGCACGGCTCGGTCCCCAGCCTGCGCTTTCACGAGCATGAGGCCGCCAGCCCCCTGCCGCGCGCCTATCAGTGGGCCGACGGCTCGGCCTATGTGAACCATGTGGATCTGGTGCGGCGGGCGCGGGGCGCGGCCATGCCGGAGAGCTTCTGGACCGATCCGCTGATGTATCAGGGCGGATCGGACGGCTTCCTCGGCCCGCGCGATCCGATCCCGGCCGGCGAGGCGGACTGGGGCCTGGATTTCGAGGCCGAGATCGCCGTGATCACCGGCGATGTGGCGGCTGGCGCCAGCCGCGAGGCGGGCCTTGCCGCCATTCGCCTGATCATGCTGGCCAACGATGTCTCCCTGCGCGGCCTGATCCCGGGCGAGCTCGCCAAATCCTTCGGCTTCTTCCAATCCAAGCCGGCCGGATCGTTCTCGCCCGTGGCCGTGACGCCCGACGAGTTGGGCGCCGCCTGGACCGGCGGCAAGCTTTCCGGCGCCGTGGAGGTGGAGCTCAATGGCGCCCCCTTCGGCGCCGCCAACGCGGGGCGCGACATGACCTTCGATTTCGGAACCCTGATCGCCCACGCCGCCCGCACCCGGGCGCTGGGGGCCGGCTCGATCATCGGCTCGGGCACCGTCTCCAACAGCGGCGCCGACGGCGGCCCGGGCAAGCCGATCGGCGAAGGCGGGGCCGGCTATAGCTGCATCGCCGAACTGCGCACGGTGGAGACGCTCACCGCCGGGGCGCCGGTGACCCCGTTTCTGAAAGCCGGCGATACGGTGCGTATCGAGATGCGCGGGGAGGGCCGCCACTCCATCTTCGGGGCCATCGAACAGACGGTGGGGTGAGAGGGCGGCAGCCGGGCGGTTCGCGGGCGGCGCATGGGCGGTCGAAGGGCGGCCGGATGGCGGTATTTGGCGGTCAAATGGCGGTTTTTGGCGGTGGATGGGCGGCGGCCTGGCGACCGGCGGCGGTTCGATGGAGACGCGATCCAGCTATAAACTATTGTACTGACAGAGCTTTGTGAGGCGTATCGCCAGTTTTGGCGGCTTCGCGCTGGGGCCGGGCCATCAAACATGAACTCAGGGCTCCTTTCTGGCCTTGGCATTCGCCGCCGGCCGTTCAGAAACTCGCATATTGCAATTTATATTGCATATTGTCAACCGGCCGGCGCCGCGAGAAACCACGCCTTGGGCGCGGGCGTTTCGATCGCCAAAAGGGAGATCCTCACATGCCCCAGGGCGATAAATCCAAATACACCGACAAGCAGGACCGCAAGGCCGACCACATCGCGCAGGCCTATGAGCGCCGCGGCGTCTCCGAAAAGGAGGCCGAGCGCCGCGCCTGGGCCACGGTCAACAAGGATGACGGCGGCGGCAAGATGAGCGGCTCGGGCCGCGGCCAGCACACCGGCCACCCGGCCGCGCAGAAGGGCGGCAAGCTGGGCGGCCAGGCCGCCGCCGCCCGCCCGGCGGCCGAACGCTCCGCCTCGGCCAGGAAGGCGGCGGCGACGCGGGCGAAGAAGGGCTGAACGGGTGGGCCGTGCGCCGGGGCGGCTAGCCAGCTTGGCCCGGGCGCATTAATAGGGACGCCCCACGCCCCTGTGGTGGAATTGGTAGACGCGCCGGACTCAAAAAGCGGTTTGTCTGCCTATCCCGTCGTTCTCACGGTAATGTGAAAAAGCGAATGCAATCGGGGGCTTGAGAAGGTAGGAGAGAAGAAGGCCGAACGGATCGAAGTCGCGCTAGGTGCAAACTAGGTGCAGAGCGCGAAGGCTACGGATGGCGGCGAAATCGCGGGCGTGGCGGAATTGGCAGACGCGCCGGATTCAAAATCCGGTTCTGGTGACAGAGTGTCGGTTCGACCCCGACCGCCCGCACCACTAAGAATCCGAGGATGGACGCTCGAATCGTTCAGAGCGCACCAATTGCGCTGCCTGTCACCGCCTATATGCATGTCGCGGTGGCTATCTCTAAAGCGACTTCATCTGTTAGCGTTGTAGGTTGGCACCGTGGTAATTTCGCCGAACAGACGAGTCGCCGCCGGCTCAAACCCCTTCGTGTAAGACTCCGTCCCACTATATCCTGCTAGCTTATACGCCTCAACGAGGCTTGTGGTTCTCTCCAAGGCTCTTCTTGCTAATATTGAAGCTATCTCATGCGTGTTCCACTCGATTAACCACGTCATATAGTCAGAAATATTCAATTTTTCTATTGCGATCCATATGTCACCTAAAAACGCGATGCATGTGTCTCGCTCCTTTAGGCGGAATTTAATCAATTCTTCAAGAAATATATAATATTGTCCATTTGCCTCGTCGACTGGAAATTCAACTTTATCTAATTCAATATTCGAGATCAATTCGTTAAATACTCTGTATAACCCCTCACCCGTCCCCCTGGCGTACATTCCCATGAAAAGTCTTACGACATTTATGAATTCTTGGGAGACTCTGTCCCCGGGCTCGTGAACTTCACTGATGTTATGATCGGCCATCCATTACACCCCACTTACAGCGAAAAATGATCGAACCTTGCAAAGCCGCGAGCGTCGCGATTTGGTCTTCGGACGCCGCTACTTTCGCAACATTCCGCTACCATTGCATCACGCCGGGGGCGACCGTCCGTATGATCATGAGAGTATCCCGCCGCACCTCACCGTCAACCGCGCGCGCCTGTGTCGCGCGCTTCGCGCGGACAAGAAGGCGGCCTTGGCCGCGCTTCTCATGCGCCACTGAGTCATGAGCGAAGCATGAGCCCGACGAGTCATGTCGGTCGGGGCAGGCGGGAACACTACGGAGCGGATACCGCAAAGAAACTCACTGTCGATCAAACTCCGAGACCCCGCCCGCGACCGAACGACCAGTCGATCCCGCCGCCGGGCATGGCGATGCCGGAGACATGGCGGCCGAGGTGCTGTTCGATGACGGGCCGCCAGGGGACGAGGCTGAACCCCAGGCCGTCGTCGATCATGGCGAAACGGCCGCCGGCGAGCTCGGCCGAACCGACCAGTTGGCCGCTGACGTATTCGCCGGGAACGATCGGCTTCCATTGCCGCCCGCGCCCGGCGGCCAGGGCTTGGCCTGCGCGCTCGACCTCGGCCCGCTCCAGGCGATGGACGAGGTCCCCGGGCGCGCGGATGCGCCCATCGCCCAGGTCGGTGGCATGCCCCATGTCGACCAGGGATTGCTTGCGCCGGGCCAGCGCCGCCTGCGCCTCCAGGCCGAACCCCTCGTTGGCCAGCGTGGTCGGCTGGCGCGAGGTCAGCTCGCGGTCCAGCCAGGTCGCGCCCACGTGGCCGATCTGCTGGTCGAGACTGGTCGGCGAGAGGACGTTGACGCGGATGTTGGCGCCGCTTCGGGCCTGGTCATAGGTCTGGCCGCGCTCGGGGAGATCCTTGGGGACGCGCCAATGATCGTCACCGACCCGCTCGACAACGCCCGCCCGGCGCAAGGCCTCCAGTCGGCGGACATGGGAGCGGACGAAGGCCTCGGGATCGCCGCCGGCGCGCTCCACGGCGGCCCTGGCGCGCGAGAGATGCGCAGAGGGCCGGTAGACGCCGCCCTCGTCGGCGACCTCCTGGATGTTGAGGTCGGCGGCCCTGGGACCCGAGGGGCCTGGACCGGCTGAGACAATCATGCCCCGGTTCATGTCCTCGGCGCGGGCCGCGTCCATCTCGATGTGGTGCACGCGCCCGTCCGCGCCATCGAGGACGACTCGGACCCGCTCGCCCAGTTCGTCGCCGCCGAGCCCCTTGTCGAGTACGCGGCCGACGATGCGCTCAGTAAGTTCTCCGCGATGCAGGGCGTAGGTGGAGACGGACCGCCTTTCCGCCAGTCCCTCGCGCTCAAGGGCCCGGTGCATCGCCTTGAGGATGTCGCCGCGCTCGCCGAGGTCACGCAGGGTCGCTTCGGCTTTGGGCGAGAGGGTCCAGCGCCCGGCCTCGACCTCGGTGGCGAGGCCCAGGCGCTCCAGCTTGCGGGCGCGCTGGATCAGCAGCGCCCGGTTCTGGCGCATGGTCTCCAACATGTCCTTGTAGGGTCTGAGATCGGCGAACTCGCTGCGGCTCGCCTGCTCGGCGATCAGCATCCGATCGAGGCGCGTGAAACGGTCGGCGTCCACCTCCCGCTCCAGGCCGCGGGAGACCTCCTGCTCGGTCTGTCTCCCCAGCTCCAAGGTGACGACTTCGCTCGCACGCTCGCGCACCCCATGGGCGATGTAGTCGCCGGCGATGTTGAGCGTCTTGCCGTCGTCGGTGACGCCTCGGAGGATGATGTGAGTATGGGGATGGCCGGTGTTGTGGTGATCGACCGCGATCCAGTCGAGCCGGGTGTCGAGGTCAGCCTCCATCTGTTTCATCAAGTCTCGGGTCGTCGTCCGAAGATCCGACAGCTCCGCGCCTTCCTCGGCCGAGACGATGAAGCGGAACTGATGGCGGTCCCCGCGTCCACGTTCGAGGAAGGCGCGGCCGTCTTCCGCGTCCCGCTCGGCGGAATAGGCCTCGCCCTTCTCGCCATCCCGCGTCACGCCGTCGCGTTCGAGATAGCGGAGGTGCGCGTCCACCGCCTTGGCGCTGACAAACGAGCGTCCGCGCGCGGCGCCACGTTGCGGGTTGAGCCTCACCACGCGGGCCTTCACCATCATCCGTCGCGCCCGGGTGCGCGCGCCGCTCGCCTCCCGGCGCCAGGCGTTGCGGCCCTTCAGGCTGGCCGCCGCCGCGGCGCCCCGGCCGCGCGCGTTGAAGCGACCTGTCTTCTTCCCCTTCCCGGCCAATCGCTGCGGATTGCCGCCGGCCCGGCGGATCGCCCGGTGCACCTCGCCCACGAAACTGGGCGGTCGGACGCCCGCGCGGCGGGGGCCGCCGCCGCGGACCCGGCCGGGGCGGACGCGGAAGTGCTCGTCGTCTTTCGCCATGAGGCGACGATCAGGCGTCGAGACCTGGCCGCAATAGTGAAAATCCGGTCGTCGCGGCCCGGCGTGTAAAGACATGCGCCAGCGCAGGTCGGCCCATCCGCGCTTCGCGGCGACGTCGCTCGGAGGATTGAAAACAAAGAAGAAACCGCTCTTGGCGACAGCCACCTTATTCCGGGATCGGCGAGACATGGCGAAAATCAATGTGCAGACAAGGGGTTACGACCGAAGGGAGCGAGGCGGGAATCCGCTTTATCTGGCCATCCCAGCCTTCCTAGCCGGCACGGCCGCGCGAAGGCTGTATAGGCGGCCCTTACCGGCCTCGCTGGCGACCTCCCGGGGCGGCAAATACTTGCGCGTTATCCAGGCCGCCCCCATGTCCTGACGCGGTATGGCATCGCCCGGATCGGCCGGGCTTCGAGCGCCCGAATTGAGGCTCTCAGATGTACAAACCGCCCTTCACGCTCATCATCACGATCAGCCACTCCGCCGGCAGAGGGGAACTGCCGTGGGAGAGCGTCGAGCGCCGCTCGTTCCACACCAAAGCGGACGCTTTGGACTTCGCAGACTTGCTCTGGGATGACGAAGATCAGCGGCGAAAAAAGGATGCGCGCCGGCTTCCCGCCCTTTCGGCCCTGCGGCTCGAAGGTCCAAGCGGCGTCCTCCTAGAGGGTTCGGCCTTGCGCAGCGCTGCCCGGATGCAAAGGGATTAGCGGGGAAGCTCGTGGGTAGATAAACCGAGGGCGGCCCTAGCGACCTGCCTCGGCAGACGTTTACCGTTCGGTCAACGGATGCTGTCTACCGGGCTCTATTGATCAAAATCACGCGCTTAGCATCCGGCGGGCGTTCGCGGAGCCTGGACAGTGTCCGCGGGATTTGAGTGACGCCGCAAAAGGCCCTTCGGTGGCGCTCCGACGCCGCCTCGGTGACGTTCAGGTCGGCGGGCCGCCGATCACGCCGCGCCGCCGCGCCGCGACGGTGTCGGCGGCGGCGCGGATGGGGTCGTCCTCGGCGTGGACGTAGCGCATGAACATGGTCACGGTCTTATGGGCGGTCAGCGCCATCCCGACCTTCACCGGCACGCCCGAATTGGCGATATCAGTCGCCGCCCGATGACGGATTGCGTGTGTTCCGCAATGCGGCACGCCGGCGCGCTCGACGATGCGCCGCCAGCCGGCGGAATACGTGTGTTTGGGCATCGGCTTTGCCGAATCGAGGATCGAGGGGACGACATACGGCGAGCCTTCCAGGCGCGGCGCGCTCTCCAGCAAGCGTCGGGCCTCGGCGCCCAGGGGTTTGGACATTCCGCCGGTCTTGCTATCAGGCCAGACGATCCTCCCACCCGAAAAGTCGATCCAGTCCCATTCCAGCGCTATGATCTCGGAACGTCGCGCGGCGAATTCGAACTGCAGGCGGATCGCCAGGGTGAGAAGCGGATGCTCCAGTCTCTCCGCATCGGCCCGATCCAGATAGACGAAGAGCTTGCGCAACTCCGTGTCGGTAATCAGGCGGGTGGCGCCTCGCGTGGGATATTTGAACACGTGGCGACACGGGTTCGAGCCGTCGGGCCGGTAGCCCCACACCTCGGCCAAGTTAAACATCTTGCGCAAGCACGAGAGCACGTGATTGGCCGCAGTCGGGGTCGCCTCCATGTCGGCCAAGAGTTTGCTGACGTGGGCGCGGGTGACGTCGCCGACTTTGAACCGCCCCAGCGATGGCAGGATGTGGACCCGCAGGCTTCCGCGATTGGTCTCAACCGTCGAGGGCTTGTTGCGCGGGATGCTGTGCTCGCTGAGAAAGCGCTGGGAGAGTTCATTCACGGTCGGCGATTGGCGCGCGTCCGTGCGTTGCGCGCTTGGGTCGACACCGCGACGGACTTCGGCGAGCCAGTCCCGGGCGATCGCGCGCGCCTGCTCGACGGTAATCTCTCCAAAGCGTCCGATGGCCGGTTTGCGCCGCTGGCCGTTGGCCGCCCGGTAGGCCACCATGAAGACCTTGCGTCCCGCCGGCGTTACCTTGAGCAGGAACCCCGGCACGATGGTGTCGCGCATTTCGTAGTCCTTGGAACGCGGAACGGATGCGTCGGCGAGGGTTTTGGTGAGCTTCAGTTTGGACACCTGGATCTCCCTCCGGGCTTTCGATCCAGGCGCCAAGTGGGGGCGTTCACGGATCGAAACCTGGCGTGCGTATGACGGCCGTCGATCGTCGCGATCACCAAAAACGTCCAGAGATCACAAGACGTTAGGGTGAAATCGGCGGGCGCCGGATACGCAAGGGATAGACCACTTCCGCGAACTCAAAATCCGGTACCGCAAGGTGTGTCGGTTCGAGTCCGACCGGGGGCACCAAGGGTTTTCTTTAAGCGAAGTTCTGAGAGCGGAACCAGCCCATCGGAACGTGGTTTTCGGAACGTCGTAGAAAATTGCGATGCCCAGCACGGCCGGGCATCGCGTAAGCGCTACACGCGGTCTTTGATAAATGACTCGGCCCGATCGAGGGCGTACCTTGCCTGGGACAGCGCCTGCGTCAGCGCTGCCGCTGCCCGCCCACTCAAATACGGCCCGGGCGGCGGCAATTCGGTGATGGGTGCCGGATCAACGTGAGCGAACTTCCGCTCGGTGGCGACCTCTCCAATCCTTCCGCCGTTGACCCCAAACCACGCAGCAATGTCGTGCTGACGGTCGCCTCGAGCCAACATTCCCTTCACGAGAGCCGCATCATCTTCATCAAGGGTGACGCCACTGGGGGCTGCGCGATACCTCATCATTGCCCTCCTCACGCCGCCGCGGCCAGCTTAAGCAGTTCGGTTTCGAAGGCATCCAAAACTAGATCATAAGATCCTTCATTCTTGCCGATCTTCTGAGGATCGGCGCGGAAAGCGTCCATAATGACCCGGTACTTCTTCACGATGGACGAGAAATGGCCATCCAGGAAGTCGCCCGGATCCCTCCTCCACTTCAACCGGCCTTCTGGCGTCCGTTCGATCAGGCTCCGGAGGCCGTACACCAGAGGCATGATCAGGCCATCTGGGTAGCTATAGTTGACCGGCTGATTGGTAAAATGCGTGACCGGCTTGGTCCGCATATCCTTCGCTTGCTTAACGACGGTCAGGCCGCCGAAGCGGCCGGTGCCGTCATTGTAGGCGTCGGGGAAGGCTTTGTAGATCCGGTCGTAAAGTAGCGGGATCTGAGCGGCGAGTTCCAGCGCACTGCCGACTTGAGTGTTGTGCAACTCGTGGCGATATTCGCCGCCCGTCTGCTTGGAGACGTCAGGGCTGCTCATGAGCCGATCGAACAGCTTCACGCATTCCCCCTTATTCCGATAGATATTTTGCGGGACTGGTGCATCGATGGCGCGGCCATCTTCATCCTTCGGTAGATCCACCAGGGAGAGCGGAATCCAGGCCAGCGCGATGAGGTCCCGGACCTTGATCTCGCCACCATCATTGGTCTTCCACTCCACCCGACTCGCGATGAATGGCGGGAGAGATTTGCGAAATTCCTCGTAGAATCCCTTTTGGTTCGCCTTGGTCTCTAGCTTCAACTCGACGTTGTTATTTCGAGCTGCACAGATATCTAGAAGAGAGCTCGAAAAGTCATTCATCACCTCGGAGTCATCAAGGTCGGACGGAACTAGGATCTCCAACGGAACGAGGAAGTCGAGCGGGCCATCACCGACATCTTCAGGTATGGCCTTACGCAATACCTCGACAAGGTCGCGGTTCTTTTCCCACGAGGCCTTGAAGTCGGGCCACCGGGCCAGTCGCAGCTTTTCGTTGCCGATCGCTAAGCGAAGGATCTGGGTGCCGATCGCGAGCATATTGTGGCCTCCATCGAGGATGCCCTCGATCTTCAGATTCTCGAACTTGAGCTCGTAGCGATTGCGCTCGAGCTTCTCGTAGTTGGAAGAGCCGACGAGGACGCCTTTGGTCTTGAAAGGAAACGTATCGGGCGTCTCTACGATACTTTCGATAATGGCGTCGGTTACCGGGCCGGCTTTGGCCGAGCGCGGGTTCGCTTCAAGATCGGCGGCATCAAACAGGTTGAGCATATTGCGAGCTTTCACGAAGCCCACGATACGGCGAACGGGGCCCTCCACCTGTTCGGCGACTTGGCCCTGGTCGAAACGGACGAGGATACGATCGGGATTCATAACTAAGTCTCCTTAGAGCAAGGAGAACCGTTCCAGACTGATCCCGCTGTCCGGGCGTTTTGCCCGACATCCGACACGTACCAAGCCTCCGGCCCGCTTCGTTTTCGGTCGCCACTATCCAGCAGCAGGATCTCACCAGAACCGCTCTCGGTTCTTTTCCAGCTCCCATCCGGGAGCGCGAATACAGTTAGACGAGATCGTCAAAGAGTCAATAGCTGAGCCTGTTCAGAGTTGCCACTGGGTCGCGGGGTGGCCAGCTCGGCACCCCCGCTGTCAACGGCCCCTACCTGCAGCTACACGAAGCCGCATGCCCGCAGAGCGTGTCGTTGGGGCGTTTGAAGATGCCTGCACCGGCGGTCTCGCGATAGGCGGTCTTTGCCGCGGCGAGATCGCGCGGCCCCAAGTTTCATAGCGTCTGCACCGTAGCAGTCTTGGCGTCGGCCTCCCCGATCGGAGACTGGTGAGCCAGGTTCCAGCTATGCTTGCCCCACTCCTGCAGAAAGTACGGATAGCCTCGGGTTTGTTGGAGAATCTCGACGATCGCCGCGGGCGCGGTCCATCTTTAGGGGCCTTGCCTGAGTTTATCCAAGGTCGATAAGCCGCCCTAAGGTCTTTATAAACGCAAGCGTGGCGGAAACGATCGGCTCGGCGCGCCCGCGCGGTCAACGGCCGAGCTAATTACATCCTATCGTTGGGGTCGTTGAAGGATGACACGGGCGGCCAATGGGGCAATAAGCATGTCTGAACACCGGAGATTTCGCATGCTGAAGCCGATCCTGATCTCCGCCCTGGCGGCCGTGCTGACCCTCAGCCTCGCCATCGATGGCCAGGCGATGGCCCAGAACCGGGGCGGGGGCCGTGGGGGCGGCGGCGGACGCGGCGGCGCCGGCATGGGCTCGCGGCCCGGCGGCGGCGGCGGGGGCGGTCATCGCCCTGGCGGCGGGGGTGGCGGCAATCGCCCGGGCCATGGCGGCGGCGGCAACCGGCCAGGGCACGGGGGCGGGGGCAACCGACCCGGTCACGGCGGGGGCAATCGTCCGGGCCACGGCGGCGGCAATCGGCCGGGCTATCCCGGGCATCGCCCCGGCTATCCCGGCCACCGCCCCGGGTATCCGGGCTATCGGCCGGGCTATCCCGGCTATCGCCCAGGTTATCCGGGATACCGGCCGCCGGGCTATCGCCCGCCGGGATATTATCCGGGCTGGGGCGGCGGCTATTATCCGGGCGGCTATTGGCCTCCCTATTATTCCGGCGGCGTGGCCGTGGGGGTCGCGGTGGGCGTGGCGGCGGCCAACGCCTACGATCCGCCGCCCGAGCCGATCCCCTACGCCCAGGTCCAGACCTATACCGAGACCTATCAGGGCGGCGACTGGAACGCCTATTGCACAGCCAAATACGGCAAGTACTTCGATCCGAAGGACGGCATGTATACGGCCTCGGACGGGGTGAGGTATCCTTGCCATTGATGGGGTAGGGGGAGGCGGCGCGGACCGAGCAACATCTCGTTCGAGACCTGGCTTTGTTGTATCGTGTTCAGCGGATTCCGGGCCTGGACGCCGACGATGACTGATCTCGTGAAAATCCGAAGGATCGAGCGGATCGCGCCATACCAGCTCAAGCTGTGGTTCACCGATGGCCGCGCGGGCGCGTGGGATTTCTCCGCTCTGGCTTCCGAAACGGGGCCGATGGTCGAGCCGTTCAGGGACCCGGCGTTCTTCGACAAGGTCTTCCTGGAATTCGGCGCCCTGACCTGGCCCAACGGGTTTGACTGGAGCCCCGAGGCGCTTCACGCGGACATGGCGGCGGCCGGCGCGCTTGCGGTGGAAACGGTAGGGGTCTGAAGGCCGTGGTCCCCTCGCTCCCTGAGGGGGTAAAGGCGGGAAATTGACCCATCCCACACCGTGCACCGTGGGTGGATATTTCCATAGAGTGGAATTAATATCCCTATATCCCCTCAAGGATATACCATGGCCCTGTATGTGAAAGACCCGGAAGTCGACCGACTCGCCGAACGGCTGGCCACGCTTCGGCGGGCCAGCAAGACCGAGGTGGTGCGCGAGGCGCTGGCGCATGAATTGGAGCGCCTTGAAGGCGTGCCCTCCCTGGTCGAGCGGGGCGCGGCCTTCGTCCGGGCGCTGAAGGCGCGGGCGGGGCCCGGCAAGGGCCGGCGCGCGGGCAAGGATTTCATCGACGGCCTCTACGGCCAGCCCTGATGTTCGTGGACGCCTCGGCCCTGACCGCCATGCTGGTGGACGAGCGCGATGCGCGTGAATTGCTCGCGCGCCTGCAGAACGCCACCACTCGGATCACCTCGCCCCTGGCCGTGTGGGAGACCGTGCTGGCCGTCGCCCGTATCCTCGGCCTCGAGATAGACGCGGCCCATGAGGCCGTGGAAGAATTCCTGGTGCTGACGCGGATCACGGTCGAGCCCGTTCCCGCGGACGCCCGGCGGGGCGCGATCGAGGCGTTCGCCCGTTTCGGCAAGGGTCGCCATCCCGCGGCGCTGAATTTCGGCGACTGCTTCGCCTACGCCGGCGCCAGGCTGGCGAGCCTGCCCCTGCTCTACAAGGGCGACGATTTCCCGCTCACCGACATAGAGGCTGGGTAGGAGCGCACTGAACCTTTCTCTTCCCCCTTTGGGGGAAGTACCGGCGAAGCCGGGGATGGGGGTTCCAGCTTGGCGCGGACGTCTCAGCCTGGCTGGAGCCCCCTCCACCCCTTCGGGGTCCCCCTCCCCCAAGAGGGGAGGAGAGTCGCTAAACCACCGGCCGCTCGGTGAACGCCACCTTGCCGGTCTCCAGCAGCGACTTGAGGTTGGAGAGGATCATCGGCCAGCCGCCGGAGACGGCTTCGATGAACTTGGAGTCGGCGCGGTCGATGCCGTGGGTGATGGTGAGTTTGACGACCTCGCCGGCCGGCTCCAGGGTCATCTCGCAGCGCGAGACGCCTTCGGGCTTCAGCTCGGGCCGGAACTGGTTTTGCCAGTCGAGGACCAGGCGGCGGGGCGGGTCGATCTCCACCACCTTGCCGGCGTCGGCCACCCGGCCGTCGGGGAACATCAGCTTCCAGGGCGAACCGACCTTCCAGTCACTCTCCTGATGCATGTCCATCCAGTATTGCCGGTTGAACTCCGGGCTGGTCAGGGCCTGCCAGAGCTTTTCCGGCGTGGTGCGAATAAAGGTGACATACACGAATTTCGAATGGGGCTTGGCGGTCATTGATCGTCTCCTTCCAGATGAGTCTTGAGGGCGGACAGGGCGGCGAGGCGCGCCCGATCGAACTTGCCGATCCAGCGCCGGGCGATGTCGTTGATCGGCACGGGGTTGATGAAGTGCAGCTTCTCGCGGCCCTGGCGGCGGGTGGCGACGAGGTTGGCGGCCTCCAGGATCGCCAGATGCTTGGTCACCGCCTGACGGGTCATGGCCAATCCCTCGCAAAGCTCGCTCAGCGTCTGGCCGTTGCGGGCATGCAGCCGGTCGAGCAGCGCGCGGCGGCTCGCATCGGCCAGGGCCCGAAAGACGGCGTCATCGTTCACGGGGTGAATATGCAACTAACTGGTTGCGTGTCAAGGCCTCGCCGGTGATCCAGGGTGGGGCGTGAAGCGTCCTTTCTCTTCCCCCTCTGGGGGAAGTCCCCGCGAAGCGGGGGAATGGGGCTCCAGCTTGGTGCGAAGGTTTCAGCCTCGCTGGAGCCCCCTCCACGTTGGCGTCGGGGTCCCCCTCGCCCAAAGGGGGAGGAGAGGGAAAGGGGAGCGCCCCCTACCCCTCCGCCAGCACCGCCGCATAGGCCGCGAGATCGACGTTGCCGCCGCTGAGGACGGCGACGCTCCGGCTCGGGTCGGCGGCGTGGGCGAGGGCGCCGGCGATCGAGACGGCGCCGCTGGGTTCGGCGATTAGGCGCGCTTCGCGGGCGATCTGGCGCATGGCGGCTTTCATGGCGTCTTCGGAGACGGTGACGATGTCGTCGACGAAGGCGTGGATGTGCGGCCAGGTGCGGACGCCCAGCTGCTGGACGCGCAGGCCGTCGGCGGCGGTGCGGGCGGCGTCGGCGGCGGAGATGGAGACGATGCGGCCGGAGCGGAAACTCTGGTGGGCGTCGGCGGCGAGTTCGGGTTCGACGCCGATCACCTTTACGGCGGGCCTGGTCAGCTTGATCGCCGCCGCCAGGCCGCCCAGCAGGCCGCCGCCGGAGACGGGGGCGAAGACGGTCTCCACGTCAGGCGCCTGTTCGAGGATCTCCAGGCCGACGGTTCCGGTTCCGGCCATGATCGGATCCTGGTCGAAGGGGGCGATGAGGGTGAGGCCGCGCTCGGCGGCGAGGGCCCTCGCCTTGTCGGCGCGCTCGGCGCTGGCCCCGCCGACGATGATCAGCTCGGCCCCGGCGCGTTTGACCCCGGCGACCTTGGCGGCGGGGGCGTCTTGCGGCATCACCACGGTGGCGGCGACGCCCAGGACCTTGGCGGCATAGGCGACGGCCTGGGCGTGGTTGCCGCTGGAATGGGCGACGACGCCGGCGGCCCGGGCCTCATCGGTGAGGGAGAGGATGGCGTTGAAGGCGCCGCGGATCTTGAAGGCGCCGATGGGGTGCAGGGTCTCGGCCTTGAGGCGCAGGCCGCAAATGCTCATGGCGACGATCGGGGTTGCGTTCACGTAAGGGCCGATCCGCCGACGGGCGGCGTGGATATCGCCCAGGGTGATCAGCGCCGCCGGCTCGGCGGCCGCCTCAAGCCCGAGGCTCATGCCGGGGCGCCATGGGGCGCGGCGGTGTCCTCGTCGATGGCCTTGAGATCGAACACCTTGCATTCATTGCTCTGGTTCGAGGCGAGGATGGCCTCGCGCTCGGCCATGCTGCGCCTCACCGCCTGAACGCCGCTGGCCCAGTGGGCGAGCATGGTGGCGCGGGAGAATTCATAGTCCTTGGCGCTGCTCTCATAGGCCTTGCGGCGATAGATCAGCTGAACCACGGTCAGGGCGTTCTCGCGGGCGAGTTCGGCAAGCTCCCTGGCGGTGTCCGATTTGGCCAGTTCCGGCGGCAGCTGGTCGAGCAGTTCGCGCACCAACAGCTTGGCCTTTTGGATGCGCATGACCTGGTCGGTGTTGAGCCGGGTGCGGCTGGAATAGCGGATGTCCTTCACCCGCTCGTCGGCCTCGGCCAGGGTCTTGGGCATGGGCCCTCGGGCGGGGAACAGATCGACCTGGAAGATCAGCAGATCCTTCCGCCGCTCCTCCTCCAGCACATATTCCAGGGGGGTGTTGGAGACGAGGCCGCCGTCCCAATAGAATTCGCCGTCGATCTCCACCGGCGGAAAGCCCGGCGGCAGGGCGCCGGAGGCCATGATGTGCTCGGGACCGATGACATCGCGGCGATTGTCGAAATAGGCGAAATTGCCGCTCTCGATATTCACCGCGCCGACGCTGAAGCGCAGGGCGCCGGCGTTGATGCGGTCGAAATCCACCAGCCGCTCGAGCGTGCCCTTCAAGGGCGCGGTGTCATAGTAGCTGAGGGCGCCGCTAGAGCCGGGCGGCGAGAGCTGAGGCGGCACGAGCCTTGGGGTGAAAAAGCCGCTGACCCCCAGCAAGGCCGTGGCCCCGGCGTTGAACTGGCTCACGAAGGCGCGGCCCGTATCGCCGCCCAGGAACGGATCGACCTGGATTCCGCCCGAGGCCAGGGCCCAGAACTCCTTGAGGCGGGCGACGCGATTTTCCGGGGCGTTGCCGGCGATGAGGGCGGCGTTGATGGCGCCGATGGAGATGCCGGCCACCCAATGGGGCTCGACGCCCTCCTGCGCCAAGGCTTCGAAGACGCCGGCCTGGTAGGAGCCCAGGGCGCCGCCGCCCTGAAGCACCAGGACCCGCTCGGCCGACTGGATGGCGGGGTCGTTCATGCCAAGACTCCGGTCAAGAGAGGGCTTCGATCTCGGCCAGCACCGCTTCGGTGTCGGCGCCAAGCTCGGGCGGCTCGCGGCGGATGGTGGCGGGCGTCTTCTCGAAGCGAAGGCCGGGCTTCATGGCGCGATAGGTTCCCTGGCCTTCCAGCTGGCGCTCCTCGAAAAGGGTCTGGGTTAGCTGGGGATCCTCCAGGATGTCGCGCGCCTGGCGGGCCTCCATGACGGGGATGGAGTTCTCGGCGCAGAGGGCCATCCATTCGGCGGTGGTGCGGGTGGCGGCCGCCTCCTCCAGCATGGCGTTGTAGACCGCGACCTTGCCCTGGGCGCCCTCGGCATTGACGAACCGGTCGCTCTCGTAGGCGCCCGGGAGGCCGCCCAGCTCCATGAACCTCGCGGCCTGGGCGCGGTTGGCCGGCATGACCATCAGCCAGCCGTCCTTGGTTTCCAGGGGCTTGCGGTAGGGGGTGATGGTGGTGGTGTGGCCGAACTTGCCGGTGGCCGGCACATAGGTCTCGCCATAGAGGTGCTCGGCCATGATGTAGCCGGTGAAGGTCTCCAGCATCGGCACGGCCACATACTGGCCCTCGCCGGTCCGCTCCTTGTGACGCAGGGCGGCCAGGGCGGCGATGACGGCGAAGAGGCCGCATGTCTTGTCGGCGATGATCGAGGGCACCGGCCGCAACGGGGCGCCGGGATTGACCAGGGCGGCCAGGCCAAAGGCGCCGCTGGCCGCCTGGATCAGGTCGTCGAACGCCTGGCGCCCGGCATAGGGGCCCTCGGGGGCGTAGCCCATGGCCTCGACATAGATGATATCCGGCTTGATGGCCTTGACCGCGGCGTAGTCGAACCCCAGGCGGGCGATGGCTTCTGGCCGCATGTTGTGAATGAAGATGTCGGCGGTCTTCACCAGCTTGGCGAGGGCGGCGCGGCCGGGATCGGTCTTGAGGTCCAGCACCACCGAGCGCTTGTTGCGGTTAAGGGCGACGAACAGCGGCCCCATGGTCTTGGAATTGGGGGCCTTGCCGGAGCGCTGGCGATCGCCCGACGGCTCCTCGATCTTGATCACGTCGGCGCCCAGATCGCCCAGGGTCTGGGTGGCGTAGGGCCCCAGCACGAACTGCGTCAGATCGACGACCCGCACGCCGCTCAGGGCGCCGCCATTGGCCTCGCTCATGTCCTGCTCCTCAAGCGCCATTGCGCCCGTCCTTTTGCGATGGCGGGGGCGGGGAAGGCAATGGGGGATTGGCCCGGGGCCTTGGCCGGACGCCCGGTCGACACGGCCGCGTTTTTTTGCAAGGCTGACATACTGGGGGTGGAGAGGGGCTTGGGCATGGTCGATCGCCATTGCGGCATCGATAGGGAGATCGTTCCTTGAGCACCAAGGTCATCTCCACCTATTTCGCCAAGGGCTATACCGACTTCGGCGCCTATACCAACTTCATCATCAGCCAGACCGGCGGGGTCGGCGGGGCGGGCTTTCTGGCCAAGGTCAAGGCCACGCTTTCCAACTACGGCGCCGTCCACGGCAACGGCTCCTACGGCGTCGGCATGGCGGCCGGCGGCTATCTGATCAATCAGAAGATCGGCTCGATCAGCAGTTCGGGCGATGGCGTGTGGTTCAACGCCGTCGGTTCGGTGGTCAATCTCGGCAAGATCCAGTCCACCGGCGGCGTGGGCGTGGTTCTGGAGGCGGGCAGCCGGGTCACCAATGGCGGTTCGACGAACACCACCGCCCTGATCAGCGGGTTGAGCGGCGTGGCCATGGCCGGCTTCAGCACCGCCACCAACTACGGCACGATCAAGGGAACCGGGACGGCGGGCAGCCAATACGGCGTGTTCTTCAACAACGGCGGGCTGATGACCAATGGCTCGACCGCCGATCAGACGGCGCTCGTCCAGGGCTTCGATGGCGTCGAGGTCCTGCAGAACGCCGGAACGGTGGTCAATGGCGGCACGATCGCCGGGACCCTGGCCGGCATATTGATGAAGGCCGGCGGGACGATCACCAACCTCGACACCGTCGCCTCGATCCGAGGCGGGGCCGGCATCTATGTCACCGGCGGTGTCGGCACGGTGATCAATGCCGGGATCCTGACCGGAACCGGCGGGGCCGGGGTGGATCTCAACGCCGGCGGTTTCGCCAGTAACCTGGGCCTGGGGGCCCATATCACCGGCGCCGGCGATGGCGTGCAGGTCGGCGGCGGCCAGGGCACGGTCGAGAACAGCGGCTCGATCACCGGGACCTATGGCGGCGTGCTGCTGACGGCCGGAGGCACGGTCTCCAATGTTGGCGCGGGTCGGCTAATCAGCGGCGGCGATGTCGGCGTCGGGGCCAAGGGCGGGTCGGCGACGGTGACCAACTATGCGGTGATCAGCGCCACCAACGCGGCCAGCGATGGCGTGGAATTCTATGATTCCATTGGCTCGGTGATCAACTCCGGCGGGATCAGCGGCGAGCTGGCGGGGATCGCCATGGACGCCGGGGGCGGGGTCTCCAATTTCAGCGGAACCTATGCCGTCAGCGGCCAGATCAGCGGCGGGGTGGGCGTCAATATCTCCGGAGCGTCCGGCACGGTGGCCAACGCCGCCACCATCACCGGCAGCGCCGGAGCGGGGGTGGATCTCGATGATGGCGGCTTTGTCGGCAATCTGGGCCTGGGAGCTCACATCAATGGCGTCGGTGACGGCGTGGCGGTTGGGGGCGCCAGGGGTACGATCGACAACAGCGGCTCAATCACCGGAACTCTGGCCGGCGTGGTGCTGGCGGCGGGGGGCTCGGTCTCCAACATCCTGGCCGGCCGCCTGATCAGCGGCGGCAATGTCGGTGTCGAGGCCAAGGGCGCCGCCGCCACGGTGACCAACTACGCGGTGATTTCCGGGGTGAACAGCGGAAGTGACGGGGTGCATGTCTACGATTCCATCGGCTCCGTGATCAATTCCGGCGGCATCAGCGGCAAGGCCATCGGTATTGTCATGGACGCCGGCGGATCGGTGTCCAACTTCAGCGGAACCTACGCCGTCAGTGGTCAGATCAACGGCGCGGTGGGGGTCTACATCACCGGCGGCTCGGGCACGGTGGCCAATTCGGCCGCCATCGCCGGCAGCGTCGGCGACGGCGTGAGCCTGGCCGCCGGCGGCGTGGTCAGCGATCTGGGCCTCGGGGCGGCGATCACCGGCGCGGGCGAAGGCGTGGAGATCGGCGGCGGCGCGGGCACGGTGAGCAACGGCGGCTCGATCACCGGATCTTTGGGCGGCGTCGATCTGTTCGGCGGGGGATCGGTCTCCAATACCGGCGCCGGCGCCCTGATCAGCGGTGGCAATGTCGGGGTCGGGGCCCAGGGCGCCGCCGCCGAGGTCGCCAACTCTGGGTTGATCAGCGCCACCAACGCCTCGGGCGACGGGGTCGAGTTCGACGATTCCGGCGGCGTGTTCGACAATACCGTCGTCAACGGCGGGACGATTGAGGGCGGCGCCTCGGGAAAGGCCGTGCAATTTGGGGCTGGCGACGACCTGCTGACCCTCGATCCCGGCGCGGTGTTCACCGGCGCGGTGGACGGCGGGTCGGGGACCAACACCCTTGAGTTCGCCAAGGGCGCCGGCGCCGGGAGCTTCACCGGCCTGGGCTCAGCCGCCTTCGCCAATTTCCAGGTGATCAATGTCGATAGCGGCGCGACCTGGACCTTCGCCGGCGACAACGAACTGGTGTCCGGGGCCACCCTGACCAACCGCGGGGCCGTGACCCTCGCCGGCCAGTCGCTGTTCGTCGGCGCCACCACCAATTATGGCGCCATCGACGGGACCATGACCATTGTCGGCTTTGGAACCGTTGGCGCGGTGACCAACGCCGCCGGGGCGGGCATCACCGGCGGGGCCGAGGCCATTTATGGCGGCGCCTTCAAATCCTGGTCCCTGACCAACGCCGGCTCGATCAGCGGAACCAACAACGCCATCAGCCTGATGTCGGCCGGCGGCTCGATCACCAATGAGGGCGCCGGCGTTATCAGCGGACCCAATGACGCCATCTATCTGAAGGCCGGCGGCGTGGTCGCCAACCAGGGGACCGCTTCGACGATCACCGGGGTCCTGTACGGCGTTGTCGCGGCCGGCGGCCAGACCAGCATCACCAACGCCGGAACCATCATCTCGACAGTGGGACCGCCAAGCATCAACGACAAGAAGTTGGACACACAGGGAGCGGGCGTGGTCGCAACGACCGCAAGCGTGGTCAACACGGGTCTCATCGATTCCACCGGCTCGGAGGGGCTGGGCGTGTCGGTGGTGTCCGGCGGCGTCACAAATTCTGGAACCATTGAATCGACGGGCCTCAGCGGCCAGGGCGTGTCGCTGACAACGGGAAAGGTGACTAACCAGGGCGGCGGAACGATCAAGGGCGGCGCGGTGGGCGTCGATGTGGCGATCTCGGGCCTGGTCACCAACTACGGAACCATCTCTTCAACAACACCACCCGGCTCTACTATAGTATATAAGAAGCCAAGTTCTTATGATTTCGGCCTGGATAGCGGAAAATACTATAATTTTGGCTCGGGCGTTATCCTTGATGATGGCGGCGAGGTCGACAATCGCGCCGGGGCCTCGATTGCGGGGACCGAAAACGGCGTATCGATCTATCGCGCCGCGGGCGTCGTGCGAAACGCGGGCTATATCAGCGGTGTCGATCTTTATGAGGGCGTCGTCGTGAACCAGACCGGCGGCGCAATCGGCTCTCTGACCCCTGTCAGTGACACCGACCGCTATGGCGTCGACTTCGCCAATGGCTTCGGAACGGCGACCAACGCCGGCACGATTTTGGGTGAAAGCGTCGGCGTCGTTTTCGGTCCGACGGTCGAAGTCTATCCCGGTCCGGTGTTCATTACCCGGACGGGCGTCGGCACGGTGGTCAATTCCGGCCTGATCCGGGCGACCAGCAAGTCCGGCTCTGGCGTCATCTTCAACGGCGCCTTCGACAACACCCTGACCAACAGCGGGACCATCATCGGGGGGATTGGCGGCAGGGCGGTGCAGTTCGGCGCCGGCGACGACCGGCTGATCGTCGATCCGGGCGCGGTGTTCACCGGTTCCACCACGGGCAGCGTGGTCGATGGCGGGGCCGGGAACGACACCTTGGAACTCGCCGCCGGGCCGATAACCGGAACCTTTGCCGGCCTGGAAAGCCGTTTCACCGGTTTCGAGGATGTGATCGTCGATGCCGGCGCTTCCTGGACCTTCACCGGCGTCAACGATGTCGCCCTCGGCGTCACCCTCACCGACAACGGCACGGTGACCAACACCGGGACCCTGGAGGGGCCGATCACCCTGGCCGGCGCCGGCGTGTTGGCGAACGGCGCCGGCGCCAGCCTGACAGCGGTCTATGGCCTGGCCGGCGCCACCGGCTCGGTGCTCAATCACGGGACGATCGACGCGGCGCCGGGGCCAGGCGTCTCTCTCGAGGCGGGCGGCGATGTCACCAATTTCACCGCCAGCCGGATCACCGGCGGCACCTATGGCGTCCTGATCCAAGGCGCCGGCCATACGGTGACCAACGCCGGCCTGGTGGATGGATACGGGGCGGCCGGCGTCGCCGAGACCGGCGGCGGCGTCGTTATCAACCAGGCCGGCGGGGTGATTTCCGGGTTTGCCGATGGCGTGATCATCAAGGCGGCCGGAACGGTCGTCAACGCCGGCGAGATCGCGGCCACCGACGCCGGCGGCATCGGTGTCGCCTTCACCGGCCTTTTCGACGACACCCTGACCAATTCCGGAACCATCCTCGGCGGAAGCGGGGGCAAGGCGGTGCAGTTCGGCGGCGGCGATGACCGGCTGATCGTCGATCCAGGCGCGGTCTTCACCGGCGCCGTCGATGGCGGCGCGGGCGCGAACACCCTGGAGCTGGCCAAGGGGGCCAGCGCCGGCAGCCTCGCGGGCTTCGGGACGGCGGTCACCAATTTCCAGACCACGCTCGTCGATACCGGCGCCGCCTGGACGCTTACCGGCGCCGCCGCCGTCGCCGCCGGCTCGACCTTGAGCGATGGCGGCGCCCTGACCTTCACCGGGGCGGCGAGCCTCGTGGGCGCGGTCAGCGGGCCCGGATCGCTCACCTTCGCCGGCGGCGCCTCCAGCACCCTCAAGGCCGGGGCGAGTCTTTCGACAGCCTCTCTGAGCCTGACCGGCGCCGGAACCCGGCTCGCCCTGGGGACGAACCTCGCCTACGCCGGGGTCCTCGACCAGGAGACCGGGACGACCCTGGCCCTGGGCGCCAGCACTCTGACCCTCTCCGGCGCCGGGTCGATCCTAGCCGGAAACCTGAGCGGAACGGGGACCCTCGATCTGTCGGGCGGGACCGACACGATCGGCGCCGCCACCCTGGCCATGTCGAGCTGGCTCATATCCTCCGGCGCCAGGGTCGGTCTGACGGCCGACCTCAGCGAAAACCACACCGTCTCCTTGAGCGGCGCCACGCTTTCTCTGGGTGGCCAAACGATCAAACTCAAAGGCGACTTCGCTGTTGCGGGCGGCGTCATCAACGGCGCGGGCGCTCTGGTCACCACCGGTTCGACCAGCCTGGCCGGCTTCGTGCTGGGTGGCGGGGCCGCATGGACCAATTCGGGCGTGGTGACGCAGGCCGCCGAGACCATCCTTGGCGATGCGCAAAGCGGGGCGGTCAGCCTCATCAATGTCGCCGGCGGGATCTTTGATCTGACCACCGACGATGGCGTCGGCCACGCCGGGACCGGCGGCGCCCTGACAAACCAGGGTCTTCTGGAGAAGACGGCGGGGACCGGCGATAGCCGCATCACCGTGGCCGTCACCGATAGTGGGACCATCACCGCGGCCTCCGGAAGTCTGGAATTCGACGGCCCGTCCAATACCATCAGCGGTCTGATCAATGGCGCCGGGACGGTGATCTTCGGCGGCGGATCGACCCAGCTCAACGCAGGAACCAGCCTTGGCGTATCGTCCCTGACCTTGACGAGGGCCGGGACCCAAGTGGCTCTGGGAACAAGCCTCGCCTTTGGCGGGGCGTTCAGTCAGACGGCGGGGTCGATCCTTTCCCTCGGCGCCGAGACCCTGACCCTTTCCGGGACCGACAGTTTCGCCGGAACGGTGAGCGGAGTCGGGACCTTGGCCCTCGCCGCCGGGACGACGACGTTCAACGCCGGCGCGAACCTGGGAATGGGGAGCCTTACCGAGTCCGGGGCGACGACGACGGTGACGGTGGGAGCGAACCTTGCCTATGCCGGCGTCCTGGCCCAGAGCGCCGGGACGGTGTCGGTCGGCGCCGGCGACAAGCTCACCTTTTCGGGAACCGGCGACAGCTTCTCGGGGACGCTGGCGGGCGCTGGCACGGTGGCCTTCACCGGCGGCTCGGACGCTCTGACCGGAACCACCCTGAAAGCAACCCACGTCTCCATCGGCGCGGCCACGGTCACCCTCTCCGGCTCGATCGCCAACGCCAGCGCTATCGCGGTGACCGGCCCCAGCGTGATCATCGCCGCCGCCGGCGCCACCCTGATCGGGACCGGCTCGGTCGCGATGAGCAATCTCGCCACCAACGAGATCACCGGCGCCAGCGCGGGCGCCACTCTCACCAATGTCGGCAACAAGATCAGCGGCGCCGGCCTGTTGGGCGGCGGGAAGCTCACCCTCATCAACCAGGCCGGTGGGACCATCGACGGCAATCAGACGACCGCGCTGACGATCGATACAGGGGCGGCCACGATCACCAACGCCGGGATCATCGAGAACCAGGGAAAGGGCGGCACAGTGATCTCCAGCGCTGTCAACAACACCGGAACCCTGGAGGCGCTGGCGGGGACCCTCACGGCCAATGGCGCGGTGACCGGCGCTGGCGTGGTGCGGATCACCGCCGGGACGGCCGATTTCACCTCGACCTTCAGCGAGAACGTTGCGTTCGCGGCCGGATCCACCGGGACCCTCGGGCTGGCCCAATCCCTGACCTATGCGGGGAGCATCTCCGGCTTCTCCAAGACCGGCGCCACCACCCTCGATCTGGGCGACATCGCCTTCATCTCCGGCACCACCAAGGCGACCTTCGCGGGGAACACCGCCTCGGGGATCCTCACCGTCACCGACGGAATCCACACCGCCAAGATCAAGCTGCTCGGAAACTACGCCAATTCAAATTTCGCGGTCTCCAGCGACGGTCACGGCGGGGTGGAGATCGTCGATCCGCCCGCCAGCGCGCCAGGCGTGGGCGCCTTCAGCCAGGCCATGGCCAGCCTGGGCTCGTCCGCGCCCGGGGCCCTGGTCACCGCGACCAGCCACCGGGCGGCCGATCATCCGACATTGGCGACGCCCTCCCCCGCCGGCGGCGGGTAGGATCCCCGCGCCAGGCCCGGAGGTCAGGCTCAGGTCGCGATGAACACCGATGCGCTCCGGCGCAATGAAGGCGGAATCTAGGCTATCGCCCCATGGGGCCTGAGGAGCATGGGCCGTTCGGCGGCGATGGTGCCAGCCACGGCGATGGCCGAGCCGGCGCCTGTCGCCCCGAACCCGGCCATGGCGCCGACAAAGGGGGTCGGGATCGCGGCCGGGCCAATCGCTGGCGGTCTGGCGGTGGTCCCGGCGGTGTCGACGACGATCGTCCCTCCATGCCCGTCGGTCTTGGTGACGAATGCGCCGTCGACATAGTCGCCCGTCAGCGTGATCTTGGACGTGTGGGTTCCGTCGGTGACGGTGAGGACGCCGGAGGCGGTGGTCCCCGCGAAGGTCGCCTTGGTGGTTCCCGAGATGAAAGCGATGTCGCCCAGATCGAGGGCGGTGGCGCCGGTCTTGGAGAAGCCGCTGATCGAACCGGCGTAGGTTTGCGACTTGGCCAACTCCAGGGTTCCCTTGGAGGCGGCCGCGAAGGCGACGTTCTCGGAGAAAGTCGATGCGAAGTCGGCGGTTCCGGCGGTGATGCGCACCCCGCCGGCGCCGGTCACCGCGCCGCTGACGGTGATCGTCCCGGCCAGGGCCTCCAGGGTCCCGGTGTTGTTGATCCTGCTCTTGATCACCGTGCCCCCGGCGCCGGTGTTCTCGATAACGCCGGCGTTCTCGATGATCCGGCTGCCGGTGTCGATGGTCAGGGCCGCCGCCAGGTTGCCGTCAATGGTCGCGCCGGCGTCGTTGAAGAGGCTCATCACGCCCCCGCCCAACTGGCCGGCGCCTTCGATCTTGTCGCCGACATTGGTGAGCCGCGCCGCGGCGCTGACGCCATGCAGGCTCTCGCCGGCCGAGTTGCTGAGAAGGAGGATCCCGCCGCCCTCCAGCTTGGCGCCCGCCGCGGCGACGATCAGGTCCGGCGTGGCGGCCGTCAGGGTGGTGTCCAGAGTGATGATCCCGGAAAGCGTGACCGCGGCGCCGGTGATCGTCTGATGGGCCGCGGAAAGGGTGAGGGACTCGAAGGTGTCGGCGCCGCCGGTGAAGGCCACCGTCCCGGCTCCCGCCAGGGTTCCCGACAGACTGTCCCCGATTCCGGTGAGGGTCAGCTTGTCGCCCGCGTCCACGGACAGCGTCCCGCCGCTCTGGGTCCAGGCCCCGGCGTAGGTGAGGTTGGCGGCCACGATCGCGCTCGTCGTGGCGCCGGCCATGCCCACCTGGGCCACGGTCAGGCTGGTGGCCGCGTCGAAACGGGTCTGGCCGCCCTGGAGCGAAAGGGCGCCGGCGCCGGTGACCTTGCCGGCCGTTGTCAGGCTGCCGGTGACGATCAGGGTTCCGAGGAGATCCAGGGTCGAGGTTCCCGCCGCGTCAGTGGCGCCGTCGCCATCCAGGGTGATCTGGGTCCCGCCGGCGATCTCCAGGGTGGCGAAGGTGTCGAAATTCGCGCTGGCGATCGCGCCGTGGACGCTGACATCGCCGTCCAGAAGCTGGTCGATCGAGCCCAGGCCGCAGGCGAGATCCAGCGTGCCGCCGCCGCCGGACACCTGGCCGATGAAGACCGCTCCGGATTCCACCACCAGCTTGTCGGCCGACGACAGGAACTGCACCGCCGGACCGACGGTGGCGCCCGATATCGTGCCATAGTTGGTCACCACCCCCGCGCCGGCCAGGCGGACCCCCACGAGGCCGCCCTGGATCAGGGCCGTATGGTCGGTCGGGCCGCCGTTGGTCACATTGCCGCCGGCGCTCAGGGAAACCCCGGCGGAAGTCTGGTCGGCCTCGGCCAGGATGGTTCCGAAATTGCGCACCGTCCCGGCCGCTCCGGATACGCTCACGCCGGCGACGGCCGCGAAGATCTCCGCCTTGGTGTCGTTGACGGCTCCGTTGGTGACCATCCCGCCATTGGCCAGGGAGACGCCCACGCCGCGAAAGTAGCTATCGGTATATCCCTGAGTATAGGCCGTCGGCGGATGGTATTGGCTGGCGTAGAAATAGCTCCTTATGGCGCCGTCATTGACCACCGTCCCCGCGCTCGATCCGATGACGATGCCGTAGACGCCGCCGATGTAGGCCCCGGTGTCGGTGGGGGTCCCGTTGGTGACCTTGCCGCCGGCCCTGAGGTCGATGGCCGTCGAAAGGTAGAGGTTCAGGGCGCCGGTCGAGCCGTCATAGACATAGGAGGCCGCTCCCTCGATGGCGCCGAAATTGACGACCGTGGCCGCCGCGCCCTTGGCGAGGACCGGGTTGATCAGGCTCTGCGCCCCGCTTCCGCCGATATAGGCGCTGGTGTCGGCGGCGGAGCCATTGGTCAGGACGCCGCCGTCATCCAGATAGACCACCCTCTCGCCGGCGAGCGAGGAGGTTCCCGACAGGGTCCCGAAATTGGCGATCGTTCCGGCCTGGCCGTAGATCGCCACCGCCGCGGCGCCGGCGATCAGCGCCCCCGTGTCCTTGGCGGCGCCGTTGGTCACGCTTCCGCCCTGGGAGAGGATGACGCCATTGCCCTCGGCCCCGCCGTCCGTCACCCCCAGGCCCTGAATGGCGCCGAAGTTGGCCACCGTCCCGGCCTTTTCGCCAAAGATCACCCCGATCGAGCCGCTGATCTGGGCGTTGGTGATGGTCGCGGCGCCGTTGGCCAGATAGCCGCCGGAATAGAGATAGACCCCGCTGGCGCCGGCCTTGATCCTCCCGTCATTGACGAGCGTGTAGGCGCCGAGCTTGGAGGGCGGGGAGGTGACCCCATTGCCCTCCACATAGCCGGTCGTGGTGATGCTGACCTCGGTGGTCGGCGGCGTGATGGCGTAGCCGGCCGCCAGGGTGCCGCTGATCGTCTTAGTCGTCATCGCGCCGCTCCCGAGGAGGCGTCGATGCGCCACGGTCGGATCGACCGGACTGTTCCACGCGGGGCCCGGCTCGGCAAGCCATCGGGAGGGCGAGCGCCGACGCGCGGCTCAGCGGAACGGGTTGACGATCGTGACGCCCGCGATCTGGCGTCCGTGGCTTATAGTCGCCTTCCCCCCGCCACCGGCCTTTGACAACGCCGTCGGCCCGGCGTTCTGATGTCCGCAAAAGGGAGAGGCCCATGACCAGCCAGCTTATCGAGACCTTCGAGGAGGGCGTCGCCACCCTCACCATGAACCGGCCCGAGGCGCGCAATGCGCTCACCGGCGAGATGCAGGCGGCGTTATCGGAGGCGATCACCCGCCTGGCGGCCGATCCGGCGGTGCGGGCGGTGGTGCTGACCGGCGCCGGCCAGGCCTTCTGCGCCGGGGGCGACGTCAAGGGCTTCGCCGCGCGCAACGAGAAGAGCGCCAGCGGCGAGGGCGGCGGCTTCAACATGGAGGCCCGGGTGCATGGCCTGCGCGCCGGCATGGATGTGGTGCGCACCCTGCACGAAATGCCCAAGCCGACCCTGGCGGTGATCCCCGGCCCGGCCGCCGGCGCGGGGCTTTCCCTGGCGCTGGCCTGCGACCTGCGCATCGCCGCCAACGACGCCAAGCTCACCACCGCCTTTTCCAAGGTGGGCCTGGCCGGCGACTACGGCGGCTCATACTTTCTCACCCACCTGGTGGGCGGGGCCAAGGCGCGGGAGCTGTATTTCAGCGCCGATGTGATCCTGGGCGAAGAGGCGGCGAGGCTGGGGATCGTCAACAAGGCGGTGCCGGCGGCGGAGCTGGCCGAAGCGGCCGGCGCCTACGCCCGCTATCTGGCCGGGCTGCCGACGGTGGCGATCGGCTATATGAAGCGCAATCTCAATGCCGCCGAGCACGCGACGCTCTCCGAGGTGCTCGATCTCGAGGCGATGAACATGGTGCGCACCATGATGACGGAGGATCACAAGGCCGCCTCGGTGGCGTTCGTGGAGAAGCGCAAGCCGGTGTTCGCGGGGCGGTAGCCGACCTGTCCCAAATTCAGGTATCAATTCCCACCCGATACCTAACCTCGGACCTCTCATGGCCGCCTTTCACGTTCGCATCCTCGAAGGCGGCAAGATCGTCATTCCCGGCGCCGTGCGCCGCAAGCATGGCTTCGCCGTTGGCAAGGCCCTGGTGGTGGAAGACACCGCCGCTGGCGTGACGCTTCGCTTGCTGGACGACGCCGTCGGGAACGCCCAGGCGATCATGGCTAAGATGGCACCGCCCGAACGGCGCCTCTCCGATGAGCTGATCGCCGAGCGCCGGGCCGGAGTGGTGCGTAACTAACCCCTGGCGTCCGCAACGCCTCGGCCGTCCTTCTTGATCCGCGCCGACCTGGGAGTGGCGACGCCGCCCAGTTCGGCGTTCGTCGTTGACGCCGGCGCCCAGGTCGTGGTGGTGCGCCGCCCCGAGGCGCCCTCAGCCGCGACCCGCGTCCGGTGACCTGGCGGCGGTGAGTGAAAGCCAGGCCGCCAGGGCGGCGTTGGCGCGGGTCTGCCAGCCGGGGCCGGTGGCGCGCAGCCCCTCCACCACCTCCGCGTCGAGCCGCAGGGTCACTTGCCGTTTGGGCGTCTCCAGCTTCGGCCGGCCGCGACGCACCAACCGCTCGCCTTCATAAACATCGGCGCGCTGAAGGAAGGCGTCCGTGAGTTCCGGCGCGTCGTCCGGGTCAATCCAGGCTGGCGAGCCAGCGGCGGGCTTCCCTGGCATGGGCGTACCTCATCGAAATTATGCGGCGCGCCTCGCCGCGCGGGGTCCAGACGATCGCCACCACCCGGCCCGCGAGCGTGCCGACGGTGATGAAGCGTTCCTCACCGTAGTCCCGCCGGTCATCGCTCGCGGTCATGTGACGGGTGGCGAACACCTCGGCGGCCGATGCGAAATCCAGTCCGCGGTGTCGCAGAGTCAGATCCCGCTTCGCCGGATCGAAGACGATCTTCACTCAAATAACGTAGTTACAGAAAATCGATCCGTCAAGGCGCGCTCCTCATCCGGAACGGCTCTCCGCCCGCCACAACGCTTGCGGCGTCGCCGCTCGGCGGTAAAGTGAAATCCTGAGACGATTTTTTAGGGAGTGAGCGCCGATGGCCGATTTTGGCGGGGCGGATCTGGAGACATTCCGGGCCGAGACCAAGGCATGGCTGGCGGCCAACTATCCGGCGGCGCTGAATGATCCCAAGGCGGCGGTGGATCCCGAGGCCATGTGGGGCGGGCGCGCCTTCGCCGGCAGCGCCGACCCGCAGATCGCCTGGATGCGGGCCATGGCGGCCAGGGGCTGGACAGCCCCGACCTGGCCCAAGGCCTATGGCGGCGGCGGGCTTTCCAAGGACGAGGCGCGGGTGCTCGACGAGGAGCTTTCCGCCGGCCACTACCGCTCGCCCCTGGCCTCGTTCGGCATCTGGATGCTGGGGCCGGTGCTGCTGGAATACGCCACCGAGGCGCAGAAGCAGGAACACCTCACCAAGATCGTCGCCGGCGATATCCGCTGGTGCCAGGGCTATTCCGAGCCGGGCGCGGGCTCCGACCTCGCCTCGCTGCAGACCAAGTGCGAGGACAAGGGCGATCACTGGCTGATCAACGGCCAGAAGATCTGGACCTCCTACGCCAACAAGGCCGACTGGTGCTTCTGCCTGGTGCGGACCGACACCACGAAGAAGCACGAGGGGGTCAGCTTCGTGCTGATCGACATGAAGACGCCGGGCGTCGAGACCCGGCCGATCAAGCTGATCAGCGGCGAGTCGCCGTTCTGCGAGACCTTCTTCACCGATGTGAAGATCCCCAAGGACAATCTGGTGGGCAAGGTCGGCGGGGGCTGGGAGATCGCCAAGCGGCTCCTGCAATATGAGCGCCAGAACATCTCCGGCGGCTTCGTGGGCGGCGGCGGGGGGGCCGGCGGCGCGCCGGGCGACCTTGGCGAAATCGCCGCCCGCTATGTGGGCCTGGACGCCAGCGGGGCGCTGGCCGACGCGGACCTGCGCGGCCGCATCACCAAGAGCAAGATGGACTCCCAGGCCTTCTTCCTGACGCTGAGCCGGGTGGCCGCCGAATCCCGCGCCAGCAATGGCCCCAGCGCCGCCACCTCGATCATCAAATACGCCGCCGCCTCTCTGGCCCAGGAGCGCTCGGAGCTGATGGTCGAGACCCTGGGCGCCCAGGGCCTGGGCTGGGAGGGGGACGAGTTCACCCCCGCCGAACGCCTCACCACCCGGGGCTGGCTGCGCTCCAAGGGCAACTCCATCGAGGGCGGCACCTCGGAGGTGAACCTCAATGTGGTGGCCAAGCGCGTGCTGGGCCTGCCCGACCCGATCAAGGCGGGGTAGGCCGGCTCGGCTCGCGCTGTCGGAGCCGCTCTTCTTCAGGCATCAATCGCGTCGCGCAGGGCCGTGAGGCGGATGTCGGGGGCCAGAGCCCTCTCGGTCACCAACTCCACTTTTTGACCCAGGCGCGCGCTGACTTCGTCCTGCAAGGTGAATTGACGCAAGCCCAGCGGGCGACTGAAGTCGGCGATAAGGTCGATGTCGCTATCCGCCCGCGCTTGATCGCGCGCGTGGGAGCCGAAGAGGCGCAGGCGGGTGACCCCCTCGCTGGCGAGCCAGGGTTTCAAGGCGGCCAGGCGGGCTAGGATCTCGGCGCGGGACATGGCGCGGAAGCCATACCACAAAAACGAGCGCCTCGCCTCGCCGCCGAATTCAAACATCCGTTCGCCATGGCGCTTGCGACGCCGGGCGGCGCGCGTAAAGTGAAAGCCGAAGAAGGATAGATAAAGGGAGCAGGGTCGATGGCCGAGCCAGGCGGGGCCGATCTGGAGGCGTTTCGCGCCGAGGCGCGCGCTTGGCTGGACGAGAACGCTCCGGCCTCGATCCGTGGCCTGCCGGACGTCGCCGTGGAAAGCTCGATGGCGGGGCTCAAGCCGACCGGCGATCAGGAACTTTGGCGCAAGCGGATGGGCGAGAAGGGGTGGGGCGCTCCGACCTGGCCAGAAGCCTACGGCGGCGGGGGATTGTCGGCGGCGCAGGCCAGGGTGCTCTCGGAGGAAATGGCGCGCCTGGGTGTCTCCAACCCCATCGTTGGCATGGGCACGAGCATGTTCGGTCCGACGCTGCTGGAATATGGAACGGAGGATCAGAAGCAGCGGCACATTCCGCCGATCGTGCGGGGCGAGTTGCGCTGGTGCCAGGGCTATTCCGAGCCGGGCGCGGGTTCCGATCTCGCCGCTCTGCAGACGAGGCTTACGGACGCCGGCGATCACTGGCTGGTCAACGGCCAGAAGATCTGGACGAGCGGCGCGCAATGGGCCGACTGGTGTTTCTGCCTGGTGCGCACCGACACCACCAAGAAGCACGACGGCATCTCCTTCGTGCTGATCAACATGCGCCAGCCAGGCGTCGAAACCCGGCCGATAAAGCTGATCGCCGGACACTCGCCCTTCTGCGAGACCTTCTTCACCGATGCGCGGGTGGAGAAGAACGACATGGTGGGCCCGATGAACGGCGGCTGGACGGTGGGCAAGCGCCTGCTGCAGCACGAGCGCTCCGGCCAGGGCGGCGGACGCATGCTGAGCGCCAGCGCCGGCCTTGGCGAGCTGATCGAGGCATACTGGAGCGAGCCTGACGGGGCCGAGGACCTCCGCACCCGCGCCGTCTCCAACATGATCGACGCCAGGGCTCATGCGCTGACCGTCCAGCGGGCGGCGGCGGAGGCCAAGGGCAACGCCAACCCGAGCGCCATCACCTCGATCATGAAGAATTCGGTCACCCGCATCGGTCAGGAGAAGGCGGAACTGGGTCTCGAGATCATGGGCCACCAGGGGCTGGGCTGGGAGGGCGACGAATTCGCCGAGGCCGAGCTCCAGGCGGTTCGCGGTTGGCTGGCCGGCAAGGCCTGGACCATCTATGGCGGCTCGTTCGAAATCCAGAACAACATCATCTCCAAACGCATCCTGGGCTTGCCCGATGCGACGCGCTCGGCGTAGCCAGACGCGCTTCGATTTTCTGCAAGGACAAACAGAATGGCTGATTTTGGCGGCGACACGGTGGACGCCTTCCGCGCCGCGGCGAAGGACTGGCTGGCGGCCAATTTCCCGCCCTCGCTGAAGGGTCGCGGCGGCATGATGTATGTCGAGGGCGGCGGCTCGTCGGACCCCGCGGTCAAGGCCTGGACGGCGGCCATGGGCGAAAAGGGCTGGGGCGTTCCGACCTGGCCCAAGGCCTATGGCGGCGGCGGCCTTTCCAAGGACGAGGCCCGCGCCCTGCAGCAGGAGATGAACGCCATCGGCGCCTGGAACCCCATCGGCGGCATGGGGGTGATGATGTTCGGCCCGACCCTGCTGGAATATGGCAACGAAGAACAGAAGCAGCGGCATATCCCGCCCATCGCCAGGTCGGAAATCCGCTGGTGCCAGGGCTTTTCCGAGCCGGGCGCCGGCTCCGATCTGGCCTCGCTGCAGACCAAGGCCGAGGACAAGGGCGACCACTGGCTGGTCAACGGCCAGAAGATCTGGACCTCCGGCGCCCAGTGGGCCGACTGGTGCTTCTGCCTGGTGCGCACCGACCCGACCAAGAAGCACGAGGGCATCAGCTTTCTGCTGTTCGACATGAAGACGCCGGGCATAGAGGTGCGGCCGATCAAGCTGATCAGCGGCAATTCGCCGTTCTGCGAGACCTTCTTCACCGATGTGAAGGTGCCCAAGGAGAATCTTGTCGGCCCGCTGGGCGGCGGCTGGACCATCGCCAAGCGCCTGCTGCAGCACGAGCGCAGCGGCCTGGCCGGCGGTGGCGGCGGGGCCGGACGGGGCCTCTTCAACGGGCCGGTGAGCGATCTGGCGAAGGACTATGTGGGCGTCGACAGCGCCGGCGCCATCGCCGACAGCGACATACGCTCGCGGGTCACGGCGCACGAGATGGAGGCCAGGGCCTTCCAGCTCACCGCCATGCGCTCGATGGTCGAGGCGCGCTCCAACTCCGGCCCCAGCAGCGCCACCTCGATCATGAAGAACGCCGGCACCAAGGTCGCCCAGGACCGAGCCGAGCTGACTCTGGAGATCCTCGGCAGCCAGGGACTGGGCTGGGAAGGCGAGGGGTTCACGGCCGAGGAGCTGGCCGCCGTGCGCGGCTGGCTGGGCGGCAAGGCTTTCACCATCTACGGCGGCTCGGCCGAGATCCAGAACAACATCATCTCCAAGCGGATCCTGGGCCTGCCCGATCCGCTTGGACCTTCAACGCACTAGGGAGCGAAAGAGAAAACCGATGGCCGTCCTCACCGAAGAACAAAGCCTGCTGCGCGACGCCGCGCGCACCTGGACCCAGGAAAAGTCTCCCGTCACCGCCTTCCGCAAGATGCGCGACAGCGGCGCGCCGCTGGGCTACGACCCGGCCGCCTTCACCGAAATGGCCGAGATGGGCTGGACCGGGGTGATCATCCCCGAGGAATACGGCGGCTCCGACTTCGGCTATCTGAGCCTTGGCCTGATCCTCGAGGAGACCGGCCGCACGCTCACCGCCTCGCCGATCCTCTCCAGCGCCCTGGCCTCGGCCAGCGCCATCATCCTGGGCGGCGGCGTCGCCCAGAAGGAGGCGTGGCTGCCGAAGATCGCCTCTGGCGAGGCGGTCGGCGCCCTGGCGGTGGACGAGGGCCCGCACCATGCGCCGGCCAAGGTCGCCCTGGCGGCGGCCAAGAGCGCCGGCGGCTATACCCTGAACGGAACCAAGACCTTCGTGCTCGAAGGCATGGCGGCGAATGTCTTCGTGGTTTCCGCGCGCACCTCGGGGGCGACCGACGCCAAGGACGGGATCACCCTGTTCCTGGTTCCCGCCGACGCCAAGGGCGTGAGCCGCAAGGCCCTCAAGCTGGCCGACTCGCGCGGCGCGGCGGTGGTCACCTTCGCCGATGTCGAGGTCGGCGCCGACGCGGTGCTGGGCCATGCGGACAAGGGCTATGAGCTGCTGGAAAAGGTGCTCGATCGCGCCCGCGCCGGTCTGTCGGCCGAGATGCTGGGCGCGGCGGTCCAGGCCTTCGAGACCACCCTCGACTATCTCAAGGTCCGGGTGCAATTCGGCCAGGTGATCGGCTCGTTCCAGGCGCTGCAGCATCGGGCGGCCAAGATGTTCACCGATCTGGAGCTGGCGCGTTCCTGCGTCGAGGCGGCGCTCACCGCCATCGACAACGATTCGCCCGACGTTCCGGAGCTGGTGTCGCTGGCCAAGGCCAAGATGGGCGACACCCTGCACCTGGTGTCCAACGAAATGGTGCAGATGCATGGCGGCATCGGCATGACCGACGCCCACGACGCCGGCCTCTACCTCAAGCGCGCCCGCGCCCAGGAGACGGCGTTCGGCGGTCAGGCGTATCACCGCGACCGCTACGCGCGCATTCAGGGCTACTGACGGCGGCTGATCGTCCGCCAGTATTGGCCAAGACTTCGGGCGAATTTATCCGCGCGGCGGCCGTCTAGCTTGGCCGCCGCGCGCGCCTTCACGAACTGTTGACGATTGATTTACCCGGCGCGGCGTTAGCTTGCCCGCGACCCGCGCTGGCGATTCGCCAAAAATAGCGGGCAGGAGGCTAACGTCATGGGTTTCATTTCTTGGATTATTCTAGGATTGGTGGCCGGCTTTATCGCCAGCAAGATCATCAACAAGTCGGGCGAAGGCCTGATCATGGATATCGTGCTGGGCGTTGTCGGCGCCCTGGTGGGCGGCTTCGTCGTCAGCAAGGTGCCGATGCTCTCGCACCTGTTCGGCCAGAGCGGCGTCAGCGGCCTGAATATTCCCAGCATGATCATCGCCGTATTGGGCGCCATCCTGGTGCTTCTGATCTATCACATGGTGTTCCGCCGCCGGGCGGTCTGAGCGCCTCAAGCAACAGCGACTTGGCCGGGAACGCGGTGAAGGCCGTGTTCCCGGAATCGCCGGCGATTGGGCGTGGCAATGAGCGGCGGGGAGGCTAGAACCCTCTGGCTTTTCCCGCCGGAGCCCGCCCGTGACCCGACTGCTGATCCACAAACCCGCCTTCGAGACCATCAAGGCCGAACTGGCCCCGCTGGGCGACAAGGTCGAGGCGCTGGTGATGGACGAGACCGGGGCCATCACCCTGGCCGGCCAGCCGGTGGCGGCAGAAGCGGCGGATATCGAGGCGGCCTGGTTCAGCGGCGATCTCTACCAGGCCCCGGCGGCCCGGCCCTTCGTCGGCGCGATCCTCGCCGCGCCGAACCTCAAATGGACGCACACGGCGGCGGCCGGGTTCGACAATCCCTTCTTCGGCCGGATCGTCGCCAAGGGCGCGAAACTGACCACCAGCCACGGCCAGGCCGTGGGCATGGCCGACTATGTGATCGCCGGGGTGCTGGACCATTTCCAGCGCTGGCCCGAGCGGCGCGCGGCCCAGGCGGCGCGCGACTGGCGGGAGCTGGAGGTCCGTGAGGTCAATGGCTCGACCTGGCTCATCATCGGCTTTGGCGCCATCGGCGGCGGCGTGGCGACGCGGGCGAAAGCCTTCGGGGCCAGGATCATCGGCGTGCGCCGCAACCAGGCGCCCGACCCGCTGGCCGACGAGATCGCGCCGATGGACGCCATTCCAAGGCTCCTGCCCGCGGCCGATGTCGTGGTGCTCTCGCCGCCGCTGAACGCCGCCACCCGCCATCTGGCCAACGACGCCTTCTTCGAGGCCATGAAGCCCGGTTCGGTGCTGGTGAACGTAGGGCGCGGCGGCCTGGTGGACGAGGCGGCGCTGCTGCGGGCGCTGGATCGGGGAATCCCCGCCCATGCGGTGCTGGATGTGTTCGAAACCGAGCCCCTGCCGGCCGACAGCCCGTTCTGGGCCCATCCCCGGGTCAGCCTCACCGCCCACTGCTCGGGCGTCACCGGCGCCCAGACCGAGCGCAACCGGCGGCTCTTCCTGGACAACCTCGGCCGATATCTGGCGGGCGAGACACTGCTCAACGAGATCGACCCCAAGGATGTGGCGGCGGGCGCGTAGCGTCTCGGGCTCTGGGGTCTCTCTGGCCCCCCAACCACATGGGTCATCCCGCACCGAACGAAACGAACCCCACCCACCTGCGTCATCCCGGGCGCAGTGGAGCGAAGCGCAACGGAGGCCCGGGACCCAGGGGCCACATTCAGCGCGTGCCGCCACCGCGTCGGTTGAAAGGTGCGTTCCAGCCGCCTGGGTCCCGGATCTCCGCGCCGCGAGAGGGCGGCGCTCCGTCCGGGATGACGCAGGTGGAGGGGCAGGCCTGCGACCGGGATGACGCTAGTGGTGGGAGGTTGGGGAACTGAGACGCTACTAGCCGGCGCGGCGAATTGACAAGGGGCTGATGTCGGCGCGATCTTCCCGTGTTCACGTCGTGTCAGGGAGGCCGATGATGAAACGCCGCCTTCTCGTTCTCGCCAGCCTCGCGGCCAGTCTCGCCGCCGGATCGGCCGGGGCCGTGGTGATGGTGCTGGGCGGCGGCCATGCCGAGGATTGCGCCAAGGCGGTGATGGCCGGCAAATCGGACCCGGACTCCGAGGCCCTGTGCACCAGCGCCCTGGAGACCGAAACCCTGCTCAATGACGACCGGGCCGGCACCTTCGTCAATCGCGGGATCATCAAGATGCGCCGCTATGAATATGACGGCGCCCGCGCCGATTTCGACGCCGGCGTCGCCCTGGCCCCCAAGACCGGCGAGGCCTGGGTCAATCGCGGCGCCCTGTTCGTCGGCATGAAGCAGTATCGCGCGGCGCTCTCCGATCTCAACAAGGGCCTGGCGCTGGGCGTATCGGAGCCGGAGAAGGTCTATTTCGACCGGGCGCTGGCCTACGAGGGCCTGGACGACGAGACGTCGGCCTACATGGACTACCAGCAGGCGCTCCTGCTCAAGCCGGGTTGGGCGCTCCCCGAACACGAACTCCTGCGGTTCACCGTCACCCGCCGCTGAGGCCCCGCTTGACCCCCCGCCCAGGCGGCGTAGGGTCCATTCCATTCTCCGGGGAGTCCCGCCGAAGGGACTGAGAGGCCGCTGAGGCGGCGACCCGCCGAACCTGATCCGGGTCATGCCGGCGAAGGGAGGGAGCGCGGACGCCGGGGCGGCGACCGTTTCGATCCAGCCCGCGCCGACCATGGCCCGTCCCTTGGCTCACGAGGCTTGTCATGAACATCGAGACCCCCATCGCCGCCGCCATCCCCACGGGCGAGCGTCCGGGTTCGCGCAAGGTCTATCAGGATGGGGTTCTGCACCCCTGCCTCAGGGTGCCGTTTCGCGAGGTGGCCGTGCATCCCTCGGCGAATGAGCCGCCGGTGACGCTCTATGATCCGTCGGGCCCCTATACCGACCCGGGCGCGTCTATCGACATCAAGAGAGGCCTCGATCGGATCCGGGAGCCCTGGGTGCTGGCGCGCGGCGATGTCGAGGCGGTGGCGCCGCGCGCGGTGCGGCCCGAGGACAACGGCCATGCCCGTGGCCGCCATCTGGCCCCCGAGTTCACCTCCAACCGCCAGCCGCTGAAGGCCAGGGCCGGCGCGGCGGTCACTCAGCTGGAATACGCCAGGGCCGGGGTGATCACCGCCGAGATGGAATATGTCGCCATCCGCGAGAATCTGCGCCGCACCGCGACCGATCCCTTCATCCGCGACGGCGAGGATTTCGGGGCCGAGATCCCAGACCTGGTGACGCCGGAGTTCGTGCGTTCGGAAGTGGCGCGGGGCCGGGCGATCATTCCGGCCAATATCAACCATGGCGAACTGGAGCCCATGGCCATCGGCCGCAACTTCCTGGTCAAGATCAACGCCAATATCGGCAATTCGGCGGTGCTGTCCTCGGTGGAGGACGAGGTCGACAAGATGGTCTGGGCGATCCGCTGGGGCGCCGATACGATCATGGATCTCTCCACCGGCCGCAATATCCACAACATCCGCGAGTGGATCCTGCGCAATTGCCCGACGCCGCTGGGCACCGTGCCGATCTATCAGGCGCTGGAGAAGGTCGGCGGGGTGGCCGAGGACCTCAACTGGGAAGTGTTCCGCGACACCCTGATCGAACAGGCCGAGCAGGGGGTGGACTATTTCACCATCCACGCCGGCGTGCGGCTTCCTTACGTGCCGCTGACGGCCAAGCGGGTGACCGGCATCGTCTCGCGCGGCGGCTCGATCATGGCCAAGTGGTGCCTGGCCCATCACCGGGAGAGCTTCCTCTACGAGCACTTCGAAGACATCTGCCAGATCATGCGCGCCTATGACGTCTCGTTCTCGCTGGGCGACGGCCTGCGCCCCGGCTGCATCGCCGACGCCAATGACGCGGCCCAGTTCGCCGAACTGGAGACCCTGGGCGAACTGACCAAGGTGGCCTGGAAGCATGGCGTCCAGGTGATGATCGAGGGGCCCGGCCACGTGCCGATGCACAAGATCAAGGCCAACATGGAAAAGCAGCTCAAGGCCTGCCACGAGGCGCCGTTCTACACCCTCGGCCCCCTGACCACCGACGTGGCGCCGGGCTACGACCACATCACCTCGGCCATCGGCGCGGCCATGATCGGCTGGTTCGGCACCGCCATGCTCTGCTACGTCACGCCCAAGGAGCACCTGGGCCTGCCCGACCGCGAGGACGTCAAGCAGGGGGTGATCGCCTATAAGGTCGCCGCCCACGCCGCCGACCTCGCCAAGGGCCATCCCTCGGCCCGGGCCTGGGACGACGCCCTCTCCCGCGCCCGCTTCGAGTTCCGCTGGGAAGACCAGTTCAACCTCGGCATGGATCCGGAAACGGCCCGCGACTACCACGACGAATCCCTGCCCAAGGAGGCGCACAAGACCGCCCACTTCTGTTCGATGTGCGGGCCGAAGTTCTGCTCGATGAAGATCAGCCAGGAAATCCGCGACGCGGCGGCGGGGCAGAACGACGTGGCCGAAGCGGGCATGGCCGAGATGGCCGAGAAGTTCCGCGAGGGCGGCGGGGAGATCTATGTGGAGGCGAAGGGGTAGGGCCGGCTCACTCTGTCTCTTTCGCCTGGGGATCGGGCCAGATTCTCGCCCCATGAAGAACGCGAAGGATTCTCACGGTATTCGCGTCCGTTCGATAGGCGATGATGAAGGGCGTTCGTAGAACCACAAGTTCGCGCGTGCCCTCGACCCGGCCCGGGCGTCCGCTGTTGGGAAATCGGATCAGCCGAAGGGCGGCGGCCTCGATGCGACTATCGACGGCGGCCGCCTGGCGGGCGCTATCCTGCTCGATGTAGTCGAATATCCCGTCGCGATCCGCCAGGGCGAGCACGGACCACTCGAGTTTCAATCCTTGCCCCCCGGCGCACCGGCCGAAGCGCGCGAGCGTCGGCGCGCGAAGTGGGTGCTGACGTCTTCATTGGCGAGCGCTGGCCGGGTGTCTTCCAGCGCCTCGATCACCTTGGCGCGGAACCAGGCGTCATGATCGGCGGATGAGCGCACCGGATCGAACGGCAGGGCGCCCTCATTGGCCGTTCGGGTGAGCAGAATCCTGACGGCGTCCGAAACGGTGAGTCCCATGTTATCCAGCACCTTGGCGGCGCGTTCCTTGATCGACGCATCGATGCGGGTTTGGACAAGGGCGTTGGCGGCCATGGGCATGACTCCTTACCGGCCTGTTGTAATTCAGATGACCGACAACCGCCACCACTGTCGCGATGAGGGCGTTGGTTCGGGTGCAATCTTGACAGTTCCGCGCGTCAGGGTTTACCTGACAGAAGGAACCACAGACAGGGAGGTCGCCATGACCCCCACCGATACGCCCGCCGAGGCGCCCGCGCCGCCGGCCTATGAAAAACCCCCTCTGGTCTTTTGCTCCTTCTGCCTGAAGTCACAGGATGAGGTGGACAAGATGGTGGCCGGGCCGGCCAATATCTTCATCTGCGACGCCTGTGTGGGCCTGTGCGTGGAATATATGGCCGGACGCACGCCCGACCGCTCCGGCTATGTCCCGCCCGAAAAGCTCCCCACCGAGCGGCTGCTGGCTCAGCTCAAGCCGGTGGACGAGTCGGTCAAGGGCAAGGGCAGTCAGCTTCGCTGGCTGGTCGACACCCTGCGCGGGCGCGATGTGAGCTGGGCGGCGATCGGCGAGGCCCTGGGGGTCTCGCGCCAATCGGCATGGGAGCGGTTCGCCGACCGGTGATCGCGGCGGCGCCCAGGCCCGGCGATCGCGTCCAGTCGCGAACCTTCGAGGCCGTGGCCTGGGACGGCGTCGATCTGACCGATTGCCGGTTCGAGGATTGCGCCTTCGTCGAGCCGGTGTTCGCGGAGGCCCAGCTTGGCGGCGCGAACTTCACCAACTGCCGGCTGACCCGCGCCGGCTTTTCGCACGCCGATCTGCGCGAGGCGGCGTTTGTCGACTGCGCCCTCGCCGACCCCTCGACGCAGCAGGGGGCGAACTTCGCCTTCGCCCGGCTGGATGAGGCGCGGTTCACCGATTGCGACCTCACCCATGCGCGCTTCGAAAGCGCCGATCTCTACGCCGCGGCGTTCCGCGACTGCAATCTGCTGGGCGCGCGGTTTGGCCGGGCGCGGTTTCATCGCGCGTTCGGACGCGGCGTGATGCGCGCCGCCGTCACCTTCCACGACTGCAACCTCGATCTCGCCGACCTCGCCGACATCAAGCTCCCCGGCTGCGACCTGACCGATTGCCGCCTGCGCGAGGCCGACCTTTCCGGCGCCGATCTGGAAGGCGCCACGCTTTGCGGCGCCGATCTTTTCCAGGCCGTCGTCGATGGCGCGAACATGTCGGGGGCGGACCTTCGCGGGGCCGAGGTGAGCGGGCTCGATATCCGCCGGCTGGCCAGCTATCAGGGCCTCAAGATCACCGCCGATCAGCAATACCGGCTGCTGGACGCGATGGGGGTGGACGTTCACGTCGACTGACGGGGCGGGGAAACGAATGGGACCACTGGCCACCCTGCGGCGCGAGGGCCGCTACCTGACCGGCCTGATCCGAACCCTCCTCTGGGTGCGCTCCATCGCGGCGGGCTCGACCAACCTCATCTGCGACGATCTGGAGCGGGCGACGGATCGCTGGCGCGGGCGCCCGGCGATCAGCTTCGAGGGCGAGACCCTCACCTATGGCGCGCTCGATGAGATGGCCAACCGCTGCGCCCATTGGGCGACCGGCCAGGGGCTGGCGCGCGGCGCGACGGTGGCGATCCTCCTGCCCAATCGCCTGGACTATCTGCCGCTCTGGTACGGGCTGACCAAGATCGGCGTGGTCGCCGCCCTGATCAACAACCAGCTCGGCGGCGAGGCGCTGGCCCATTGCCTGAACATTTCCGGCGCCGAGCATTGCATCGTCGACGCCTCGACCGAGGCGGCGCTCGTGGCCGCGGCGCCGCTGCTGGACCGGCCTGTTCGCGGCTGGTCCATCGAGGGCCTGACGTCGGGACAAAGCGGCGCGAGGCCGGACCGGGCGGCGGCGAGGACGGGTCTCACCGCCAAGGACACCGCCCTCCTGATCTACACCAGTGGCACCACCGGCCTGCCCAAGGCGGCCAGGATCACCCACATGCGCGCCCAGCTCTATATGCGCGGCTTCGCCGGCTCGACGGGGGCCAGGCCCCGCGACCGGATCTATGTGACCCTGCCGCTCTATCACGCCACCGGCGGCCTTTGCGCCATGGGCGCGGCGCTGCTCACCGGCGCCTCGGCGGCGCTCCGGTCCGGCTTCTCGGCCAGCCAGTTCTGGGACGAGGTGGCGAGCGAGAAAGCCACTATGTTCGTCTATATCGGCGAGCTTTGCCGCTATCTGGCCAATCAGCCGGTGGCCCGCGAAGAGCGCGCCCACGGCTTGCGGCTCGCCTTCGGCAACGGCCTGGGGCGCGATGTGTGGGTCACGCTGGAGGACCGCTTCGGCGTGCCGCGCATCCTGGAATTCTACGGCTCGACCGAGGGCAATGTGTCGATGTTCAACTTCGACGGCACGCGGGGCGCGCTCGGCCGCGTGGCGCCCTATCTGGCCGGCCTCTTCCACATCCAGCTGGCGCGCTTCGACGTGGAGAAGGACGCACCGGAGCGCGGCGCCGATGGCCTCTGCATCGCCTGCAAGCCCGATGAGGTGGGCGAGTGCCTGGGCGCGATCGAGCCCGGGGCTCGCGGCGAATTCGCCGGCTATGTCGACAAGGCGGCCAGCGAGAAGAAGGTGCTGCGCGGCGCCTTCGCGCCCGGCGACGCCTGGTTCCGCACCGGCGATCTGATGACGCGCGACGCCGACGGCTATTTCTATTTCGTCGACCGGATCGGCGACACCTTCCGCTGGAAAGGGGAGAACGTTTCGACCACCGAGGTCGCCCAGGCCCTGCTGGCGACGCCGGGGGTGAAGGAGGCGACCGTCTATGGCGTCGCCGTGCCCCATCACGACGGCCGCGCCGGCATGGCCGCCCTGGTGACCGACGAGCGCTTCGATCTGGCCGGCCTGAGCGCCCATATCGACGGGAGTTTGCCGCCGTACGCCCGGCCGCCGTTCCTGCGCCTCACGCCAGTCCTGGCGACCACGGGCACCTTCAAGCCGCGCAAGGTCGAACTGGCCGCCCAGGGGTTCGATCCGGCCAAGGTGGACGGCGCTCTCTATTTCCGTGACCCCGAGGCGGGTTTCCTCCTCATCACCCCGGAGCTCTACGCCCGCATCGTCTCGGCCGAGACAAGGTTGTAGTCTTCCAAACGCGAGGCGATCGGGCCATATTGGCGATATTCCGGATCATCCAGGATATGCGCCATGGTTCAAGTGAAGAAAGTATCTTCGTCCGAGTTCGCCGGCCGCTTCGGCCAATGGTCGTTCACCGCCCAGTCGTCGCCGGTGATGGTGACGAACCAGAAGACCGGCATGGTGCTCGGCTACTTCGTGTCGGCGGCGGACTTCGACGAATATATCAAGCTCCGTGATCGCCTGCCGAAGTCCGGCTACGCCTGGGAAATGCCAAGCGACCTCGCCGCGGAGCTCGACAAACCGACCCCCCGACTTCGGCCGGAACTCGATGCGCTCATGGATGACTAGCGTTGGCGTCGAGGATTGCGCCGGAACCGGGGCTCGTCATTCCCTACGCGTACCTCTGGCGCCGTGAACACGAAGCCGGCGAGGCGAGCGGCCGCAAGACGCGACCCAGTCTGGTCGTTGTGGTCGCCACGAGGCGGCAAGGAGGCGGCCCGCGAGTGGCGATCGCCCCTATCACCAGCCAGAGTCCAGGCCTGACGCGCAGCGCCGTTGAGCTTCCTCGACGTGTGAAAGCGCACCTGGGTCTGAACGCCCCAAGGTCCTGGGTGATATGCGACGAATACAATGAGTTCGATTGGCCGGGTGTCGATCTGGACGTGACGCCCGATGGCAAGCCTGCCTACGGCTGTGTGCCAGATGCGCTTGTGGGACAGGTCCGCGCCGAGATGCGCGCGGCGCGAATGCGCGGGGCGTTGAAGGCGATCCCAAGGTCCGAATAGGAGGGGCGCGGTCGCCATCGCGGCAAGCGCGTTTCCGGCTCAAGGGTCCTATATTGCGTCAATGGCCGACGACTCGCCCCCACCTCTCACCGGCGCCGCTCTGATCAAGGATCATGTGCGGCGGCTGCCCGATGGGCCGGGGGTCTATCGGATGTTCGGCGAGGGCGGCGAGGCGCTCTATGTGGGCAAGGCGCGGTCGCTGAAGAAGCGGGTGATCCAGTACGCCCAGGGCCGGTTTCACACTCAGCGCATCGCCCTGATGGTCGATCTGACCCGGGCCATGGAGTTCACCACCACCAAGACCGAGACCGACGCCCTGCTGCTGGAGATCAATCTGATCAAGCAGCTGAAGCCCAGGTTCAATGTCCTGCTGCGCGACGACAAGAGCTTTCCCGAGATCGTCATCCGGCGCGAGCATCCGGCGGCCCAGCTGCGCAAGCATCGCGGCGCCCACTCGATCAAGGGCGACTATTTCGGCCCTTTCGCCAGCGCCTGGGCGGTGAACCGCACCCTCAACACCCTGCAGAAGGCGTTCCTGCTGCGCTCATGCTCGGACAGCGTCTATGAGAGCCGCACCCGGCCGTGCCTGCTGCATCAGATCCGGCGATGCTCGGCGCCGTGCGTGGGGCTGGTGTCGCTGGACGACTACCAGGGCCTGGTTTTGGAGGCCGAGGCCTTTCTGCGCGGCAAGAGCCGGGCGGTGATGGGCCGGATGAGCGCCGAGATGCAGGCGGCGTCCGACGAACTGGAGTTCGAGCGGGCGGCGCGCCTGCGCGACCGCATCCGCGCGCTCTCGTCCATCGCCCAGGAGACCCAGGTCAATCCCGAGACTGTGGAGGAGGCCGATGTGTTCGCCCTGCACGCCGAGGGCGGCCAGGCCTGCGTCCAGGTGTTCTTCTTCCGCGCCGGCCAGAACTGGGGCAACCGCGCCTATTTCCCACGCGTCGACAAGAGCGACGAGGATCCCGAGATCATGGCCGCGTTCCTTGGCCAGTTCTATGAGGACAAGCCGATCCCGCGCCTGATCCTGGTCAGCGGCGAGCCGGCCGAGTGCGAATTGCTGCGCGAAGCCTTCACCCTCAAGGCCGGCCGCAAGGTGGAGATCGCCCGGCCGGTGCGCGGGGAAAAGCGCGAACTGGTCGACCACGCCCTGACCAACGCCCGCGAGGCCCTGGGCCGCAAGATGGCCGAAAGCTCGGCCCAGTCGAAGCTGCTGGCCGGGGTGTGCGAGGCGTTCGGCCTGGAGGCCCAGCCGGAGCGCATCGAGGTCTATGACAACTCGCACATCATGGGGACCAACGCCGTGGGCGGGATGATCGTCGCCGGACCCGACGGCTTCCAGAAGAACCAGTATCGTAAGTTCAATATCCGCAGCACGGAGCTCACCCCCGGCGACGACTACGGCATGATGCGCGAGGTGCTGCGCCGCCGCTTCGCGCGCCTGGCCAAGGAAGAGGAGGCGGGGGAAAATCCCCCCAGGCCCGATCTCATCCTGATCGACGGCGGGGCCGGCCAACTCGATGTGGCCGTCGAGGTGATGGCCGATCTCGGGGTCGACGATATCGCCGTGGTGGGCGTGGCCAAGGGGCCCGACCGCGACGCCGGGCTGGAGCGGTTCTTCATCCCCGGCAAGACGCCGTTCATGCTCGAGCCCAAGAGTCCGGTGCTCTACTATCTGCAACGCCTGCGGGACGAGGCCCACCGCTTCGCCATCGGCGCCCACCGGACCAAGCGCGCGGCCGAGATGCGCAAGAATCCGCTCGACGACATCGACGGGGTGGGGCCCGGGCGCAAGCGGGCGCTGCTCCACGCCTTCGGTTCGGCTCGAGGGGTCAGCCGCGCCTCGGTGGACGATATCGCCAAGGTGGATGGCGTCAGCGAGCCTCTGGCCCAGCGCATCCACGACTATTTTCGCAAGAGCTAGGCCGTCTCCAGGAACGCGTCCTCGGCGGCGTAGTCGAACATCTTGGTGAGATACTCCGCGAAGGGGACGCCCCGCGCCGCCATGGCCTCGGCCGAGCGGCAGGCGGCGGCGACCGACTCCTCATAGGTGGCGACGGGGCGATAGCCGAGGGCGGCGGCGCGGGCCATGTCGACGACGAGGGGGCGGGGCACGCACCAGGGATGGGCGCCCACCTCGCCCGCCGGCGGTCCATCCAGCGGGACGATCCGCCAATCGTGGTCGTAGACCTTGGCGATGGCGCCCGCGATCTCGGCGACGCTCGGCGCGCGGGGATCGGCGATGTTGAGCACCTGGGTGGCGGGCCGTCCGAGAACCACCCGGACGAGTTCGGCGATATTGACCGTCGCGGTGGTGTGGAAACAGCTCGCGGCGCCAAAGGCCAGGGGTACGACGCGCCGGCCGTCGAGGATGCGCTTGACGAAGAACCACTCCCGGGGGGCGCGGGAGCCGGGGCCGTGGATGGCGCAGGGGCGAAGGATGGCTGCCGGCCGGCGGGCGCCTTGCAGCAGGGCCTGTTCGAGGGCGACCTTGCGGGTGGAATAGGTGGCGGATCCCGGCGGCGTGGTCGGCTGATCCTCGCCGATCGGTTCGGGGAAACGCGGGAAACCGGTCTCGCCGGCTTCATCCAGGGTTCGACCCTTGTCGTCGCAATAGACGCTGGCGGAGGAGACGACGACCAGCGCGCCGACATCGGCCTCGATCTCCAGGAGCTGGCGGGCGTGGGTTTCGTCATAGGCGACCGTGTCGATCAGGGCGTCCACGCCGCCGGCGACCGCCTTGGCAAGCGCGCCCGGTTCGTTGCGATCGAAGACGAGCGTCTCGACGCCTTCGACGGGCTGGACAGCTTCAGCATGACGCCGGCCGGCGATCACCCGCCAGCCTTCGGCGAGGAGCGAGGCCGATACGGCCTGGCCGATCTGGCCGGCCCCGCCGACGATCAGAGCGGTCTTTGGCACCCGCGATTTCCTTCCTCACACGACCGGCGACATGACGGCGCGACGCGCGTTAGGGTAGCCGTCATGAACCGACTCCCCAACCTCCTCACCTTGCTTCGCCTGGCGCTGGCGCTCTTCACCTTTCTGGGTCTCGCCCTGCCGGCCCTGCTTGGCGAGAGCATGACGGCCGGCGCCCAGTTCGCCCTGGAGCGCTGGGCGTTCTTCGCCTTCGTGGTGGCGGCGGTGACCGATTTCTTCGACGGCTGGCTGGCGAGGCGACTGCACGCCACCAGCGTGTGGGGCGCGATCCTCGATCCCATCGCCGACAAGGTGCTGGTCTGCGGGGTGATCCTGGGCCTCCTGACCATGGGATCGCACGCGGCGGTGGCCATACCCGCCGCCCTGATCCTGTTTCGCGAGTTCACCGTCAGCGCGCTGCGCGAGGTGGCGGCGGGCCGGGGCGTGAGCCTGCCGGTGACCCTGCTGGCCAAATGGAAAACGACGCTTCAGCTTGTCGCCCTGGGCGCCGAGCTCTTGGTCGCCTGCTGGGCGGCCTTCGCGCTCCCCGATGATCCGGCGGTGCTGGGTCCCGCCACCATGGGCGCCCACGCCCTGCTGTGGGCCGCCGCCGTGATCACCGTGATCACCGGCGTGCAATATTGGGAGCAGGCCCGGAAGGCGCTGAGCTAAGCGAGAGGGATGAACTCGTCGTGGTCGAGGTCGGGGAGCTTCATGCGGCCGGCGCGCCAGTCGGCCTTGGCCTGTTCGATGCGCTCTTTCGAGGATGAAACGAAGTTCCAGTCGACGAACCTGGGACCGACCGGCTCGCCGCCCAGCAGCATGATTTCGGCGTCGGTGACGCCCGTGACCAGGATCGGCTCGCCGGGCTTGAACACCACCATCTGGCCTGGATGGAAGGTCCGGCCCTCGATTTCCACCGAGCCGGCGGCGATGAAGGCGGCGCGTTCGGGATATTCCGCCGGGATCTGAGCCTTGGCCCCGGCGCCCAGGCGCCAGTGGACATAGAACATCGGCGAGTGGGTCTTCACCGCCGCCTCGGCCCCGAACGCCTTGCCCGCCACCAGCCGAGCCCAGAGGCCGGGGAATTCATAGGTGGGCAGATCCTCCGGGCCATGGTGGGCGAAGGCGGGTTCGATTTCCTCCAGTTCGGTCGGCAAGGCGATCCAGGCCTGGATGCCGTGCAGCGGACCTCCCGTCTTGCGCAGGGTCTCGAAGCGTTCCGAGTGGGTGATGCCGCGGCCGGCGGTCATCCAGTTGACCTCGCCAGGATGGATTTCGATCTCGGAGCCGACGCTGTCGCGATGGGTAATCTTGCCCTCGAAGAGATAGCTCAGGGTGGAAAGGCCGATGTGCGGGTGAGGCCGAACATCGGCGTCGCGGGACAGGCCGGCGGGAAAGACGGTCGGCCCGAAATGATCGAAGAAGGCGAACGGGCCGACCATGCGGTGCGGGGCGTACGGCAGCACCCGCCCGACCGTGAAACTGCCCAGATCGTGGGGCCGCGCATCGATGACCAGCTCGATCATGTCTTACCTCCCAAAGCCCTGTGGAAAAGCCATCGATGGAAACATTCCCGCCTTCTTTGGGGGACTTCAGCCAAGCTGAGAGGTTGGCGTCAAGCTGGAGCCCCCATCCCCGGCTTCGCCGGGACTTCCCCCACGCCAACGGGAAGAGAAGGAATGCTCTCCTCCCCCCTTGGGGGAGGGGGACCGCGAAGCGGTGGAGGGGGCTCCGGCTGGGCTGAGGCGTTGGCGTCAAGCTGGAGCTCCCTTCCCCCACGCCAATGGAAAGAGAAAGAAAAGGCTCAGCCTCCCTAGGCCGGTGCGCGCGCTCCGAGATAGGCGCTGATCAACCCTAAGGGAACGGCCGTGGAGTTCTTCACCGCGCGGATGACGATCCGGCTCTCGATGTTGGAGACGAGGCCCAGGGACAGGATCTTGTCGCGCAGGAAGGTGTCGAAGGCGTGCATGTCGCGGGTGACGATGCGCAGTTCATAGTCGGCCGAGCCGGTGACGGTGGCGCATTGCACGACTTCGGCCCAGCGCTTCACCGATTGCTCGAAGGTCTCCAGGTTTTCCTTGGTGGGCAGGGAGAGTTTGACCGTACAGTAGACCTCGAAATCCAGACCCAGCTTTTCCCGATCGAGGATGGTCACCCGCCGTTGAATCACCCCTTCTTCCTCGAGGCGCTTGATCCGCCGCCAGCAGGGGCTGGAGGAGAGGCCGACATGCTCGGCGATCTCCGCCACCGACAGAGCGGCGTCGTGCTGGATCAGATCGAGGATTCGGGCATCGACGGCGTCTAGACGATCGGACAAGATTTGACCCCTCGCAGGTTGATATCCAACGTTTCAGCATCGCCGCTCGCCCTAGGTAAGGCAGACCTTTGGCAAGCATTCTCATCACGCCCATATATCATTGCAAATTCGAGAGCCAGGGGTTGGGGAAGGATTTTGCCATGCGCCACGCCAATGTGACCCTGGACGACAAATATATTCTAGAATCCGGTCAGGTGTTCATCACCGGGGTCCAGGCGTTGCTGCGTGTCCTGCTGGATCAGAGCCGCCTGGACGCCCGCGCCGGCCTGAACACCGCCGGATTCCTGTCCGGCTATCGTGGATCGCCCCTGGGCGGACTCGATCAGCAGGCCCATCGCGCCGGCAAACTGCTCGCCGCCCAGAAGATCGTCTTCAAGGAGGGGGTCAACGAGGATCTCGCCGCCACCGCCGTCTGGGGCAGTCAGCAGGCCAATCTCTTTCCCGGCGCCCTGCACGATGGCGTGTTCGGCATGTGGTACGGCAAGGCGCCGGGCGTCGACCGCACCGGCGATGTCTTCAAGCACGCCAATTTCGCCGGAACCTGGCCGAAGGGCGGGGTGGTGGCCGTGGCCGGCGATGATCATTCCTGCAAATCCTCGACCCTGCCGTCCCAGTCGGAATTCGCCTTCCAGGATTTCGAGATGCCGGTGCTGGCCCCGGCCGATGTGCAGGAGGTGCTGGACTACGGCCTGCTGGGCTACGCCCTTTCGCGATTCAGCGGCCTTTGGGTCGGGCTGGTGGCCCTGGCCGACACCATGGATTCGGGCGCCACCATCGATGCCGGCCTGGATCGCCACCGCTTCGTCCCGCCGGAGAACTACCCCCTACCGGCCGGCGGCCTCGGCATCCGGCTGAAGGACCAGCCGATGGACAAGGAGCGGCGCCTGCGGCTGCACAGGCTGCCCGCCGCCCTGGCCTTCGCCCGCGCCAACCATATCGACAAACAGGTGCTCACCTCGTTCCGCCCGCGCCTGGGCATCGCCGCCCACGGCCAGGCCTGGGCCGACGTGATGGAGGCCCTGCGCGCCATGGGGATCGGGCTGGAGGACGCCGCGCGGCTCGGCGTGTCGCTCTACAAGGTCGGCATGCCCTGGCCCCTGGAGGCCACCGGCCTGCGCGCCTTCGCCCGGGGCCTGGAGACCCTGATGGTGGTCGAGCACAAGCGGCCGCTGCTGGAGACCCAGGCCCGCGCCGCGCTCTATGATCTGCCGGCCCACGCTCAGCCGAGGGTGATCGGCAAGGTCGACGAACAGGGCCATCCGCTGCTGTCGGAACTGGGCTCGCTGTCGGTGGCCGAGGTGGCCCTGGCCATCGCCGACCGCCTGCCGCCCGGCGGGCACATGGAGCGGGTGCACGCCTATCTCGATCGGGTCTCGGCCGCGGGGGTGGCGGCGGTGAGCCTGGGCGCCGACCAGATCCGCAAGCCGTTCTTCTGCTCGGGCTGTCCGCACAACACCTCGACCCGCCTGCCGGAGGGCTCGCGCGCTCTGGCCGGGATCGGCTGCCACTATATGGCCAGCTTCTCCGACCCCAACACCGACCTCACCAGCCACATGGGCGGCGAGGGCCTGAGCTGGGCCGGGGCCTCGCCCTTCACCAGCGAGAAGCACGTCTTCGTCAATCTGGGCGACGGCACCTACAACCACTCCGGATCCCTGGCCATTCGCGGCTCGATCGCCATGGGATCGACCATCACCTACAAGCTGCTGTTCAACGACGCCGTGGCCATGACCGGCGGCCAGAAGGCCGAAAGCGGCTTCACCGTGCCCCAGATCACCCGCCAGCTGGCCGCCGAGGGCGTGAAGACCATCGTGGTCGTCGCCGACGACATGGCCCGCTATCGCGAGGTGACCGGCCTCGCGCCCGGCGTCGCCGTGCGCCCGCGCGCCGAGCTGGACGCCGTGCAGCGCGAGCTTCGCGAGGTCCCGGGGGTCAGCGTCCTCATCTACGACCAGGTCTGCGCCAACGAAAAGCGCCGGCGGCGCAAGCGCGGGACCATGGCCAAGGCGGCCAAGCGCGTCTTCATCAACGCCCGGGTGTGCGAGGGCTGCGGCGATTGCTCCACCGCCTCCAACTGCGTCTCCATCGAGCCCCTGGACACCGAATACGGCCGCAAGCGGCGGATCAACCAATCGACCTGCAACCAGGACTATTCCTGCGTCGACGGCTTCTGCCCCTCGTTCGTGACCATCGAGGGCGGCGAACACGCCCAGACCCACGCCCTGCCGGCCCTGACCGTGGATTCGACGCCGCACCCGGAGTTCGAACCCTTCGAGGGCGTGCTCAACATCGTCTTCACCGGCATCGGCGGGACGGGCGTCACCACCACCGCCTCGATCCTCGGCATGGCCGCCCATATCGACGGCCGCTCGTCTTCGGTGGTCGACATGACCGGCCTGGCGCAGAAGGGCGGGGCGGTGTTCAGCCACGTGCGGCTGGGCGTGGGCGAAGATACGCCGGTGAGCGGCCGCGTGCCCGCCGCCAGCGCCGATGTGCTGATCGCCTGCGACCTGCTGGTCGCCGCCGGCCCGGACGCCCTGGCCCTCTACGCCAAGGACCGCACCGTGGCGCTCGGCAATGACGATTTCCAGCCCACCGCCGATTTCGTCACCCATCGCGACGTGCGTTTCGACGCCGGGGCCATGGCCCGGCGGCTGCGCGGCGCCTGCAAGAGCTATGACGCCTGCGCCGCCACCAGCATCGCCGACCATGAGCTGGGCGATTCGGTCTACGCCAATATGATCATGCTGGGCTTCGCCTGGCAGAAGGGCCTGATCCCGGTCTCGGCCCGGGCCCTCTACCGCGCCATCAATCTCAACGGCGTGGCGGCGGAGGAGAATCTGCAGGCCTTCGAAGCCGGCCGGGTGATGGCCCACGATCCCGCCGCCCGCGATCGCCAGGAACCGAAGACGCAGACGCCGCAGAGCCTGCCGCTCGATGAGCTGATCGCCGGCCGGTCGGCCGACCTCACCGCCTACCAGAACGCCGCCTACGCCAAGCGCTATGCGGCGACGGTGGCGCGGGTGCGAGCGGCGGAGGCGCCGCTCGGCGGCGAGGCCCTGACCCGCGCGGTGGCGATCAATCTCTACAAGCTGATGGCCTATAAGGACGAATATGAGGTGGCGCGGCTATACGCTGATGGCAGCTTCGCCGCCGACATGGCCAAGACCTTCAAGGGTGGCGATCTCAAGGTGTGGCTGGCGCCGCCGCTGATGACCGGCAAGGGCCGCGATGGCCGGCCCAACAAGATGGAGTTCGGCGGCTGGATGCTGAAGGTCGGCTTCCCCGTGCTGGCCAGGCTCAAGGGCCTGCGCGGCGGCCCGCTCGATCTCTTCGGCGCCAGCGAGGAGCGGCGCATGGAGCGAGGCCTGATCACCGACTACGAGGCGGGGGTGGATCGGATGGTGGGCGAACTGAGCGCCGAACGCCTGCCGCTGGCCGTGCAGATCGCCTCCGTGCCCGACCAGATCCGCGGCTATGGCCCGATCAAGGAGGCCGCCGCCAAGACCGCCAAGGCGGCGGAGGCGAAGCTGTGGGAGCGGTGGGGAGGGTTCACGTAGGGAGAATAGGCCATAACCGCTGCTTTGGCGGCGGGAAGGTTGGGGTTACACGCCGCAGCGGGCGGACGACTCAGCGGTTCGATTCGACGGCCCGATCCCTTGATCAAGCTGGGTTGGGGTCTAATCGCAATCCCAGGCCAAGCTGTTCCGAGGATCGGACCAGACGCAGCTCAATCCGATCAGGCTTGAGAGTGAGATCAAGGCGAAGGCCGAGCGACTCCAGCAGAAGGGAACGCGGCTGGTCCATTTCCATGAACCCAAAAAAGGAGAACGGCAGCTCCACAGTGTCATCCGAAGTGAGGTCCGCGATAAGTTGCCCCAACCCCTCCTGGCCTACTCCCCTCTCGGAATTTGCAATCCCAGTTTGCATCAATATCAGCCCTTGCTCGAATCCTCCAGCTTTCTCACGCTTTACGTCTGCTGCTGCCGTTACATCGGCAAGCGTCACGCCCTCGTGCCGGATTAGCGCGAGAAATACTTCATATAAATCTCCGAGCTCTTCACGCTTATTGATTTCACTTGCCGCTTCCCGAACCTCCAGCGCTTCCTCAACCAGCTTGCCCAGAAGGAAGCCCTTCACGAGATTTCCCGGGACCTGCCGGGTCACCTCGTGTTCTTGTCTGCTGGCTATGCGCTCGGGCACTTTGTCCCGGACCAGCTTGCCCAGGTTAGTCGTTTTGCGGATGCGCGACCTCTCCTTCCGGCCAGCAGCAATGACGGCACACCCTACCCTGCGTAGCTGATAGTAGGCGTGAGCTAGGGTTGAACCATTTAAGATTACAGGCAGGCCGGCCTTGAGAGCGGCCGCGCCCACAGCGGCGATGAAGGCGTTGTCCCGCATAAGGTCGAGATCAACCGGCTTGAGGGCTAAGGCGCACCGATGCCAAGGACCTTTCGTTGCGTTGAAGGCATCGAGATCGGCCTGGGATCGGACCGCGATTTCACGATATGACGCTCGATCAACGTTCCCCTCGGTCTCGTGGGCTGATGTCCAATACCAAGGGATGTTGAACGTTCGGCCATCCTCGTCCACGCATCCCACGAACCACATGATGTGACAGGTCTGACCCAGCCGGTCCGCTATTGCGGCGGAGCGCTCCGCTAGATCTCGCGCTTCGGCGGCATTAATGCTGTTCATTCGCGCCACCTCGTTCTTGATGCGCGCGTGTTCCCAGCCGCCGTCTTCCCGGGACCTAAGCATGTCAGATTTGTATTCGGTATAGTCCGTAGCGACCTCGGTTGGTCGGTGGACCTCCCAAATGTCGTAGGGGCAGTACTGGAGCGCGTCAGGAAGCCCCCAAAGGGAGTGTATCTCGACCATCGGGTTGCTGGGCTCAGCCCGGACCCACGCGCTTGATCGTGATGCCACGAAACGGTGAGCCACGAAAGTCAGGCCAGATGTCTTGCCTCCGAGCTTGGCGGCCTCTGCAACACACCAACGTGCAGCGGCCTCTGGGTCCAAGCACTCGGATCGGGGCAGATTTAGCGTCTTGTCGGCTCCGCCTTTCACGCTCGTTCGAACCACGATGCCCACTGGCCCAATCAAAGTCCGAAATTCTTCGGCCAAAGCCTGAATTCCAGCCGTGTCCGCCACCTCGGGTAACGCGTCCAGCGGGGCGAAAAAGAGGGTAGGCTTATGCTTGGCCTGTGGCTCCCACAGCTCCTCCAGCACCTTCAATTTATCCCAGTCGCGCAAATGTTCCTCGGTTGCCAACCGAATGAAGCGACCGTCACCGCCGGGTGGCTTCGGCGACGGCAGGATTCGAATTTGGAGCGGATTTACGCCCCAGACATCTTCGTCCTCCTCGTCAATCTGAACTAAGTAGAAGCTCCGATTGTCAGTCACCCATTCGCAATTTAGACGAAGCGACCGGCCGCGGATAAGCTCGTTGTTCAGCCATGCGGCAATGGATCCGAATAGACGCTCGGTGGTCATGCCCGCCCTTACCCTGATCGGGTGGTTCGGATCGGCAGCGGTGTCGCGCTGGCTGTTGAGGCGGTTCCGCGATGGGGATCCGTCACGGTCTACCTGGTTTAGCTCCCACTGATCCCGGGTCTTCGAAATGCGCAGCAGATTGCCGAATTCCCCACGCATTGCCGCATCGACGTAGGCCTGGATCACGAGCGCCGCCCGCTTGCCGTTGGCAGAGGCGATAACCTTGGACGCGGCTGCGTTGAGGGCTTCCAGGAGAGAGCCGCCCTCCATATTGTTTAACCTCACGCTGTCGTAGGCGCCGCGGTCCCAGATACTCTCGCCGAGGACGCTCGACCTAACGATCAACGCGCCTCGTTCATCTGCCAAAGCTTGGAGGCGTTCGATGTCCTCCGACCCCAAGGTGTCAGTCAGTCGTCGGTTGACTGCTGACATAGCGATGGAGTGCGGGATGAGAGCAAAGGGCGGAGTCCAGGGGCGAGGCAGCGCCAGGCAGCCGGCACCTTTCGGACCATATTCCGCCGCATAGCCGGCGACTTCAGACCAGTCGATGAGCGGAGAGCCGACCGAGAAAATGACCTCGGTCACTTCTTTTCCAGGGTACCGAAAACGGCGTTGGCCACGTTGGACAGCAGGCCGCTCACGCCGTCTGAAAAGTAACCGACGAGGAACGCCAGGGCCGCTGTGCCTATGACTGATTTGCCCGAATCGGCATGAATCGTCTCCGCTCCGAAGAGTCCGGTCTGGAACAACGCAATGACCACGCAGGCATAAACTCCCCCAATTGCGGGTGTGAGGAACCGCCAATATCGCCGATCTAGGTGCCACTTTCCCTTCGCAACCGTATGGACGAGCCATTTGATTGAGAACGTTGTGCCGCCAACTACTCCCGTGGCGAAGGTGGCAACCAAGCTGTTGCTGACGTTGCACCTAAACGGCCCTAGGACGGCCTCGCCGACCGTGGTTTCGGCGCCTAGAAAACCACCCGCTACGACGAGCGACACAATGAGGAGCGCCCCCAAGGTCCACGCCTCGAAGTTGATCTCCTTTCGAGCCTCGGCCGGATAGTGGGACTTCCAATCCCAAAGGGGCCTGCCGTCAGTATATTCCTGGGCGGCTCTTTTGGGATCCCCGCACTCCTCGGGCTGGGGATCAGACATGGGGCCTATTCAGACCACCGCAGATTGAGCGCGCAAAACGTCTACTAGCTCAATCGTGCGAACGACGTTTTCAGCCTGCGAGTGGGTCCGATAATTCCACGACGTTGGCTGCCCAAGCAGGCCAGCTACGGCGCGCCTCAAGTACTGCGAACCCGCGCCATCTACATCCGTAGCCACCCAAGCTTCATCGTCCTGGCCAATCGCGAAATAGGAACTGTCCGCGTCAGCCTCGGCATAGACATCAGCGCGCTGAAGCTGCGCCCAAGATAGGCAACCGTCAGCAGCAGCGGCAGCAACGAGGTCGGCACCCGAAAATGGGGGCCGGATCAGCATGTGCAGGTGGGCGTAATCGACGCCGCAGCCTACGAGAGTGTGCTCGGCCCGAGGCCCGTGTTCGAACCACAGGTATTCGGCGGGGGAGAGCCCCAGGGCCGTAGCGGCCTCATCAAGCAGCCGGGATGGATCACCTCCCCGTTTAGCCCATTCTCGGAAGTTGAGCGCTGGACGTCTCGGGAGGATCACCAACCAGCCAGGAACCAAGGCACCGAGACTAGGCGCAGCTACCCATTCGGACGTCTGCAGCAACACGGTATCGTGCAGGGCGCGAGGCTCCGACTCATCGGCCAGCAGAGCCGCGAAACGATAATTAGGAGAATGGTTGTTTGTGAGATCAGTCATGGTTTTTCCCGATTCAGGATCATAGGTGTCCTTGATCCTGATTGCGAGTACCCCTGCGGCATTTCGGTGCCGCAGTTTCGTCGACCGCGCTGCCAATGCGCTGGGGTTTCGTATGCGCTTCGGCGGAGCGCCGAAAGTAGACGCTCCCAAAGTCTGCCAAGAGTCCAGGGTCGGCGGTGGGGAATACGACTCGCTAAAGTTTCCTTCGTTCTCGAAAGCCGCCCTCAGCGAATTGCAAGGCCGCCGCATTGGGTCAAATCCGGGACCGTTTTCGGATTTCCCCAACCCCTCTTCTGGCCGAAGGGTGTAACGGCCATAACCCCCAATCCGTCCCTACCGCCCCCGCCACCACCTCAGCGCCCGGCGCTCGAGGCTCTGGAACACCAGGTGCACGGCGGCGGCCATGAGGGCGAGGGTGACGAGGGCGGCGAACATCTTGGCGGTCTGCAGGCGGTTGCCGGCCTCCAGTATGCGCCAGGCCAGGCCCTGGGCGCCGCCGGAGCCGGCGACGAACTCGGCCACCACCGCGCCGATGATGGCAAGGCCCGAAGCGACCTTGGTCCCCTCGACGATGAACGGCAGCGCCGAGGGCAGGCGCAGGCGCAGAAGGCGCTGCAAGGGGGTTGCCCCATAAAGATCGAACAGGCGCTCCAGGTCCGGATCGACCGATGTCAGTCCACGGACGGTCCCCGAGAAGATCGGGAAGAAGGCGACGATCGCCGCCAGGGCGGTGATGGCTCGGCCCGGGTGCTCGACGCCGGCCCAGATCACCACCAGGGGGGCGATGGCCACCACCGGCGTCACCTGGAGGGCGAAGGCGAGCGGACGGACCGCCTGGTCCAGGGTGCGGCTGAGCGCCGTCGCCAGGGCGAGGACGCCGGCGAGGAGGGCCGCGGCGGCCAGGGCCTCGAGGGCCATGGCCAGGGTGCGCCAGGCCGACGCCGCCAGCAGCGGCGCGTTCTGGATCAGGGCGGTGAAGATCGCCGAGGGCGGCGGCAGGAAGTATTCCGGCACCGCCCATATCCGGCAGCAGGCCTCCCACGCCGCCAGCAACAGGGCGACGAAGGCCAGGGGCGGCAGGATGGCGAGCGCCCGGTTCATCGGGCGCCCCGCACGGCGTCATGCAGCCGCCGCGAGATGGCCTCGGCGTCGGCGCGAAAGACTTCGGACGCGCGAAAGCCGGGCGGCCTTGGCGCCGGCGCGTCGATGATGTGTTCGCCGGCCGAGCGACCGGGGCCGGCGGTCATCACCACCACCCGGCCGGCCATATAGACCGCCTCCTCGACATTGTGGGTGACGAAGACGATGGCGGGTCTCGCCTGGGCCCAGATCGCCAGCAGATCGTCGGCCAGGGCTCGCCGGGTGATCTCGTCGAGGGCCGCGAACGGCTCGTCGAGCAGCAGCAGCTTGGGCTCGGTGACCAGGGCGCGGGCCAGGGAGGCGCGCATGGCCATGCCGCCGGAAAGCTGGGCCGGCCGGGCGCCGGCGGCGTCGGCGAGGCCGACCCGGGCCAGGGCCGCCTGGGCCTTGGTTCGCGCTTCCCCAGCCGCCTCTCCGGCCAGCTCCAAGGGCAGGGCGACATTGGCGGTCGCGCTGAGCCACGGCGCCAGGGTGGGTGACTGGAACACCACCGAGGTTTCGCCCCGCTTGGCGGCGCGGCGCACCTCGCCCCGGGTCGGCGCCTCCAGCCCGGCCAGCAGGCGAAGGGCCGTGGACTTGCCGCAGCCCGACGGCCCGACCAGAGCGACGATCTCGCCGGCGGCGAGGCTCAGATCGAAGGGCCCAAGCGCCCGGCCCCGGCCGGCATAGTCGACCTCGACGCCGGTGAGCGAAGCGACAACCTCGGTCATCGTTCAAAGGGGCCGATCGCCACGCGCTACTTCGGCGCCGGCAGGAATTGCAGGGTGTAGGCGCTCTTGTAATCCAGGGTCTTGGGATAGACGCCCTTGTCGGCGGCCATGTCGAAGAAGGCCTTCCACCGCGCATCGGTCATGGCGCCAAGGCCGAGGGTCTTGGCGTCGCCGGAATCGACGATGCCGTAGGCGCGCATCTTGTCGCGCGCCTGGCTGAGCACATCCTCGGTCATTTCGGCGTTGTCCTTGAGGATCAGCTTGTCGCCCGGCGCCGGATCGCCATGAAGATAGGCCTGCCAGCCGGCGGCGCTGGCCTCGACGAAGGCGCGCACGGCGGCGGGGTTGGAAGCGATCAGGCTGTCCGGCGCCAGCACCATGCCGGCATAGCCGGGGTAGCCCTCATCGGCGAGCAGGAACACCGCCGGCTTCATGTGCGCCTCCTTCTCCAGGGTGTAGGGCTCGGAGGTGAGATAGCCCTGCTGAACCAGGCGCTTGTCGGCCAGGAACGGGGCGTTGTTGAAGGTGTATTTGCGCACCTGATCGTCGGTGAAGCCGTACTTGGCCTTGAGCCACACCCAGAAGGCGGTGACCGAGGCGTCCGACAGCAGGATCGGATGGCCCTTCATATCGGCCAGGGAATGGATGCCGGCGTCCGGGTGGGCGATCAGCACCTGGGGGTCCTTCTGCATGAAGGCGGCCACGGCGCGCACCGGCACGTGCTCGGCGGCGAGATTCATGACGATGAAGCTGTTGGAGCCGACGCCCATCTCCACCGCCTTGGACGCCACCAGCTGCGGCACATTGGTTCCGGGGCCGCCGGGCACGATGGTCACGTCCAGCCCGCGCTTGGCGTATTCGCCATTGGCCAGGGCCTCATAGAACCCACCCTGCTCGGCCTCGGCGCGCCAGTCGGTGGCGAAGCGGATGGCCGTGCGCCCGGAGGCCGAGGCGGCGGGCTTGGACTGCGGCGAGCAGGCGGCGGCGAGCAGCGCGGCGGCGATGGCGAAAATGGCGGGAAGTTTCATCGCTGCGTCGCCCCGAACCCCAAGTGAACGCCGAGGTTTAGGCTGGAGCGGCGGGCAAGCCAAGGTGGGGGCGTGGACACCTGACCCGAAGGGCGAAGCGCTCTGGACCGCCGGCGTCCCCGCCGGCAGCGCGAAGCGCCGTCTTCCGTCGGGCGAAGACCACGGTCCGGGATCCCCCTAGGCGGCCCGACAACAAGCGCTCGACGACCGCCAATCCTCTGGCGCCGGGACAAGGCCGGCGGCCACCGGGTTATGCTCGATATAGAGCGCCACCGCTTCCCGATCCCGTTCGTCACGCGTGGCGCGATCGAAATAGTCCCGGGCCCAGACTGGCCCTTTGCCACCCCGCTTCTGATTGATGGCGTGAGCCGTGAACGATTTCCAACCGTGCACGACTTCAGTCAGCGAGTGATCCGCCGATTGAAGCGCGAGCGCGTGGACATGGGTCGGCATCACACACCAAGCAAGAAGCTCGTACTTGACGCCATCGAAGTGGAGGAGGGCATCCTGAACGATATTCGCGACCCAGGGTTCTGCTAGCAGCCGCGATCCGGCTCCCCTATCGAGTGCTGTCTCCGCTCTGCTCAAGCGTTCATTCGTTGGCGCGCCCGCCAATTCCCGAACCATCGAGGCTGGCAGGGAGTCGGCCAGACGAAAGACGAGATGTTGCGCGGCGCCGGCTGCATCATAGTGCGGCAGGTATCCGCGTGAGCGCCATGTGGGCGGCCGGGTCATTTTCCATAGGTAGGAACAAAGCGGCAACATTGTCTAGGGATGCGCCAGGGATCGCCTAGGACCGCCGGCGTCCTCGCCGGCAGCGCGTAACGCGGTCTCCTGGCGTACAACGACGCGGGCTCGCGCCCGTGCCGGCGAGGACGCCGGCGGTCCAGAAGTGGAAATCCGCGTTATTTGTGGACCGGCTTCTTTCCCTAGGAGCGCGCCGCGGCCAGGGCTTCCTTGCGTTCCTCCAACTCCAGCCATTCGGTTTCGGCGGCGGCGAGGGCTTGGCGGGCGTTTTCGAGGGCGAGGGAGGCCTTGTCCCAGGCGGCGCGGTCGCGGGCGTAGAGGTCGGGATTGGAGAGGCGCGTCTCCAGGCGTTCGATCTCGTCGGCGAGGGCGGGGAGGCGCGTTTCGAGTTCGTCGAGCCGGCGCTGGTCCTTGAAGGAAAGCTTGGTCTGGACCGCCGGCGCGCGGAGGGGGGCGGGTTTGGGCGCCGCGGTCGGCGCGCGCGCCTCCACGGCCAGGAAGCCTGGGTTCTGTTCGACGAAGTCCGTCCAGCCGCCCGGCGTCTCCACCGCGGCGCCCCGGCCGTTGAGGGCGATGGTCGAGGTGGCCAGGCGATTGACGAAATCGCGGTCGTGGCTGACCAGGATCAGGGTTCCCTCATAATCGGCCAGCACTTCTTCCAGGAGGTCGAGGGTCTCCATGTCGAGATCGTTGGTCGGCTCGTCGAGCACCATGACGTTGGAGGGTTTGGCGAGCGCCCGGGCCAGCAGCAGGCGGTTGCGCTCGCCGCCCGAGAGGCTGGCGACCGGCTGGCGAAGCTGATCCTCGCGAAACAGGAAGTCGGCGGCGTAGGCGGCCACGTGGCGGGGCCTTCCCTGCACCATCACCTGGTCGCCGCCCAAGGGCGCCAGGGCCTGGACCAGGGTCATGCCCTCGGTGAGGTCGGCCCGGGCCTGGTCGACATAGGCGACCTCGAGATTGGCGCCGAGGACCACCGAGCCGGCGTCGGGCGCCACCTCGCCCAGCAGGATTTTCACCAGGGTGGTCTTGCCGGCGCCATTGGGGCCGACGATGGCCACCCGATCACCCCTGAGAATGCGGGTGGAAAAATTGCCGAGCAGGGTGCGCGCGCCATAGGCCTTGGAAAGGCCCTTGGCCTCGACCACCCGCTTGCCCGACGGGACGGCGGCGCCGGCGGCCAGGGCGAGTTCGCCTCGGGACAGACGCAGCCGTTCGGCCTTTTCCTGGCGCAGGGCCATGAGCCGGCGCCGGCGGCCCTCGTTGCGGGCGCGCCGGCCGGTGACGCCGCGCTCCAGCCAGTGCTGCTCGCGCTCCAGGGTCTTTTCCAGGCGCCGGCCGGTCTCGGCCTCGGCCGCTTCCTGAGCCTCCACCCAGGCCTCGAACCTGGCGAAGCCGCCGTCGAGGCGCCGCACCCGGCGGTTCTCCAGCCAGAAGCAGCGGGTGGTGACGCGCTCCAGGAACGCCCGGTCGTGGCTCACCACCAGGATCGCCGCGGCGCTGCGCGCCAGCCGCGCCTCCAGGGCCTCGATGGCCAGGATGTCGAGGTGGTTGGTGGGCTCGTCGAGCAGCAGCACATCGGGGGCCTCGGCGAAGGCGCGGGCCAGGGCGGCGCGGCGGGCTTCGCCGCCGGAGAGGCCGGCGGTCGGCCGGGCCGGATCGAGGCCGAAGGATTCCAGGGCGGCGGCGGCCTCGTGGTCGGCGGCGCCGCCCGCCGAGGCATAGGCCAGCAGGCTCTCGCCCTCGATCGCCGGCTCCTGGGCGACCAGCACCACCTTGAGCCCCGGCGTGGCGAACCGCTCGCCGCCATCGGCCGCCACCGTTCCGGCGAGGATGCGCAACAGGGTCGATTTGCCGGCGCCGTTGCGCCCGACCAGGCAGGCGCGAACCCGCCGCTCAAGGCCAAGATCGACGCCATCGAACATCAGCCGCGCGCCATCGGCGAGGCGGACATCCCTGAGACTCAAGATCGGAGCGGCCATGGGCTGGGGTGAGGACTCGTCGCTATCGGGGATGGGCGGGAGGGTTTAGGACGGCGCCATCATGACGGCGAGACCCTTTTGGGAAACAAAATCCCTGGCGGACATGACGGGCGCCGAATGGGAGAGCCTGTGCGACGGCTGCGGCCTCTGCTGCCTGATCCGTTTCGAGGACGAGGACACCGGCGAGATCGTCCCCACCCGCGTCGCCTGCCGCCTGTTCGATTCGCAGTCCTGCCGATGCGGCGACTACGCCGCGCGCCGCCGCCAGGTGCCCGACTGCATCCAGCTCACCCCCGGCAATATCGACAAGCTCCCCTGGATGCCGCTCAGCTGCGCCTATCGGCGGGTGCATGAAGGCCGGGGCCTGGCGTCATGGCACCCGCTGGTGAGCGGCGATCCGGAAAGCGTCCACGCCGCCGGCGTCTCGGTGCGCGGCCAGACGATCAACGAGACCAGCCTGGACGATCTGGACGATGCGCTCGATTTCATCGCCCGGGATTGGTTGGTGGAGCGGGGATGATCGTGGTCGCCCCGCCGGCGGCGAAGGGGGAAACCATCATATAGTCAGCGGGCGTCGAGGTGGATTTTGGAACACGAAGAACACCAAGAGCACGAAGGACGCGAAGCGTCGCCAACATCGAACGTCCCTCGCGCATAGGGCGTCAGGCGGCTGGTCTTCTGATTTCGAGTCTTCTGACTTCGAGCCCTTGGTGTCCTTCGTGATCTTCGTGTCAAAATACGGCGGCGCAAAAACAACGCGCGCAAGAGCCGCTTGGCTTGGCTT
>Ga0181519_10000143_pt1 | contig 63132 bp, 64 predicted proteins | sample PEATcosm2014_Bin_26_FD_121102 | JGI IMG/M metagenome (GOLD analysis project Ga0181519, IMG submission 121102) | Peatland microbial communities from MTU Mesocosm Facility, Houghton, MI, USA - PEATcosm2014_Bin02_10_metaG | ecosystem: Environmental > Terrestrial > Soil > Wetlands > Peat | place...
GAGCCCGGCTCCTTCGAGCACGGCGACGTGCTTCTGCACGGCGGCGAAGCTCATCGGGTAGCGCTTCGCCAAGGCCGACACGCTGTACCTGCCCCCGATGGCCAGGGCGAGGATGTCGCGCCGAGTGCCGTCAGCAAGGGCATGAAAGATGCGGTCGACCCCGGCGTCGGATACTTGACTTACAACCATTTGGTTGTATGGTAGCGCACAACGATGACCCACGCAAGATCTCAGTGCGGATCGAGAGCGGCGCAGCGGGCCGACCACGAGGTGGTGGACCGGCGGTATCGACCCTCCGTCCGCAAACGGAACCCGTCGGGGATTCAACAGCGGCCCGCCCACATGGCGGGGTGAGCCGAGCCCGGCCTTGCCGGGCCGGCGAGGGGCGGCGAGCCCCTGTGAGAACAGCGAGGGGACCCCATGCGGCCTGGCGCATGGGGACGTGGACCGGCGGGGATTCGAACCCCGGACCTCCGCCGTGCGAGGGCAGTGGTGCGAATTTGGACTCGTGAGAGCCGTGAAGGGGCCGATCCACCTGTTTCCTATGCGAAGTGCACCCGGCGTAGGGCTGCGATGGGGCTAGGGTGCAGGCAACGCATCAGCCGGTGCATCCAGGCTCCCCCAACCCCATCGGAGACAGACTTGTCAGACCATGTGTTACTACTGTCGATCATGCGCGGATCTGAGACATCGCACCGCGATTGGGATCTACTGCTGAGCCCATGGCACCTCGACGAGCGCATCGAGGGCTTCCCCGCTCCCGCTCGCGCGATCGCGGTCGCCGGGCAGCCGGACCCTGCCGCGAGCGAGCTTGACAGGCTGACCGTCCGCTACCGGCATGTCGCGGACGCGGTCGCGCAGGCCGACCGACCGCTCCTGCTCGCCGGCGATTGCCTCACGGCGTTGGGACTCGTCGCGGGCCTCCAGCGCTGGCATCGCGAGCTTTCAGTGATCTGGCTCGACGCGCACGGCGATTTCAACACGCCGGCGATCACGGTCAGCGGCTATCTCGCGGGAATGTCGTTGGCGATGCTGACCGGTCGCGCTCCTGAGCCGATCTGCGAGCGACTCGGGCTGCGACCGGTCCCAGACGAGCACGTCGTCCTGAGCGATGCGAGGGATCTCGACTCAGCGGAGCGCGACGCGCTGGAGGCCAGTCATGTCCGGCGGGTGCCCGCGAATCCCGACGCGCTGCGCGGCGCGCTGCAAGAGCTATCGGTGCGTGACGTCTACCTGCACGTCGACATCGACATCATCGACGGCGAGGATCTGCCCGGGCTCCGGTTTCCCGTCGGTGCGGGCCCGTCCTTCAGCGTTGTCGAGGAGTGCCTGGCCCAGATCGTCGACGCCGCGCCGCCGATTGCGGCTTCGATCGCGTGCGCCTGGACTGCCGACCGGATCGGAGACGAGTCGACGCGTCACGCGATCACGCGACTCGCGGCCGTGATCGGAGCGGAACTGGAGTGGCCCGCCGACGGCGCCAGCCCTCGGAATCGGCCTGCTGTCAGCGGTGGCGGGCGCGGAACGCCGCAACGTTGACGCGATTGGAACAGCTGACGGTGCAGTAGCGACGCGACCGATTCTTCGAGAGATCCACGACGACGCCCTCGCAGTCGCCTGCGCCGCACACTCGTAGTCGGCGGAGCTGCTTCTGCCGAACGACATCGACAAAGGCCATCGCCGCCTCAACTACCATGCGTTCGACCAGCGGCGTCTCAGGCGACGTCGCGTGCAGGTGGTATTCTCGCCCGTCGTGCCTCGCAAGCTGCGGCAGTGCATGTGCCTCCCGCAGCAACGCGTTGACCTCATCGACGACTCCTTCCTCGTCTAGCTGCCATAGCCGTCGCAGCCGGGGGCGCAGCGCGCGGACGTCGTCGAGCTCGCGCTGATCGCCGCGGCGACTCCCCGTCCAGCCCCATTCGTCGAGGAAGCGGTTCAGGGCGGACACGTCGGTGAGTTGGTCACCGTCGGGATCGTCTGTGTTTACCAAGGCTGCCGCGGCCTGTAGCGCCGCCTCGGTGTCATCGGCAAAAAGCAACTTGACTCCTTACTGCGCTCACTCCTACACTAGGAGCATAACTCCGATTGGTCATTACACAGACTGGAACAGGAGGAAAGACCGTGCGTGCCGGTGCGCTGGGCAACACTGGACTAGCACTCGCCGTGCTCTCTGGCGCAACGTTCAGTACGTCCGGATCGTTCGCTTCAAGCCTGATCGACGCCGGATGGACTCCGGGCGCCGCCGTCATCGCCCGCGTGGTCATCGCGGCGGTGCTCCTAACCGTGCCGGCGTTGGCCCAACTCCGGTCGCGGCGCGTGTCGGTACGAGCGACGCGGACGGTGGTGCTGTACGGCGTCTTTGCCGTCGCCGTTGGGCAGCTCTGCTACTTCAACGCGGTCTCGCACTTGCCCGTCGCGGTGGCTCTGTTGCTGGAGTACTCCGGCATCCTGCTCGTTGTCGCCTGGGGCTGGGTGCGTCATGGGCACCGCCCGCGTGGACTAACTCTGATCGGCGGGGCTGCGGCTCTCGGCGGGCTCGTCCTTGTTCTCGACGTCGCCGGCTCCTCCCGCCACGTCGATCTGGCCGGCGTGCTGTGGGGTCTCGGCGCTTCCGTGGGGCTGGCGGTCTACTTCGTCGTCGCGTCGCTGACCGACGACGTCCTGCCTCCACTCGCGGTGGCGTGGGGTGGGCTCGCGGTCGGCGCTGCATTGCTCGGCATCGCGGCAGCCGCCGGCGTGCTGACCATCCGCGTGACCACAGGGAATGTGACGCTGCTTGATCGGCAGGTTTCGTGGTTTGTTCCCGTGCTCGGATTGGCGGTCGTCGCTGGCGTCGTCGCGTATCTCGCAGGGATCGCCGCCGCCCGAAGGCTTGGCGCGAAGCTTGCATCATTCGCCGGTTTGACAGAGGTGCTCTTCGCTGTGTTTTTCGCCTGGTTACTGCTCGGCCAGCGGCTGGACGCAGTGCAGCTCGCGGGCGGTGTCTTCGTCGTCACCGGCATCGCCCTCGTCCGCCTCGACGAGATGGGCGAGCCGACCAAACCGCTCGGGACCGAATCGCGTGTCGCAGGGTTTGCCTCAGGGGGGAGCTGCGGCGTCTCTGCCCTCCCTGACCGGCATGGCAACGCGGAGCGGGAGACGGGACTCGAACCCGCGACATCGACCTTGGAAGGCTAGAGCTCAAGAAGGCTCTCGACCGTCGATCGCGGCGACGGCAGCGGGCGCCCTGCGCACCCTGGAAGCCGCTCGCCCCTTAACGTGGGACCGGTGCAGGGCCGAGATCCTCGTGTCCCCGGGGGAGGGCAAGCGGAAGGCGCTGGTCGGTTTCACCACCAGGACCCCGCGAGAGGTGCCTGCACCGCTGACCTGCACGCCTGCCATGGGGCGGTAGTCCTGGGCACCCCCGATATCCCTGCTTCGATCATGGCTTTCCACGCCAGCCAACCGAATGCACCAGAGTCCTTTGTCGTGGTGCCAGGATGCAGCCACGCCGCAGGGGGATGACCCTGAATTGCAGGAGGCTGCAATCGGAGGGTGGTGGACCGGCGGGGATTCGAACCCCGGACCTCTGCCGTGCGAGGGCAGGGGTGCCAATTTGAACTCGGGCGAGCCGACAAGGGGCCGATCCACCTGTTTCCTATGCGAAGTGCACCCAGAGTGGGGCTCCGATGGGGCTGGGGTGCAGGCAACGGATCAGCCGGTTCATTCAGGCCCTCCCCCGCTTCGGCTCTCAGGTCTCAATGGTTCGACCCCGACGGCCTCGACCGCGGCGTAGTGTCCGATCCACCCTGCTCCTCGATCATGGCTCCGGAGAAACGCCAAGAAGAGCCGGTGACCGGGGCTCGCGGTGGAGCGGTGCGGCCGTTTGCAGCAACGGAGCTTGCTTCGCCGGGATGGGCGACAGTCGCTCGGTGCGCGACGGCAGACGTGCGAGGACGAGGAGGGTTCCGCCGATTGCCACGACAGAGCCCGCGGCCAGCGACACGCGCGAGCCGCTCATGAACGCTGCGCGCGCCGCGTGCGCCAGGAGGGCGCCGGCCGACCCACCGGCGTCGGCCGCTACCGAGAGCGCGCCGCCGAACGAACCCAGGATGGCATGTGTTGCTGCGGCGGGCACGTGCCGCCCGACGACTGCCGCGGTCATGAGATCCTGGTAGCGGGTCGACAGGACGCTGCCGATGACTGCCACGCCGAGCGCGCCGCCCACTTGGAGCGCCACCGCGTTGGTGGCAGATCCAACGCCCGAGTCTCCCTGGGGAACCGATCCCACAACGGAGTTCGTCGCCGTCGGTATCAGAAGGCCGGCCCCCAGACCGAGCAGCAGCAGGCCGGGCAGCACGTCGCCGTAGGTGGCCGCAAACACGGACGCGGCGGAGATCTGCCACAGGCCTCCCGCGATCGCCGCAAGCCCAGTGCCGACCGTCAGCTTGACGCCGATGGCGCGCACGAGCCTGGGAGACAGGGTTGCGCTCACGACGAGCACGGCCGCGAGGGGGAGGATGCGCAGTCCGGCCTGGAGTGGTGAGAAACCGAGGTCGAACTGGAGGAACTGCGTCTGAACGAAGAGTGCTCCCAGGAGTCCGAACGTTCCCAGCAGCTCGGCCGCCGCGGCCATGGAGAAGCGGCGATTCCGGAAGAAACCCAGCTTCAGCATGGGGTGAGCGCTGCGGGACTCCCAGATCACGAATGTGCCCAGAACCATCAGGCCCGCCACCCCGGCTCCGACCACGGGGAGGGACGTCCAGCCCTCGGTCGGCGCTTCGATGATCGCCCACAGCAGCAGGCCCAGGGCGGCGATCGATAGAACCGACCCGCCAGGGTCTGGACGGGCGGACGCGGGATTCTTCGAGTCCGGCACCAGCACCAGGGCAGCGACGAAGGCGGCGATGGCGATCGGCACGTTGACGAGGAACACCGAGCCCCACCAGAACCGGGCGAGCAGCAGCCCGCCAGCGATCGGACCGATGGCGATGCCGAGGCCGATGGTCCCGCCCCACGCGCCGATCGCGCGGGCTCGCTCGGCCGGATTGCGGAATATGTCGTTGACGATCGACAGCGACGCCGGGATCGTCAGGGCGGCACCGGCGCCCATGACAGTCCGCCAGCCGATCAGCAGGTCGACGGTTCCTGAGAATCCCGCGCCGATCGACCCTCCGGCGAAGACGGCCAGCCCGATCAGGAAGAAGCGCTTGCGCCCGAACCGGTCACCCAGGCTCCCACCCACGAGCAGGAGGCCGGCGAAGACCATGGCGTAGGAATCCACGATCCACTGAAGGTCGCCGGCGGTGGCGTGCAACTGCCGCACCAGCGTGGGCAGGGCCACGTTGAGGATCGTATTGTCCACGTTGACGATCAGGGCCGAGGCGCATACCACCATCAGGGCGGCCCACCGGTGGGCAGGGTGCCCACCTCGCGACGTCGTCGCCCTCGTCACTCTGGCCTCAGTGCTCAAGGGAACTGTGGGTCGTCGGCGATCAGGAATGGCTTCATGGACGCCGCTAAGACACGGACCGCGAGGGGGATGCGAGGGCATTGTCAAGCCAGTCGAAGACCACCTGGTGCAGCCTGGACATCACCCCTTCTTGACAGTGCTCACCGCCCCCTTCCGCCGCAGGGAACAGATGGTAGGTCTTCTGACAGCGGAGAGCCTCGTACAGCTGGGACGCGTCCCCGGGGTCATTCTCGCCATCGAGGACGAGCGTGGGACAGGTGATGAGCGGCGCGTAGCCTTCGATGGTGTAGGGGGCGACGGCGCGGACGAAAGCGGCGGGGCCGTCTGCTCCAAGGACCCACATGCCCCAGGGGAAGGCGGGGCCGAAGGTCTGGGTGCTGGAGCTCATGATCTCCTTAATCAGGGAGTTCGCCTTTGCATCACTGGTGGGGAGGTCGTCGTCGACCAGCTTCATGATCTCGGGCCCGACTAGGCGGTGAACGAGGTCGGCGAACGAGTAGATCCCGTCGTAGGCGATGAGGGCGGCCACGCGATGCTCGGTGGCGGCGGCCCGAGGCGCGAGCAGTCCGCCGAAGCTCATCCCCATGAGTGCAATGCGATCGGGGTCCACATCCGGGCGCGCCAAGAGCCAGTCGACGGCAGGGGTGACCACGGCTTCCCAGTCCGGGCGGAAGAGCAGCTTCTGGTCACGAAGGGCACTGCCCTGTCCGGGGCCGGCAAAGGCGAGTACGTGGTACCCACGTCGGGCGGCGGCTGCGCCGCCACTGAAGTACACCTCCTCCTCGGTGCTGTCGAAGCCTCCGTGGTACAAGAGCGTCGGCCGGGGGCCGTCGGGGTCGCCGCCGGTGGGATGGGCTGTCCCGAGATCTGCCGGGATCCACCACCCGGGCAGCGTCGTGTCCTCGTATGGGAATGCGACCCGCTGGGGTGCTGGGTTCATCAGTTGCGCGGCCTGGGCGAAGCTCTCGACCGAGAGCTGACCAACTTCGCGGACTTCGGGGTCATTCGACGGGTCGACGCGCAGGTAGAACTCGGACACCCGGTAGTAGTTGCTTGCCCGCAGGTAGGACTCGCGGGCGCTGACCGGGTGCCCTTGGGCAGCGCTGCGATCGGCGTCGGCGTGAATTCGTTCGGCAAGCGCCCGCCACTCGGAGTACCAGGCGCCCTTGTCACCGTCGGGGATCCGGCTCGCCGTGCTGGTGACTTCGCCGATGTCAGCGCCACCGTATGGGGCGTAGGCGAGAGCTCTGAGCGCCTCGAAAGCGAACGACTGGTGGTGGAAAATCGCCCAAGCGGAAGCTGCTGGTTTGGTCGAGGCGGTCGCTAGCATGGCGCTCCTTTCGTTCGTTGGGGGCGTCGAGCCGTGCCCGCCCGACCTGAGCGCAGCCTATGCGTTATCCGGCAACAATCGCCGCAATAGCGGATGTCGTCATCTCCGCGCGCTGGCCGCCACGATCGAGTTCCTCCTGCGCCGCCCGGTCTCCCCCTGAGGGCCCAGCTGGCTCCGGGGCCCGGCTGCTCATCCCAAGACGCGGAGGTGAGGGCCGTTCCGTGTCGAGGGTAGATGTCTCCCGGCGAGAAACCGTTGGCAACACAAGGTGGTGGACCGGCGGGGACTCGAACCCCGGACCTCTGCCGTGTGAGGGCAGTGGTGCAACTCCGAACCCGGGAGAGCCGTCAAGGGGGCCGAACCACCTGTGTCCTGTGCTGAGCGCACCGCCGATGGGGCCGAGATGGGAACTTGGTAGGAAAGAGTTATACTATGGCCATGAAGACGGCGGTTTCGATTCCCGATCCCCTCTTCCGAGCTGCCGAGCGCCTGGCGCGGCGGCGCGGGCTCCGCCGAAGCCAGCTGTACGCAGAAGCCCTGGAGCGCCTGGTTGGCGCCGAAAGGTCCGATGAGGACCTCCTCGCGCAGATCAACCTGGTAGTCGCAGGGGTCGACACCGCACCTGATGGCTTCATCCGGGAGGCGGCTCACCGGTCCCTGGCGAGCGTTGAATGGTGATCCGGCGGGGTGAGATCTGGTGGGCCGATCTCGGACCTCCGCGCGGTTCCGCCCCCGCACTGCGAAGACCTGTGGTCGTGGTCTCCGCTGACCATCTGAACGCATCCGACATCCGGACCGTTTCGGTGGCGGCCCTGACATCGAACCTGAGATGGGCAGGTATCCCGGGCAACGTGCAAATACGCAAGGGCACGGCTGGACTGGACCGCGACTGCGTGGCGAACCTCACCCAACTACTGACCCTTGACAAGGACGACCTCGACACCCGCAGGGGTCGGCTTCCACTTCGGCTCGTTCGCGAGATCGACGAGGGACTGCGCCAGGTGCTCGAGCTCTGACCGATCGCGGCCACGGTGCGCGAGTGATCGCCACTCCCGGCGTGGCCTTCGCGAAGGACTCAACACCAGACGACGCCACGATCCTCAAAGGCTCGGGCGAGAGGCCCGCTTGGACCTGCTCAACCGACCGGCCCGGGAGGCCGTCGAGCGCAGTGACGCTACCGAGAGGGGACCAGGGCCGCCACCAACTCGGCGGTGAGACGGTGAGCCTCGGCCGTCGTCTCCGTCCGCTGGTCATAGGTGTGGGCCACCGACATCGCGACCAGATTGGGAGCGGCCGCCACCAGGTCGCGCAGCGCCTTGCTGACCTCGTCCAGACCGGGACCGCCGGGCGCTGGGTAGAGCAACCCCGGCATCTCCGTCGGCGCGACGACGTCGACGTCGAGGTGAACGTATAGGGGCCGGCGGGGCTGCACCACCCGGCCCAGTTCGGCCAGGGCGACCCGGCGGATGGCTGATCCTTTGAGCGCCTCCTCCTCACCGGGATCGAGGTCGCGAGCCCCGACGAGGACCACCCGCTCCTCCGGGATCGGGCCGATTCCCAGGCCATCGATAATGGACTGGTCCCCCCGGCCGACCAGCATGGCCAGCGGCATCCCGCCGAGGTAGCCTGAGGGAGTCGTCTCCCAAGTGTTGAAGTCCCCGTGGGCATCGAGCCATACGAGGTCCGGCTCGATGCCCGCGCGCTGCAGGCCGGCGACCACTCCCATCGGAGCCATGCAGTCCGGGGCCTGGATCAGGGCCGGGACGTGGTCGGCGACCCAGGCTGCGAGCACGCCGAGCACCGCGGTGACGCGCTGCACCGCCGTGCCCTCGAGGGGTTCCGCGGCGAGCCGCGGGGCGTGCCCGACGACGAACCTCGGGAGGGGCTCCCCGATATACCAGGGCACGGTTATGGTCGCGAATGCCGAGGCGGCGCCCACGCGGCCAAGTATGGAACTGACCGCATGGGTACGGGCGATTTGACCAGTCTGACACCCTCACACCCTGGAGGCCGCCGGCCGCGTGGCGTCTGGTGAATGCCGAGCCCACGAGGCATCCAGCCATCAGGGAGGGTGAGCCGTGAAGACCCAGCGGGATCCGGAGCTGGGCTGCTCACCCAAGAATCCGGAGGTGACGGTCGTTCCGCGCCGAAGGTAGAGGCCGCTCGGCGAGACGCCGTTGACAACACAAGGTGGTGGACCGGCGGTCTCGACCCTCCGTCCACAGCCGGCACCCAACGGGGATCCACAGCGGATCGCCCGCATGGCGGGGTGAGCCGAGCCCGGCTCCGCCGGGCCGGCGAGGGGCGGCGAGCCCCTGTGAGAACAGCGAGGGGACCCCGGGCGGCCTGCCGCATGGGGACGTGGACCGGCGGGGATTCGAACCCCGGACCTCTGCCGTGCGAGGGCAGCGCTCTCCCAGCTGAGCTACCGGCCCCTGGGCGCCCCAGTGTACCGGCGGCGGGAGCCGCAGGGGCCGCCGCTCAGCTCTCCTCCACCGCCTCGTCCACGAAGTACGTCTCGCAGGCCTCGTCGAGGAGCTTGGTGGTCAGCTCCGGCTCGCGCCCCAGGTACCGGCAGAGGTGGACGACGTGGTTGAGGAGATCGCGCGGGTGTGAGCCGTGGAAGGCGCGCCCCTGGGCGACATAGTGGCGGGTGATGAGGTCGTTGATCACCTCCGCGCGGAAGGGGATCTCCTGGGAGGCGCAGACCCGGTGCCAGATCTCGGTGAACTCCTCGCGGGTGGGGTCGGGGACGTGCACCTTGAAGCGGACCCGGCGCAGGAAGGCCTCGTCCATGAGATTGTGGGGTTCGAGGTTGGTGCTCAGCATCAGCAGGCAGGTGAACGGAACCGCCACGCTGGTCCCGGCGCGGGCGATGTTGACGTAGTCCACGCCGTTCTCGAGGGGGACGATGAGCCGGTTGAGCAGGTCTCGCGGCGACATCTTCTGCTGGCGGCCGAAGTCGTCGACGAGTAGGAGGCCGCCGTTGGCCTTGAGCTGCAGCGACGCCTCGTAGAAGCCGAGGGCCGCGTCGAAGCCCAGCTCCAGCATGCGCGGGGTGAGCTCGCCGCCGGCCTTGACCGACGGCCGCTCGGCGAGCTGCCAGCGGGTGTCGTGAGGGGGCAGCTTGCGGTCGATCGGGGTGTGGTAGATCGGGTCGTAGAAGCGGATGACCTCGCCATGGACGTAGAGGGCGCGGGGTATGAAGACGGGCGGGCCCATCACCCGCGCGCTGGCGTCGGCGATGCTGGTCTTGCCGTTTCCGGAAGGGCCGTATAGGAAGCACGCGTGGCGGGCCGAGAGGGCCGGGCCCAGGTGGTCGAGCACCCGCTGGTTGAGGACCAGGTGCCCGAAGACCTCGTGGAGGCGCTCCCGGTTGACGGCGATCCCCACCTCGGCCTGGCGGGCGGCCATGGCGTTGTAGTCGCCGATCGGTACCGGCGCAGGGCCGGCGTACTGGTTGATCTCGAGCAGCTCCCGGGCGCGCTGCCGGCCGGTGGTCGTGATCGTGAACTGCATGCCGGCGTTGATCGACTCCTCCTCGGCAAGGACCGCGGCGCGGACCCCGGCGGAGGCGCAGTAGCCCTCGTCGGCGAGGAACTTGAGCGTGGTCTCCACGAAGGGGAAGGGGATGCAGACGTGGCGGGCCACGTCGCCCCCCAGCATGCTGCCGTTGAAGTAGAGGACCTTCAGGACCAGGTCGCACACGAAGCTGAAGGGGAGGCCGGTCTCCTCCGCGGTCCGGGGCATGGGGGGAAGCGCAATCGGGGCCGGCGCGACGGGGAGCGCTTGGACGGCCATATCTCGGCCGATTGTGTCATCGCAACGTTGCCGGGGCCGGGCGGGGCCGGGGAACTGTCATCGACCTGACACACGCCCGCGTCGGTGATCCCGCGGCGGCCGCGCGGGCCCCCTTCGCGCTCGGGGAGCCCTGTTGCCGAGTTATGACGCCGCGGTGACGGGGCGGTCGTGGTACCTTGCCGCCATGCGGGTGATCCCACTGGACGAGGGCTACCGCGACCGGCGCCGGGTCGGCGCCTTCTGGGTCGAGGAGAGCGACGGCCTGATCTGGTTCGGGGATCTTGTTGTCATCGCCGTGATCGGCCTGTACATCCTCGCCGCCGTCTTCAACGGGGCGTAACCAGCACGGCCTCGGGCCGTTGTCCATGAGGGGCGGTGCTCGGCCTGCGCCCGCCCGACACACCGGAGTCTCATCAGGGTCGTGCCCACCACCCCCCCCGACAGCCCCGGCCCGCGAAGGGTCCGCGCCGGCACCGTCCGCAACGGCACCTCCGGAGCCTTCCCCGGGCGCGGGACCGCTGCCGACCTGGACCCCGCTGCCCGCCGCCGGGCGCGCCGCGACATCGTCCTGGGCCGGCGCCGCAAGGCACCCCGCCCCCGCCGGCCGGTGGTGCGGATCGGCCTGCTCTTCGTCGCCCTCTTCGCCACGGTCGGGGCGAGCGTGGCGGCCACCATCTACACGGGCTACAACGTCTTCCTGGGCCAGATCCCGGATGCGGCGACGGTGGCCAGTATGGAGCCGGCGGTGGACACCAACGTCTACGCCTCCAACGGCACCCTCATCGCCATCCTGCACCCGCCCGGCTCCTTCCACCTCCACGCCTCCCTCGATGACATCTCCAAGTACGTGCAGGAGGCGACCGTGGACGTGGAGGACCGCCACTTCTACAGCGAGAGCTCGCTCGACCTGCCCCGGATCATCGAGGCCGGGGTCGGCTACCTGCGTCACACCGACGCGGGCGGTGCCTCCACCATCCCCGAGCAGCTCGCCAAGATCAGCTTCCTGCAGGACAACGGCAGCCTCGCCTACAAGATCAAGGAGATCATCCTCGGCGAGGAGCTGGTGGACGACTTCTCCAAGAACCAGATCCTGGAGATGTACCTGAACCGTATCCCCTACGGCAATCAGGCGATCGGGATCCAGACCGCCGCGGAGATCTACTTCCACGAGCCGGCCAGCAAGCTCGACCTGGCCCAGTCGGCGCTGCTTGCCGGCCTGCCCCAGGCGCCCTCGGAGTACAACCCCAACTACAACCTCGGTGCCGCCAAGCAGCGGCAGAGCGCCGTGCTCGAGGCGATGGTGAGCATGGGCAGCATCACCCAGACCCAGGCCAACGTCGCTTACGCGGAGAAGCTGGCGTTCTACCCCTGGGAGGACTTCGCGCCACCCACCATCATCGACGGCGCCAACACCACCAGCTTCCTCACCTACCTCGAGGAGGACTACCTCCCCGACCTCTTCCAGGGCGACACGTTCACCGATCCGGGCGGCTACGACATCTACACCACTCTCAACCTGAGCGACCAGGCCCTCGCCGACCAGACGGTCAGCAGCATCGTCGAGGGCAACCCGGACTGGTTCGTCCAGCAAAACGGGGGCGACGGAGCCCTGGTCAGCCTCGATCCCCAGAACGGCGAGATCTACGCCATGACCGGGAGCGCCAACTACAACAGCTCGATGTTCGGCGACGACGACATGGCCATCGAGACCCGACAGCCGGGGTCGACCATGAAGCTGTTCACCTACACCGACCTGATCGCGACCCGCCAGTACACGATGACCACCCAGATCTCCGACGAGACCCTCGACCTGGACGGCTGGACCCCCAAGGACTACGAGGGCGCAACCTCCGGGCTCGGCTACTGTGAGCTGGAGTACTGCCTGGGCAACTCGCTCAACCTTCCCGCGGTCCGGGCGGAGTACACGGCAGGCGTGGAGCCGGTCGCCAACCTCGCCGTGGACGCCGGGGTCACGCTCCTTCAGGGCACCAACTTCCCAGAGTCGACCGAGTACTCCTTCACCCTGGGGACGTTCCCGGTCAGCCCCCTGGACCTCGCCGACGGGGCGGCCACGATCGCCGACCTCGGCGTCCACCACTCCCCCGCGCCGGTGACCAAGGTCACGATCGCAAGTGACGGCGCCACCGTGTACGCCTACAACCCCGACACCAACGCCCAGCGGGTGGTCCCGGAGAACGTCGCCTACGTCATGGACGAGACGCTGATGAACAACGCCTTCCGGCAGCCCGAGTTCGGCTACAACGACCGGCTCACCCTCCCCAACCGCCCGGTCAGCGCCAAGACCGGCACCAGCGGGTCCGGCTACTACAACTTCGACAACTGGACGGTGGGGTGGACGCCCAACCTGCTCACCGCGGTGTGGGTGGGCGACCCCGAGGGAGAGAGCGCCCAGTTCGGCCTCTCCCCCTACGTGACCAGCGGTCTGACCGGGGCGGCGCCGATCTGGCAGACCTACATGGAGGGGGTGACCGCCAACACCCCGGTGGTCTGGTACGCGGAGCCCTCCGACGTCTACGAGGCGGGAGGTGCGTGGTATCTCCCCGGCACCGGCCCGGCCAGCGGGCTCGGCAACGGCGGCCCGATCTGCGATCCGGGTTGCACCCAGCCGCCCACCACGTCGGACGTCCCCTTCTCGCAGCCGCAGCCCTCCCCGACCCCCACGCCGTCTGCCTCCCCATCGCCGAGCCCGTCGATCCTGCCCACGCCGTGAGGCCGGGCGGCGCCTAGGGTGCTGCGGAGCCCCCGGCTCCCTGCACCTCGCGGCGGACGATGGCCCAGACCCCGTCGATGTCGGAGACGGGAGGCAGGGAGGGGTCGAGGGCGATGGCGGCGGGCTCCACGACCCCCGGGGTGGCGACCCTGATCGAGACGCTGCAGCGGACCCGCTGCGGAGGATCCCCGGCGGACGCGGTGTCGCTGAGCGACCACCAGTAGTGGAGGGCGACGTCGTCGCCGGCCTCCAGGCTCACCGAGAAGGCGTTGAGGTGCGCGGGCTCCTCATCGCCCTCGACGTCGCCCGCGAAGATGCCGAGCAGGCGGAGGAAGGCGTCCCTCTCCAGGCTCACATCCAGAGCGTCGACGAAGCGCTCCTCGACCGGCTGCTCATCGTCGCCGCCGGGCGGATCGCCGGGAGCGGCCTCTCCGCTGGCCTCGGCAGCGGTCAGCACGTCGACGGTCGCATCCTCGACCGAGATGTGGGCCAGCTCGGCCTCGAACTCCGCGAGGTCGAAGATCCGGGGGCGGGCGAGCATCCGCCCCCAGCGCTCCCCCCGATCGATGCTGTACGCATACTCGTCACCGTCTCGCGCCACCATCAGGCGCTTGGGGGTGCCGGATCCGTACAGCGCCACCTGGGCGCGGTCGAGCACCCGCTCCTCGTACTCCACCAGGGTCTCCAGCACCAGGTTGTCGGCCGCCGGGGCGTCGCCTCCATCCGCGGGCGGCAGGGTCCGCTGCTGGAACTCCACGGTCACCCGGACGCGACCGGTGTCACCCAGCCCGGCGCGCATCCGCGAGTAGAGAGCGCCGAGGCTGAGACCGGGCTCCGGACTCATCGGACGGTGGGCGGGGGCGCAGGGCCGCGGCGCATCGCCGCTGCACGATAGCGCGTGGCGGGCATCTCCCACCCCGGCCTCGCGGTCGAGCTGGGGGATGCGATCGGCTTGCGCCGCGATCCCGGGGGACGTCCCCGTCCGGCGGATAGACTGGCCGGATGACCGAGACCACCGGGCCGGAGGAGGAGGCGCTCCCGCCCCAGCCTCCGGCACTGGCCCGGGCCGTCGCCCTGGGCCTGGTGACCCGGTACCACCTCCGTCTCGCCGACCCGCGTGACAGCCGGTTGGGTGAGCTGGGCTCCGATTACGAGCTGGTGACCGCCTCCTGGACCGGACCGCGATCGGCCCTGGTCGGCTTCTTCCGGCCGCCGGACGACCCCGCCCAGCAGGTCGCCGACCTGCACCGCCGGATCGGCGCCGCCCTGCGCTGGGGCGATGCCCGTCTCCGCGTCCAGCCGGCGGTCCGCTGCGACATCCTGCTGGTCGCCCTGGCGCCGCTCGCCGCGCAGCTGCCGGCGCCGGCCCACCCCGCCGTCCAGGTGGGGGTCATCTGGGCCGACGCGGAGCGGGGCGAGGCGGGAGCGCTTCTGCCCCCGGCGCCCGGCCTGCCGGGGCTGGGGGAGATCAGGGCGGCGGCGCGGGCGCTGCGCGGCGGTGCCCAGCCGCCGACACTCGCCGCCGTGGACCTGGCCGAGCGGGAGGCCGTGCACGGCGGCTACGTGGCCCCGGTGCGACGCGCCCTGGTCGCCACTCCGCGCCTCACCTACGCCCTGATGGCGACGTTCGTGATCGTCTTCCTGATCGAGAACACGGTGCTCAACGGGCCCTACGAGAACTCGTACCTCGGCGTGGGCGGCATCTACCTCGGCTACCCGGGTGGCAGCGACTGGTGGCGCTTCCTGAGCAGCGCCTTCCTCCACGTCCCGGGCTTCTTCGGGAGCGGCACCGGCCTCACCTCGTACCTCTCCCTGCACCTCATGGTCAATTGCTACTCGACCCTCATCCTGGGCCGGATCGTCGAGCCGATGTACGGACGGCTCACCATGCTCGGCACGTTCGTCGGCGCGGCCTTCGCCGCCAGCGGGGTGAGTGCGCTGGCTTACGGGTTCGGTCTTCCCGGATCCAGCTACGCGTTCATGGGCGCGTCCGGCGGTCTGATGGGCCTGCTCGGCCTCATCCTGGTGCTCGGCTGGGTGCAGGGCCGTAACGCCCCCGCGGGCCTCACCCAGACGCTGCGCCGGTGGGTGCTCCTCTGTCTGGTCATGACGGTGATCATCGGCTTCACCTTCTCCACCTACATCAACAACTACGCCCACCTGGGCGGCTTTGCCGCCGGCGCGCTGATCGGCCTGGTCATCCCGCCGGTGCGCGCCATCGGCGGCAACGACCTGGCCACGTGGCAGAAGGCAGCACTGATCGCGGTCATCGCGATGGGGGCCGTGGCGATGCTCTTCGCCGTGGTCAACTTCGCCCAGTTCATCGCCCACCCGGGGCCCGTCTACCCCAGCACCTGACCGTCAGCGCGGCTGCGGCCGGCGGCTCAGCTGGCCTGGGCCCGGGTCGAGTTCCAGAGGCCCTCAAGGTCGTAGAAGACCCGCTCCCCGGGCAGGAATACGTGGGCGATCACCGCATCGAAGTCGGCGCAGGCCCAGGAGGCGTCGCGCAACCCGGCGACGTGCAGAGGGCGGACCCCCGCGTCCCGGCAGACCTCCTCGATATTGTCAACAATGGCTCGAACCTGCCGGTCGGTGTCGCCCTCACAGACCACGAAGAAGTCGGCGACGGTGGTCTTGCCCCGGAGGTCGATGGTGACGATGTCGCGCGCCTTCTTGTCGGCGGCGGCGGCGCTGATCACCTCCACCAGCTCCTCGGGCGTCATCGGCATCCGATTATGACATCGGGTGCCGGCGGGGGCTGCCGGTTCCAGCGAGACGGCTCAGCGATAGAGGCCACGCTCGGCGATGATCGCCGCCACGGCGGGGCTGACCAGGCCGTCCAGTGAATCGCCCGCGATCACCCGGCGGCGGATCTCGGTCGCCGAGACGTCCGGCGAGTCGATCCCGACCACCCGGGTGCGCTCCGGCCGGAAGCCGAGCCCGATCGCCTCCGCGTGATGGATGGGGGCCTCGCCGGCGCGGTTGACCAGGGCGAAGTGATAGCCCGCCAGCAGCTCGTCGGCACCGTGCCAGGTCGACGTCTGGCGGGCGGCATCCGCTCCCAGCACGACCCAGAGCTGGATCCCGGGGTGCTCGGCGGCGAGGTCGCGCATCGTGTCGATCGTGTAGGAGGGCCCGGCGCGGCGCAGCTCGAGGTCAAGGATGGCGATCCGGGGCCGGCCCTCGATGGCCGCACGGCACATCGCCAGCCGGTCGGCGGGGCCGGCGGTCACCGCCCCGCGGTGGGGAGGCACTCCGGCCGGCACCACCCATGTCTCGTCGGCGAGGACGCCCTCCCGCGCCTGCTCGGCGACCGCCAGGTGACCGAGGTGGAAGGGGTCGAACGTGCCGCCGAAGACGGCCACCCGCGCCGCCGACATCAGCGCTGCCGGCGAGAGTTCCGGACCGGAGGGCCCGTGGCGTCGGCCGCGTAGGCGAACTCCGCCGATGCGATCCGGACCGTGTCCCCGTCCCGGCAGCCGGCCGCCGACAGGGCGGCGTCGACACCCGCCGCGGCCAGCCGCCTCTGGAGGAGGGCGACCGCCTCCTCCTCGCTCAGGTCGGTCCGCTCCACCAGGCGCTCGACCTGGGGGCCACTCACCCGGTAGGCGCCGTCCGGCTCACGCTCCACGCGGGGGGGACCCACGGAACGGGGGACGTGCTGATACACCCTGTGGCCGCCGGCGCCGGCGACCGTCTCGGACGGGGCCTCCATTGCGGCGGCCGGGGGCATCTCCGCAAGCAGGGCGACCGTCGCCTCCAGCAGGGCCTGGGTTCCGATCCGGCCCGCTGCGCTGACCGGATGAGCCCTGGGCAGGATCGCCGCCAGCTCCGCCGCAGCGGCTTCCCCCTCCGCCACGTCGATCTTGTTGAGGGCGATGACCGTGGGGCGCTCCCCGAGTGCCGGGCTGAAGGCCCGCAGCTCGGTCGCGACCTGGTCGAGCGACCGTCTCGCCTCCGCCGCCCCCGCGGCGCAGTCGACGACGTGGATGAGCACCCGCGTCCGCTCCAGGTGGCGGAGGAACTCGATCCCCAGGCCGGCCCCCTGATGGGCTCCCTCTATGAGCCCCGGAACGTCGGCGAGGATCACGCTGCGCCCGCCCTCGAGCTCGGCCACCCCGAGATTGGGATGCAGGGTCGTGAAGGGGTAGGCGGCGACCTTGGGCCGGGCGGCGGTGAGGGCCGCCAGCAGCGTGGACTTGCCCGCGTTGGGAAGCCCCACCAGGCCGATGTCGGCGATCAGCTTCAGCTCCAGGCGGATGCGACGTCCCCGGCCCGGCTCGCCCAGCTCGCCGATGCGGGGGGCCTGGCGGGCGGCGCTCGCGAAGTGGGAGTTGCCCCTCCCCCCGCGCCCGCCGGCAACGACCACCAACCGCTGACCGGGGCCGGCGAGATCGCCGATCAGCTGCCCTGTCTGGGCGTCCGTGATCACGGTTCCCGCCGGCACCGGGAGGGTCAGGTCGGCCCCGTCCGCGCCGGAGCGCTGCCCACCCCCCCCGGCGCGCCCGTCCGGCGCGCGAAAGCGGCGGCGCTCACGGTACCGGCCCAGGCTGCTCTCGGCAGAGGACACGGCGAGCACCACGCTCCCCCCCCGTCCCCCGTCGCCTCCGTCCGGGCCACCGCGGGGAACGTACTTCTCGTGCCGGAAGCTGACGGCGCCGCGACCTCCGGCGCCCGCGACCACGTCGAGGGTGACCTCGTCCAGGAACATGCCAGACCTCACGCCCGCGCCGCGGCGCGATACCGCTGGGTCAGCCGGCGGCCCCCGCAGAGCCCGCCGGATCAGCGGCCGCCATGGCGGCCTCGTCCTCGCCCCCACCGGCGGCAACCCGCAGCACGGGGAGCGCCTGCACCCGAGCCCGGGTGCGGTCGCCGCCCTTCTGGTCGTAGGCGACAAGGCCACTGGCCAGCGCATAGAGGGTGTGGTCACGGCCCACGCCGACGTTGTCCCCGGCCACGATCCGGGTGCCGCGCTGGCGGACCAGGATGGTCCCGGCGAGCACCAGGGAGCCGTCGCCGCGCTTGACGCCCAGCCGCTTGGAGTTCGAATCGCGTCCGTTGCGGGAGCTGCCCCCGCCCTTCTTGTGAGCCATCTCTCAACTCGCCTCCGGCGTCCTGCGCGCCGCCCGCCGCTTCGGCGTCGCCGAGGACGGAGCCGCGGGTGGCGTTTCCTCCGGCGCTGCCGCCTCGGGCTCCGGAGCCGCCGCCGCCTTCCGGCTGCGCCGGGCGGGGCGGGGCGCCTGCGCCTCCACCGCTGGCGCGGCATCGGCCGGGGCGGCGGTGGGCTCGGGGGCGGCCGCCTCGACGGCGGCCTCGACCTCCGCTGAGGGGATTGACGAGGCTCCGGCGGCTCGCCGGCGCCGGCGGCTCGCCGGCGTGGTCTCGGTCTCCGCAGCAGGCTCGGCCTCGGAGGACGGGGCTGCGACCTGGGCGGCCGGAGGCTCAGAGGCCTTCCACTGCCCCACGTCGACCGGCTCGGGAAGCGGCTCTCCGCTGGCCACGAAGCGGTCGACCACCAGCTCCGTCAGCTCGGCGCGGAATCCCAGGGTGCGCCGGTGCCGCTTCTTGGGCTTGAAGGTGAAGACCCGGATCTTGGTACCGCGACGGTGACCCGCCACGGTGGCGGCAACCCGGACCCCTTCGAGGCTCGACGGCTCGACCTCGACGCCGTCGGCGTCGGAGAGGAGCAGCACCGGGGCCAGACCGACCACGTCGCCCACCTCGGCGCCGAGGCGATCGACGACGAGCCGGTCACCGGGGGAGACACGGTACTGGTGTCCGCCGTGCCGGACGACGGCATACATGGCGGGGGCGTCCGACTGCTCTGGTGCGTTCATGGCTCGGTGGCAACAGCTGACGAGATCGTTGATCCTTCGCGCCCTCGGCGCGGAAGAGGCCCATCAGCGGACAGGCCGACTAGCACGGCGATCCGTGCAGCGGCGTCAGGATACCAGATGCCCGGGGAGCCTTGGACGGCCATTCGGGATCAGCGCATAATCGCCCCACCCGGGGACGCTGCCCGGGCCGTCGCCGATGCCCGGGAGAGGCGAGCAGATGTCCGGCTTCGACAACCCCGAGGCTCCGGGCCCCGGTTGGGGTCAGGATCCTCCGCCGCCGCCACCGCCGCCCGACTCCGGCAGCACGGCGCCACCGGTCGAGCCGGGCCCCTACGGGTACCCACAGCCCCCGCACCCGCCGGGACTGCAGCCCGGGTACCCGTCCGAGCCTCAGCCCGCGTACCCATCCGGAGCTCAGCCGGCGTACCCGTCCGCGCCTCAGCCCGCGTACCCATCCGGCGCTCAGCCGTACGGCGCCTATGCGTACTCGGGGGGGGAGGGCAGCACCGGCATACCGCTCGCCGCCCTGGTGCTGGGTCTGGTCAGCGTGGTCCTGTCGTGGGTCCCGTTCTTCGACTTCGCACTCGGCGTGGTGGCGATCGGGCTCGGCGCCTACGGCCTCTCCCATGCCGAGAGGACCGGGGGCTCCGGCCGGGGCATGGCCATCGCCGGACTGGTGCTGGGGCTGGTCACCATCGCCATCGCGATCGTCTTCTGGGTTTTCATCTACGGGGCCATCAACGCCTGCTACGGCGCGGGCTGCTAGGCTTGCGAGCCTCATGACAGGCGGCGAGGATCCGAACCCCGCGCACCCGGTCCCGGCCGCGCCGGCCGGTGCGGCTGGTCCGGCCACGCAGGCCCCGGTCACTGCCCATCCACCCTACCCGGCTCCCTACCCGTATCCGCCTCCCTACTGGGGGCCGCCGGGCCCCTCGGCCCCGGCCGGTGCGGCGACCGGCCTGGGAACCGCCTCCGGGATCCTCGGGATGGTCGGCATCGCGATGGCGGTCATCCCCGCCGTGTACTGGCTCTTCTACAAGGCGTCGGTCATCGGCGCCCAGACCTACACCGGCCTGGCCGGCGTCAACACGCTCATGGGACTGGACCTGGTGGTGGCCACCCTGGCCATCGTCTTCGGGGCCGTCGGCCTGACCAGGCCCGGCGCGCGTCGCGACGGGCTCACCCTCGCCCACATCGGTCTGGCACTCGGCGTGGTATCGCTCGTGCTGGCCGTCATCTTCCTGCCCCTGGTCATAGCGGCGGCCAACGCCGCCAGCTGCACGGCTTACCCCGGCAGCTGCTGACGGCCGCACCGCCTCCGGCGGCGGGTGGGTCAGCCCCCGGGCACCCCCGGCCAGCGCGGCACCCCTGCTTTCTCGGGCGGGCCCTCCTCCTGCGGCGCGGGCGCTGTCGCCACGAGGCCCGGCTTCATCGCCGTCAGCTCCGAGATCATCAGCGACCAGGCCTCCTCGCTGAGGGGGAAGGGGCCCTCGAGGGTGGCCCACCCCACGCCCAGCGGCAGCAGGATCGAGCGCGTCGCCGGCGCTCGCTCGACTGGCCGGAAGACGGGTTCGACAGATCTGCTCTCCCTCGGTAGCTTCCGAGTACTGGATGGCGGCATACCCCGTGGTTCCTCCGTTACTGGGCCAGCGCCGGCCTCTGCAACCCTATCAGATGAGACCAGGCCGGCAAACGCGAAAGTTCGCTTGATCTCGCCGATAAACTCATCAGAACCGTTTGGGGTAAACCCCCGATCGCGGATCAGCCAGAGGCGTAGGGTGGCGTCCGAGGGGAGCGCTCCCGCGTACCTGTCCCAGACGTCGCGGTGGATCGCGGGGAGGAGGGCCGACCGCTGCACCGCCTCGTCGCGGGTTGCGGAGCCGGCCTCCTCGAGCAGGATGCGCAGGGCCAGGTCGGTCAGCCTCCCCTGGCGGGTGGCCCCGGCTCCCTCATCGGCCAGCAGCCCGAACTTGATCAGGGCCGCCAGGACGACACCTCCCCCACCGCTCCGCGGTTTGAAGCCCCAGTCGCCATAGAGCGCGTCCACGCTCGCCGCCTGCCTGCCCTCGTGCTCGTGGACGCTGCCGGCGCGGTCGAGGGCGGTGGCCAGGTCGATCCCCGGATAGCTCGGGCTCCGCGACCTCACCACCTGGCCTCTCCCCAGTTCCTTACCGGTAATCTTACTGACATTCCTACTGAAGTTTCGGCGCGAAAGCTACTCGATTGGAGATCCGAACCGGTGACGCATCTTGGCCGCATCATCGAAGATAGGGCTGATAAAACATCCCGATCGATCTTACTGGGTTTTCGACAACTTACTCCGAGCCGGATCAGATACCAACCTGGCGCCTCCGGGCAGGGCCATGCGGGCATCATAGCCGCCCTCCGCCGATCAGGGAAGGATCGCCGCGAGGAGGGCGCCGCGTTCCCGGCAACCACGTCATCCACGGACCCGGCCACCCGCACCATCGGCGCCGATCCAGGTCAGACGACCAGGTTCACCACCCTGTCCGGCACCGCGATCACCTTGCGGGGCGGCCGGCCGGCGAGCAGCTCGACCACCCGTGGCTGCGCCAGGGCAAGGCGCTCCAGCTCCGCGGCGGAGGTGCCCGCCGGGCACTCGAAGGTGGCCCGCAGTTTCCCGTTCACCTGCACCGCGATGGTGAACCGCGGCTCCTCGGCGAGGGCCGGGTCGTGCTCCGGCCAGGGCGCCCGGTGGACCGAGCCGGCCTCTCCCAGCCGCTCCCACAGCTCCTCGGCGACGTGGGGGGCGAAGGGCGCCAGCAGCTGCACCAGGGTGCGGGCGTCGACCCGCCGGGCGGTCCCCTCCCGGGCCTCCTCGTCGAGGTCACGGGCCAGCTCGTGGAGGGCGGCGATGGCGGTGTTGTAGTGGAGGGATTCGATCGCCGCCTCGACCGCGGCGATGGTCCGGTGGCGGCGCCGCTCACGGGCGGGCTCCTCGGAGCCGGGGCCGGCCTGCTGGACACTGCGCCACACCCTCTCCAGGAACCGGGCCTGGCCGAGCATGCCCCGCTCGTTCCACTCCCCGCCCTCGACGAACGGACCGAGGAACATGAGGTGGAGGCGCAGGGTGTCGGCGCCGTAGCGGGCCATGAAGTCGTCGGGGTTGACGACGTTGCCCTTGCTCTTCGACATCTTGCCCCGGCCGCCGAAGGTGAGGATGCCGTTGGTGCGGAAGCGGGTGAACGGCTCCGGGACCGGCACGTGGCCCATGGCGTGCAGCGCGCGCATCAGGAAGCGCGCGTACATGAGATGGAGCACGGCGTGCTCGTTGCCGCCGATGTACATGTCCACCGGCAGCCAGTGCCAGGTCCGCTCATGGTCCAGGGCACGGTCGGAGAAGTCCGTGGACGGGTAGCGCATAAAGTACCAGCCCGAGTCCAGGAAGTTGTCGTTGACGTCGGTCTCGCGCTTGGAGGGCTCGCCGCAGATCGGACAGGGGACGTTGACCCATTCCTCGACCTGGGCCAGCGGCGAGACCCCGGTGCCGAGCGGGCGGAAGTCCTTGACCTCCGGGAGCAGCACGGGGAGCTCGGACTCGGGGACGCCGACAGGGCCGTGCACAGGGCAGTGGATGATGGGCAGCGGCGGCCCCCAGTACCGCTGCCGCGAGATGATCCAGTCGCGCAGGCGGAACTGGACATGGGCGCGGCCGGAGCCGCGCGCTTCCAGCATCTCGACCACCCGGCGTTTCCCCTCCAGCGCGGGGATGCCGTCGAGGGCACCGGAGTTGACCAGCGTGCCCTCCCCGGCCCACGCCTCCACCGCGACGTCGCCGCCGCCGATCACCTCGACGATGGGGAGGCCGTGGGCGCGGGCAAACCGCCAATCCCGCTCGTCGTGACCGGGAACGGCCATGATCGAGCCGGTGCCGTAGCCGCCCAGCACATAGGGTGCGGCGAACACCGGGATCTCCTCGCCGCTGAGGGGATGGACGGCGCGGGTGCCGACATCGATCCCCACCGAGAAGTCGGGCTCGGCATCGGCGGGGGGCAACGCCGCCCGCCACGCCTCGACGGCGGCGCGGCGGTCCTCGCGGACGAAGTCGCCGAGCTGGGGATGGTCGGCGCCGATGACCAGGAAGGTGGCGCCGAAGAGGGTGTCGGGCCGGGTGGTGAAGACGGTCACCTGGGGGCGGGCGCAGCCCTCGAGCCGGAAGTCGATGAGGGCACCCTCACTGCGCCCGATCCAGTTGCGCTGCGCCAGCTTGGTCCGCTCGCTCCAGTCCAGGGTGTCGAGGGCGTCGAGCATCTCCTGGGCGTAATGGGTGGTCTTGATGAACCACTGCTTGAGGAACCGCGTCTCCACCGTGGTCCCGCAGCGCTCGCAGGCCCCGGCGATGACCTGCTCGTCGGCGAGCACGGTGAGGCAGGACGGGCACCAGTTGACCGGGCCCTCGCGATGCTCGGCAAGACCCGCCTTGAACAGCTGGAGGAAGACCCACTGGGTCCAGCGGTAGAAGGTGGGGCTGGTGGTGTCGATCTCGTGGGACCAGTCCACGCCAAGGCCGAGCTTCTTGAGCTGATGCTCACGGAAGTACTCGACGTTGCGGGCGGTGAGGGTGGCGGGATGCTCGCCGACCTTGAGCGCGTAGTTCTCGGAGTGGATGCCGAAGGCGTCGAAGCCGAGCGGCTCGAAGACCTCATCCCCCCTCTGGCGGCGGTAACGGCCGTAGATGTCCGCCCCCGTGAAGGCGTAGGCGTTGCCGATGTGCAGCTTCTCCGCCGACGGGTAGGGGAACATCATCAGGCAGTAGAAGTGGCGCACCGCCTCCATGTCGGTGCGGTAGGTCCCGCGCTCGGCCCAGATCCGCTGCCATTTGGCATCGAGGGCGGGCAGGTCGAGACGGTCGAGCCTGGCGACGGGAGAGGGCTCCATTGGCGGCACAGGGTAGCGCGTCGCGAAGCCCGCGACGGGCGATCGCGGCAGGCCGGCCCGGCGGCCCGCGGAGGGATCCGGCGGCGCCATTCACGGTCCTGCTAGCGTTGCTCCGTGGCCCGTTTCCCGGGTCCCGCGGTGGCGATGGCGCTGCTCCTGGCCGGCTGCACCGCCGCTCCGGCGACGGCGCCGGCGACCCACCGGACGGGACCGACCGCCGCGGCGAGCACCCCGACGGCCACGCCCGCAACCCTGGCGGCGACCCAGAGCGTCACCGCCAGCGCCGAGCAATTCGCGGCGCAGATCGTGAGCGGCGCGTTCGGCGCCCAATGGGGCGAGCTGGCGCCGCAGGCGCAGCGGCTGTGGCCCAGCCAGGCCGCCCGCACCGCCATGCTGCAGGCCAAGTTCTCGGATGCGCCGATCACATCGATCAACCTCGGGCCGCCCACCCAGGACGTCACCTGGTACGACCCCGAGAGCCCGGTCATCTCGGTCGCGGACACCTGGAGGTTCCCGGTCAGCGTGAGCTTCGCGAACCCTGATTCGCTCTCGCCCCCGGGTGTCGCCGCGCTCTTCTCGATGACCCAGATCTCGTTGGAATACGACGCCGCCACGGGGCTGGCCCTGGTCGTGGGCGAGGGGCCCGCCTCGCTGGACGCCCCGGTCATCGTCCCGCCCAGCGTGACCTCACGGGAGGTCGACGTCCCGATCTTCATGTACCACCTCGTCTACAACCAGGAACCCCAGGAGAGCGCCTACGGTGGCAACACCTACGGCTGGGAGATCGACGTCGGGCTGACCACGCTCACCAGCCAGTTTCAGGCGCAGATGGCCTACGCATCGTCGATCGGCGCCACCAGCATCTCGATGCAGCACCTCGCCGACGCCCTGCTCTACGGTCTGCCGCTGCCTCCGCATTCCTTCGTCGTGACCTTCGACGACGGCCGGCTGAGCCAGTGGGTCAACGCGGTGCCGATCCTCCGCCAGTACGGCTTCACCGCCGTCTTCTTCCCCTGCACAGCGCTCGTCGGAGGCGTCTACGGGCCTCAGCTCTACATGACCGCGGCGGAGATCCGGGACCTGGCCACCACCGGCTTCTCGGTCGGTGACCACACCCTCAAGGACAACGTGGCGCTGTGGACCGGGGAGGCCACGACCGGGCAGCTCAACGTCGTCACCGACCAGAGCAAGACCACCCTGGAAACCCTGGTCGGGGGTCAGCCGATCCAGTTCATCGCCTACAGCGGCCTCTGGCCCGGCCCGAGCCAGTTCTCCTACACCGCCCAGGAGCAGCCGCTTTTCACGACCCTGCAGAGTTACGGCTACGTGGGCGGGCTGCAGGACCTGGACGACCCCACCGCCACCGACTACAGCACCTCTCTCTGGCAGCTCCCCCGGGTCCGGGTCGGGATCGGGACCAGCACCTCGAGCTGGGACGCCTGGGTGGAGAGCGCGGCCTAGTGTCCGGGACACCGGTGCGGCCCTAGCCGCCATGCCCACCCCCACTTCGCCGCTCGCCTGGGCGGCCGCGACCATCCTTGCCGACGAGCAGGCCGGCCTGCTCCGCCGCCCCCGCCGGCGCGAGGGCGGCAGCCATCCCCACAGCGTGGTGGATGGGAGGGCGGTGGTCGTCTTCAGCTCCAACGACTACCTCGGCCTCTCCACCCACTCCGCGGTGCGCGAGGCCGCCGCCCGCGCCGCCCGCGACCAGGGCGTGGGCGCAACCGGGTCACGGCACCTCTCCGGCTGCCATGCGGCCATCGCCGACCTGGAGGGGGCGCTGGCGGGGTTCATGGGGAGCGACAGCGCCACCGTCGCTCCCAGCGGCTACGCCGCCAACGTCGCCCTCCTGGAGGCGCTGGGCGGGCCCGACGCCACCATCCTGAGCGACGCCGGCAATCACGCGTCGCTCATCGACAGCTGCCGGGCCTCGCGGTCGCGGGTGATCGTCTTCGGCCACCTGGACCTCTCCGACCTGGAGACGCGACTGGAGGGGGCGGAGGGCCGCCCGGTGATCGTCACCGACTCGGTCTTCTCGATGGACGGGGGCGCCGCCGACCTGGCCGGTCTCGACCGCCTGGCACGGCGGCACGGCGCATGGCTGGTGGTCGACGAGGCCCATGCCCTGGGCACGGCCGGGCCGGGCGGCCGGGGCATCGCGGCCGAGCAGGGGGTGACCGGCGAGCACGTGGTCCGGGTGGTGACCTTCTCCAAGTCCCTGGGGGCAGCCGGGGCGGCGGTGTGCGGTTCGACGCAGGTGAGCCAGCTGCTCCTTCAGCGCGGCCGCGCCCTGATCTTCTCGACGGCGCCCCCCCACCCCACCGTCGCGGCTGCGCGCGCCGCGCTGGACGTGCTGATGGCAGAGCCGGGGCTGGTCACCCGCCTCCAGGCCCGCGGCCGCCTGCTCCGTTCGCGTCTCGGCGACCTGGCCATGCCGGGGGCACACCCGGGTTCCCCCATCGTCGGGGTCCTGGCCGGCGATCCGGGGCGGGCGATGCGGCTCGACGCGGCGCTCTGGGAGCGCGGCTTCCTGGTCCAGGGGGTGCGCCCGCCCACCGTGGCACCGGGGACGAGCCGGCTCCGCCTGGTGGCGAGCGCGGCGCACTCCGAGGAGGAGATCGAGGCCGTTTCCAGCGCCCTGCGCTCCCTGATGGTGGCGGGGTGAGGCGAGCGCGGCTCAGCCGCATCCTCGCCGTCACCGGGACCGGCACCGGCGTCGGCAAGACCGTGCTCACCGCCGCCCTCTGCGCAGCGCTGCGCCAACGCGGCGTCGACTGCCGGGCCCTCAAGCCGGTGGCGACGGGCGTCGCCGCGGGGGAGGAGGGGGAGGATGCCTCCCTGCTCCGTCTCGCCTCCGCCGCGACGGCTCCGGCGGTGCTGGAGACCTTCCGCCTGCCGCGCTCGCCGCTGGCGGCAGCGGCCGCGGAGGGCCGCGAGGTGGACATCGAGGCGCTGGTCCGCTCCGTCGAAGCTCGGGCGGGGGAGTGCGACCTCCTTCTCGTCGAGGGGGTGGGAGGGCTGCTGGTGCCCCTCACCCGGCGGCGGACGGTCCGCGACCTGCTCCGCCGGCTGGACGCCGAGCTGCTGATCGCCGCCCCGGCCGGGCTGGGCACGATCAACCACACCGCGCTCACCGTCGAGGCCGCGCGGGGGGCGGGGCTCCGGCTGCTCGGGGTGGTGCTGGTGGACGCCCACGGCGAGGACGACCCCGGGTTCGTGGCCGAGAACGCGGCCCAGATCGCCGAGCAGTGCGCGATCCCGGTGCTGGGCGTCCTGGCCCATGTCGGCGACCCCACCGACATCGACGCGCTGGCGGAGGCGGCGGGAGAGCTCGACCTCTCACCGCTCCTCGAGGAGCCGGCCGACGCGACCGCCGCGGTGGTCGCGGCCGACCGCGGCCACGTCTGGCACCCCTTCACCCAGACCAGCGAGTGGCGGGAGGAGGAGCCCCTCACCATCCGCTCCGGCGATGGCTGCTGGCTCATCGACGAGAGCGGACGGCGCTACCTGGACGGGGTCAGCAGCCTCTGGTGCAGCGTCCACGGACACGCCCACCCCGCCCTGGACCGGGCCGCACACGAGCAGCTGGGGCGGATCGCCCACAGCACGTTCCTGGGTCAGACCCACGCCCCCGGGGCGCTGCTCGCCGAGGAGCTGGCGGCCGCCGCCCCTCCCGGGCTGAACCGCGTCTTCTACTGCGAGGCGGGCGCCGCCGCGGTCGAGGTGGCTCTCCGGATCGCCCTGCTCGCCCAGCGCCATGCCGGCCACCCGGAACGGACCCGCTTCGTCGCCCTCGGAGACGCCTATCACGGCGACACCGCGGGGGCGGTCAGCGTCGGCCGCAGCGAGCCCTTCCACACCGGGCTCGACCCCCTCCTCTTCCCGGCCCGGACGGTGCCCAGCCCGCACCTCGACGAGGCGGCATCGCTCCAGGCGCTGGCAGCGCTCCTCGACGTCGAGGGGGACGAGGTGGCGGCGCTGATCGTCGAGCCCCGCGTCCAGGCGGCGGCCGGGATGCTCACCCACGGCGACGGCTGGCTGCGCGCGGCATCCGGGCTCGCCCACCGCCATGGGGCCCTGTTCATCGCCGACGAGGTGGCGACCGGCTTCGGCCGGACCGGCGACCTCTTCGCCTCCGCCGGTGCCGGAGTGGCCCCCGACGTCCTCTGCCTGGGCAAGGGGCTGAGCGGCGGCTATCTCCCGCTCTCCGCGGTGATGACGACCGAGGAGGTCTTTGATCGCTTCACGGCGCCCTATCTCGAGCACCGCACCCTCTACTACGGCCACACCTACACGGGGAACCCCGTGGCCTGCGCGGTCGCCCGTGCCTCGCTTCGACTCTTCGAGGAGGAGGCGACGCTCGCCTCGGCACGGCGCCTCGCCGGGACGCTGGAGCGGCTGCTCGACGAGCGGGTTGCGGGGCTGCCCGCGGTCTTCGAGATCCGCCGCCGGGGGGTGATGACGGGCATCGAGCTGCGCGCCGGCGGCACCCCGTTCGATCCGGCGCTGCGGGTCGGACGCCGGACCATCCTCGCGGCCCGGGAGCGGGGGGTCGTGGTTCGCCCCCTCGCCGACACGGTGGTCCTCAATCCGCCGCTGGTGATGCCGGACGTCGAGGCCGAGCTGCTGGTCACGGCGGTGGCGGAGGCGATCGCCGAGGTCACCGGCAGACTGAGCTGATCCCGGCCGGCGGGCCGGCGCCGGCCCCGCCCCCTGTAGCACCGCCGCATCCCAGGACCCACACAGTCCCGACATAGTGCAGATGCATCCCGCCGGGTAGGCAGATGCATTCGCCGTGCGGTGCCCACGGGCTGCCGCTGACGGATGTCTGCTGAATCGGGTGCATTCGTGTGCCCAATCGAGGACATCGGCGTCTATGCGGCTTCGGTTCCGGAGCCGACGATGAATGCGGAGACCGAGAGGCCGCACACGCGAAAAGGCGGACTGCAGGACAGCATCCGGAGCCCGCCGCGTGTCCAGCGCACCGGAGGAACGCACGTGCCGAACGGCTGGGACTGATCAGAGAAATTCCTCATCCCCTTCGGGCGGGCGCCGCAGGGCGACCTACATACGGCGCCCGCCCATCCACCCCTGGTCGAGGTAGAGAGCACAGGCCTCGACGGTGAGCGTCGGGTCTCGTATCGATCACGCGGAGCGCCACGGACATCATGAACATGTCGTCTGCGTTCACCATTCGGCCGCTCGCCCGGCCCGCCGGCGTCAGATGAGACCCGGACCGGCCACCCGCTTCGTCGCCGGCCGCGCCGTCTCGGACTGCGGCGACTGGTTGACCACGGTGGCGGTGGCGGTCGCCCTCTACACGCTCACCCGCAGCCTGGCGGCTCCGGCGCTCGCGATCCTCTTCCGGGTGGGTCCGCGACCGCTGGGATCACTCCTCGGCGGGCACCTCTCCGACCGCTGCGGACCGTTGCCGACGCTGGTCGCCCTCAACATCGTCCGGGCCGGTGTGACGGCGGCGCTCGCCGTCGCCCTTCGCGCCGACCTGGTCCCACTGGTCCTGACGCTTCTGGCCGTGAGCCAGGCCGCCGGAGGGGCCGCCCAGCCGGTCGGCCAGGCAGCGATCCCCCGCCTGGTGACCGCCGAGGGCGTGCCGCGACTCAACGCGGCGGTCAGCACCGTCGACTCGGCGGCCCTGGTCATCGGTCCGGGGATCGCGGCCGCCCTTCTCGGCGCTCTGGGAACCGGCGCGGCCGGCGTGCTGGTGGGCGCGGACGCGCTCAGCTTCCTGGCCCTGGCCGGGCTGCTGGCCGGCCTGCTGAGTGTCGACCGGGCCCCTGCCGGAGCCTCCCCGGAGCGGGCGGGCCCCTGGGCGGGTCTCGGACTCGTGCTCAGCCGGCCCTTCCTGCGCCAGCTCGCGCTCGCTCAGCTGGGCGTCTTCGGCACCATCACCTGCCTCCAGGCGGTGCTGCCGGCGGTCGCGTCGGAGCGCCTCGGGAGCGCGGCGGCCGCCGGCTGGGTGTACGCGGCGGTGGGGGGCGGCAACGTCCTGGGTGCCCTGGCCCTGCTTCGCACCCGACATCGGGGGCTGGGTCAGCGGAGCCTGGCCCTGCTCACCGTCGCCGAGCTGCTCCCGCTCGGGGCCTTCGTCCTGGTCAGAACGGGCTGGGTCGACGTCGGCCTGGCCGCCCTGAGCGGCGTGGCAGCGGCCCCATTCGAGATCCTGGCGGCGAGCGAGCTGGCCCGGACGGTGGCCCGCGAGCGGCTCGGCCAGGTGAGCGGGGCGGTCTGGCTGTTCGGCTACACAGGGATGCTCGGAGGAGGGCTGCTCGCCACCCTCGCCGCCCCACGGCTGGGCTGGATGCCCACGCTCCTCCTTGCCTGGCTCGCCGGAGCCGCCCTCCTCGCGGCGGGCTGGCTGCGGCCGCGGCGAGACGCCATCGCCCTTACCGGCTCGGCGTCCGCGGCAGCCAGCGTCCACGCCTCCCTCCCGCGCGCTCGAGCGGCGCGCCAGGCCTGAGCCGTGGAACACCTCATCGGCGTGAGGTCGCTCGCCGACGGCGAGGCGGCCGTGCAGCGCACCGTCTGGGCCGCCATGCGCCTCTTTCGCTCCTCTGAGGCATATCCTCTGCTTGCCGCGATGAACGATCCTGATATGGGCCCCGAGCTGCGGCTCTCGGCCACCCCGCTGATCCGGGTGCTGATCGTCGAGGACCACCAGATGTTCGCCGAGGCCCTGGCGCACGGGCTGCGCGAGGAGCAGGACATCCAGGTCGACGGCATCTCCAAGCGCCTCGACGACGCACGCGAGTTCCTCCGGCGCAAGCACGTCGACGTGGTCCTGATGGACTACCACCTCCCCGACGGGGACGGCATCGTGGCCGCCCGCTACATCCGCGACGAGCATCCCCGCACCCGAGTGATCGTGGTCAGCGCCGTCGAGGATCGGCAGGTCCTCGACGAGGCGCTCGCCGCGGGCTGCAGCGGCTTCATCAGCAAGTCGGAGAGCCTCGACCACCTCCCCAGCGCCATCCGGGGGGCGATGGTGGGGAACATCGCGATCTCACCGGCGATGGTCGCCAAGCTGATCGGGCCCGCGGGCGGGGCGCGTCAGGGCTACGGCGACGACCTCAGCCCCCGCGAGCTGGAGGTGCTCCAGCTGCTGGCCCAGGGCTGGGACAACGCCGCCATCGAGCAGCAGCTCTTCATGAGCCATGCGACCCTCCGCAACAAGCTCTCCAAGATCAACTCGAAACTCGCCACCCATTCCAAGCTCGAGGCGGTGACCAAGGCGCTGCGCCTTGGATTGGTCCAGATCGAGCGCGAGGACGGCGCCGCGGAGGCCAGGGTGGTGGCGGTCCCGAGACCGCCGGCCTGACCTCGGGCTGACCCAGGCGCCGGGGGCGACCCTTGACCTCGACCGCGAACGCCAATGTGACGCATCCGGGCGCCAGCACGTCCCGGCTGCGCCGCCTGGCCGCTCGGATCCCCCGCCTGCCCCCGGAGACCCGCGGTGCTCCGCCCACCTTCACACCGGTGCTGGTCGCCTACGTCGGGCTGCTGGCAGCCGGGGCCGTGACGGTGGCCGCGCTCACGGTCCGGCTTCCCGCCGACCCGGCGCTGCTTGCCCTGGGCGCCTGCGCCAACTTCGTGCTCGCCGCGACATCGGTCCGCGCCCTCTCCGGGACGGACAGCTACTGGTCGGCCTCGATCTTCGCCGATCTGGGGTTGACCTTCGTCGCCGGGCCGATCGGGGCCCTGGTCGCGGTCGCCAGCGAGTGGAGCGGCGCCCGGCTCCGGCTCGGCGGTCACTGGTTCAAGAGCATCTTCAACACCTCCGACCATTTCCTGAGCGACATGACCGGGTGGGTGGTCTTCCACGGCATCACCGGAGGTCGCCTCTCCCTTGGCCCGGGCCTCGTCGCCGGTCTGACCGCCGGTCTGCTCGCCTGGCTGGTCAACATCTGGCTGCTCGCCATCGTCCAGCGGCTCACCCAACCGGGGCTCCGCGTGCTCCCCTACGTGGGGCAGAACGCCGTCTCCATCCTCCCCTACCACCTGGGCGCGGGGGTCACCGCCTTCGGCGGCGTCGTCCTGGTGGCGCGGGAGGGGGCGGACGGCTTCATGCTCCTTCTGGTCCCGGTGCTGCTCCTGCAGTTTTCCCTGCTGGTGCTCTCCTCCCGCACCCATGCCGCTCAGCTGCAGCGGGAGGCCCACGCGCGCGAGCGCGAGCTGCTGCTCCGACAGGCCCTGGAGGCATCGGACGCGGAGCGTCACCGCATCGCCCGCAACCTCCACGACGGCGTGGTCCAGGACCTTGCGGCGATCGCCCTGGGACTGCGCAGCCGGTCGGAGCGGGATCAGGGCGGCGACCGTCTGACCATGCTCCACGCCGCCGACGCGACCTCGGAAGCGATCGACGAGCTGCGCACCCTGCTCCGCGAGATCGCCCCCCCCGACCTCCAGGAGATCGGCCTGACGGCGGCTCTGGACGAGCTGGCCGAGCCGCTGCGCGCGCACGGCATCGAGGCGATCGTCGAGGTCACCGCGGCGGCCGAGGGGGTGCGGGGCGGAGCGCTCACCGCCGCCTACCGCATCGCCCAGGAGGGACTGCGCAACGTTGGAGAGCATGCCCACGCCGCGCGGGTTCGCATCTGCGCGGACAGCCATGCCGGCCACCTCGACCTGCAGATCGCGGACGATGGGGCCGGCTTCTCCGAGGAGGAGCGCCACCGCCAGGCGGAGGCCGGACACATCGGTCTCCGCCTCATCCTCGACCTCGCGCGCGACTCCGGGGGCGAGCTCGTGATCCAGTCGGCACCTCACTCGGGGACCACCCTCCGTGCGCATCTGCCGATCGGCTCCGAGGCCGCGCAACCAGCCCTGCCGCTCGAGGCGTCGCCGCCCTCCTGAGTCCGGAGCCTCAGCTCAGCTCAGCGCCGTCACCGCCTTGCGCAGCCGCGAGCACGGGCGCCGACTGCCGGGTGGCCGCGATGGTCGCCGCGTAGAGGTCGAGAAGGTTGTCGATGTAGCCCTCCAGGCTGTGCTCCTCGACCACACGCTGGCGCGCCGCCGCGCCCAACCGCCCCCGCGACTCCGGGTCGTCACGCAGCTGCTCCATCGCCTCGCCCAGGGCGGGCTCCAGCGGATAGACGGGGATGACGATCCCGGCTCCCTCGAGGGTCGGGCCGTGCTCGCCGGCGCCGGTGGCGATGATCGCGCAGCCCGCCGCCATCGCCTCCAGGAGCGCGAGGGCCAGACCCTCGGCGGTCGAGGGCAGGACGAACATGTCGGTGGCCCGGAGCAGCTCGAGGCGCTGCTCCTCATTCACCATCCCGAGCATGCGCACCGAGGCGGTGTCCCCCGCCAGGCGGTGCAGCCTCCGCTCCTGGCTGCCGCCCCCGGCGATGGCCAGGACGTGGTCAGCGGGCCAGCCGCGCGCGAGGAAGCAGTGGACCAGCTCCTCCACCCGCTTCTCCGGGTCCAGCCGGCCGAGGTACGTCACCAGGAACCGCGCCCCCAGCTCGTCGCGCAGCGACGACGGGCCCGGGCTGATCCGCCGGGTGTCGACGGCGTTGGTCATCACCACGATGCGCTCCGGTGCGAGCCCGGCATGGATGAGCAGCTCACGCTGCTCCTCGCAGAGCGCGATGCAGCGGTCGTACTCCGCGAGCCGGGGGGCGTGGTACTGGTAGAGGCCGCGCATCACCCTGCCCCGCATGCTCTGGGCGGGTGCGTAGGGGAGATGGCAGGTCACGAACGTCGCCGCCCCCAGCCCGCGGGCCACCCGGGCCAGCGCTCCGTCGAGGAGGGAGACACTCAGTGAGCAGTGGACGACGTCGGGCCGGAGCTCGGCCAGGGCCCGCTCGATCCGGCCCAGCGTCTGCGGAGCGGGCAGGGTGACGGTCTTGAACCGGACCCCCTCCAGCGCCACCGCATCCGGCACCGGGGTGATGTCGCCGTCCAGGTCGTGGTGGAAGAAGCGGACCTCGCAGCCGCGGGCGATGAGCTCTCGGACCGTCTGGTCGCTGTAGGCCGTCAGCCCGTCGGCACGGCGTCCCCTGGCATGACCGAACCACGCCACCCGCATCGCCACGGTCCTGCCCTCCGCCGATGGTGAGCCGGCGCGGCTCGCCGAGATGATCGCCCCCGTCAGCAAGCGTACGCCGCCCGGCCGCGCTTCGGCCACCGGCCCCACCGCTATGATCCAGGCCTGCGGAGGACGGCCGGAGGCGAAACTGCCATCGAGACGAGAGCGGGCGGCAACGCCCGGGCGAGCGCGCAAGCGGCCGGAGGGCCGCGCGGGCACCGGCCGAGTGCCTCGCCGGGCGGTGCGGTCGACGCCCCGATCCAGACGCTGTCCCCGCTGCCCTCGGCACCGCTCCGCATGCTGTGGGGAGGGCTGGCCCGCACCGCACAGGTGCTGGGCTGGCAACGCTTCCGCGCCCCCGACGCCCTCGCCGCGATCGCCTGCCTGACACGCCCGCGGCGCACCGCCCGCTGCGCCGCGCGCCACCGGAGGGCCGACCCCACCCTCACCGAGGCCGGCGCCATGCGGCGCGCCCGCGCCTCCTATCGCGAGTACTACCGGACGTGTGTCGACCTGGTCTGGGCCCACGGCCTGAGCCTGGCGACCGTGCTCCGCACGCATCCCATCGACGGCTGGGAGAACGTCGAGCGGGCCCGCCAGGAGCACGGGGCGGGCATCTTCTGCGTCGCCCACTTCGGCAACTGGGACATGGCCGCGACCATGGCACTCTCCCATGGGCTGAGGATGACCACCGTGATGCGCGAGTTCGAGCCGCCCTCCGTCAACCGGCTGATCGTGTGGGCGCGGGAGCTGCGCGGGTTGGAGGTCTTCACCCCCGGCCACGCCGCGCGCGGGCTTCTCAACGCGCTGAAGCAGGGCCGCTTCGCCGCGCTGCTCGTCGACATCCCGGAGGGGGGAGGGACGGTCGAGGTGCGGTTCCGAGGCGGTCCCGTCCTCTTCAGCACCGGAGCGGCCGCCCTGGCGCTGCACAGCGGCTGCCCGTTGCTTCCGTGCGCCGGCTACCGCGACGGCCGCCACTACCGGATCATCATCGAGCCACCGGTGCCCGTGGGCACGGTCGCCGAGATGACCCAGGCGGTCGCCGACCGATTGGAGGCGCTGATGGCGCTGGCCCCGGATCAGTGGTATCCGTTCAACCCCGTCTGGACCGACGAGGCCAACCACTTCCGGTCCACTGCATTCGCGGGGCGCTGAAGAGCGGGCGAGGGTGGGGCGGCGTCAGGGGTCGGTGCGGTGCCCGACCAGGGGACGGCCGGGGCGACGGTCGTGGATGACACGGTCGAGAATGACGTGACGGGCCCCCCCGAAGTGGTTGACGTCGCCGACCACGCCCTCCAGGCGCCGGGCCAGGATGAGGACGAGGAGGATGGCGAGACCGACCGGCAGCGCGTAGCCGGTGTGGAGCGGAGAGAGGGCGAGGGCGATCGCCACCGGGGGCAGGAGGATGAATCCGGTGAGCACCCCCTCGGCGATGTGGTTGCGCAGGGCGCCGGCGGCGAAGCAGAGCAGGAGCGCGGCGAGGACGATGAGGTTGAGGCCCGCAATCACCCCGGTCGAGACCGCCACGCCGCGACCGCCGTCGAAGGCGAGGAATACTGACCAGCCGTTGCCGACCACGGCCGCGATGCCGACGATGACCAGGCCCGTGCCGGTGACGTCCCCCACGTAGCGGGCGAGCAGGAGCGGGAGCAGGCCCTGGGCGAATTGGATCGGCCCGACCACCGCCGCCAGGCCGAAGCCGGCGTGGCGGTACACGTTGGCGGTGCCGACGTTGCCCGACCCGTAGCCGCGTATGTCCAGCCCGAGCCGCCGCCATCGGGTGGCCCAGTACCCTATCGGGAGGCTGCCGATCAGGTATCCGACCGCGCAGAACGTGATCAGAGTCCAGCGCGCGTCCATGAGACCTCCACCGAGCCGACCTGGGCAGCGAACCGCATCCACGGGCCATGACTATGATCTCAGGCAGCAGCTTCCTGATGAGGCTTGGCCTCCGACCGACGTCGAGCGCCGGCCGTTGGCGCGTCGGCGACCATTGCAGGGGAAGACGTGGTCCATCTCTGGCACACCCGGAGCGCGCGGCGCGGCCATTGAGCATGCGCTAGCCATGGAGGTCACTCCGCCGGTGCAGGCCCCGTCGGCCGGCTCCTCCCTCGATCCCACCCGCCCGGCCTGTGCGCTGGTGACCGGCAGCGGGGCCCTGGTCCCTCCCGAGCTGCACTCGATCGTCAGCGTGGTCGACCTCCCGGTCCGGATCGGCGACCAGGAGATCGACGCCCGGAGCGACGAGGACCTCCGCCTCTTCTACGCGCAGCTGCGCGACGGCGCCACGCCCGAGACCTCGACCTCGCCCCCGGGGGAGTTCCTGGAGGCCTTCCGCCGCTGCAGAGCCCGGAGGATCCTCTGCCTGACCATCCCGGCCCAGTGGAGCGGGATGGACGACAGCGCCCGGCTGGCGGCACGGATGCTCGCCGAGGAGGAGGGGGAGGAGAGGGTGACCGTCATCGACACCGGCACCGCCGCCGCCGGCCTGGGGCTGATCACACGGGTCGCCGCCGGGCACTGCGCGCGGGGGGCCGAGCTGCCGGAGGTCCTGCAGAGGACCGAGGAGGCGATCCGGGAGGTCCGCATGTTCGGCGCCCTCGAGGCGCTCGAGTTCGTCGCCCGCAGCGGCCGGATCAACAGCCTGCTGGCCGGCATCTCCGACAGCCTCCACGTGCGCCCGGTCTTCCGGCTGAGCAATGGCCAGACCGGGCGGGTCGCCCTGGTCCGCACCCCGTCGGGGATCCTCTCCGCGATGGAGAAGACGGCCCGCGACCAGCCCGGGCGGCTCTGGGCGCTGGTCTTCCACGCCGATGCCGCCGAGCTGGCGGCCGAGCTCGAGCAGCGGCTCCGCTCGGTGGCCGACGTGGCGCGCTGCGAGATCATCTCCCTCGACCCGATCATCGGCACCCACACCGGCCCGGGTGCCGTCGGCTACGCCTCACTGCCGCTCCGCGACGACGAGATCACCGATGACATTCGGCCGGAGAGAGCGTAGAACCGGATCGGTGACGAACCGGCCGCGCCCCACTCCCCGCCCGAAAGCGCATCCGACCATGTACCGATGAGCCGCGCCCACCGCGTGCGCATCATCGTCCAGGCGGGGGTGACGGTCGGGATCCTGGTGGCCCTGATCCTGATCCTCAACCCCGGCCAGCTCGGCCAGGACATCGCGCACTTCCCCCTCCTCATGGTCCCCGCCGCGCTCGGGCTGACCGCCTGCTTCTACCTCACCAAGGGCCTCCGCTACCACCAGCTGCTGCGCAGCGAGGGAGTCGCTATCACCCCTCGCTCGTCGGTGCTGTTCACCGTCGCGGGCGAGGCCTTCGGCCTGCTGCCCCTGGGGGAGCTGGCTCGGGGCGAGCTGGCCAGCGAGGCGACCGGCGCCCCGCTCGGCACCACGATGGCCGCGGTCACCGTCCAGGAGCTGCTCTACAGCAGCGTCATCATCGCCGTCGCGCTCCCCGGCGCCCTCGCCTATGCGGCCGGGATCTCGGGTATCGCGGTGTCGCTGGCCGGCATCCTGGCCGTCATCGGCATCCTCACCATCCACCCGCTCTTCGAGTTCGTGCTCCGCCTGGTCCGGCGAATCCCCGTAGCGCGGAGGGCCGCCCCGCAGCTCGAGGTGCTCCACGAGCAGGTGGTCCGGCTGATGCGGCGGCCCTCGACCTGGTACTGGCTCACCCTCAGCGTGCTGGGCGCTCTCTTCGAGCTGACCCTCTTCTGGCTGGTGGTGCGGGGCACGAGCGGCGTGCCGATCCCCTGGGTGACCACCACCTTCATCTACGGCGCGGCCTACCTCACCGGTGCGGTCACCAGCCCCAGCGCCGGCGTGGGTGGATTCGAGGGCACCGCGATCGCCCTGCTCCACACCCAGGGGGTGCTGGGGCCGGCGGCCGTGGCCGCCGCCCTGATCCAGCGCGCGGCCGACAAGGGGGTGATCACCGTCTGTGGCTTCGCCGCCTTCTACTGGGTGCGCCGGCGCCTGCGCCGCCGCAAGGGCCTCCTGCTGGGCGGTGTCGACGCGGAGCAGGTGGCGCGGCCGGCCCCACTGCCGGCGCCCCGTCCGGCGGGCCTGCCGCTCCCAGCCCCCGTCGCCATCCCGGTCCGGGTCAACGCCGAGGTCAGCCGGCGGGGGGCTCGTGGCCACCCGCATTCGCCCTGAGGGCGGAAGCCGTCAATCGCGAACCGCGGCCACCGCGTAGCGGACGAAGAGGTGGTCGCCCGACCGCCGCAGCGAGCGCAGGCGGAGCCGGGGCGCCTCCCCGGGGGCGAACGCCGACCCCGCGACCAGGCCGGGCCGCGTCTCCGCGGCGCGGCCGGCGAGCTGGGGGGAGACGGTCAGGAACAGCTCGTCGACCAGCCCGGCGGCCAGGAGCCGGCCGAAGAGCCGGGGACCGCCCTCGCAGAGGACGGTGCCGGCGCCGAGCCGGGTCCGCACCGTCTCGACGACCGTGGGGGCGGGGATCACCCCGGACTCGGCGGCGACGGCGACCCCGACCCGCGGGTGCAGGGGCGGAAGCCGGGACTGCCCCGAAGCCGTGGTGATGATCAGGACGTCGGTCTCGGGGCGGCTGAGCGCGGGGTGGGTGGCGGGCAGGACGCCACCGGCGGTGACCACGGCGAGCGGCGGCGGTCCGCCGCTCCCGGTGAGCCGGAGGCGGTGGGCGGCCAGCTCGTCCGCCAGCTCCGGCAGCGGGGTGGTCGGCGTCCACTGGTGGTGGGGGTCGTCGCGGAGGGTCCCCGACCCGATCAGGACGCAGTCGGCGGCGCAGCGGAGCAGGGCCATCACGAAGCGGTCGGCGCCGCTGTGCAGGCTCACCGCCATGGCACCCTCCCCGCGCGCCTCCCCGAAGGCGGTGACCCCGTCGGCGGTGGCCACGAAGTTCGCCACCAGCCGGGAGCCATCGCCGCGGATCCGCAGCGGTCCGCCGTACACGCGCAGGAGGGGGTCGTCCGGAGGGGCGCCCTCGTCGTCGAAGGCGAGCTCGAAGCCGTCCGCCTGGGCGAAGCGGGTCAGCGCCTCGGTGGTCATCCCGGGCGGTGGGGACGGAGCCGGAAGCGTCGGGCGTTCACTCACCTGGGATAATGGCGCACCCGGGCGGGTCCGCCGCGTCCCCCTCCCGCGCCATGCCGACGTAGCTCAGTGGTAGAGCAGCGGTTTCGTAAACCGCTGGCCGGGAGTTCGAATCTCCCCGTCGGCTCCAGGTCCTGATCTCGGGACAGCTCGTGTGGTTGCGACACTGGGCGCGACGAACCCTGCCGCCCCTACGGCTGCGTGGTCCCGGAGTTGGAGTTGGCGGACCCGGATCCGACGGTCAGCTTGCCGTCGACGCAGCTCCAGGTGTAGCTGCCGGTGAGAAAGCCGCTGCCGGAGCCGGAGGCCATCTCGTTGGAGGGACAGCTCACCGGGAAGGAGGTCACCTGGAGTCCGACCACGGTCACCGCGAGGGCAAGGCCCGCAGCGCCCAGGAAGATGGCGAGGCGAGGCATCCGAGGGACCTGCTGCCTCCCCAGCGCGACCGTCAGCGGAACGCAGGCGACGAGGAGGAGCAGCCCGATCGAGAAGATGCCGAGGATCCCGAAGAGCAGCGTGCCGATCGTGCTGAAGCCCACCAGGGCGACTTCAAGGCGGGGGCGGGAGGTGGACGCGCCGAGGACCGCCAGCACGCCGCACGCGGCCAGGAAGCCGGCCACGAACGGCACCCTCAGCGTGCCATCGGTGGCCCCCTGCTGGCTGATCGCGAAGAGGTAGACGCCGTCGGCGACCAGGATGAGGACGCCGCCCAGCACGGCCGGCCGTCTCACTGCACCACCAGCCTACGCTGGTGCGCGCTGCACCTTCGCGCTCACTTCGGATGCAGTTCCTTGAGGGCAAGGGACAAGGTCTGCTGGCTGAATCGCCGGCTGTAGTAGACATGGAAGAAGGCGATGACAGCGACTCCGAGAACCGTGAAGCCGACCATCACCCAGAAGCCTCTGCCGATGCCGGCCGGGACCACCGTGACCAGGGCCACGCCCGAGGCAACCAATACGAATACCACGTAAGCCAGCGACGCCATCAGCGTGTTATGGCTCCGGGCAGCGACGTCGTGCAAACCAAGGCTGATCTTGTAGCTCAACTCCTTCTCGAGCTCATACGCCCGGGCGGTTGTCGCGAGCAGCATGACCCACCAGTACCGGTCCATCAGGAAGAGAACAACCAGCAGAGCGATGATGACGGAGGACGCGGCCACGCGCTCTGTCACCGGATTGGCCGTTGTGATGAGTGCATTCGCGCTGAGCAGCAGCGCCACGATGGTGAAGCCGTACTTGCGCAGGTCCGCCAGGATGCTGTCGAACCGTCCGATGGTCGCCCGGCACTCCTTCCACTCATCGGCCGATGGGCCCCCGACCATTCCTCCCACTCCTCTACCGCGCCCACATCCGGATGCTGCGCGGGTTGTGTTCCAGCTTTGCCCGTCCCATGCCCTTCGACACAGCCACCCCCTGCTGGTGGGCTCTCACAGGCCGCCCGGACCGCCGGCGCGGCAGCATGGCTACCTGCCCACAGTGTAGGAGAACGGAATCTCCGTGGCGAGGGTCAGCGGACCGCCGCGTTCGCCGGCACCTGCATCACGACCGCCGCCCGACCCCCGGCCGGGCTCAGCCCGCGACCGGTACACCGAAGAGCGATACGGCGACACCGACCAGGGCCGCGGCCACCAACCCGACGACCACGTTGCGGCGCAGAGCCAGCATCCAGATCAGCGCGGCCGCGAGCACCCCGAGCTGCCAGAGATGGGTGAGAGCGAGCCCCAGCGGTATCGACGAGCCGGCGATCGCCCCGATGGCGGCGGGCCCGGCACCGCTCAGGAAGGCCTGCACCGCGCGATTGGCCCGCAGCCGGTCGAAGTGCCGCCCCCCGAGGAGGACGAAACCGAAGGAGGGTGCGAAGGCGACCAGCGCCGCCAGCAGCCCGCCACCCAACCCGGCGGCCGCGTAGCCGACGACGGCCACGGTCTGGACCACCGGCCCCGGGGTGATCTGGCCGAGGGCGACGGCGTTGAGGAACTGCGCACCGGTCATCCAGTGGTAGACGTGGACGACGTCCTGCTGCATCAGGGGGATGATCACGAAGCCGCCGCCGTAGGAGAGGGCGCCGACCTTGAAGGACTCCCAGACGAGCGCGCCCAGCCCGCCCATGGCCACGACCGCCAGGATCGGCAGGACCGCCACACCGTGCAGCGTGGCTGGGGTGCGCGACCCGGCACCGCGGACGGCCACCTCGGCTGCTCCGGCGGCAAGCAGCACGAGGACCAGGAAAGGCCCCACCGTCGCGGCCCCGGCCGCGCCGCAGAGGGCGTAGAGCACCCAGCGCCCACGCTCGCCGCGCCGGTCACCCATCCGCCGCCAGCTGGCCGGCATGAGGCCGAGAGCCGCGTTGAGCGCGACCGCGGCGACGGCGGCCCCCGCACCGGCGGCAGCCCCCTGGACCTCGCGCGGCGGGTGGCTGGCCAGGAAGAGGGCAGAGAGAGCGAGGATGAGCACGAGCCCGGGGAGGATGAAGCAGACGCCTCCGACCAGCCCGCCCACCGTCCCTCGGAGACGCCAGGCGCAGAAGATGGACAGCTGGGTCGAGGCCGGTCCGGGGAGCAGGTTGGTGGCCGCGATGCCATCCTCGAACTCGCTCGCGGAGATCCATCCCCGATCGGTGACGCAGAGCCGGCGGAGCAGGGCGATGTGGGCCGGTGGACCGCCGAAGCCGATGCACCCGATGCGCGTCCACTCCCGGGCGATCACACTCAACGGTACCGGGCGAACGGTGGGGGTTGCCGGGCCCTCAGCCTGCACCCCAGGATTACATCAGAGGAGGCTGGCCCGCGGCAGCCAGCTCCCCCTTCGAGCCCGCGAGGAGCCCCATGCCCACTCACGACCAGAGACCCCTCGACCCGGACGTCGACGGCGAACGTGCTGTCCCGGACATCGTCACCAAGGCGAGCCCGCGCTCCGTGGCTGCGACCGTCGCCCGCCTCGTCGAGCTGGTGGAGGCGCGCGGCATGAAGGTCTTCGCCATCGTCGACCACAGCGGCGAGGCCCGTGAGGCCGGGTTGGAGCTTCGGGATACCGAGGTGGTGATCTTCGGCAGCCCCCAGGCGGGAACCCCGGTCATGGAGGCCACCCCGCTGGCGGCCCTCGACCTGCCTCTCAAGGTCCTGGTCTGGGACGACGGGGGACGCACCCGGGTCAGCTACACCTCGCCGCCAGCCCTGGCGGCGCGCCACCACGTGAGCGGCGAGCTGGCGAGCAGGCTCGCCGGCATCGACGTGTTGACCGACGATCTGATCGTTGGGTGACCGCCGTCCGGCGAACGCCTCAGCTGAGCCGGATGGGCTCGGTGGTCAGGTGGCTGGGCGTGTCGCCGGTGTTGACGGTGCCGCGGGGCTCGATCAGGAGCACCTCGGCGCCCTCGACGGACACCGGCTGGTGACGTCGCCCACGCGGCACCACAGCCAGCTGGCCGGGACCGAGTGTCACCTCATCTTCCCCGAGCCGGATGACGAGCGATCCGGAGAGAACCAGGAAGAGCTCGTCGGTTTCGGGGTGTGCATGTTCGGTGAACTCACCTCGGGTCTTGACCACGCGAATGTCGTAATCGTTGAGCGCCGCCACGGTGCGCGGCTGCCAGGGCCCTTGGAAGGTGGCGAGCACGGCGCCCAAGTCGACACGCTGGGTCATGCCGCGATCATATCAAGGGCGGTCAGGGCCAGCTCCCCACTGTCCCTGAAGCTGCCCTCCCGCCTAGGAGTCGGTGACGCTGAAGCCGCTCGACGTCAGCGACGACGGTGTCGCCGTCTGTCCGTCGGACTGGCTCATGAGCCACTCGCCGTCCCCGCTCTGGGTCCCGATCAGCGCCATCTCGCTGAATCTCACCGCCCCGCTGTAGCTGGTCAGCGTGGAGGCGGCGGGCGACGTGGGAGGCGACTCGACGTCCCACTCCGCGGTGCTGCTGGTCTGGGTCCAGATCTGCTCGGTGCTGGTCGACTGGCCGGTGCTGTCGTTGGTGAGCTCGAGGGCCCAGGTCTCACCCGAGACCTGGTAGATGGTGACGGTCACGGTGTTGCCGGCGTTCACGGTGACCGGCAGCGACTCGACAGGACTACCGCCGGTCGAGTCGTAGTACCACGCGTACCAGGCGTAGGCGCCGTTGACGAGGTAGTAGCTTCCCGCCGCAACCCCGGCCTGGATGATCTGAGAGCCAGTGCTGTTCTGGAACCCGTCCCAGATCGCGATGTCGGTGGTCGCCGAGGTGCTCGCCGTGATGGTGGGCACGTTGAACGTCGAGGTGATGTAGGTGAACGGCCCGCCACCCTCAACGTACCCTGCCAGCAGGCTGTTGGACTCCTGCCAGGCGGGTGGCGAGGCGTTCACCGGCTGCGAACCGGGGGAGGGCGTGGCAGTGGGAGTGGGCGTGGGGGTCGCGGTGGGCGACGGTGACGCCGTCGGGCTCGCGGACGAGCTGGGAGACGGCGAAGCCGCCGGTGACGAGGTGGCGGTCGGACTGCTCGGGAATGCCGGAATCATCGGCAGCCCCTGCGGTTGGGGCAGGTCCGTCGGCGACGAGTTGGCGGACGCGATCGTGCTGGGCGTCGCGGTCTCGCTGGGCGTCGCCGTCGCGGCGACCGTTGACGTCGATGCTGACACGGTGGCGGTCGGCGTCAACGAGATGGTGGCCTCGGTTGCGGCGGCGACTCCGCTGGCAAGCTCGAGCGATGTCCCGTGGTGCTGATCGGCGGCGATGCTGGTGCTGCTCACCGTCAGCGCGGCTGCCAGAAGACCGGTGACCACGGCGGCCCCGACGCGGAGTGTCCTGATGTCCACACAAGAGTGATATCGGCTGCGGCATCATGCTTTCCGGTCATGCGCGACGCGGATTGGTAACGAATCGCCGACCTCGGAATCGGCGACTATGACGCTCCGTCGCGGGTCGTTGGTTACGCCGCCCGCGCCGCGTGTGTCGTTGACGCCGTCGGCCAGAGCCGTCCGGGTGCCCGCCGGCCACAGCACCCGGAAGGGTGCTCACCGATGGAGCTCAGATACGAGCTGGGGCCATGGACGAGACCGGGCGGGGCATGTATGCTGGACCAGATCACCTGAAGCCCAGATCATGCGGGAGCCCACCCAATGACCATCCGGCCAGTACTGCACGTCCACGCACCGGCGCGGCTGCGCCGCGGCCTGCTCGGCGCAGCCGCCATCCTCATCGTCGCCGGCGCGGCAGCATGCGGCACCTCGAGCAACCCCGCGTCGTCGATCGCGAACGCTGTATCGAGCGCCCTGTCGGGCGCCGCCTCGAGCGGCACGCACGAGTTCAGCGCCTCGCTCTCGATCACCGGGACGGTCAGCAAGTCGACGACGTTCACGGAGACCCTGGAGTTCCTCCCCGCTTGCGCCTCGCTGGCGAAGACAGGGTTTTCCGGCGTCTGGAGCCTCCCCGTCCCGGCATCCGCCAACGCGACATACCTCAACGCGAATGTCGAGACGTACACAGGACCGGGAACCTACTCCAACCAGTCGGTGTTCCAGGACTCCGTCACCCTCTACGCGCCGTACCAAGGAACCATCGACGAGTTCAACCAGGTCTCGGGGAGCAACGTCTCGGTGACGGTGAACAGCGATGGTTCCGGCAAGGCCACATTCACCATGCTCCAGGACAACGACCAGCTCAACGAGAACGGCACGGAAACCTGGACCTGCAGCTGAGCCCTCGGCCAGCGCAGCGCAGCTGACACGCGAGGCGTCCCGCCCCGGCGGGGCGCCTCGTGGCGCGTTGTGAGCTGGAGCAGATCCTGCGGGTGTGCTCCAGGTGACCGTCGGGCCAGCCGGAACCGGCGTCCAGGACTCGGGTCAGGAGGCACAATTGCGAGATGCGCGTCTCCGTAAAGGCCGACTACGCGGTCCGGGCAGCCATCGAGCTGGCTGCCCATGGGCCTGGCCTGGTCAGCGCCGAACACATCGGGGAGTTCCAGAGCATCCCGCTCAAGTTCCTCCAGAACATCCTTGCCGAGCTCAAGGAGGAGGGGCTGGTGGTCAGCCACCGCGGCGTGGGCGGCGGGTTCGCGCTGGCGCGGGACCCCGACACCATCAGTCTGGGCGACATCATGCGGGTCATCGACGGGCCGCTGGCTCGGGTGGGCGACTATCGCCCGGACCAGCTGGCCTACACCGGGCACACGGAGGCGTTGCGCGACGTCTGGGTGGCGGTGAGGTCGTACATCCGTGACGTGCTCGACGAGGTGACCCTGGCCCAGGTGGTGCGCGGCGACCTGCCCCCGTGCGTGACCAGCCAGACGGCCCGGCGGGACGCCTGGGTGCCGCGGGTGAGGATCGACACCCGCCAGGCCCCGCAGATGGGGGTTCCGGGGCACGGCGGGCGGCACGGCGCGGGCGCGGCGGGTCACTCCTGGCCCGAGCTGGTGAGTGCCCCGATGGGGGCCATCAGGAAGCCGGACGCTCCCGGGGAACCGGCCGCCGGCGAGCCTCCGGGCTCCGGACCCTCCAGCCCCGCGAGCTGAGCCTCCGGCCCCGCCGCGCCCGTGCCCACTCCGCACCGGGTAGGTGACGGGAGCGGCCGGAGCCCGGACTTCTGCTACCGTGATGGCAGTCGACCACGTCGACGGCATCTTGGCGAACCCTCTCCCCCGCCACCGGCGGGGTCATCAAGAATCGCTTCCCACCCCCGAGAGTGGCCAGCGCGGCCCAGCCGCCCCACACGGCCAGGCTGGTATGCGCCCGGAGAACCCATGACATCGTTTGCCGAACTCGGAGTGCGTCCGCGCACCCTCGAATCCCTCACCCGGCAGGGCATCGACAGCCCGGTCGAGGTGCAGGAGCAGGCACTTCCCCATCTCCTCGCCGGCCATGACACAGTCATCGAGGCACCCACCGGCTCAGGGAAGACGCTCGCCTTCGCCATCCCCCTGATCGAGCGCCTGCACGGCCACCGCCCCGGTGGGCCCCGCGCCCTGGTGGTTGGACCCACCCGGGAGCTCTGCCTGCAGGTGGCGTCGGTGATCGCCAACCTCGATCGCGCGCTCCGCGTCGCCGTCCTCTACGGCGGCGTCGGCTACGGGGCGCAGTACCAGGCGCTCTCCAGCGGCGCCGACATCGTGGTCGGCTGCCCGGGCCGGATCCTCGACCTGGTCGGTCAGGGCCGGGTGTCCTTCGCCTCGGTCGAGTACCTGGTGCTCGACGAGGCGGACGAGATGCTCGACGCCGGCTTCGCCCGTGAGGTGGAGCGGATCATCGCCATGTGCGCCGCCGGCGCCGCACGCCAGACGGTGCTCGCCTCGGCAACCATGCCGGACTGGGTCCAGCGGATGATCGACCGCCACCTCCGCGCCCCGCAGCGGGTGAGCGTCACCACCGGTGCCGAGCCGACGCTCGAGCACGGCGTCCTCGACGTCGCCGACGAGCTGCGCCTCGAGACCCTGGTCACCCTGCTCAAGCTCCAGCCGGCGGGCTCAGGGACGATCGTCTTCACGCGCACCAAGCATGGTGCCAAGAAGCTCACCCACAAGCTGACCCTGCTCTCGTTGCGCGCGGCGGAGCTGCAGGGCAACCTCTCCCAGAACGCCCGCGAGCGCTCGATCGCGAGCTTCCGCGACGGCGAGGTCGACATCCTGGTCGCAACCAACGTCGCGGCCCGCGGCCTGGACGTCCCCCACGTCGGGTTGGTCGTGAACTACGAGCTGCCGGAGACCGCGCAGTGGCTCACCCACCGCATCGGGCGCACCGCGCGCAACGGCGCCGCCGGACGCGCCGTAACCCTGCTCTCGGCCGCCGACGCCGAGCAGTGGCAGAAGCTGCAGCGCGGAGGCGCACCGCGGCTGCCCCAGCTCGATGCGGCCCAGCTGCTCGGACGAGGCGAGTGGCGCTACCTGGCCGAAGCCGCCCGCCCAGCACCGGCCTTCGCCCCGTTGCACCCGGTGCGCACCGAGCCCTCGCGCCGGCCGGCGGGCTCGTTCCGGCGGCGGCGCCGCGCCCCCCGCCGCTCCGCCGCCTGACCGCGGCGAGGGCCCCGGGCCGGAGGCGGTTCGCGCCGCGTAGGATCAACCGGTCCGTCTGTGGAGCACCCACCTCGACGAGGGATCAACGATGTCCGTCCGCGATCCGGCCCGCAGCGATCCCACCAGCGTGGGCCCGCCTTGGAGGCGCGTCCATCGGGGCCGCTTCGAGCAGTCCGCCATTGAGAGCGAGGTGCTGCGCGACAACCCGCTCGGCGACCCCTGGGTGCGCCCGATCGAGGTCTACCTCCCCCCCGGCTACGACGACGAGCCGGAACGACGCTACCCGTCGATCTACATGATCCAGGGTTTCACGGGCCAGGTCGACATGTGGCACAACCGCAGCGGCTTCCGGCCCAACTTCCCCGAGCTGTGCGACGCGCTCTTCAGCGGTGACGACGCCCCGCCTGCGGCGGTGGTCGTCTTCGTCGATAGCTGGACCTCGCTGGGGGGCAGCCAGTTCCTCGACTCGCCGGGGACCGGCCGCTATCACACCCACCTCTGCGAGGAGGTGGTGCCCTGGGTGGATGCCCACTACCGGACGCTGCCCGCCGGCGCGCACCGCGGCATCGCCGGCAAGTCGAGCGGCGGCTACGGGGCGATGGTCACCTGCATGCTCCGTCCCGACCTCTTCTCGGGGATGGCCGACCACGCCGGGGACGCCGTCTTCGAGAGCTGCTACCTGCCCGACTTCCGCCGCTGCGCCCGGGTCCTCCGCGACCACTACGAGGGTTCGTACCAGCGTTTCTGGGAGGACTTCCGCTCCCGGGTGGCGCACACCCGCGATGGCGACAGCGAGCTGGTCAACGCCTGGGCGATGGCCGCCGCCTACTCCGCCGACCCCGACGGGACCGTCCGCCTCCCCTTCGACACCGCCACCGGGATGCTGGTCCCCGAGGTCTGGGAGCGCTGGCTGCTGTGGGACCCGGTGCGCATGGTGCCGCGGTACGCGGACGCACTGCGCTCCCTGCGGGCGATCTACATCGACGGGGGCAGGACCGACGAGTGGTACCTGGAGCTGGGCGGGGATGCCTTCCGCCGCGCTCTCGCGGAGATCGGGGTCACCGACGTGCGCTTCGATCTTTTCGAGGGTGGCCACCTCGGCATCGAGTACCGGTACCCGATCGCGCTCCGCTACCTCGTCGAGCGGCTGGCGCCGGCGCCGACTGAGTAATCCACCGGGCTCTTCCCCGAACCTGGGTACCGCGCTACTCAGGCCGAACGGCCTGGTGCGTGGTCTGATGGGCCCGATGGATCGGAGGCTCGCTCAGCTGGTCCTCACCGGCGCCGCCGGAGCTCTCCTGGTCGCGTGCGGTTCGACCAGCGCTCCGGCCAGCGGAGGGGCCACCGCGACCCCCTCGGTGGCCACGACGACGACACCGACGGCCACCCCCGCAGCCGGCGCCACCGCTGGGCCGTGCACCGGGAGCGATCTCGACCTGGTGGTCGGCGCGGGCAGCAACGCCTCCGGCGGCCAGGAGGGGGTGACCGCCCTGATCGGCAATCACTCCGCCACCGCCTGCCAGCTCAACGGGGCGGTCCAGCTCCAGCTCCTCAGCAGCAGCGGGGCCTCGCTCACCACCTCGCAGGGCTCGACCCCGACCGGGGAGGCGTGGCTGGTGCCGGACCGGGTGGCTCTCGACCCATGGGAGCCCCAGCCGGGTGAGGCCACCGTGCTCATCAGCTGGCACACGGGCGACAGCGCACCCGGGGTCTGCTCTGGCTCCGCCCCCACCGTCGACCAGGTGAGCATGGGCGTGCCCGGTGGCGGAACGGTCACCGGCCCCGTCGATCCCACGCCGCTCCTCTCCCAGGGGATGGCGCCCTGCAAGGGGGTCGTCGAGGTCGGCGCCATCACCCAGGTCTCGTCCATACAGAGCTACGCGAGCCTCTCGCTGGCGGCCGACGCCGAGATCGAGGCCTCCACGCAGATGACGATCTCGTCGGGGAGCTGCACCCCGACACCCGGGCAGAGCTGCCTCACCCGGGTCGGCTCGACGGCGGGCACCAACGCCGGCTATGGTCAGTACGACCAGAACGGAACCGGCGGCGGTGCGGTCTGCTTCGCATATGTCTACCAGGACACCGCGGGCTGGCACCCACTGGACGTCAACTGCACCCAGGACACGGCGCCCTCCAGTGGGGGCATGGTGGTGATCACCGTCCCCGGTGGCGGCTGCGCCCCCATCCATTCAGCACCGGGCCATGGCTCGAGCGTCGTCTCGTGTGACAACCCGAGCAGCCAGATCGTGTACACGATCAGCGGGGCCCCCACCTACGTTGCCGAGACCGACCCCACCAGCCACCTCCCGATGGGCACGCTCTGGTGGGACATCGCCTCGCTCAACGGCTGGATCGCCCAGGACTGGGTCGCCGCTCCCCAGGGTTGACCCGGCGCTAGCCGGCCTTGTACCCGAAGTTGCGCAGCAGGGCCTTGCGCTCGGCGATCTCGCCTTCTCCTTCGATCCCCTGGCTGCGCACCCCGTCGACGACGCCCAGGATGGCCCGGCCCTGCTCGGTGGCCGCGACGATGACCTCGACCGCATTGGCGGTGGCGCAGTAGATGCCGCAGACCTCGGGGACCGTCCGCACCGCCGTGAGCACGTTGATGGGAAAGGCGTTGCGGAGCAGGATCAGGAAGGCGTGGCCCGCGCCCAACTCCATCATGGTGCGCCGGGCCAGATCGATGAGCTGGTCGTCGGTGCCGCTCCACCGGACCAGGGCCGGCCCCGAGCTCTCGCAGAAGGCGAGCCCGAACTTGATCTCCGGGACGGCTCCGACCAGGGCCTCGTGGAGATCCTCGACGGTCTTGATGAAGTGGCTCTGGCCCAGGATGAGGTTGATCTCGTCCGGCTTGTGGATGGTGATCGTCATCAGTTCCATGGGAGTGCTCCTGACAGCGCTGCGGGGGTCGGCTGGCACTCTAGCAGGGCTCCTCAGGAACCCCCGACGGTGGCGGCGGCGTGGCTCCGGTGGGGGAGTGGTCATGCACCCGGAGCGGAGCGGTGGGCCGTCTCCAGGGACTCGCAAGGTCGGCGGGGGGAGAATTGTCGGGGGCCGGTTTGCCCATCCACCCGGCCTTCTCCGCGCAGTAGCCGGCCGCACCCGCCGGCCGTTCCCCTCAGGAGAGTGCTCGAGACACCGACCCTGCAGCCGCCCGTCACCCCGGAGCCCGCGCCCCGCGAGAGGCCGCGAGAGCTGTCCGCCGCCGCCGCGCCGGCGGGACCGGCCCCGCGCACCGGGGAGATGGCGCCGGTCGCTTCGCGGACGCGCGGGCGGCACCGTCCCCTGCTGCTCCTCCTCCGAACCCTGCTCGCCGTGTCCATCCTCGGCGGGACGCTCCTGGCGGGCGCCGAGCTGGCGACGCCCGGCGTCGCCGGCGCCCCGGCGCGGGTCACCGCGATCGACCTGGCCCATGGCACCGTGCCAGTGCCGGCCGACCCCTCCTGGCGGGTCTCCCAAGCCACCGTGGCCGCCGAGGACTCCGGCTTCTACGGCGACGACGGGGTGGACCCGGCGGGTCTGCTGCGCGCGCTCTGGGGATGGGCGACGGGGGTGGACGAGGGCGGCAGCACGATCACCGAGCAGCTCGCCAAGGTCGTCTACACGAACGGCGGGACGACGATCACCGACCGGGTTGCCCAGGTCGCGCTCGCGCTCAAGCTCAACGGTGACTACACCAAGCCGGCCGTCCTCAGCATGTACCTGAGTGCGATCTACTTCGGCAACGGCAGCTACGGGGTCCTGGCCGCCAGCGAGGGGTACTTCGGGCTGTCCCCCGGGGAGCTGAGCTGGGGCCAGGCATCGCTGCTCGCCGGCCTGCCCCAGGACCCGACGCTGCTCGATCCCCTCGACCACCTGGCGGCGGCCCGGGTGCGGCAGTCCTATGTTCTCGACCGGCTAGTGGCGACCGGCGTCCTCACCCGCGCCCAGGCGGACGCCGCCGCCACGGAGCCCCTCGACCTCCGCTGACGCCCCAACCGCCGGTCAGGGGGCAGGCGGACCGGTGAACGCCCTCTCCCCGGGCGCCCGCATCCAGTGCATAGAATTCGTCAGCGTCCCCAGAGTCCCGGCCGCCCCGCGAAGGAGACCCCCGATGAGCGTGTTCAAGCGCTTCAGCAACATCGTCCAGCAGAAGTCCAACGCCGCTCTGGACAAGATGGAGGACCCCTCCCAGGCGATCGACCTCTCGTACCAGCAGCTCCTGGAGCAGCAGCAGAAGCTGCGCACCGCCCTGGTCGAGGCCAGCACCGGCGAGAAGCGGGTGGAGAACCAGGCCAAGACCATGGACACCCGGATCGCCCAGCTCAACGACGCCGCCCAGAAGGCCGTTGCGGCGGGCAAGGACGATCTGGCCACCCAGGCGCTCACCCAGGCCGAGGTGCTCACCCAGCAGCGCCAGGCTCTCGACCCCCAGATCGCCACCCTCAAGGCGCAGGTCGAGAAGCTGCAGCTGGCGATCCAGAAGTACCAGGCCAAGGTCCAGGCCTTCGCGACCCAGCGGGAGTCGCTCAAGGCCTCCTACGAGGCGTCCAAGGCGACCAGCACCGCGGGGGACACGCTGGCGGGGATCGGCGAGCACACGAGCGACGCGGCCATGATGATGCAGCGCGCCCAGGACAAGATCGCGCGCACCCAGGCCCACGCCGACGCCGTCGATGCCCTGCTGGACAGCGGGACCCTCGACAGCCCGCTGCTCACCGGCGGCACCACCACCCTGGAGGACCAGATCAACGCCACCGTGGTGGACAGCTCGGTGCAGGCCAAGCTCGCCGCCATGAAGCAGCAGGCGGCACTGCCCGCCCCGGCGGCGGCCGCGGCCACCCCGGCGCTCACCGCGCAGGGGATCGTGGTCCGCATCCACGGTGAGGACCAGTACCGGCTGGACGCGTCGCTGCGCTCCGATCTGGACGCCTTCGACCGCCGCCTGGTCGCCGCGGTCCAGGAGCACGACGACGGCGACTACCACCAGGTGCTGCGCGACACCATCGAATTCGTCAAGGCCAAGGGTGTCATCCTCGGCGGAGGCGACGTGACCAAGAGCGACATCATCCTGCCCAGCGACGACATGCCCCTGGACGAGGTGGCCGGCATCCTCAACCCGGAGGGACTGCTGCCCGCGGCCGGCACCCCGGCCTGACCCGCGCGGCGGCCTGACCCGCACTACGGGAGAAGCGGCGCGCCGGCACGGCTAACCCTCGGTCGCGTCCCCCGACGCGGCTTCCGGCGCGGCGCCCTGGTCGGGCACGTCATCGAGGCTCACCACCATCTCGGGCTCGAGACGCTGGTGCTCGGCCGCGGCCAGCCGCACGGAGGTCCCGATGGCCAGGAACTCGATGACGTGGCTGCCCCACATGTGCGACTTCTGGTCGATGCGCATGGCGACGATGCCCTGGGCCCGCACCCGTTGCGCCTCGTCCTGCATCCGGGTCATGGCCAGCTCGCGCGCCTCGTACAGGGCGGAGGTGTAGTTGGAGAGCTCGACGTTCTGGGTCTGCTGGCCCATCCACTGGCTCATGCCCTGGTGCGCCACGTGGTACACGCAGGCGCCGAAGGCGAGGCCGATCGGCTGGTAGCCGGCCCGGATCAGCAGGTAGAGGTCCTGGCCGGAGAGGTCGCTGACCCAGACCCCGCTCGAGCGCGCGCCGGGCTGGGCGACGGCGGTGCCCATGGCCACGAACTCGGCCAGCGGATGGCCGCCGGAGTGCATCTGGACCTCCAGCTTGAGCCCGACCACCCCCTGGCCACCCACCTGCTCGGCGTGCCGCTCCATGGCGGCAAGCGCCTCCTGGCGGGCCTGGTACATCGCCCGGGTCAGGTCGGTCATCTCCTGGTTGGTGTTCCAGTTGGAGTACTGGATGCCGAGGTGGTAGACGGCGCTGCCCACGACCAGGCCGCGCGGCTCGTAGCCGATCTCCTTGAGCAGCACCGCCTCGTCCACCGAGAGGTCGCTGCTGAAGCCGCGGCCCTGGTGGCGGTCCCCGCCGTGCCCGGCCAGGCAGGCGAGCGCGGCATCGGCGCGGGGGTGGGGGACGACGGTCATCAGCGCAGCCTCATGATCGGGAGCGGCGGTTCGTCGAGCGGCTCCTTGGCATAGCGCCGCACCGCCGTGCCGAGCAGGAAGAGCTCGATCAGCTGCGACTCGCCACCCAGCTCGTAGGCGGCCAGGTCGGTCTCCACGCCCACGGCGCCGTCGGCGTCGACGGTGGCAACCTCGCTCTCGAGGTGGTTGATACCGAGCATCCGGGCGTCCTCGATGCCATCGCTGATCTGCTGGATGCGCGAGTTCGACCACGAGCGCAGCTGCCATTCGGTGCCGCAGCCGGGGTCGATCTCCATCGCCCCGATGCCCATCACCAGGGCGACCGGGACATAGCCGCCGTGCAGCAGCTTGCTGAAGCTGACGCCGTCCAGGTGTGACATGAACGGGGTGCGCAGCTGGGGGCCACCCCGGCGCCGCACCGCGGTGCCAATGCAGGTGAACTCCAGGGAGTTACCCACCCCTTCCAGGTGGCGCTTGATGATGCGGACCCCGACCACACCGTGGGCGCCCACTCCCTGAGCCTCCTCGAGGATGCGGCGCAGGGCGAGGTTGCGGGTCTCGGTGACCCCGGCCTCGTAGTAGCGGTGCTCCCAGTTGTAGCCGGTGCGGTGCTCGCTGCCGACGCCGTACCCGTAGAACCCGTGCGGACAGGGGTAGGTGCGCACCCTCCCGCCGCCGGTGGTCCCGCCCAACCCGTAGACGGTGGTGTAGCCCCACTGGGCGGCTATACGGCAGACGCTCGAGCCCATGACCATGCCCACCGGCTCGAAGCCGGCGTGTCCGATCGCCGCCATCTCGGCGACCGAGAGGTCGCTGGTCCAGGCCGACCTGCCCTCGCGCATCTCCTCGATGCGCTCCTGGGCGGCGAGCGGCAGCTGGCCGCGCTCGAGGGCCGCGATGCTCGCCTGCTGGCGCTGCTGGGCGTCGGCCTGGTCGGTCATCAGCGGTCCAGGGAGAGGACCATGCGCGGGGTCGCGATCTCGCGGTCGGGGAGCGCGCGCACCGCGGTCCCCATTGCGAAGAACTCGATGGTGTGGCTGCCCCAGACGTGGGACTTCTCCTGGATCTGGACGCCGACGATGCCCTCGGCACCGACCTTCTTGGCCTCGTCCTGCATCCGCTCCATGGCCAGCTCGCGGGCCTCGTAGAGAGCCTGGGTGAAGTTGGGCATCTCCTTGTTCTGCCCGATGTTGCCCATCGCCTGGAACATCCCCTGGTGGGCGACGTGGTACACGCAGGTGCCCATCACCAAACCGAGCGGCGCGTGCCCGGACTGGAGCAGCGTCCAGAAGTCCTGTCCCGAGAGGTCGGAGGTGAACGGCTTGCCCTCGGGCGTCTTCCAGTTGCTGCCGTCCTCGGCGCTCACCGCCGTGCCCAGGGCGAGGAACTCAGCCGTGCCCCGGCCCCACTCGTAGAAGCCGACATCGAGGCGGACCCCGACGACACCGTCGGCGCCCAGCACCGTGGCCTCCTCCTCCATCCGGCTCATGGCCAGCTCGCGCGCCGCGTACATCGCCTGGGTGAGGGTCTGGACCTCGCTGCTCGAGGACCAGTTCTTCATGGTCAGGCCGATGTGGTAGATGCTGCTGCCCACCACCAGGCCGCGGGGGTGGAAGCCGGCTTCCTTGACCAGCAGGAACTCGTTGACCGAGAGGTCGCTGGTGAAGAGGGCACCCTTGCCCTGCAGCTCACTGAGGCGGCGCAGCGCGTCCTTGGGCAGCCCCTCGAGGGGCGCCACGGACACCTGAGGGGGATCCTCCTGCTGGGTCATGACGGGCGCGCCTCCTATGGGGTGAAACGGCGGTGAGCGAGGGTCAGGTGACCTCGGAGCGCAGCCCGGCCAGGGCGTCGGCGCTGATCTGAGCCTGCGTGCTCAGGACCTGGACCAGCGCCCGTCGCCAGGGCTCGAAGGCCAGATCCTCAGAGCGGAGGACGATACCCCGGACGGAATGAGCGTGTCGGCACGCCACCGCACCACGGCTCAGCTCGGCCTCGAAGAGATCGTCCCCCATCCGGACGGTGATCTTCTTGACGGGGTGCTCCTTCTTGAACATGCCGCCCTCGCGCTGGACCACGACGGCGCCGGGGATGGCGTCCAGGAGCTTGGAACAGAACACCTGGAAGAAGATGGCGATGTCGGCGGCGTCCAGATGGAGGGACGCGGTGACGGCGTCGAGGTCCGGGCTGGGCGGGCTGACGTCGCTCATCGAGGATTCGAGTATACGAACGGCTCCGGGGGACCGGCGTCCGGGAGCGGGAGGGGTGGCGCCGGCGGGGCGGTCGGGAGCCGCCCCGGCGGCGCGCCCGGACCACGATAGGATGGGTGACCCCGGCGCCCGGGATGGCGGCGGGACGAGCCGGATGAAGGCGGGAGGGACCCGGAGATGACGTTCACCGACTTCGAGGTCGAATACCTCCGCGGTCAGCAGCTGGGGCGGCTGGCCACCCTCTCCCCGCGCGGAACGCTGCAGAACAGCCCGGTCGGGTTCCAGATCGACGAGGAGGCCGGCGTCATCGACATCCGGGGCAGGGACATGGGCAACACCCGCAAGTTCCACAACGTGGCCGCCAACGGAGAGGTCGCCTTCGTGGTTGACGACCTCGCCTCGGTGACGCCCTGGGTGGTGCGCGGCATCGAGATCCGCGGCAGCGCCGAGGCGCTCACCGACCAGGAGCCGCCGCTGCCGTACTTCAGCCGCGAGGTGATCCGCGTCCACCCGCGCCGGATCATCACCTGGGGCATCGGCCCCGAGGGCCGGCGCGCCACCCGCGCGGTGCAGTGAGCGGGGCCCGGGGCCGCATGGAGATCGCTGAGCACATCGCCCGCGTCCGCGACGAGGGGGAGCGTTTCGCGGAGGCTGCCGAGGCCGCCGGGCTGGACCGCGAGGTCCCCACCTGCCCGGGGTGGAGGGTCCGCGACCTGGTCGGCCACCTCGGAGGCGTTCACCACTGGGCGACCTCCTACCTGGTGAGCGGCAATCAGCAGCCGAGCAGCGAGAAGGAGGACGCGAAGCTGTTCGCCGGCCTCGACGATGCCCCCCTCGTCGCCCGGTTCCGCGCCGGCCACGCCGCTCTGGTCGCGGCGCTCTCCGCGGCCCGCCCGGACCTCTCCTGCTGGGCGTTCCTGGCGGCGCCGTCACCGCTCGCGTTCTGGGCGCGGCGACAGGCCCACGAGACCACCATCCACCGGGTCGATGCCGAGCTGGCGGCGGGCGCGTGCACGTCGTGCGCGGCGGACTTCGCCGTCGATGGCATCGACGAGCTGCTCAACGGCTTCTTCAGCCGGGCGCGCGGACGGCTGGTCGCCGACCCGGCGGTGGCCCTCGGCGTTCGGGCCACCGACACCGGAGATGCCTGGACGATCCGCATCGAGCCGGACCGGCGCGTCGTCTCGCCCGGGGCCGAGGATGCAGATTGCCGGGTGAGCGGCCCGGCGAGCGACCTCTACCTGCTGCTCTGGAACCGGCGAGCGGTCGAGGGAGCGCTGGAGGTGCAGGGCGATCCGGGCGTCCTCGACCTCTGGCGGACCCGGGCGATCATCCGCTGAGGGCGCCGGTCAGCGGAGGGTGCGGTCACGGCCCGCCCCGCGGCGCCGGGATAATGGCGGGATGAGGGAGAGCCCCGACGCCGTCATCATCGGGGGTGGCCTGATCGGCATGGCCATCGCCTGGCGGGCGTCCGTCCATGGCCTGCAGGTCGTGGTCGTCGACCCGCACCCCGGTGAGGGGGCGTCGTGGGCGGCGGCGGGGATGCTGGCACCGGTCACCGAGGCGCACTTTGGGGAGGAGGCGCTGACCCGGCTCAACGTCGCCGCGGCGGCCGCCTACCCCGGCTTCATCGCCGAGCTGGAGGCGGAGACCGACGTCGCCTGCGGCTACCGGCGCTGCGGGACGCTGACCGTTGGCTTCGACGCCGACGACATGCGCGTGCTCGACGACTTCGCCGCCCTGCAGCGCGGCCTCGGCCTGCAGCTCGACCGGCTGAGCGCACGGGCGTGCCGGGAGCTGGAGCCGATGCTCAGCCCGGCGGTCAGCGGCGGCGTCCACGTCCCGGGAGACCACCAGGTGGACAACCGCCGGCTGCTTCACGCTCTCACTGTCGCGGTGGAGCGGCGGGCGACGCTGCGGCGCCAGCGGGTCACCGAGCTGCTCCTGGCCGGAGACCGGGTGGAGGGGGTGATCCTCGACGACGGCCGGCCCCTCCCCGCCCCCACCGTGGTGCTCGCCGCCGGCTGCTGGTCGGCGGGGGTGGCGGGGATCCCCCGCTGCGCACTGCCCCCGGTGCGCCCGGTCAAGGGCCAGGTGCTGCGGTTGCGGGTCCCCCTCGAACCTCCCCTCTTCGCGGGCACCATCCGCTGGCTGGTGCAGGGGTCACCCGGCTACCTGGTGCCGCGGGCGGACGGGGAGGTGGTGCTCGGGGCGACGTCGGAAGAGCGTGGCTTCGACACCGAGGTGACCGCCGGGGGGGTCTTCCAGCTGCTCCGCGACGCCTACCAGGTGGTCCCAGGCATCACCGAGGCGGTGCTCACCGAGACCCGGGCCGGGCTCCGTCCGGGCAGTCCCGACAACGCCCCTCTGCTGGGGCGAACCGGGGTGGAGGGCCTGCTCATGGCGACCGGCCACCACCGCAACGGGGTCCTGCTCACCCCGATCACGGCGGAGGCGATCGCCGCCCTGCTGACCGGCGGCGACGTCGACCCGGTCGCCGCACCCTTCACTCCCCACCGGTTCGCCGCCCCGGCGGCCGCCGCATGACCGCGCCGGCGGCGGATGCGGTGGCCGTCCTCGTCAACGGCGCCTCACGGCGCCTGCCGGCGGGGACCAGCGTCGCGACCCTGGTCGCCAGCCTGGGGCGGAGCCCGCAGGGGCTCGCGGTGGCGGTGAACCTGGAGGTGGTGGTCCGCAGCCGCTGGGAGGCGACCCTGCTCGGCGAGGGCGACCGCGTCGAGGTGTTGACCGCGGCGCAGGGAGGCTGAGGGTTGCTCGAGGAGCGCGGGCAACCGGGCCGGGGGCCCGCGGAGGACGCGCTGGTGATCGCCGGGGAGCGGTTCGGCTCCCGGCTCATCCTCGGCACCGGAGGCGCCGCCTCCCTCGAGGCATTGGAGCGCGCCCTGCGGGCCTCCGGCGCCGAGCTCGCCACGGTGGCGCTCCGCCGGGTGGAGGCGAGCGGCGGGGGCGCCGTGACCGAGGTGCTCCGCCGTGCCGGGGTCCGCCTGCTGCCCAACACCGCCGGCTGTTACACCAGCCGGGACGCGGTGCTCACGGCCAGATTGGCCCGAGAAGCGTTCGACACCTCCTGGATCAAGCTCGAGGTCATCGGGGATGACCGCACCCTGCTCCCCGATCCCGTGGAGCTGCTCGACGCCGCCGAGAAGCTGATCGCCGACGGCTTCACCGTCCTGCCGTACTGCGGCGACGACCCGGTGGTGGCCCGCCGCCTGGAGCAGGTCGGGTGCGCCACGGTGATGCCGCTGGGGGCGCCCATCGGGAGCGGCCTGGGCATCCGCAACCCGCACGCCATCTCCCTGATCGTCGAGCAGGTCCAGGTGCCGGTGATCCTCGACGCCGGGGTGGGCACTGCCTCGGACGCGGCACTCGCCATGGAGCTCGGGTGCTCCGGCGTCCTGCTCGCGTCGGCGGTGACCCGGGCCCACGACCCCGAACGGATGGCCGAGGCGATGCGGAAGGCGGTCGAAGCAGGCCGGCTCGCCCATCTCGCCGGACGCATCCCCCGTCGCTTCCACGCCCGGGCGTCGACGGCTGACCTCGGTCTGGCCGACCTCTCCCCGGCCGGCGGGTGACGCCGCTCCCGCCGCTCCTGGTGCTCACCGACCGGCGCGCCTGCGAGCGCCGGGGGCGCAGCCTGGCGGAGACGGCCGGGGAGGCGGTGACGGGCGGCGCGCGGGCATTCGTCCTGCGGGAGAAGGACCTCCCCACCGCCGGACGCCGCGAGCTGGGCACGGCCCTGCTCGGCCTGCTGGCCCCGGTGGGGGGCCTTCTCCTGATCGCCTCCGACGCCGCCCTCGCCGGGGCCCTGGGAACGGCCTGGGTGCACCTGGCCTCCGACGACCCCTGGCCATCCCGGGCAGCGGGGCTCCGAGCCGGCCGTTCCTGCCACGGCGCCGCCTCCCTGGCGCGCGCTCGGGACCAGGGCGCCACCTATGCGACGCTCTCCCCCGTCTTCGCCAGCCCCTCCAAGCCCGGCTACGGCCCGCCGCTCGGGCTCGCCGGGCTCGCCGGCCTGATCGATTCCGTCCCCGATCTCCCCGTCTACGCCCTGGGCGGGGTGGACCCGACGACCGCCGCTGCCTGCCGCACCGCGGGAGCGGCGGGGGTGGCCGTCATGGGCGCGGTGATGGGCGCGGCCGAACCCGCGGCAGCGACGCACGCGCTGCTCGCCGCGATGGACCAGAGGGCCACCCGCTGAGCGGCGCTAGTCGAGCTCGTCCTCGCTGGGGAGCATGAGCGTGTCCTGGAGGTCGTACAGGGCCTCCATCCAGTCGGCGATGGGGATCTCGTGGACCGGCCGCCTCACCAGGGGGTGCGACGCGTCGACGATGAAACGGCTGGCCCGGTGTCGGAGCTCCCCCGGGACGTCCACCTCCTCGGCGAGGTTCAGCATCTCGAACTCGTCGATGAGCTGGTCGATCGCCCGGATCTTCCGGCGGCGCGCGTACCTCGCGTCGCGCTCGGCCTCGGCGCGCTCCTGAAGCACGCTGATGGTCAGGCAGGTGTCCTGTATCGGCAAGCGCTCCCCCTCCTGAAGGGTGCTTGGACGCGATCTCACATCTGAGAGCCCGCAGAATGCTAGGCATGGAATCCCTGATCGGTCAAGGGTCCAAAGACCATCAGCAGGCTCCCGGACACCCCCGGTGACCGTCCCCGTGGCGGGCGGTCCGGAGGCCCGGGTGCGGAGGGCCGGAATGGCGGTCTTCCCCGGATTCGAGCTGCGCCGGCTGGCCCGGACCGCCAGCACCCAGGACGTGGTCCGCGCGGCCGCCGCGGCCGGGGCGGCCTAGGGGTTCTGCTGCGTCGCCGCGGAGCAGACGGCCGGGCGGGGTCGGTCGGGCCGGTCCTGGCTGGCGCCTCCCGGCAGCGCCCTGCTGATGAGCCTGCTGCTCCGCCGCCGGGGCGTGGCCGCCGCCGCCGTGCCGCTCCTGGCCGGGCTGGCCCTCGCCGACACGCTCGCCGCGCTGGCCGGGGTCGACTGCCGGCTCAAGTGGCCCAATGACGTGCTCGCCGGACCCGGGAAGCTGGCCGGGATCCTGACCGAGGTGGAGCCCGGAGGCGGGATCGTGCTCGGGCTGGGCGTGAACCTGACCGTCCCCTCCTTCCCCCCCGACGTTCCGGGGGTGAGCCTGGACCGCCTCGCCGGCGCGGCGCTCGGCTGGGACGCCGTCCTCGCTGCCCTCCTCCCCCAGCTCGGACGCCGCCTCTGTCAGGTGGAGGAGGGTGGGGTCCCAAGCCTCCGCTCCGACTGGACCGCGCGGGCGGCCGGTCTGGGCGGTCCGATCCGGGCGGAGACGGGCGCGTCGGTGGTGGAGGGGACGGCACTCGGCATCGACGACGACGGTGCACTCCTGGTGGGGACCGACCGCGGACAGCTTCGCCTGGTGGCGGGTGAGGTGCACCTCCTGTCGCCGCCCGGCGCGGCGTCCGGCCTCAGCGTTCCGAGAAGCTGAGGATCGCCGCCGGGTTGAGCAGCGCGAAGCGGTGCTGCACCGTGCTGGTCTCGCTGGTGATGGCGGTGACCCAGAGCGCCGAGATGTTGGTGATGGGGAGGAAGTCGCCGGGATGGGCTTCGAGGTGCTGCCGGAGGGTCTCTCCCGGGTCGAGATGGATGTCTCCCACCAGGGAGAAGGCGATGCTGTTGAACACCGCCTGGTGGGCGATCTTGCGGCGGCGTGCCTCGGGGTGGTCGCCCTCGGGCTGCGCGTCGAGCGGGCAGATGAGGATCACGGCCGACTTGGCGATGACGGTGTGGGGCTCGACGCGGCTGAGCACCGGGTAGTTGACCGAGAGGGGCTCGGACCGGGTGTCGCGCAGGGTCAGGTAGCGGTCGGCCTGATTCACCACGTCGCTGAGGCGATCGGTGCCAGGCACCTCCACCTCGCCGGTGAGCTTCATGAAGGTGGCGTATACCTCGACCTCGGTCCAGGTGCTGACGGCCTTTCCTCCGCCCGGTGGGATGTCCCGGGCAACCCGCGGTGATCGCGCCCACCTCCGATCGGTGCGAGCAGCTTCGTTTAAGCCGCTCGCACCAATCGAGGCAGGCGTCGTCGTTCGAGAGGAAGGCTAACAGGCCGACGCGGCGATCGTCTGAGCCCGTGGGCGGAGCTCCGCACCCCGCCCGGACGTCGCCAGCCGTAACCAGGGCGTCCGACGGGCGCTTCTGGGCAGGAGATGGCCACCCTATCCGCAGCCGTGGCGGCGAAGAGCGGCACCACCGGGCAGCGCCGGGCCGGCATCCTCTCCGTCGCCGCCCATCTGCCCGAGGGACTCCTGACCAACGCCGACCTCGAGGCGATGGTCGACACCTCCGACACCTGGATCATGGAGCGAACCGGGATCCGGAACCGCCACCGGGCCGGGGCCGGGGAGACCACCTCCGAGATGGGCGCCAAGGCGGCCCGCCTCGCCCTCGAGAAGGCGGGCCGGCCCGAGGTCGACGCCCTGGTGGTGACCACGGTGACCCCGGACACCCTCTTCCCGTCGGTCTCGTGCCTGATCCAGCGCAAGCTGGGGCTGGGGACGATCCCGGCCTTCGACGTGAACGCGGCGTGCAGTGGATTCACCTACGGGCTGATCGTCTCAGAGGGGCTGATCCGCAGCGGGGTGGCCGATAGCGTCCTGCTGGTGGCGGCTGAGTCGATGACCTCGCTCGTCGACTTCACGGACCGGGGCACCTGCGTCCTCTTCGGGGACGGTGCCGGGGCGGCGGTTCTCGGAGCGGTCGCCGAAGGGGGGATCGTGGCCCGGCGGTGGGGCGCGGACGGCAGCAAGGGCCACCTGATCTACTACGGCCCCAAGCCCGACGACCCCTCGACCCCCGACCGGCTGCGGATGGCCGGCAAGGGAACGTTCCGGATGGCGGTCGAACGCTTCTGCGAGGTCACCGAGCAGGTCTGCGCCGATGCCGGCTGGGACCCGGCCGGCATCGACCACTTCGTACCTCACCAGGCCAATCAGCGCATCATCGAGGCCGCCGCCCAGCGGCTGGGCGTCCCCATGGAGCGTGTGGTGGTCAACGTCGCGGAAACCGGCAACACCAGCTCTGCCTCGATCCCCCTCGCCCTGGCCGGCGCCGCCGCCCAGGGGCGGTTCAAGCCGGGCGACAAGGTCGTCGCGGCCGCGTTCGGCGCCGGCGCCACCTGGGGCGCGGTCGCCTGGGAGTGGGACGCGCAGTGATGCTGGGACGCTTCACCGCTCCGGGGCCGCCCCGCGAGCGGCCATTGCAGGCACCCGGCCCCAGGCTGCGCCCGGTGGCCCGCACGGGAAGCGTCGCCTGCAAGGGCTGTGGCCGCCGCTTCGTCCTGGAGAGGTACGAGGGCACGCTCCGGGTCTGCCCCTGGTGCGGCCATCACGGCCAGGTCCCGGCGATGGCGCGGGCGGCCCAGCTCGCCGACCCCGAGACCCTCGATCCCCTCGAGATCCATCTCCCCGACCGCGACCCGCTGGGCTTCGACGACGGGCGCCCCTACCCGGCGCGGGTCGCCGAGGCTCGGGAGCGCACCGGGCTGAGCGAGGCCTTTCTGATCGCCCGCGCCGACGTCGGCGGGACCCCGGCCGTCCTCGCGATCATGGACTTCGGCTTCCTGGGCGGATCGCTCGGGTCGGCCGCCGGGGAGCTCTTCGCGCGGGGCTGCGAGCTGGCGGTCCACGAGCGGAGGGCGCTGATCGCGGTCTCCAGCAGCGGGGGGGCCCGGATGCAGGAGGGGATCGCCTC
>Ga0181519_10000146_pt1 | contig 63028 bp, 44 predicted proteins | sample PEATcosm2014_Bin_26_FD_121102 | JGI IMG/M metagenome (GOLD analysis project Ga0181519, IMG submission 121102) | Peatland microbial communities from MTU Mesocosm Facility, Houghton, MI, USA - PEATcosm2014_Bin02_10_metaG | ecosystem: Environmental > Terrestrial > Soil > Wetlands > Peat | place...
AAAACACGGTCAAAACCATGGGAACGTTAAGGACACAATAACGGTTACCATGTGTGCCTCAGGGCGCTAAGAGTGGCCATCCATTGCCCCTATTTTCAATAAGTTACCAGTTGTCGATTCACTGTCACGGCAGAGGTCGCGAGTTCGAGCCTCGTCGTCCCCGCCAGATTCTAAATGGCTTAAGTCCGATCTGGCATGTGACATCAAGGCACAAAAGGTACAATGACAAGTTGACCTACTGTGCTGGCACGAAACAGAGTATTGAAGATGAGAAAAGGCTCCCTGACGGGAGCCCTTTTTATGCCTGCTGTCGGCGGTGGTCGTTCGAGCAACTATGCTTTGTCTGCCTCAAGGTTCTGATCTTGCAGTGCGAAGATTGCAGCGATCCGGTTCAAGGCAGGGCGCTTCGCTTCTGTGGCGCTTTGTTGGTAGACGCCAAAGGAGCCTAGCCCAGTTCCTCTGCACTCTGCGGCCCACCCGGCTCCTACCGGACTTCCCCCGCGCAAACACGTCTCGGGGGAGGAGGGGCACTTCCGCTACGCTTTAGCGCCCTTCCTCCCCCGAAATACCCCTTTCCAATCCTCTACTGGTTCCCTTTTACTCCGCCCTTGACATGGAATGGCTTGCCCTCCATATAGAGGCTTATCCGGTAACGAATCCCGTTAATTGTGGCCTCATCTCCCCTGGCAGTTGCCAGATCCAAGGCGCGATTGGCGGCTCTGAGCGCTTGCGGGAACTGCCCGGCCTCGGCATAGGCAGCGGCAAGAGTGTCGAGCACTCTCGGATCGGCTCCCGATGTAAGATCGTTGGCTTGCTCGGCAACTGCCACAGCTTCGGCCCCATTGCGGAAGGTATCGTCCGACGAGCTCGCCAGAAAGCGAGCAAGGCCGACGAGAGCGGAGACGCTTTTAGGTTCAATAGCGAGCGCGTTGCGCCAGTGGGCGAGGGCCTCGGAATCGTTATGCAGCGCGCCATAGCAACCAGCCAGAACCTCCTCTCCAGGTGCATATCGCGGGTTGAGTGTGACGGTCGTTTCCAGTTCAGGCAATGCTTGATCCGGATGGCCTTGGTGCAACAGAAGCATACCAAGGTTATAGTGGCTTTGCACCATCAAGGGGTTGATGCGGATGGCTTCGCGGAGGTGTTCGATGGCCCCCTCCGGGTCCCCGGTTTTAATAAGATTGTTCGCCAAGTCGTTCTGAATTCTGGCATCGTCAGGCTCAAGCGTAACGGCCTTTTTCAAAATTTCCAGGGCTTGGGCAAAATCTTCTTTTTCTTCGAAATGCATGGCCTCGTCCATCAGCTTGTAGACATCGGCGGCAGGGACCTGAATGTCCTCGATCCCGTCGCCTTTGATATTGACAAATTCGGGCAGGTTTACTGCACGGTTGGCGGCGGTTGAATTGTCGATCAGGATGGCAGGGCTGTCATTGCCGTTGGCGTCTATGTGAGTGAGATACATCTGTGTGTAAGGCGAGCGGGCCTTGGAAGAAAAGACGAGCCACCGGCCGTTGGGCGAGAAGCTATGCCAGGAGTTCATCAGCGAGGTATTGGCACGCAGCCGGCGTGCTTTACCTCCGCTGAAGGGAACGATGTAGAGTTGACTGTCAGGACGCATGAGCTGGCCGTTACGGCATTGAACGAAGACGATCCAGCGTCCATCCGGCGAAACTTTTGGGAAGTTGTTGCTCATGCCATTCTGCGAAGCGCCAATAATGCGTTCAGGCGTGCCTCCGAGTCCGCCATTGAATGGGATTCGGTAAAGATCGTATTGGATCTTGGTTTCGTTGGGATCATTTGCGTATTTTGCCAGTTGCTGGCCCTCTTCGTGCGGATTGCGCGCATCGGCTCGCGCAAACACGATCCATTTGCCGTCCGGACTCCATACCCCGTCGGTCTGCACATACTGCGGATCGTCGGCACCCGGCAACGGCCGGCGCATGCCCGCAGTACGGCTGTACCACTCCAGAATGCCACGCGTTGGATAAAAGACCTGGAGGAAGCGATAGTCTGTGAAATTTGTGACGTAATAGCTCTTGGGGACGCTGAGAGATGGGCCGGCAAAGGTACTCACTACGAACTGACCGTTCGGCGAGACCTGGGACATGAAACCCACCCGGGTCGTACCGACTTGACCATCGGTGTTCCAATGCACAACATCCTTATTCTCAATCGAAATGTGCCGTTGTATTGGCGCAATGGCATACAGGCCCTTGTCGTTGCCGGGGCCATCCACGTCAACTCCCATCGTCTTTCCATCCGCAGAAAAAGAATGGCAATTGACGCAGGTGTGCACGTTCTTGAGAACGACTCGGCTTTCCAGCTTGCGAATATCGCGAAGCCGCCACTGGATGAGAGGGATCGCAGAAGCGGAAAGGGGTTGAACTATCCCGTCCGCGCCTGGGCTTGGCATCAGCGGCACATCACGATAGAAGATCGGAGCGCCCACTGGATCCATCGATGTAGAGAATGTGATGTGCGCAGAGGAAGCGATTTTGCCATTCTGGTAACCGGTGATCGTTACCGAGGCTGGCCGTCTTGCGGAATGAAGTTGCATGGCCGACCAAGCCGCTGTATCGGGCATCCAGGTCCAGGATTCCGCCTGCTGCGGGGTCAGGCTTGGAGGTTCGTTGGTGCTGGCGGCACAGTCTGGATCAATGGCGCCGATATGCATCCGCTCTCCCTTGGATAGAGCGCGGATAGTCGGAGCATTATCGGCAAAGGATATCGTGATGCGCCAGGATGTTGCTGCCGCATCCCTCCATATGAACGTAGGTGGCGTAATGCCAGGAGGGAAGATGGAGCCGTCCTCCGGGTAGTCGACGGAGATCTGCGCCTTTGCCTTTTCTGAATCCGGTGCGGCCGGGACAGCTTCCTGGCGTTCAACGCTGGCAGACGTGCTTTTCTCGAATGGCAGAAGCCAAATTGCGCAGAGTAGAACGGCAAGGAAAACCACGCCGGTCAAGGCTATTCGCAGTCTTTGCTGCAAGATCGGGTTGTTTCCATCAGGCATTCTTGACCTCCCACGCTGCGATTGGGTTCCAAGCCGATAATCTCTAGCCCGCATTTTTCACTGTGAATTCTCTGGAATGGTTGGTAAAGTCATTTTGGGAGACGCGGGACAGTATTTTCAGGTAACGGGCTTTGCAAACCAGGGATTTTCGCCTGGATCATTTGGTTGGCAGCATCAGCAGAAAGCAACTCGACCAGTTCCTGCACTGTTCAGCGATGGCAGAGTTTAAGATACCTCTGAGGAATCCCGAATCCTCGTTTGCTTTGAAAGAGCTAATCTCTATTCGGAAGCTCCCCTAAGTTTCCTGTTTTCAAAGTGCCCGTTTTCGTCGTACTGCCGTTGTCATGCGAATAGAGTTGAGCCGGAATCTCCTCTTTCGTCACCGGTTTTATTGAATTGTATAACTCCTGGGGCAGATTGCAAGGCCAACACAACGTTTGCGTCCAAACAGCCAGCGTTTGCGGAAGAAAGGCAGGGTGATTCTCAGCCGTCCTTGCCTCGCCTGCCTCATTAAGAGTCCACGAAGACATTTGCGCCGACACCTATCCATCCACCTTTGTGCTGTGTGGCCCGGATTCGCGGAGTTGCGGCATGTTGGCTAGTTTGCCGGAAGCGGCGACATAGCTAGGGCGTATCTGAAAGCGTCGGATGATAATAAACTCTCGCCGAATCTCTACGCATAAACTTCCTTGCCTGCAACAAAGACGCGCGGCCTGAAAGGCACAGCGATAAAGTACGCGAGTTCGCGGTAATCGCCAAATTCATGAATCAGGAAATCGGCATCCTTTCCTTCTTCCAATGACCCCGCACGGTCTCCCAGACCAAGGCTGCACGCCGCATTCTGCGTCGCAGCAGTCAACGCTTCGGCAGGGGTCAAACACATCTGCACGCAGGCCAGCGACAAAATGAAGGGCATGGACGCCACTGGAGACGACCCCGGATTGAAATCGGTAGCCAGGACGATTCCCAGGCCCATCTCGATCATCTTCCGCGCCTGTGGATACTGCTTGCGCCCCAACGCAAAGACCGAGCCCGGCAGCAGTACGGGCTGCACAGCAGCCTGACGCAACAGGTCGAGCGTCTCGCTTGTAACGGCCTCCAGATGATCGGCGGTTGCCGCAGCCAGTTCCGCGGCCAGCGTGGCTCCAGTTCCAGGCCGGAACTGCTCCGCGTGAACACGCAAACGCAGGCCGTGGCGGCGTGCCGCGGTGAGCACACTGCGCGCTTCATTGACTGTGAAAGCATGATCATCGCAGAAGACATCACACGAAGTGGCCAGCTTTGCAGCGCAAACCTCGGGAATCAACTCTTCCACAATCCAGCGGACATACTCCTGACAGCGGCCCGCGAACTCCGGGGGGACTGCGTGCGCAGCCAGCAGAGTAGAGACAATACGCGCGGGACCCTCCACATTGAGTTGCGCGAGCACACGCAGCATCCGCAACTCTGTTTCACGCTCCAGTCCATAGCCTGATTTGGCCTCGATGGTGGTTGTGCCGGAGCGCAGCATCCAGTCCCGGTGCCGTCGCGCCGCCGTGAGCAATTCCTCTTCGCTTGCCGCGCGGGTCAACCTCACTGTGCGCAGAATGCCTCCGCCGGCCGCGGCAATCTCCTGATAATTGGCTCCTCTGATACGCTGCTCGAACTCAGCCGCGCGATTGCCGGCAAAGACCAGGTGCGTGTGTGCATCCACGAAGCCCGGCGTTACGCAACCGCCTTCCGCGTCGATGATTGTGGTTCCCTCGGAAATGCGCGAACGAAGTTCCTGATACGCGCCGACGGCGGCGATGCGTCCGTCCTCAACGAGCAAAGCAGCGTTTTCAACGAGGCCCAGTTCGCTCAGTTCCCTGCCGGCACGCGCACGCTGAGGCCCAGCCAGCGTCACAAGCTGCCCGATGTTGACGACGGCAAACGATTCGGCCACCATCATTTTTCCGCCATCGGCATCCGAATGCCGCGTTCGCGCGCAGTCTGCCGCGCCAATTCGTAGCCAGCGTCGGCGTGGCGAACCACACCAAGGCCGGGATCGTTGTTGAATACACGCTCAATCTTGCGCGCTGCCAGCGAAGTGCCGTCAGCCACGGTCACTTGTCCGGCATGCAACGAATAACCCATTCCTACGCCACCGCCATGGTGAAAGCTCACCCAGGTCGCGCCCGATGCGGTGTTCAGCAGCGCATTCAGAATGGGCCAGTCTGCAACTGCATCCGATCCGTCCAGCATCTTCTCTGTCTCTCGATAGGGGCTGGCCACCGAGCCTGTATCCAAGTGATCGCGGCCGATTGCAATCGGCGCGGAGATCTCGCCCTTGCGAACCAGTTCGTTGATCGCTTCGCCCATCTGCGCGCGCTCGCCGTAGCCCAGCCAGCAGATACGCGACGGCAGCCCCTGGAAGGCGAAGCTGCCACGCGCAAGATGCAGCCAACGGGTAAGAATTTTGTTCTCCGGAAAGAGTTCTAGGGCCAGATCGTCGGTACGGGCAATGTCTTTGGGATCGCCGGAAAGCGCCACCCAGCGGAATGGCCCTTGTCCCGTGCAGAAAAGCGGACGAATGTACTCCGGCACAAAGCCGGGAATCTGGAACGCATCCGCGCAGCCGGCATCGAAGGCAAAGCGGCGAATGTTGTTGCCGTAGTCGAAGACTACGGCGCCGGCGCGCTGTAAAGCGAGCATGGCATTCACGTGGACAACCATGGTCGCCGTTGAGCGGCGTACATACTCGTCGGGGTCGCGCCGCCGCAGTTCGGCGGCCTCATCCAGTGTGAGTCCCTGCGGGACGTATCCGTTCAGCGGATCGTGCGCACTGGTCTGGTCGGTCACTACGTCTACCACCACGCCCCGCCGTATAATTTCAGGAAGCACGTCACCGCAATTGCCTACCAGACCCACCGACAACGGCCGGCCCTCGCGCCGGGCGCTCTCGCAGAGCTGCAGCGCCTCATCCAGGTTTTCAACAACCATGTCACAATAGCGATTGGCCACACGGCGCTCTATGCGGCTGCGGTCCACGTCGACGACCAGCACGACTCCATCGTTCAGCGTCACTGACAACGGCTGTGCTCCGCCCATGCCGCCCATGCCGCCGGTAACAACCAGCTTGCCCTTCAGCGACCCGCCATAGTGCCGCTCGGCCAGCGCCGCAAGGGTCTGGAAGGTCCCTTGCAAAATTCCCTGCGTGCCGATATAAATCCAACTGCCGGCGGTCATCTGCCCGTACATCATCAATCCCTTGCGGTCCAGCTCGTTGAAGTGCTCCCATGTGGCCCACTTGCCCACCAGGTTGGAGTTGGCGATGATCACCCGCGGCGCCATCTCGTGCGTGGGAAACACCGCCACCGGCTTGCCCGACTGCACCAGCAGCGTCTCCTCGTTTCCCAGATTCTCCAGCTCGCGGACGATGGCGTGAAAACACTCCCAGTTGCGCGCCGCCTTGCCGATGCCTCCATAGACCACCAGATCCGCGGGCCTCTCGGCCACCTCCGGATCGAGGTTGTTCATCAGGCAGCGCAATGCCGCCTCCTGCTGCCAGCCCTTGCAGCGCATCTGGCTGCCTCGGGGCGCGCGAATTGTTGGAGTCATTGTCGTCGTCATACGCTCTCTCTCCTTGAGGAGCTGCTGCCACACCTTCTCGCAGTCCCCCAATAAGCCGATACACAGAATACTACCGTCGCGCGAACAGGGCTGTACGGTCTCAACGCCAGTTGCCGGATCGAGCCGCAATCATTATCCTTCTTCCTGTGCCCAATACTCTTGTTGAATGCGTTCCCAATTTCTCCGAAGGCCGCGATGCTAGCAAAGTCGAAGCCATTGTCGAAGCCATGAAGATTCCCGGCGTCTATCTTCTCGATCAGGAGATGGATTCCGACCATAACCGCTCCGTTATCACGCTGGTCGGCGAACGAGAAGCCATTCAGGAGGCCGTGATTCGCGGCGTGGGCAAGGCTGCCGAGTTGATCGATCTCACGCACCACCAGGGTGCACACCCGCGCATGGGCGCGACCGATGTCGTTCCCTTCATTCCCATTGACGGTGTGACCCTGGAAGACTGCGTGGCAATGGCCCGCCAGGTGGGAGCCGAGATCTGGAAGCGCTTTGAGATTCCGGTCTATCTTTACGAAGCCGCCGCCACGACGCCTGAGCGGCAGAACCTGGAAAACATTCGCCGCGGCCAGTTTGAGGGCATTCGCGACGAAATTGCCACCAGTCCCGCCCGCAAGCCCGATTTCGGCGAACCGCGCGTGCATCCCACCGCCGGAGCCACCGTGGTTGGCGCGCGCAAACCTCTCATTGCTTACAACATCTTTCTGAACACGGCCGACGTAGCCATCGCCAAGAAAATCGCCAAGGCTGTGCGTTTCTCCAGCGGCGGCCTGCGTTTCGTCAAGGGTGCGGGGTTCCTTGTCCGCGGCATGGCTCAGGTCTCGATGAACCTGACCGACTTCGAGCTTACCCCCATCCACCGCGTCTTCGAATTCGTAAAGCGCGAGGCGCAGCGCTACGGTGTCGTTCCTGTTTCAAGCGAGATTGTCGGGCTGATTCCCAAGCTGGCTTTGGAGCAGGCCGCCGAGTGGTTTCTGCAAGTGGAGAACTTCGACTCCTCACTGATCCTTGAAAATCGTCTTGCTACGGTGATGAGCGGAAAAACAGCGGTTGGTGGCCTGTGCGCGGGCGTTGAACCCTTCATCGAACAACTGGCAGCTCCAACAGCAACTCCAGGGGGAGGAAGCGCCGCAGCAGCCACTGGCGCCATGGCCGCTGGCCTGGCCGGAATGGTCGCTTCCATGTCAAGAGGCAAGAAGGCCTACTTGCAGCACGAAGGCCAACTCAGCGAAGCCATCGCCCGTCTCGCTCTGATTCGCGAGGAAATGAAGTGCGCCATCGACGCCGACGCCGACTCCTACAGCGTGGTCATGAAGGCTTACAAGGCGGCGAAGGAATCCTCCACAGGCGAACGGATGATCATGGACGCGCTTCAACAAGCAACGACTGTTCCTCTGGGAGTGGCCGAACGCGCCGTCGCAGTGCAACAGATTGCCTTGAGGCTGAAACCGATCACCAGCCCCAACATGAGCTCTGATCTGACGACAGCGATTGCATTGGCAAAAGCCGCCCTCGAAGGAGCCCTCGCAAATGTTGAGATCAACCTTGAGTTAATCAAGTTGGACGCGCCAGAGGATCAGGAGTTTGTGAGCCAGACGCGGAAAAGTGTGGCGGCGCTGAAAGCGCAGGCTTGATCGAACTCGGGCTAACAATTGCCGCCCGACGTCTCATGCCTTCTGCACTCTTATTGTCTGCCGCCGCTACAAGCTGCAAGTGGCCGCGAACCTGAACCATTCGTCTCGTTTTCCGTGGCGGACAGCTTTACTCGAAGTTGAGTGTCTTTCGGCAGAAAGCGCCGTCGTTCGAATCGAGCGATTGCGTGGAGGCCACAAGCGCGGGCGAAATACACAGAAATTATTCGAGTATGCAGCTTACCGGTTCAATCCATAGATCAGTTCCGAGAAGTTGCCAAAGGGGCTGCGACCTTGAGCTAACAGGGAGGCCCGGTTTGATCGCAGTTACACGGGTTGTCAAGGGCAGAGGAAAAGGGAGCCAGTAGAGAGTTGAGGCAGGGATTTCGGGGGAGGAGGGCAGCAGGACGTACGCTGAGAGAATGGAAAAGATTTGGGACGATTCGGTTGCACCTGTTTGCCAGACTCCCCTCGTGCAATTGGGCTGTTCGCTATTGATGTGAGTGCCGCGCCCTTGGCGAATGATAGAATTGCGGCGTACTCAAGTTAGCTATGGTATTTGCCGCACAGCTTCCACGGCCCTTGATGGAAGTTGTGGGCGCCAGGTTTTTTGGGAAGGAAACTGGATTGATGAAGAACACAATCGTGCTCACTGCAGTGCTGGGCCTATGCCTGGCGAACCCTGCCTTCGGCAGCGATCAAGCCGCGCAGGCAGGCTCCGTGACCGGGGTGACGCTAACGCCGTCCTCTGTGACGCTGATACCGGGCGAGAGCAAGCAATTTACGGCAACGGTCACCGGCACGGGTGAGTTCGCCAGGGCGCTGAGGTGGACGGTGAACGAAGTTGCGGGCGGCAACAGTACCTTCGGCAAGATCAGCGATACGGGATTGTATGTCACACCCTTTCCGGCGCCGGCCATGGTGACGGTGAAGGTGGCCAGCCTGGCGGATGCGAGCAAGTTCGCAACCGCTACGATTATGCTGGCGCCGCTGCCGGTGGCTGCCGGTCCGGCGATGACGGTAGATGCCGGCGCGCCGGTGCATACAATCAACCCGATGATCTATGGCGCAAATTCCTATGATCTGGATCCAGTTACGCTGAAGTCGGCGCGGCTTGGCGTGGACCGCTGGGGAGGAAACTCCACCACCCGCTACAACTACAAGCTCAACATCACCAACGCGGGCTTCGACTGGTTTTTTGAGAGCAAAGCCAACGCCAGTGATAACCATCCCGAGTTCGGCGACTTCAACGACCAGTTTGTGCTGGACAAGGCCGCCGGCGCCAAAACGATTTGCACCGTGCCGGTGATCGGATGGGTGGCCAAGACACGCGACAAGTCGTGCAGTTTCTCCGTCGCCAAATACGGCCAGCAGGCCAAGACCGATCCACAGTTGCCCGACTGCGGCAACGGCCTTCGCCCGGATCTGACGAAGATTACCAACAATGATCCCAACGACAGCAATATGCCCATCACCGAGGCCTGGGTCGGCGACTGGGTGAAGTTTCTGGTGCAGAAGTTTGGCAACGCAGCCAGCGGCGGAGTTTCAGTGTACGCGCTGGACAACGAGCCGATCTGGTGGGATATGAATCACCGCGATGTGCATCCGCTTCCCTTCACCTACGATGAGGTGACAAACAACGGACTGAAGATCGCCAGGGCCATCAAGGATGCCGATCCGACAGCTGAAGTAACCGGGCCGGTGCTCGACTTCTGGCCCTCGTATTTCTACTCCGGCAAGGACATTGAGCTCGGCTGGGCAACGGCGCCGAAGAACGTATTCAACGGGAATGCGCCGGACCGCAAGGCGCACGGAGATCTGCCGTTCCTCGAATATTACCTGCGGCAGTTCAAGGCGGCGCAGGATGCCGATCCGCAGCATCGCCGCTTCCTTGATTATCTCGACCTGCACACCTACTTTGTGGCAAACAATGCCGGCTTCAATTCCGTGGGCACAACGGATTCGCAGCGGGCAGCGATCGATTCGACGCGCGCCTTCTGGGACCCGACCTACACGGATCCAACGCTGACCGATCCGGACGACACCAGCAAGACTCCCAGGCCGCTGGCGCCTCAGATCATCCGGCGCATGAAGTCGTGGATCGCAGCCAACTATCCCGGCACGAAAACGGCCATCACGGAATACAACTGGGGCGCGCAGGAGCATATCAGCGGAGCCGTCGCGCAGGCAGACATTCTAGGCATCTTCGGCCGCGAAGGACTGGATGTGGGCACCGTTTGGGGCCCTCCGGATTCCAAGACGCAGATCCCCGGCATGATGGCCTTCAAAATCTTCCGTAACTATAACAACGCTGGTGGCGAGTTCGGCGATATGAGCCTGAAGGCAACCTCGGACGACCAGGCGAAGCTCTCGATCTACGCAGCCGAGCGCAAGGATAATGTGGTCACAGTGATGGTAATCAACAAGAGCTTTGGCGACCTGAAAAGCGACGTTGTACTGGCCCATCTGACGGCGGGCAAGGCCCAGGTGTATCAGTACAGCAACGCGGACCTGTCGGCCATAAGAGCGCTGCAGGATGTGGCAGTGGCCACCAGGGCGGAGACGAGCGCCATCAGAAATGTTACCTTCCCTGCGATGTCGATCACGCTGTTTGTGTTGCCGAAGAAGTAGTGCGTGTAGTCCAAAATCTGCTCACCACGTCATTGGCAGGCGCCGCTTAGGTCCCGCCTTTGACTCGCTCTCGGAACGTCTTATCTGGAGTCGCTATGAAACGCCTCATTGCTTCTTTTTTCTGTTGCCTGTTCTTTCTGCTCACCGCTCCGGCGCAGACGCCTCTTAGCGACCTAGTCGATGACACCACGCCGATCTTCAACGCCTCGCAGTTCGGGGTGAAGTATCCCGAGAAGTTCGTCCTCATGCAGAACCGCATGGGAATCCGCATTGAGTACGTCATCGATCGCGGAAGGTTGCAGCTCTGGATTTCGCCCCAGGCCGGCAAGTCCATGAGCTACCGCGATCGCAACTTCTCCAACCGCGACGACCACTCTGATGTCTTCGAGCGCATCGTCTTTCCTGATCTGGCCGCCGCCGATTTCATTGCCTGCGACTACGATCCCTTCCACTCCGTGCTGCGCTTCAAGAGGCAGTCGCTCCACATCGCGCAGGTCTACGACCAGCCCGTGGTGCTGATCTGGTTTGAGAAGGATGGCGTCGTCGATTTCAAGAGCGCCAAAGAAGACCACGTTGTCGAGCGCACGCCCAAGGTTTTGCACGTCAGCCATCCCGATCGCGGATATATCTTTGACCACGTCGTCCTGCTGGGCGCTGGCGACGGCGTCCTGCAACATCAGCACGCGCTCGATGAAGGCCGGCCCACCTACGCTCGCGCACACCTCAAGGCCGGACAGCCCATCGCCATCGCCGCCGAATTGCAAAAGGAGCATATCCGCGGCGTAGCCTCGCGCGTTCTCGCCGAGGGCATCGACGCCACCCTCGCCGCCAACGAGCGCAAGATCGCCGCCGCGCTCGACACCGGACGTTTCCGGCTCAAGGGCCGTCCAGAGATGCAAAAGCTGCTCGACCTCAACCGGCGCATCGCGCTCTCCATGCAGGATGAGCACGGCTTCATGCGCTCCACCAACCAGTTCATTTACTACCTGCTCTGGTTCCGCGACGGCGGCATGAACACCGCGCATCTCGCTCAGACTGGCTGGCTGCGTCCCGCGCAATGGCAGGCCCAGTTTGCCCTGCTCAACCCCAACACCAGCGCCGATGAACCCGCTGGACGCTTCTTCGGACAACTCATGGCCGGGCCCATCACCAAGCGCGAAGAAGACGGGCTCTTCTACGCCGTCTGGCCGGCCTTCCTATATTGGAGTGCCACCGGCGACGACACGTTCACCAAGGGCGAGTACATCAAGTCCATGGAAGATGGGATGGACTGGCTCGAACGCTACGCCTTCGACCAGCGCCGCGGACTCTTCTTTCGCTACTATCACGGCGAAAACGCCATGAGCGGCAGTTACGATGACGCCTACGATGCAGCCACTGGCGCGGCTGAGGTTCCGCAGAACTCACTCTACAATGGCCGCCTCATCCGCAAGAGCTACGACGTTTATATCAACAGCATCAACCTGGCTTGCTACTACATGATGTCGGCAATGGAGAGCGGAGAGAAGGCTGACCTCTACCTGAAGAAGGCCAAGGCGCTCGAACTGCACATGGAGCCGTTCTACGAGACACCCAACCCGCTGCCCGACTACGGCGAACTCATTACCGACAAGGGCGACGTGGTCGAGGCCAAGCCCTTCGGAATGGATGCGCCCGACTACCAGTGGAGTCTGTCGCTGCCTATGTTCCAGCCCTTCCAGCCGAAGAACTTTCGCCGCTATCAGCAGTCGCTCGTTCAGGACTTAAAGAGCAGGCCCAGCGGTATGTTTATCTCCTCTTACGCTGGCGTGCTCACCGCGCTCGACACCGAACTCCACAACGAAGACGACGTGATGTCTGCTCTAGACTACCTCGTGCCGCAAAGCGCGCGTCCGGGCAAGTACCTGCCCATGGCTGGCACCATCCCCGAAATCGTGGACATGACTGACGGCGATATGTATCACGATGTCCGTCCCATCGTCTTTTCGATCGCGCCTTGGCTGTCGGCGGTCACCAACCTCGGACTGCGCCGCCTGCCCTTCGGCGTCGCCGTTCGCGGCACACGCTATCTCGATAGCATCGATCATTATGAATATGGTGGAGGCCTGCTCGACATCACCTACCGCGGCCAGGGAACCATCTCCCGCGTTATAATCAACGGCCAACCGCTCGAAGGCTCCCTGCAGATTCCCGAGAACCGCATCGTCAAGAGTGTGAACAAAATTGAAGTCGAGATGACACCCGACGCCAGGTCCACTGCTCCACAAACTGAATCAGGGCCCAACGCCCGGCTCATCGCCAGCAGTGTTCGCCTCGAGTCGGTCGAGGACAATCGGTATCGCGTACACGCATACGGTCAGAACACGCTTACCTTCAGAGGACTGACCATGCCGATCAAAGTCACCGCGGCTGACGGCAAACCCGTGGCTTACCGGACCGAAACCGACGGCGATATCTCATGGTTCGAGTTCGAGGGCCGCGGCCAGTTCGTTGTGACACTGGGGGCCAAGTGAAAGAATGATCCACGCACCCTTCCTGACAAGAGTCAAGGATTCCTTGTCTCACGCTCAGTGCGCCACGTCGGCGAGGGCGAGATTCAGTTCTAATATGTTGAGACGGAGAATCGATAGGGCGGAGCAACCACTATGCAATCTTTGAGTGATCTGTGGTTTGAAATTGCAAAGCATCCCAAAATGAATGCCTCAAGGTGACAACAATGGGGACTCACTGCGAATCCCATCGATTATTCCTCGAAGGCGGCGACAGCTACAATATCGACTACAGTGCTGAGACGGGAAAAATCAGATGCACACCTGAAATCGTCAGTATCGTATATATGATCAGTGGTTTAGTTGGTCGGGGCGGAGGGATTCGAATTCTCTAGGGGCATTTTTGGCAAGTATTTGAGATCGCGCGAGTTGCATGCAACACCTTACATTTGAACACGTTACACGTTTTCCATAATTTTGACGATTTCCCTAAAAATGCTCCTGGCTGTCAAGTTTTTAATTTTTTCGTATCACTCGTATCACCCCTCTCGGAGGAGAGGTGAAGGAGAGATGTATTTCCTCCACCCATTTTTGATACGAAAATTTTCCCTTTCTGACACCAAAATGATACGAAACTGCCCTCCGGCTAACCTGAAGAAGGCCAGTTGCCCTCCGCCCCAGAAAACTGCCCCGAACGGGCTTCCATGTAGCGCGCAAACAGCAGGTGAAACGCTCTCGCCTTCAGTAAATTCATTCTGATTTGCCGAGGAACTCAGCGACGACTTAGTGAATTCTCTTCTTGATGTCTGCGGCAACAATCGGCATATATGCTTCCGCTGCCGCGACCGCCTCATCCGCCTCCACTTCACCGATGAGCGCGATGTCGTAGAAAGCGACGTTGCGCTTGCGGCGCATCCGATCGAAGAGGTCGAAGGTCGGCGCAAGCGCTGGATCGAGGTGCTTCTGAGCGAACTCAAGAATGGCGATATGGTGGCCGAGTTGCACCCGCGGACGCTGCCCGTGGCTCAGCATCAGCGCCAAGGATGCTTTCAGTACGGCCTGATAAGCCGTCTGATAGGCGGTTTCCTCATCGATCACCAGGTTTTTCCGGGCCGCTACAGCCTTCTTTTCCGCGTCAGCCAGGAATTGTTTCACCTGTTTGGGATCGATCTTCTGCGGCTTCGTTGTTGCCATTCCGAATTACCTCAATCCGCTTTCCTGTCCAAATGTCGGTGACAAAAGGATCACGCCGAGCGAGCCTCCGCTCCAGTTCCTCGGGAGTGAAGACAGTATAGCTAACCTCACAGCGGAGGGCCCGCTCGACCTTGCGTATCTCACGCGAGAGCCGTGTCTGATCAGGCTGTCCCACGATCAGCAGGTCAATGTCGCTGGTTGCGTCTGCTTCCCCTTTGGCAAAGGAACCGAAAATCCAAGCTGACTCGATTCCTCCGACTGGTTGAAGCGCTCCCTTGAGTGTCGGCTCAATACCTACCGAACCCTGGAGGAGTGTGAAGACCGGCTTCAGGTATGGGTAGGCTCGATTGACGCCATAGTAGAGCTGGCGACCCTCCGGTTCCGCGTGCAGAAACCCTTCGCGGGCCAGCCGCGCCAGTTCGCGGGAGAGATTGGTCGAATCAACGTCAAGTGCAACGGCCAGTTGGCGCACGTAAACTCGCGCCTCCCGGTTCATCAGAAAGAAGGTCAGCACCTTGCGTCGCAGCTCGGATCGGAGAGAAAGCATTGCAGTAATAGTGTACTGCAAATGCAGTATTTTTCTACTGCTTTAACTCGTACTTCTCCATTTTGACGATGCAGATGGTTGGAAGGCGTTTATCCGTCATCCTCAAACCGAAAAATCCGCAGAGACGACACTTCTGCCTGCATGGATTTCTGACTCAACCTGCAATTCTCATCCGGCGTGCAATGGGGCGTTGCGATGCTGGCGCAATTCTGCCAGCGAAGGGATGAAGACGGTTTTCGTACCATGTTGCCAGTTCGGAAGGATCGAACCGCAACGCAGCGCAAAAACGAACCGTGGGGATTTGACCGGCAGCGGCCATACGATAGACCAGCGACTCACTCAGGCCGAACAAGCAGGCGACTTCGTGGATATTCATGATGGTTTCGCGCTTCTGCAAGGTTTCCAGAATCATGGGGAAGATTCCTCCGTCCATGGTGATATTTGACGGTTCGGAAAAACGGCGCAACCAGCGCCAAAGTTCCGGCCACATGGTGCTTCTACGGTCCCTCGAAAGCCACCCCTGCGTCCAATGATTTTTGGGAATGCGGGTATTCCTCCCGCGCATAGCTGAAGATTTTTCATTCATCTCAACCACCACCAGCTGCAAGGTGGCGGGTTGGCGGTCGGCGGACTAAACCGTGCGGCCACTAAAGTGGTTGCCTTCTGCGAGGCTGAAGCCCCGCCTGGAAAATCAATCTGGCAGCAGGTAGGATTTGGTTCTCTGGGTAATTTTTACATAGCCGTAAATTTTGCCGCAGATCGGACTTAGTAATACAAGTGCTTATTTTGCAATCTATTACAAGCGTAAATTCTGCTGTCGAATTTGGTCCATCAATTGCTACTACCCCTGCTTATAGGTGAGTCCAATGTGCCCATGGGCGTTGAACGCGCTGGCGTCAGGACACTGGAATCGTAAGCGGCTCTGGAGATCATCTGCCATCTCCAGTCTTGGTTATCCCCCAACCAGGAGTGCGTTATGCCAGTTGCTATTGAGACGCGACATATCGAGGCCATACTGGCTTTGGCTGAGGCACTGAATTTTACTCGTGCGGCAATCCAGCTGAATCTGGTCCAATCCACATTGAGCCGCCAGATTGAGCAGGTGGAAGGAATTGTCGGCTTCCCGATCTGCGACCGCAACAGCAAGCAAGTTGTGTTTACCGACGCCGGAACCGAACTTGTCAATGAGTTTCGCCAAGCCATACAGCACATCAAACTTGGTATTCATCGCGGCCAGATAACATACGAAGGGAAGGAGCATATTCTGCTCGTCGGTCATTCACCTTACATCGACCCGCGCTTGCTCTCGCTGCTGTTCCAAGTTCACTTGCCGCAGTTTCCAAAGCTTCGGGTTGAAACCACAACCGACGTTGCGCCCATTCTGACCCAAAAGCTGCTGGACGGCGTATTGAACATGGCTATCATTACGCGCCCGGTTCAAACAGAGAGCCTTTTATACACATTCCTGTCAAAAGCTCCGCTCCACGCCGTAATGCCTGATCATCATCCCGCCGCGAGTAAAAGCACAGTATCACTCACAGATTTCGCGGAAGATTGCTGGATCGTACTCCAGGAAAGTGCGCATCCTGCCCTATACAAAACCCTCATGGATCAGGCAAAGTCTTTTGGCATCAATATCCGGGAGCTGCATCACATTTTGTCTCCGCAAGAAGTGGTCTACATGGTCACAACTGGCCTCGGCATTTCGTTCTCAACGCAGGGATTGACTCAGTTCATGTACACGCCCGGTATCATTTGCCGCCCGCTGACTCATGCCCCGCTGTTGCTGGACACACACACGGCCATTCGTCGAAGCGACGACTCCAAACTCGTGAACGCTTTCGTCCGAGCGTACCATCGCAAGTACAAAGATATTGCCGAAGAACAGCCGACGCTGTTTCCGGTATAGGACAATTCAAATTGGTTAAAGAAGGCGTGGACGTACGATTACTAGCACGTCCAGAGCACCATGTGATTTCGAGAGGTCAGATTCCAGCACTTTAGGATTCGAGCAAAAGCCATCCGGATCGTAGATGAAACAGATCAATGTTTGGCAATCCTGATGGGCCTGATAGCGGAGGATGTCTATGGCCAACTGGTTCACTAGTTCTTTCTGGCCAAGATTCTTGCGCGTCATCTTCACTTCGATCGCTATTTTCACGTTTTTCAAGAGAAAGTCGATTCTGCTTGAGCTTCCAGCGTAACTGGGGGTCCATTCTTCCGGCCGAACATCATCGAAATGGAGCTTTAATAACGCTCCCAGAAGATCCTGAACGTCGTACTCATCCTGAATGACACTGCTGTCCGGTTAACGACTAACTCGGTGGCTGCAACCGCCTGATGTGTGGATGGTTGCGGGCGTTTTCGGGTGGTGTCGATTTGAAATTGCCGCGATGCTGATTCCAGAGATGTTTTCTGGAGGCGTCGGTGAACGCTGGCAAGATGCTGTTCGCGCAGTTGATGGATTTCCTTCCCTGGACTTCGTTTGCCCGCAGCGTAGCCCGTTATGGCGGCGACCGCCGGGTGCGCAACCTCAGTTGCGCCGAACAGTTCCGTGCCATGGCTTTTGCTCAGTTGTGGTGTGGATGGCGAACTTGCCAAGGTCACTGGAAATCCACTTTCTGCCAAGTTTTTCTGCTACTGCGGCTGTAGTTCCAGAACCACCGAAGAAATCCGCTACAATGTCGCCTTCGTTACTGGAAGCGTCTATTATCCGTTCTAATAATGCCTCTGGCTTCTGAGTAGAGTATCCAGTAGATTCATCTCGATGCCAAGAGCGTAGAGGCTGAATATCGGCCCACAGATCGCCTGCGGGCATACCATCTGAGGCATCTAAATACTTCTTTAGCCTAGGCACTCCATTTTTTGTCCAATAAATTCTGTTTTCAAGTAGCGCCTTGTCTATACCCGCTTGGTCGAACATCCAATGTCTGCCTGCTGGCGCTGGAATTGAACCACGTTTACCGAAAACACGGGCTGGGCCGCTACCATCTCCGCTAAGATCTCCAATCACAATGAACGTAGATGCTTCCGTCATCTGACAACAGATCACGCATCAAAACGAGACGCTCATATAGCATTGCGATGAAGCTGTCTGCACCTTTGCCCCACGTATCTCGATAGGCAATCTCTTCCAGGATTCCTGGCTTCTTGATGAACGTCTCATCACCGATCTCAATATCCATGCTGAAGTCAGCACCCACGTCAAAGGGTGGGTCAATGTAGATGAGCTTCAGGCCGCCCTGCGCCTCGATCTCTTCGCGTAGCGGCCCGTTCTTCAGCGAAGAGAGAATCAGCTTGTTGTCGCCCCAGATGAGCTTGTTAGTCCAGCCCTTCAACTGCCGTCCGCGCTCATCGAACAGCCCTGCTTGCAAAGCCATGTCTTCCGGTTTCTCGGCGCGCGGTTCATCTACCTGCTCGATCACCTGAAAAGGCAGCACGACATTTGTCACCTCGTTGGTCTTGCCGTTCCACACCAGTTCCACTTCGCGCTTATCGTCAAAGAGCAGAAAGCGGTACTTCTCCGGGAGCGGCTTGCCCGCCTCGATAAAGCGAATAACTTCTTGTTGTTCCTGTTCTGTCAGCTTTGCCATGAATCCTCTTGCCGCGCTTCGTCTGGAGCAGCAAATTCAGAGATCGTTTGTAGTCAATTTGTTGTCCACATTTAGGATAGGCGCGAAATCTCCGATGGGAAGCGTCCTCAGACGTGATTTTTGCCACACGGCCACGACAACCACTGGAAATGTTCTCGCATTGCTCCGAAAGCGGTTTACAAAACATCAGATTAGTGCATGATTGTAAATCATAGAGGAGTTGGCCATGATCGCAGATCGCATCAAGCTCGCACGGCGCAAGGCTGGCCTTTCCCTCCGGGGTTTGGCAGCGGCAATGAACGACAGAGTCACCGCACAGGCCATTGGAAAGTACGAACGCAACGAGGATATTCCGAGTTCGGGCGTTCTGATCTCCTTGGCCAAAACCCTTGGTGTATCAATTGCTTACCTGATGGATACCCAGGGAGTTGTGCTGTCTGGCGTGGAGTTCCGCACCAAGGCCAACACGACCGCCGCTGACCGGGCCGCTGTTGAGACCGAAGTCCTGGAGTGGATCGAACGCTATTTGCAGATTGAACATGTGCTGGAGTTGGAGAGTTCAGCTTGGCAGTGCCCGATTGCACCCCTTCGGCGTCTGAACGAAGCGGCCGATGCGGAGGCACTCGCTACCGAAGTGCGGAAGAAGTGGAATCTGGGGATTGACCCGATTCCCAATATGACCGAACTGCTAGAGGAAAAAGGGCTTAAAGTGCTCATCGTTCCTCTCCCGCAGCGGGTTTCCGGCTTTACCTGCATAGTGGGCCGCGGCAAGGACAATCCCGGCCTGCCGGTGATTGTCGTCAACAAGGAGTTTTCCTTGGAGCGCCGGCGCTTGACCCTGGTCCACGAATTGGCTCACCGGATGATTGACACCGCCAGTTTGAGCGACAAGGATGAAGAGAAGGCTGCCACTCTGTTTGCCGGTGCCTTCCTCATGCCGCGCGCTCACCTGCTCCGCGAGGTTGGGAAACAGCGGAATGCCCTCGGCTACCGGGAACTGATCTATCTGAAACGCCAGTATCGCGTGAGCGGTGCGGCGCTGCTGATGCGATTGCGGCAGATTGGCGTCATCAGCGAACCGGTTCTAATCTACGCCTTCCAAACCGTTGCGCGTGGCTGGCGAACTCAGGAACCGGAAGAACTTGAGCCGCAAAGTGAGCGCGGATCGCAGGAGCGACCACTTCGCTTTGAACGGCTCTGCTACCGCGCCCTTGCTGAGGACTTTGTCTCCCTCAGCAAGGCTGCGGAACTGCTGCGAATCCCTCTGCCCTTGGTGGAATCCGGTTTGAAAGGACCGCTGGTAGCCGATGCGGATCATCGTCAGTGACAGCAGTTGTCTCATCGATCTCAAAAAGGCCTCGTTGCTCGGGGTCTTTCTGAGCCTTCCATATGAGACTCTCATCCCGAATACCCTCTTCGAGGACGAGCTGCTCAGCTTTACGGCGGCAGATAAGCGAGCGCAGTAGCCTAGTCGTGTCAATTGGCTTTCTAACCTCCGAGAGGCCGGACCTGAGACGCCCAAATTCTCTTCTGGTGATCTGCGCCTCATGCCTGTCAGATGCATCTGATTTGCGTTATGGGTTTGTCCAACTTACCGGCAACTCATCGTCATACTTCATCCCTTGCATATGAAAGACAGACTCGGTTCCGGGGAACAAGCAGCCCACTATTCTTCGGCCAAGGTCGTAGCCTGGTTTTGGATCCTCGATTACTTGCCAGAGGCTTTTGGCTACGTTTGGCTTTAGGCAATCGGCGAGGCTAACGAGGAACTCGTAGGTGTCTTCGTAATCTTTAACCACCGCCTCAGGCTGGAACTGTCTTGCCAATGTCTCAAAATGCTTGGCGATGTGGTCCCCTGGTTCCTTAAAGAGCGGTCGCCTGCCCTCAAAGTAAACTTCCTCCGTTTGTTCCTTCACCGGATCGACGTTTCCATGAATCGCATTATTTCTCTTATCCATTACGGTCTTAAATTTCTTGAAGGTCGCGGATTTCTCATCGATTCGCCGAGCAAAACCAATGCATTTATCAGGCAAGTCGAATATCCTAACATCGATGTTGGATCGAATGAATGCGTCGAATTGGCGTTTGTTTGCCCTGATTTCTTTCTTGCAGAGTATCAATATAACCATATTTATAAAGGCCTCCGCAAGGATTGGAGTTATCAACGACAATTCTAGGCAATCGCGGTATAGCTTTGTTGAACGATTTATAGACTCTCTCAGCACTTTCTCATCCTGATTGTCGGTCGCTCCGAAATCACTCTTCGATGAGAATAGGGGAGATATTTTATACGGGGGGAACTCCGTAACGCTCTGTAGAATCTCATTATGTAGGTCGGCACAGATTTCCGCCACCGCAACGAATTTGTTTGGGAATGTGACCCACTTTTCAAGTGAGCTGAAAACCTTACTCTTCTCTGTTCCTACGCGCTCGTAATCTGATTTGATTCTGCGGATGAGGTCTGGCCAATCGTCATCCGTGAGTTCTTCCGACAGCATGAAGTGGACTTCGCGGAAGGTTCCGACAATGTACACGTCTTCGTTTGCTGCTTTCAGATTGAAGTCCCAGTGGTATAGATTATCGCTCGTGTTGCGACGCAGGAAATTCTGGAAGCCATTCGGCTCACCGAACCTTGCTTTCAAATAGCAGTAAATATCTACGGGCGACAGATTTTTGCGAACAGCAAGAATTGACTTGAACACAGGACTACCAGTTTTCTCTTTGCTCTGGTTTTGAATTCTTTCGAGGTGGTGGCGCATTTCCAGCTTGGTAAAGATGCGCCAAGCTGGCACATCCATACACTCCAGTTTTCTGACGCTCTCGCTCATTTTTCCTTCTGCCTGCTTGTCCAAAGGAAGCCTATTAACGTTCGAGGTGAGGCTACTCCTTGCCAGTATCCCTGAAATAGTTCTCTTCCATTCAGTATCCCTCGAATCGCCGGCACCCGCACGTCAGCCCTGACAGATGCCACCAGTTTTTCTCTGTTGTTGCTGAATCCCCGAGTTACAAAGCGAAAGCCGGATGTGCATACAAGCTGAATGCCTCTATGCAAAAGTTGCGTTTACTCTCTCTCGCACTGCCTCGCCGCGCGCTGGCTTCAAATAACGGATCGTGCTTTCCAGATTCGTATGGCCCAGCCAAGCCTGCACAGTGCGCAGGTCCACGCCAGCCGCCAGATGCATTGTTGCAAAGGTTGCTCGAAATTTGTGCAGCCAGTACCGGCTGGAGTCCAGGCCGGCGTGAGCAGCATTTCTTTTGAGAGCCCGCAGCATGTGCGTATCCGGTCTTCCGCTCGCGGTACAGAAGACCAATGCTGTGCCTTTGGCATTTTTAGGCCGGAACTCGCGCAAAATCTCAACGAGCTTTGTCGGGATCGGAACCTCTCGTTCCCGGTATGCCTTCGGCTCAAAGCCGTACTGCGACTTCCAGCGCATATTGATGGTGCTGACATCCAGATTCACATCGTTCCAGGCGCAGTACATAGCCTCTTGTTCGCGCAGGCCCGTCATCAATAGAAATTTGTAGAGCGTCGCGTGGTAGGGCGAGCAAACACTGAACAGGTGGTCCAATTCGCCCTGTTCGTAAATTTCGACTTCCTCGCTGACGAATCGAGGGCGGTCGTTTTTCCCAATCAGCTTGGGCAGGCCATTGGTGGAGAGGAACGTCAGAAGGCAGGCAAACTTGTTGTGCACGGTTCGCGGTGACAGCTTCTTGTCTTTTTTCAGGAAGGCAGTGAACTTGAGCAGATCGATTCGCTCGATGTCTTCCAGGTTGCGCTTGGCGCAGGACTCCTGAAAATACCGCAGCGCAATCTCGTAGCCTTGATGGGTTTTCGGTTCCTTGGTCAGCGCGACTTCACTGAGGAACTGCTCGATGGCATCAAGAATCGGCCGCTTGTTTTTCTCTGCCTCTTCGTCCTCTGATATGACGTTCAGCCCCTGGGCCAGCGCGCGCAGTTCCGCCTCTTTGCGCAACCGTACGGCTTGAGCCTCACTGGCAGACTTGCCGACGGAGGAGCGAATCCGCTTGCCGTTGCCGTCTGTGTAGTCGATGTAATAGGCGCCCTCTGGGTGCCGGACCTCTTTGCCGTCCAAGAAAACCCAGTCTGGTTTGATCCGTCCATTGGCGGCGACAAGGGCGGGGCAGTAGCGCATCCCCTCCGAAGTGTTCACTCTCTTGGTCAGATTGACGCGGACATTCATACGAGAAGTTTAGCAAATTTCGTATCACTTTTCGTATCAGTATAGGCTAAGTTGTTGATTCTATTGGTCGGGGCGGAGGGATTCGAACCCCCGACCCTCTGCTCCCAAAGCAGATGCGCTACCAGGCTGCGCTACGCCCCGACTCTCTCAGTAGATTGTATCGTGGATTTGCTTCTTGTTGGGCCAGTGGCCTTCGGCAATCGCAGCAGCAAGAGCCTCTTGAGTCTTGCCATCCGGTTCCACACACCCGCCACATTCTGGGAAATTCCCTCGCGCTCTCTGTAAACAAGCTCAGGCCAACCCACTCATACTGTATACAATTGTTTACACATGGCAGTAGGTAAACTTGGCCTGTAATTAGTAAGTTGTTGATATGTAAAGGTAATATTTCTTTGTCAACATTGGCACACCACTTGCTATATGAAGAGTGCCCCGGCCTCGGGCTGGGAAAATCACCTTACGGAGAGGACACAAATGAACACCATGCTTCTCAAGCTGTATGTGAAGTTCCAGGACCTGATGAGCCGCGAAGAAGGCCAGGATCTGGTCGAATATGCCTTGCTCGTGGCCTTGATTTCACTTGCTGCGGTCACATCCATGAAGAGTTTGGCCACTGGCATTACCGCTGTTTTCACCAGCATCAGCACCACTCTGGCCGGCGACGTTTAATCCATTTCAACGCGCAGACAAGGTCGTCAGGAGCAGGATGTTAACGCCTTCACGGGAGAGATACCTACGCCCTACTTGGAGTTGAGCGTACTCTCCCGGGCAAAGGCCGCATTTCACTCAATTCACAACGAGGTAGCCGTATGCTGCTCGGATTCCGGAGACTTGTCCACGAATTACGGTGCATGATGGCGCTCCAGGGCGGACAGGATCTGGTCGAATACGTCTTGCTCATCGCTCTGATTTCCATGAGTGTAGTGGCCGCTACAAAGAGCTTGGCCGTCGTATTAACCACGGCATTAAGCAATATCGCCACAACGCTCACCGCCGACACTTAGACCTTTCAGAGCAGGAATCGAATGTTTTTTCGTTTTTCGCGGGAGAGACAGCAAGGCAATCCAATTGCCCTGCTGTCTCTCCTTTGTTTTAGTGCGCGGCTCAAGATTGCAAAGATTTCTATTTTTGCGGCATCTTAGGCCTGCGATCATTAAGAAGGGTTGTTCTTCTTCCGTCACTCTCTGCAATGCCACGGTGTAGGATTGATTTGGTATGCTTCTGTCCACTGCTCCCGCAAGCAGCGCTTCGTTGATGGTGGTCGAAGCCGGCCTCACTGCGATCGTGTGCGTTGTGGCGTTCGCATGGCCGGGTCTGGCCTCCAACTGGTTTTTGCGCATCGAACGGAGCTTTGCGTGCCTGGCGCGAAGAAAGAGGCTGGCGGTTGCGACCGTCGGCTTCACGGCGCTTTTTGCCCGCCTTGCCATTCTTCCCATCTCTCCCATTCCTCGTCCATTCTTACCGGTTGATTTCAGCTTCCTGCTTGCCGCCGATACCTTCGCGCACGGGCGGCTGACCAACCCGACACCTGCCATGTGGACTCATTTTGAAAGCATCCACATCACAATGCAGCCCACTTATATGTCCATGTACTTTCCGGCGCAGGGGCTGGCGATGGCGGCGGGCAAAGTGCTGCTGGGAAACCCCTGGTATGGCATTCTGATTACTTGCGCGCTGATGTGCGCCGCTCTCTGCTGGATGCTGCAGGCATGGCTTCCGCCCTGCTGGGCTTTGCTCGGTGGTGCGCTCGCGATTCTGCGCCTGGGCCTCTTCAGTTACTGGATCAACACCTACACGGGCGGAGCCGCCATCGCGGCGATCGGCGGAGCATTGGTTCTGGGCGCGTTGCCGCGATTGATGAAGACAGCGCGCTTCCGCTACGGACTGCTGATGGCGGTGGGCATTGTGCTTCTTCTGCTGACTCGGCCCTACGAGGGTTTGCTTGTCTGCCTGCCGGTACTGGTCGCGCTGGGCCGTTGGGCCTTATTTGGAAAGAATCGGCCAGGCGCTGCCGTGCTGATGCGCCGCGCCGCTTTGCCGCTGGCGCTGATCGTAGCGGCAGTTGCATGGTTGGGTTACTATGACTATCGCGCATTCGGCAGTCCACTTACCCTGCCCTATACCATCGCGCGCAATACCTATGCCGTTGCGCCGTACTTTATCTGGCAGTCGGCTCATCCGGTGCCAACCTACCGGGACGCGGAGATGCGGCGCTTCTATGCCGGGAGCGAGATGGAAGGCTATTCTGAGATGCATTCTCCCTCCGGCTTTCTTGCGGTGAACCTGAAGAAGATTTGTGGTGGCTTGGCAATCTTTGCCGGCTTTGCACTGTTGCCTCCACTCTTCATGCTTCGCCGTGTCTTTTTCGATCGGCGCATTCACTTTCTTGTTCTCTGTCTTCCTGTGTGGGTGGCCGGCATGGCAATTGGTGTATTTCTTGTTCCTCACTATCTGGCTCCATTCACCGCCGCATTCTATGCCATCGGTCTGCAAGCCATGCGCCATCTCCGGTTTTGGAAGCCGGAAGGCAGGCTCGCGGGCAAAGCTCTGGTGCGCCTCACAGTAACACTTTGCATTCTGATAGCAGGGTTGCGATTATATGCCGAGCCGCTCCATCTTGCCCCTCAACAATGGCCGATGGGCGCATGGCTTTACTGGTGGTGGGGACCGGGGAACTTCGGCGTGGACCGGGCAAAGATCGAAAACGAAATGGAACAACTTCCCGGCAAACAACTTATGATCGTGAGATACTCTCCTCAGCACGAACCAAAGGATGAGTGGGTTTACAACTCCGCGGATATTGATGCTTCCAAAGTCATCTGGGCTCGAGAGATGGATGAGGCAAGCAATCGTGAACTCATTCGCTATTACAAACAGAGGCGGGTCTGGCTGGTGCAGCCTGATCTGCAAGTGGAGAAAGTATCTCCCTACCCCATGCTCGAACTGAATGAAAGTATCATCCATTAAGGTTCAAGAATGAAAAGTGATGACGCAACCACAACAGTTCATGCCCCAGAGCAGCGATCTGCCGAAGCGTGGAAGAGCTATCTGCTTTTCACGCTATGCGCCAGCTTGTACCTGCTGCCGTTCATGCGGGTCATCTTTGTTGCAAGGGACGAGGGATCGCTTCTGACCGGCGCTGCGCGGATTGTCCACGGACAGGTCTTCGCGCGCGATTTTTTCGAAGTGATGGGACCAGGTACCTTCTATTGGCTGGCGGCTTACTTCAAGCTCTTCGGCGTAACATTCCTGGCATCGCGAATATGCTTGTTTTTTTCATCGCTGGGAACGGTTGTAACAATCTACTTTTTATCTCGCCAGGTGTGCAGGCAATATCGAACTCTTCCTTGTGTCATTCTGATTGGAACCTCCTTTGGCGCGCTCTGGCCGGGAATAAGCCATCATGTTGACAGTAATTTCTTTGGATTATTGTCTGTTGCCTGCCTGGTTGCATGGAATACCAGGCGCCACTCCGGCTTTCTGATTGCTGCTGGCCTCCTGATCGGCGCGACAACCTGCATCTACCAACCCAAGGGCGCGCTGCTGTTGATTGCCTCCCTGGTGTGGCTCTGGCTCCAGCGCAAAAGCACTCCCGCGCCGCTGACCGCGCTGGCCTTGCAGGCCGGAAGCTGCTTTGCCGTTGTTACAATTGTGCTCGCCTATTTTTGGAGCCAAGGGGCGCTAAGCTCTCTGGCCTATGCCAACTTCGTTTTCCCGCGCCACAATTACGGCACGGTGAACTACGTTCCCTACGCCACCGACCTCCTTCACCAATACTGGGCGCACTGGTTCAAAGCCTTTGGCGGAGGAATCGCCGCCGTCGCTCCAGCGGTCATCCTGATCACGCCCCTCGTCTTTGTCGCGGCGCTGCCATTGCTTTTGCTGTTGGCCGTGCTGCCATGCAAGTGGAGGTCGATCTCGCCCCTGTTGGCGTTGTATTGGCTTTGCGGATGGGCTATATGGCTATCGGAGTTTCATCGTAGAGATATAGAACATCTGGTATTTGGATCTCCGCTATTGATCCTTTTATGCATTTACGCATTGACTGAAATCGGAAGCAAGCCCGCTCGAGTGGCTCTGCAAATCCTTGCAATCTGCGCTGGGTGCCTGGCCAGCTTTAATTGCTGCGCCGTGCTGTTTTCCGGCGCGCACACCACGGAGACACGCGTAGGCCGCGCTGGGCTTGTTGGCAAAGGACCAGAGCATGTGCTCCGGTTTCTCGATGAGCATCTATCGCCCGGCGAAGCGATCCTGAGTTATCCATATTCCCCCACGTACTACTTTCTCTCCGCCGCAAATAACCCCACAAGATACAGTATTCTGATGTATAACTACAACACTCCAGCGCAATTCCGTGAAGTTGTCAGTGTGCTGGAGCAAAGGCGGGTAAGATATGTCATCTGGGAAACCACCTTTGCGGGTCAGGCCGGGAATGGCTTCCCGGGCATGATCCCAAACAATCCCGCCGATCTGATTCTTGAGCCGTATCTGGAATCCCACTACAAACCGGTGGAGAATGACGATGGCATCTGCATCATGGAGCGAAATTGAACAGCATCGGCGCCCTCGGCGGCATACGAGCAGAACTCCGTTCTCGCTGGCCTGAATGGGCCACAATAGCTGCCTTCGCATCCCTGGTTGCTTTTGCCATCCCCTTCCATGAGCCGTGGACAGACGAGGCCCAAGCATGGCAGCTTGCGCGCAGCCTTTCGCTCCGCGCGCTCTTTCATACCTACATTCGCTATGAAGCTACGCCGGGGCTGTGGCATTTTCTGCTTTGGATGCTGAACCGGGCACACGTGAGTTATACCGGGTTGCACTGGATTTGCGGCGCCATTGCTGTAGTATCGGCTTCGCTGCTGGTGCTGAACTCTCCTTTCCCCCGCTTTCTCAAACTCGCTTTGCCGTTCACCTTCTTTCTTTTGTATCAATATGCTGTCGTGGCCCGCAGTTATGTGCTCGTGCCGTTGATGCTCTTCGCAATCGCCTCGTGGTGGAAGAAGCGCCCTTTGGCCGTCACCGTCACACTGGGGCTATTGGCCAACTGTTCCATTCATGCCGCTGTTATCTCAGGCGGAATCGCGATTATCTGGCTGGTTGAGCAATTGCGCGCAAGAAGCGCCAATGCTTCAGCGCGCTGGCGCAAGCTCCTGCTGTGCTCATCGATTATCCTCTGCTTTTACGCCTTTGCTCTGTGGACCGCATGGCCACCGCGCGACCTCATGTATATATCGATCGTTCGCGGACACACACCAGCCTTCCTTCTATCTGCCCTGGTGCCGCTGATCGCTCCGGTCTGCCAGCCGATCATTCTATTCATCCCATTCTGGGCCGCGATGATTCTCGTTTTTCATTCCAGGGGAAAACTATTCTGCCTTTTTCCAGTGCTTATGTTTGCCGTATTTTCTGGAGTTATGCTTGGCGATTTCTGGCACTGGGGACTTATTGTTCCCCTGTTATTATGCCTACTCTGGATTACTTGGCCCCAGCCGGGAGCCGGTGTTGCGTGGCGCGAAATCGCCGGCCGGTACGCTCTGATCTATATGGCTGCCGTACAAATTCTGTGGTCTGCCTATGCCATCGGCTTTGACCATTACCACGCCTACTCACCCGACTTGGCCGCCGCTCAGTTTCTGAGACCTTTTGTCAGCAATCGAGCAACAATCGCCGCGACCTATCTCGACGACTCGCCTCACCATGTTACCATTGCTTTCGGCATTCTTCCCTATTTTGACCGCAACATTTACATCAACCAGCCATTTCCGTTCTACTGGTGGAGCAACAGAAATCCATCAGACAACATGCTCAATGCGCTCCTGCCTGCGCACCCGGATATCATTGTCGCTGAAACGCAGCAACCTAAGCCAGCACAGGCTATGAATTTCAATTGGCCAAGGACGGAATTGCTGATGAAATCCGGTTATCGCGTCACGAATGTATTTTGCGGCTCCGTGCCCTTTCAGATGCATACAACCTTCACGAACTGCCACATAATCTTTCAGTATGCAGGCGATGATTCCAGCGGCTCGGCTCGGCCTACAAGCTCTTCTCGACGATGAAGCGAGGCCTAGCCTTGGTTTCGGAGTAAATCTTTGCAAGGTACTGCCCGATCACTCCCAGGCAGAGCAATTGGATTCCGCCCAGCATATAAAGGGGAATTACGATTGAAGCCCAGCCGGGAACCGCGGCGAGATTGAAGAGACGGACGATAAGCGCCCATGCGGCCAGAAAAAAAGTGAATACAGAAACCAGCATTCCAAGAATCGTAATTGCCCGCAGCGGAATCTCGGTGAACGAAGTAATGCCGTTTACCGCGAGCGAAACCATCTTCGCAAGCGAATAATGGGTTTTTCCGGCGTAGCGCGGCTGGCGGTCATAGTAGACCAGTGCCGAAGTGAAACCGAGTTGTGGAATCAATCCCCGCAGCATCAGGTTGTGTTCGTTATAACTGCGCAACTCCTCCACCACGCGCCTGCTCAAGAGCCGGAAATCGGCGTGATTAAAGATCAGCTCCACGCCCATGGTTTGCAGCAGCCGGTAAAAGCCTTCCGCTGTTGTTCGCTTGAAGAAACCGTCCGTCCGTCGGCTGCGGCGAATGCCGTAGACGATCTCCGCGCCGCCAGAGTAAGCGCGCACCATCTCTTCCATCGCCGTCACGTCATCCTGCAAGTCGGCGTCCAGGCTGATCAGCACATCTCCCGGAACGGTTAGCAATCCGGCGAGAATGGCGCTCTGCTGACCAAAGTTGCGCGAAAGCTTGATGCCGTGGACGCGTGCATCCTCTGCTGCGAGACGCTCAATCAGCGGCCACGTGCCGTCGCTCGATCCGTCCTCAACAAAATAGATGGATGGCTTGGCGATCAATGAGCTTTGTGCCAGCCGATCAAGCAATGAAAGAAGGCGCTTGGCAGTCTCCGGCAGCACTGGTTCTTCGTTATGACAAGGAACTACGAGAGTCAGCCGCGGACAAGAAGCGCGTTCCATTGGTTGAGCCATCGGCACTGCCTCAGTCATGATCGGATTCAGGGTACACCATTCCACCAGATAAAGTGAATCTATGCAGTGGCGCGCTGTGGCGCGCGGCTGCCCAAGCGCACGCTGATTACTTTGGAGACGCCCGGCTCCTGCATGGTGACGCCGTAGATCATATCAGCGGTCTGCATCATGCGCTTGGAGTGCGTGACGATGAGGAACTGCGTTTCGCGGCTGAGCGATTGCAGCAGGTCGCAGAGGCGGCCAACATTGGTTTCGTCGAGCGCCGCGTCCACTTCGTCGAGCGCGCAGAAGGGGCTGGGCTGGAACTGGAAGATGGCCATCAGCAGCGCCAGCGCGGTGAGCGACTTTTCTCCGCCGGAGAGCAGCAGCACATTTTGCAGCTTCTTTCCTGGAGGCGAAGCAACAATCTCCAGTCCGCTCTCGGCCTGATTTTCCTCGTCGGTAAGGCGCAGGAAGGCCTGCCCGCCCTGGAAGAGCCGCGCGAAAACCACGGCGAAGTTCTCGTTGATGCGTGCAAACGCCTCGTCGAACTTGGTGCGCGAAATGACGTCGATCTCCTTGATGGTTTGCTGCGTGTTCTCGATCGACTCCAATAGATCCGTGCGCTGCGTTTCCAGGAAGCCATGCCGCGCGGCGGTTTCCTTGTATTCGTCAAGGGCCATCATATTCACCGGCCCCATCTGCTCGATGCGCTGGCGCAAGGCGCGGCTGGTCTCTTCTTCGGCGGCCAACTCGTCGCCGATCAGGCGCACGATCAACTCGTCAGCGCGCAGTTCGGCGGCCTCGACGTTGACCTCGGCCAGGCAGCTTGCCTCCAGGTGTTCGAGGTCGGAGCGCAGCTTGGCAACCAAGCTGGAATGGGTGGCGCGGCGCTCGCGCATTTCATCGAGAGAGGCACGGTCGGCTTTGAGTTTCGTTTCAATCTCTGCGAGTTGCTGGCGGAGGGTCTGCGCTTGCGCGCCCAACGTCTGCGCCAAGGCCAGCGCCTCAGTGCGCACACTGGCCAACTCCTGCTCGTGCTGGGCCAGTCCGGCGCTTTCTCTGACTCGCTGTTCACTCTCCGCCTCGGCCGCGGTGCGTTGCTGCTCGATGGAAAGCACACGACGCTCCAGGTCTGCATGAAGCCGGTCGATGCGCTGGAAGGCAGCTTCAGCGCCGCGCCGCCGCTCCTCAAGACCAGCCAGTTGGGCAGTCAACTGCGCCGCTTCCTGCTGCAAACCCTCTCGTGCTTGGCGCAACTGGGCCAATTGCGCCTGCGACGCATCAAGGGCCGCTTCGGCAGCGCGGTGTTCGGCCTCCAGGCGGAGCATCTCTTCACGCTTCTCGCCGATGAGGGTGTGCTTGAGTTCGCGCGCATCCTTGTTGCGCGCCGCCTGCGCCGTCCACTCCTCAAGCCGCCGCTCAACGCGTTGGGTCTCAACCTCCATTTGTTTCAGCGCGGCGCCCTGGTTGGCGGTTTCGCGCTCAGCCAGCCGCCGCTCATCGCTCAGCACTTCGAGTTGCGCAGCCAGCCCTTCGATCTCCTGAACCAGCGCGGCTGCGTCCGTCTCGACTTGCGTCAATTCGACTTCCAGCTTGCCGAGGCGCCCTTCGGCGTCGCGTAACTCGCGCTTCAGCGCCAAAGGGCCTTCGCTGGCCGGCTTGCCGCCGGTCACGGTCGCATTGTGGAAGCACTCGCCCCCCGGCGTGAGAAAGAAGGCGTACGGGTAACGCCCAGCCAGGCGCTGCGCCTCGGCGGATTCCTCCACCAGGTAGCCGAACTTGAGCTTGGGCAGAACCGTCTCCACCGAACGCCCAAAGCCATTCAGCACACGGATCAGATCCTTGAGAGGAGTCAGGCCGGGACCGCTGATCGAGTCATCGCTCTCCTCAAACAACGCGGCCTGGTCTTCATCGTGAATCAGAAACGTGGCGCGGCCATCGACGCCAGATTTAAGCAGTTGGACGCCCTGCTCGGCCGCCACCCAGCTCTTCACCACTACAAAATTGAGTTCCTCGCGCAGGAACTCGTCCACCACGCCCTCATACTCGCCGCTCACCTCAATAAAGTCGGCCAGAGTACCCACCGGCTCCATGCCCTGCGCCAACGCTCCGGGCTTCAGCAGCCTGCGCACCGTGTCGGTGGAATAGCTGTGGTTGCGAATCAGCGAGAGCAGCGAGTCGCGCCGTCCGCTCACCTTGGCCTCTTCGCCGCGCAGTTGGTTCAGGCGCGCGCGCAATGCAGCCTCTTCGGCGCGACGGGTTTGCAGAGTCGCGTGCCGAGCCGCAATCTCGCTCTCCAATCGCTTGAGCGTCTCTGCCGCTGACTCCGCGCGCAGCCGCGCCTCGCCACTCTGCGCACCCAGATTCTCCAGCTCGACGCGCGCCGGCCCCATCTCGGCCTCGAGCCGTTGCGCCTCGCGCTCCAATGCAGCCAGGCTCTCTTCAGCCTGCGATGTGTGGTTGCGCGCGTTTCCGGCCAGGGTCAGCAGGTGCATAACGTGGCGGCGGCTGCTCTCCAATTCCCGTTCTGCCGCAAAGACCTCTTCGGCTGCCGCGCGCGCTTCTTGCTGGCGCGCCTCCACCTGCTGGCGAAAGCCCTGCGCCTCACCGGCTGCAGACTGCATAAAACCTTGCTGCTGCGCGCGCTCCTCGGCTACGCCTTTCAACTGCGCCCGTGTCTGCTCCAGCTCAACGCCTGCCGCGGCAATGCGCGTCTGCAACTCGCTCACGCGCTCGGTGTTCGCGCGCTCACGCGCCGCGGCCCGCTCCCGCTCAATGGCCGCCGTGTTGGCGCGATTCTGCGCCTCCTGGCTTTCGTGGTCCAGCTCGTAGCCCCGCTCGGTGAGCGAGTGCTGGCTGGCCTCGGCCGTCTCAATCTCCGCCGCCGCGCCGGTGATCTGCTCGCTCTGAGCGGCTATCTCGGCTTCCAGGCGCGCCTGGTCCGCGTCCATAAGCGACATGCGGCTGGCCAGCACTACACGCAAACGCGCGCGCAGTTCCTCGCGCACCGCGGCAAAGCGCTCCGCCTTGGACGCCTGCCGCTTCAGGCTGTTCATCTGCCGCGTAACTTCCTCAAAAATATCGTCCACGCGCGCCAGATTCTGCTTGGCGCTCTCCAGACGCAACTCGGCCAGCCGCTTCTTCGTCTTGAAGCGCGTAATGCCCGCCGCCTCCTCGATAATTGCCCGACGGTCGTGCGGCTTGGAGCTGAGCAACTGGCCGATGCGCTCCTGACCGATGATGGCGTAGCTCTCCGGTCCCAGCCCCGTGCCCATAAAGATATCCTGTATGTCGCGCAGCCGGCAGAGCTTGCCGTTCAGCAGATACTCGCTCTCGCCGGTGCGGAAGAGCCGCCGGGTGATCACAATCTCACCCTTTTGCGGAGTGCGCTGAAACTTGCGACGGCGAATCTTCAGCACCACCGCCTGCGGACCTTCGCCCGCTACCTGCGGTGGGGCAGACCCTTCATAAACATCATCGTCGAGAACCAGTCCCGGCTGCTCGTTGGCGATGATCTCCTCGGCTTCGCTGGCGCGCCGGCGGCGCACTTCATCCTCGTCCCAATCGGCCGGGCCGTCGTGCTCCACCTCCAACAGCGGCTCCACGAGAATCGGTCCCTCGTAAGCCTCTGGGTCAACCAGCGTCAGCGTCACCTCGGCCATGCCCAGCGGCTTGCGGTCGCGGGTTCCAGCAAAGATCACATCCTGCATCTGCGTGCCGCGCAGGCTCTTGGCGCTCTGCTCGCCCAGCACCCAGCTCACTCCGTCCAGAATGTTCGACTTGCCGCACCCGTTTGGCCCCACCACCACGGCAATGCCCGTTCCCGCCACGGTCAACTCCGTGCGGTCGCAAAAGCTCTTGAAGCCAAGTACGTGAATCTTCTTTAGTTTCAGCATTAAAACTCCGAGTCCTGCGGGCTAGCCGTGCCTTTCGCTGTCCATTGATCACTGTTTACTAACTACTGACTTGAAAATCCCCTCCGATTCAAACTCTACGGACCCTGGCGGGCAGGGTCAACGGCATGGGGCAGAGTTTTTGTGGATAAGGGAGGCCGCAATTCTTCTTCTTGAAAATTGCTGAAATTGCGGTGCAATTTTTGGGTTTATCAAAGAATGGAGTCGCTTTTTTGCACAGCTATCGCCGTCTTGAGAGCTGGGAAGAAACCAACCGTGATCTGGGCCACTTCGTCCGGCTCAGCGCGCCTTCTTGAAGTCGAAGGTGGCCAGGTTCATCTGTCCTTCGGTGAGGATGTGAATTGTGAGTACGCTCTTGCCTGCCGGCAGCTTGATCCGGGCGATTCCAGCAGCGAGGTTCCAGTGGTGCCACTGCCGCCAGGCCACCGGTTCAGCAGCATCGAAGGTGCTGGTGATGGTCAGTGGGGCGGTTGCCGGCTTGCCGTTCACGTCAAGAGAGATGCTCCCGCCACGGTTCGAGGTATAGAGCAGGTCAGCGAAGTACTCGCCTGCCTCGGTCACTTGCACCGTGATGTTGAACCACTCTCCGGGCTCAGTCCATCCCACGTAGAGCAGATTGGCAGGGGGCACAACCTTGTTGTAGGGATTGTCGTCGATCTGCGGATTCAGCCCGAATTTAGTGAAAGAGGTATCCACGCCTTCGTTCATCCGGAACTCATGAAGATAACTTCCATCAGCTGGATTCAACTCACCGCTGCCGTGATTCGCAGCGTCTGAATCGTGATAAGCCACACCCTCACCGCCCAGATCGTAATAAGCGCAAAAAACCTTGCCGGGAATCGCCTGCGCCCCGCCCTGATAGCGGCTGTCATGGTATGAAGTTCCCTTGTAATGGCTCAGAAACTCCGCTCGCGGGGCGCAAAGAGCGGTTGTGGCCAGAAGCGCGGCACATGCCGTCAAAGAAAGAATGAAGACTAATCGCTGCAAGAGTCGTGACACGCACACACCTCCGCGGCCCTGACGAGAAAAAGCCCGCTTACCCAAATAGCCGCAATGATATCTCAATGATTCGGCCCGGAATTATTGAATAGCATCTGTAGCTGCCGGAAGTTTATAGCAAAAGCTAAATGATCAACGCCCTGGAAAGATCACAAATTGAAGAATGAACTCCGCTCTACCAGCCCAAAACGTAGGCAAACAGTAGCGGCGCAACGATGGATGCGTCGGATTCGATGATGAACTTGGGCGTATTCTCGGCCAGCTTGCCCCAGGTGATTTTTTCGTTGGGCACTGCGCCGGAATAGGAGCCGTAGCTCGTGGTCGAGTCCGAAATCTGGCAGAAATAAGCCCAGAGCGGCACGTGCGGGCGCTGCAAATCCTGATGCAGCATGGGCACCACGCAGATGGGAAAGTCGCCGGAGATGCCGCCGGCAATCTGGAAGAAACCCAGCGGGGCTTCAGCGGTGGTTTTGGTATACCACTCGGCCAGCTCCATCATGTATTCGATGCCGGTGCGCACGGTGTGGACATTCTTCACGTCGCCGGTGATGCAGTGGCCCGCGAACATATTGCCGAGGGTTGAGTCTTCCCAGCCGGGGACGAAGATGGGCAGATTTTTTTCCGCGGCGGCAAGCAGCCAACTGTCTTGGGGGTCGATCTGATACGAGGCCTTCAGATCTCCGGAGAGAAGAATCTTGTACATGAACTGGTGAGGGAAGAAGCGTTCACCAGCCTGATCGGCGCGAACCCACTCCTTGAGTACCAATTTTTCGATGCGGCGCATCGCCTCTTCTTCCGGGATGCAGGTGTCGGTGACGCGATTCATGTGGCGCGCCAGCAGCTTCGCTTCATCGGCGGGCGTCAGATCGCGGTAACCGGGAACGCGCTCATAATAATTGTGCGCAACCAGGTTGAAGACGTCTTCCTCCAGATTGGCGCCGGTGCAGCAGATGCCGTGAATCTTGTTCTGGCGAATCATCTCGGCCAGCGAGAGGCCGAGCTCGGCAGTACTCATGGCGCCGCCGATGGTGACGAACATCTTGCCGCCGGAGGCGAGCAGTTGATTGTATGCTTCAGCGGCATCCACCAGCGCCGCGGCGTTGAAGTGGCGATAATGATGCTTGATAAAAGACGTAATGGACGACATAGTGATCTCTTTGAACCCCCAAACACTTAGCTATTATAGGCCGATTGGACGCGATGGGAAACGGCGCGGCCGGCAGCAACGGCGGATTGGACGGGAACAGGGCGCGAAGTTGAAGCGAGTCGAAGTTGAGGCAGAAAAGAGCCGTGGCGAATTGAGCTGCCACGGCTGCTTTGGCATCAACATTTCAGTTGGACTGTTCACGCATGGTTCTTTTGCAGAAACTTTCTGCGCAATGCACCGGCTAAACCCGCCAAGCCGGTTCCAAGCAGAAGCAGGCTGCTGGGTTCGGGGGTAACTGTCTCTTGCTCCCCTGCATTCTGTGAGCCTATGGTGATTTCGTCAAATCCGACCTCATCCGCAACACCTCCAAAATTCACAGACTCGGCCGTGCCTGAAAATGTAACGCCCACAGGAGTCCAAGTGCAGAAGGTGGTGGTAGAGCCCACGGCGCAATCGGTGTCATATTGGGCAGTCAGCGGCACAGATGCCAGTTCCGTACCTGTTCCGTCAAGGCCGCTCCACACTGTAACCGAGCCGGCTTCCGCTGAGCTGTAGTAAAACGAGAAGCCTGTCGTGAATCCACCTGCCTCGTCCAAGGTGTCCGCCGCGCCGCTCTCGAAAAATGCGATTGGACCTCCGGAGGGATTGTTCTGAAAATTACCCTCTCCCCCGTCAAGCGCTGAAATTAACGCTAACGAGTTGCTTGAGAAGACGATGCCGTAGCTTGGGCCTGGCCCGCTGCCGTTCCCGCCAAGCCCGCCATTGAAGTAGTTATCGATCGCCTCACCGCTCTGCAGACCGCTCATGTTGAGTACGACAGGATCAGCCCAAACCGCCAGACTGGATACAGCAAAAAAGACAAACGTCAGCGCCAACTTTGTAAATTTCATGCAGACTCTCCGTTTATTGACTTGTATAGCCTTGTTCTCTCAACCTCAATTACGATTTGCTTCTGACGAGCGATGCACAGTTCCCATGGGAGCACGATTTCGAGACAAATTGCCCCTCGCTATTTCAAGGAGTACTCATCAAGCATGCAATTCTGAGTCCATTTCAAAACGAATAGAATAAACAGGTTGCGAAATGGTTTCTGAATTATGCGCAAAAATATGCATATACGGGGAGGAATATTTTTTCACCACCTGATTTTTTGCTGCACACCTGCCTATTTCTGTAAAGAGAAAGAAGCCGATACATCCGTTGTGTATTTCATCAGAGAACGCATCTGGGAAGCGGGACAACGCACTTCGGATGTGACTATAATCACGTCTGAGAGAACCAGAGAATCATTCAAGATGTTTCGGAAGGGAATTCCGCCCCATGTCGACTGGCGACCTGGCCCTCGGTCAACTTGAGGGCGCATCGAATATGCGTGTCACAAACGATTTCAGCATCAACGTAGCAACGGTGAACGGTTCCGGCTCGCAGTCGGCCAACAGTGTGCTGATGAAGAGCATCTTCGGCATGGGCGTTCCGGTGAGCGGAAAAAATTTGTTTCCCTCGAATATCGCCGGCCAGCCAACCTGGTTTCTCATTCGCGCCAGCAAGGACGGCTATGTGGCTCGCAAGCGCGAATATGAAATTCTGGTCGCGCTGAATCCGGATACAATTCGGGCCGACGTGCTGGCGCTGCCCACGGGCGGGGTGGTCATCCATGAGGAGAACATGAAGCTGGATGAAACGCGCGACGGTCTCTTCTACTATCCAGTGCCCTTCGACAAGATTACGGCTGCAATCTGCCCGGAGGCCAAGCTGCGCAAACTGGTCAAGAACATGGTCTACGTTGGAGTTCTTGCGCAGTTGCTCTCCATTGAACTTCCCGTGGTGGAGAGCGGTCTGCGGCGGCAATTCGCCAAGAAGCAGAAGGTCTTTGACCTGAACTTCGGCGCGGTTCAGGCGGGCTTTGAATACGCCCAGGCGAATCTGACCAAGCGCGATTCGTTCTTCATCGAGCGCATGAATAAGACGGCGGGCAAGATCATCATTGACGGCAACGCGGCCTGCGGCATGGGCGCGGTCTTTGCGGGCGTGACGGTGGTGGCGTGGTATCCGATTACGCCCTCGACGACGGTGATCGAGGCGACTTCCGATCTGCTTAAGAAGTTGCGCCTGACGCCGGAGGGCAAGGCAACCTTTGCCGTGGTGCAGGCCGAGGACGAACTGGCCGCCATCGGCATGGTTCTGGGCGCGGGCTGGGCCGGTGCGCGCGCCATGACCTCGACCTCAGGTCCGGGACTCTCACTGATGGCCGAGTTCTGCGGACTGGGCTACTACGCCGAGATTCCCGGCGTGATTGTGATTGTGCAACGCACCGGGCCAGCGACAGGAATGCCGACGCGCACCCAGCAGGCTGACCTTCTGTCAGCAGCCTTTCTCTCGCACGGAGACACCAAGCACCCGATTCTGCTGCCGGGTTCGGTGAAGGAGTGCTTCGAGCTGACCCAGGCGGCCTTCGACCTGGCCGAGCGGATGCAGACCCCAGTTTTTGTGCTGACCGATCTGGATCTGGGCATGAATAACTGGATGAGCGAGCCGTTCGAATATCCCACCAAGCCTCTGGATCGCGGCAAGGTGCTCTCTGCCGCTGATCTGGAACGGCTGGGCAGCTTTGCCCGCTATCGCGATGTGGACGGCGACGCCATTGGCTGGCGCACGCTGCCCGGAACGCCGCACCCCAAGGCCGCCTACTTTACGCGCGGCTCCGGACACAACGACGCGGCGGATTACACCGAGAATCCAGAGGAGTATCAGGCGGGGATGGATCGCCTGGCGCGCAAGTTCGAGAAGGCGCGCGCACTGGTTCCCGCGCCGGTGGTGGTCCGCGAGACGGGCGCTAAGATCGGCTTCCTGGCCTACGGCTCCACCGATTGCGCGCTCACTGAAAGCCTTGACCAGATTAGGCAGCGCTACGGAATGGATCCGGATTATATGCGCATCCGTGGCTATCCGTTTGCGCGCGCGATTCACGAGTTCATTGCAAGGCATGAGCGCGTCTACGTGGTGGAGCAGAACCGCGACGCGCAGTTGGCCAGTTTGCTCAAACTCGATCTGCCCGCCGGAGAGACGGCCAAGCTGCGCAGCATCCTCCACTACAACGGACTGCCCATCGACGCAGAATCCATCACCGAAGCGTTTGCGCGACATGAATTGGCACTCAAGGAGGGCTTGTAAAAATGGCAACCGGCAACGGAGCACAGGGACCAAAGCTCAACCACATTGGCCTTCCCATTCTCGACTATCGAGGTGGCAAAAGTACGCTATGCGCCGGCTGCGGACACAACGCCATCAGTGAGCGCATCATCGACGCCATGTTCGAGATGGGCGTGGAGCCGGAGCGGATCATGAAGATGAGCGGCATTGGCTGCTCGTCAAAAAGCCCGGCCTACTTCCTCAGTCGCGCGCACAGCTTCAACGGCGTGCATGGGCGCATGCCGGCAACCGCGTCCGGCGCCATTCTGGCCAACCACACGCTGACCACCATCGGCGTCAGTGGCGACGGCGACACGGCCTCGATTGGCATGGGCCAGTTTGTGCATCTGCTGCGCCGCAACCTGCCCATGATTTACATCATCGAGAACAACGGCGTCTACGGGTTAACCAAGGGCCAGTTCTCGGCCACAGCCGATCTCGGCTCGCGGCTCAAGACGGGCGTGGTCAACGAGCTGCCGGCCATTGACACCTGCGCGCTGGCGATTCAGTTGGGCGCGACGTTTGTGGGACGGTCGTTTTCCGGCGACAAAAAGCAGTTGCTCTCCATGCTCAAAGCCGCCATTGCTCACAAGGGCACGGTGGTGCTGGATGTGATCAGCCCATGCGTCACCTTCAACGATCACGAAGGCTCGACCAAAAGCTACAAGTTCATGCAGGAGAATGATGAGCCGATCAACGAGATCGGCTTTGTGGCCAGCTTCGATGAGATCGAAGTCGATTACGACTCCGGCCAGATCTACGAAGTGGAGATGCACGACGGCTCCAACCTGCGCCTGCGCAAGCTGCTGGAAGACTACGACCCCACCGACAAGGCCAACGCCGTGCGCACCCTGATGGAGTCGCAGGCCAACGACGAAATCCTCACCGGCGTCTTCTACATCAACACCGAAAAGCCGACTTTTCTCGATCTGCTGAATGTGGTGGAGCTGCCGCTGGGAACGCTGCCTGAGTCGGTGACGCGCCCGCCCCGTCAGGCGCTCGATGCGCTGATGGCCGCGCTCAAATAAACTTCGCTACCACCTAAGACCGCTGCTCCACCGCGTGGATGTTGACTCCAGAAGCTCGCCCTACACGCTGGCCCGCGAGAAGCGCGAACCGGTGCTGTGGAAGGGCGATGATTTCGGGCATACGGATTTGAGGGCGGCGTGAAGTTGCTGGTTAATCCTGTGTAACAGCGGAGTTGTTGTTCTTGGCAACATTATTGCTATTCAATTTTGTCAGACTTCTTAAGATTATGTCTCATGCAAAGCAATCGCACATTTTTGGCGGTTAAGCTAGTGCCACCTTTGGAAAAGGGGAGATCATGGTCAAAGTGAAGATTTGTAGTCTCTCCACACAAAACACATTTACCTCCATCTCGCCGCCAAACTTCTTGTTTCACTTCGGATGGAATAAGGCGCGTATGTTCCTCCGTATAACTGGACAAACCTGTGCTTACCATCTGTTCGTCCGATAGTTTCAGCACGAAACGATAGACATTTCGATTGCCATCGTTGACAATGCTGTAATCAATGAGATCAAACATTCCCTTAAGAGACCAAACCCCAGTAAACACCTTTTCATACACCTTTACCCGCTCGGCTTGTCCGTCCCCCTGTTTAAAATTCTCGACCGCTTTCGCAAAACGCCCGTTTTGTGTAGGGCGTCCAGATGAAAGACTTCCGGGCTGATCTTCGAGTTTGGGGTTGTGATCATATGATCTACGAGGTATGTCGTGCCCTTCGTACTCGATCGTAACTCCGTCAGAATGGATTTTGTCGCGATATGGAGCATTAGCTCGCTGAGACATCAAAATCACCGAATAATCGGCGTTCAAACGATAATTCATTCCACGTTGAAGCGTCTGCATGTCTTCGGCATCGCACATCTCGCGATAACTCAAAATATCATTTTGCATACGATCCATTTTCATTCTATGCATTATAGATCAGGGAGTACACCAATGTACCCATGCTCAATACTTGAACATTTCTAGTTAGATCGAGGTACCGTGTGTAATTCTAGTCTTGCTTTTGAGACCTGAGATCGATCCGAGTTTTTGCGGGGGGTTGAAATCCCCGCCTCCCTCCGTAAGAGACATTTCCGCAGGAGCTGAAGCCCGGCTTTCTGTTGCTTCTTTTGCGGCACGACTGAAATCGTGCCCTTTCAAAACTTGTTTATGAAACCGCTTCTAGATGCTACCAATCCCCCTCGCATCTATTACCCTAAAGAAGTCAAGGAGCCTCCCATGACCATCATCCGGCAGGAAGATTTTGTTGCTAGCGTTGCGGCGGCGTTGCAGTACATCAGCTACTACCACCCGGTGGATTACATCACGAGCCTGGCGAAGGCGTATGAGCGCGAGGAGTCGCCGGCGGCGCGGGATGCGATTGCGCAGATTCTTATCAACAGCCGGATGTGCGCCGAGGGGCACAGGCCAATATGCCAGGATACGGGGATTGTGACCGCGTTTCTGAAGGTGGGCATGGACGTGCATTTCCTAGGCGCGGACGGCGGTCCTGCGCCCGACGTACAGGAGATGGTCGATGAGGGCGTGCGGCGGGCGTATCTCGATCCCGACAACAAGCTGCGGGCCTCGATTCTGGCCGATCCTGCGGGCAAGCGGACCAATACCAAGGACAACACGCCTGCCTGCGTAACCGTGGAGCTGGTGCGCGGCGCGACGGTGGATGTAACAGTGGCTGCCAAGGGCGGCGGGTCGGAGGCCAAGGCGAAGTTTGCCATGCTGGACCCCTCGGACTCGATTGTGGATTGGGTGCTGAAGACGGTGCCGCTGATGGGCGCGGGATGGTGTCCGCCGGGAATGCTGGGGATCGGGATTGGCGGCACTGCGGAAAAAGCCATGCTGCTTGCGAAGCAATCGTTAATGGAGCCGATCAACATACAAGAGCTGAAGGCGCGCGGGGCGGCGACGCGGGCCGAGGAGCTGCGGCTGGAGCTTTACGACAAGGTGAACCGGCTGGGGATTGGCGCGCAGGGGCTGGGCGGGCTGACGACGGTGCTGGACGTGAAGGTGCTGGATTATCCGACGCACGCGGCGAATCTGCCGGTGGCGATGATTCCCAACTGCGCGGCCACGCGACACGCGCACTTCATTCTGGATGGTTCCGGGCCGGTCTTTCTTGATCCGCCCAGACTCGACGCGTGGCCGAAGTTGAGTTATGACACGTCAGCGGCGCGGCGGGTGAATCTGGAGACGGTGACGCGCGCGGAAGCGGCCGCGTGGAAGCCGGGCGAAGTCCTGCTGCTGACGGGCAAGCTGCTGACGGGGCGCGACGCGGCTCATGCGCGCTTGACGGCGATGCTCGACCGCGGCGAAAAGCTACCGGTGGATTTTCGTGGGCGGTTTATCTACTACGTGGGGCCTGTGGACCCGGTGCGCGACGAGGTTGTGGGGCCGGCGGGACCGACGACGGCGACGCGCATGGACAAGTTCACGCGGCAGATGCTGGCCCAAACGGGTCTGCTGGGCATGGTGGGCAAAGCTGAGCGCGGACCGGCGGCGATTGCGGCGATCAAGGAGTTTGGCGCGGTCTACCTGATGGCGGTGGGCGGCGCGGCCTACCTGGTGTCGAAGGCGATTCACGGCGCGCGGGTGCTGGCCTTCCCGGAGTTGGGGATGGAGGCGATTTATGAGTTCGACGTGCGCGATATGCCGGTGACGGTTGCAGTGGACTCCCAAGGCACGAGCGTCCACCAGACAGGGCCGGCGGAGTGGCAGCAGCGCATCGCGGGGATTCCGATCTTGCAGTGAACAGTGGTCAGTGGTCAGGGATTAGCTGGGTGGCGCGGAGGATTACGTCTACGGCCTGCTCTGGAGTGAGGGCGTCGACCGGGATGGAAACGTGCGCCAAGCGATAGAGCGGCAAGCGGCGCTGGTAGCGGGCTTCGAGGTTGGCCAAGTCGGCGAGGATGGGGCGCGTCTGCTCGCTTCCCTGGCAGCGGGCGAGCGTGGTGGCCAGCTCGACCTGGAGATGGACGAGCAGCGTTCCGGGAGTGGTGAGCAGCAGGGAACGCGTGGCTTCGTGCTCGATGGCGCCGCCGCCGAGGGCGAGCACCAGAGAGTCGCCGTCGGCCAGGCGCGCAATGGCCGAGCGTTCGCGCTGGCGAAAGGCCGCCTCGCCGTGGCGGGCGAAGATTTCAGCGATGGTCGCGCCGGCCTCGGCCTCGATTACTTCGTCCACGTCGATGAAGCGCCAGGCTAAGCGCGCAGCGATGAGCGGGCCGAGAGTCGACTTGCCCGAACCCATGAAGCCGGTGAGGACGATGCGGCGAGGCGCGGCTTGGGAAGAGGCTTTCACAGATTTAGTGTAACGGTTCGCTAGCTCTCAGGTGGTCTACCAACTCCTCTCCTCATGAACAAGAGCGAAATCTGCATGATTTTTGCTGAAAACGGCTCGAAAATGCGTTTTTTGGGGGCCCAAAAAGGGCAAAAAATGAGATTTGCAGTTACCAATCAGTCAACAAGTTTAAATTGCAACTTGTTGATTTAAAATATATTATTCGTATACTAACCTCTAAAAATGGGCCATCACAGGGTAGGGGGGGGTGGGGGTAGGCAGTGGTCAGTGATCAGTTGTCAGTGGTCAGTAAAGCCCTGCTCTGCTGACTGATTCGATTGTGCGCCGGAAGTGGATAATTATCTGCAAGGACTGGCCGTCCAGGCGGAGGCCTTTGGCAGGGGGTCTGCGGTTCGCGGTTTCCCACCCTTCGCAAAGTACGCGAAAGATGGGGCACCCGGCTATCGGCAGCCTGTTTTTCGAGGTTTCTCCTGTGGAATCAACAATATCCACATACAAATTCTAAACGGTAGTTTGTACAGCCGGTCGTGGGTCAAAACTTACCCTTTATGGAATGACAAGGACCGCTTGCGCCCTGGCGGCTGCTTTTACATCTATAATTCACCTTGATTTGCTCATGCATACATGGCAACGATATGATCGTATCGACCCGCCAAGACTACTGGAACAGGGTGAGAGGTACGAAAAGAACTATGCCCTTTCAGGTAGACGATATTCCTGCTACTCCCATAAAGCCCACGTTCTCGGTTCGTCTCAGGGCACACCTGCAGATCATGCGGCTGGATCACTCGATCAAAAACATTTTCGTCATTCCTGGAATCGTTGTTCCCTTAAGCGTGCTACGGACGCCCTTGCTGTCGCCGTCTCTCGCCTGGAACATTCTGGTTGGCTTTCTCGCGACAACCTTGATCGCATGCAGCAACTATGTCTTGAACGAGGTGCTGGATGCGCCCTTCGACAAGCTGCATCCCAAAAAGAATACCCGGCCGGCTGCCCAGGGCTTGGTCAGTGTGCCGATTGCCTACGCACAATGGCTTCTTATGATGGTCGCGGGTAGCGCGCTGGCATTAACTATCTCCCGGCCCTTTGCCTATACGGCAGGCACACTTTGGCTTATGGGTTGTCTTTATAATATTCCACCAATTCGAACGAAGGACAAGGCATATCTTGACGTCCTTTCCGAGTCCGTCAACAATCCTCTGCGCATGCTTCTTGGCTGGTTTATGGTGACCTCTGTACTGATTCCGCCAGTTTCGCTCCTCATTTGTTATTGGATGGCCGGCTGCTATCTCATGGCGCTCAAGAGGTTCAGCGAATATCGTGAAATCAACAACGCGGAGATAGCCGGAGCCTATCGAAAGTCGTTCCAGCACTACACGGAAGTGTCACTTCTGACTTCAGTAATTTTTTACGCTTCAACCGCCATGCTATTTTTCGGCGCGTTCATCATGCGGTACCGGCTTGAATTGATTCTCGTATTCCCCCTGGTAGCGCTCCTGATGTCGACGTATTTCAAGCTCGCGTTTCAGCCCAACAGTGCTGCCCAGAATCCCGAAAAGCTATATCGTGAGCCCATCCTGATGACGGAAACCACACTCATCTCAGTCTTGATGATAGCTCTTCTCTACTTTGACATTCCCATCTTGGGCCGTGTTTTCTCATCCACCTTACCTGCTGCATTCGGGCGTTGAGTTTGTTTTTATTCAGTGAATTGCGGAAGGGGAACTCACTACAGTAATCCGCAGATTATTGTTTGATTTCTGCACGAGTGCAGGGAGTATTGGGCTGCTGACAAACTGATTTTCGTGGCGGGAACTGTATCTACATGACCCGCAAACTATTGAATTGGCAAAGGTGACGTTCCATGGGCTCTTCAACTATTCCCGGCAAGTCAACTGGCGACGCAAAGGTCCGATACTTTGCGATCACTAAGATCCAACTGACCGCAATCGCCTTTCTCGTTCTGACATTCATTATTTCGCTTTTATGGGCGCATTACCGGCTCATGTTGCACGACGAGCTCATCGTGCTGTGGACCGACAGCGTCCCCAGCATCGGTCAAGTCGTAAACATCCAACGAAATTTCCCAGTCTCGCTCGATCCACTCGTCTATCACTTAATCGCGCACGCTGCGATTCGCTGCATGGGCGCAGGCGCATTTGCGATCAGGCTGCCTTCACTTCTCGGCTACCTGTTAATGCAAATTTGCCTCTTCTTCTTCGTTCGCAGGATTGCTCCAGAACGGGCAGCCATTTTCGCTCTCGCATTTCCAGCACTCATCGCCACCTTGTTTTTCTCGACGGAAGCTCGTCCCTACGGTCTGATGTTGGGGCTCTATGGTCTCACGATGGTCACTTGGCAGGTAGCAGCGCACAGTGAGTCAAAACGCACACTTGCACTCATCACGATGGCTCTGGCCATCGCACTCACGATTAATACCCACTACTACGGCGTGTTGTTGCTAGCGCCCCTCTGCGTCGCAGAGATCTTCCGCACCTTCCAGCGCCGGCGGCTAGACACAGCAGTCGCTGCGTCGATTGGAGCGGGCGCTGCAGGAGTCATCTTTACCGTCCCCTTCATGCGAGCTGCTGCTGAGTTCCGACGCCACTATTGGGACATCGACCGCCCTTACTACGGGCTGAGTATGCATCTCTATCACTCTCTTTTTTCAATCTACACCAGCCACGCCGCCCATCACGTCGTGACTGTTGGACTGGTCCTCCTCACTATCCTCGTTATCGTATTTGTTGCGGCTGTATATTTGTTAGGTCGCATCCGTCTGCTGTGCCGCAAATCCACTCCGTTCGCTAAGGCCGACACTGTCTTCATCATCGCGCTCGCGGCATTGCCTCTCTTCGGTTACCTGCTAGCTCGTTTTGTTACGCATACGATTGAGGCGCGCTTCGTTGTTGGTGCAATCTTGGGAATATCCGCGCTCCTGGCCGTCAGCTTATCATCGCTTTTCCGCCGTGATCGAGCAGGAAACCTGGCCCTCGCGGTACTATTTGTTGTGATTGCCATTTCCGGCATGATGCGCATTCATACATCTCGAGATGCAGCTCTGAAAGACATTTCGGCCATGACTGTAACGCCAGAAATCTGGGCAGCAATCATGGACAGCCCCAGCAAACAGCTCTATTTTCAGGATATAACCAGCTTCCTTGTTGCGAGCTACTATGAGCCGGACCCACAGATACGCGCGCGCATGGTACTCGTCTACTCGGAAGAGCAGGAACTCCGTTGGTTACATATGGACACGGTTTCGCTCACGGCGCTCCATTTAAGTAACTTCACCCATTTCACTATCGTCCCCTACGAATCGGTCACCACACAGTCCGGAGATCACATATTCGTGGACTTCAAGACCCCCGGATGGGACTGGACAAATCAGGCGTTTGCGGCTACCTATGCCATCCAGAAACCTCTCGGGTCGGCATTCGGCGGTGAGATTGTGTCGGTTCGTTTTCTCAAGTGATCTGATTCAATAGCGCCAACTGGTCAGGTCGGCTCCCGGAGGCGCGGTCTTCTGGATCTGCTCCAGAATCTTGGGCAGGTATTGCGTGTTGTAGTGCAGCCGCGAGTAAGCGTTGGGCAGCGTGGGATCGCCGTTCCAGCAGTGCTCGGCGCGCGGGCCATAGGTTACTTCGCCGCCATAGGCCGGATTCTTCGTAGCTTTGAGAAAGTCTTCCATGCGATAGACGGCGTCGTTCAGGAAGTATGTGTCATCGGAGCCGACATAGATGTGAATCTTTCCCACTAACTCCGGCCCCAGCTTCTCCCAATTGCGTTCGAGCATCGCCTCCAGGTCATAATGCTGGCGCCAATAGTCGGCGACCTTGTGGTCGATCTCGCCCGTTACCTTATTAAAGATCGGCTGCGGATAGCCGTCCTCACCCACCGGCCCGTAGACCGCCTGCCAGATGTCGAACTGCTCGCCGGAGCGACCGTGATCGCCCAGCGCCAGTTCGTAGCCATTGATTTCCTCGGTGGTGATGGTGGTGTGGCCCAGATAGTCGCGCATCGCCGGCTGCGACTCGCGCTTGTGCGCGCCCTCCAGATAGAAGGCGTTCTTGTCGTTGTATAAGTCGATGTTCGTGAAGGCGTGGAAGTCGATGGGGTCAGGACAGGCGGCAAAGGCGCCGTTGTAATGGTCAGGATAAAAGATCTGCACGGCCAGCGCCTCCCAGCCGCCGGTTGAGCCGCCGTAAACAAAGCGCGCCCAGCCCTGGCCGATGGCGCGAAATTGCTTTTCGATGGCGGGAATCAGCTCGTTCTCAATGGCGTCGCCGTAGGGGCCGACGTTGGCCGAGTTCACCGCGTAGGAGTCGTCATAGTAGGGGTTGGCGTGCTGAATCTTCACCACCAGATAGCGCGGAAAACCGGGCGCGATCCACTGCTGATAGGACTTGTAGGCCTCCTCCTGCTGAATGCGGTTGTATCCGGCCACGTGAAAGCGCTCGCTGAAGTCGGGCTTCAAATCCGGGTCGGGCGGCGTCGTGCGGAAGTTGCCAAACTCGCTGACAAAGTGATCGTGGAAGATCATCAGCGGGAAGCGCGCTTCAGGGTGCTCGTCAAAGCCTTCGGGCACCAGCACAATCGCGCTCAAATACATCGGCCTGCCCCAGAATTTTGTCAGCACGGCGCTCTGGATGCGGATGTGGCGAATGTATTTGGTGTCAACCGGCGCGGGACTGGGCGGAATGATCTGGTCGAGCGCAATTGCAATGGGCGCGCCGCCATGCTGCACGGTAATCTTGCGCGGTGCGGAGATCAGATTGCCGGGCGAGCTGTTCCAGTGCTGGCCCTCTCCCTGATCCATGTGCAGCTTGATGGTCTTGCCGTCGGCGCGATGAAAGGTCTCGTATTTGTTCAGCACGGCTTGGACGAAATACTCGCCCGGAGGCACGTCCTTGAGGCTGCGGATCGGATAGCCCCAGGCGGACGAATCCACCACCGCAGGCTGGCCCGGCTGCCAGCCATCAACGGTGAGGCCGAAGACGATCTGTGTGCTCGGCGTGTCGTCGATCTGGTTGCGCGGCTCGTCGCTGGGGTCGGTGGAAAGCACCAGCAACAGGCGGCCATCGAGCGGCTGCGCGCTCACTTCCCTGGGAAACGTGACGGTGAACGACTGCGACGCGAGAACTGCGGGAAACAAGAGAACAAGAGCAAAGGCGATGCGCTTCATGCTGAAAACTATATAGTGCGGGGCGGTTTCCGGTCGAGGCTCGCGGCTCTTGTTTCAGGGCAATCACAATTGAAACCTATATTAAAAGCCAAGTGATTGAAAAAATCTCTGGGGAGATAGCCGCCCTGGCCAATTACTTATGCAATGGCTCCCCGGTCTATCTATAAACAAAATATTTACTGTTCTGCTGAAGCTATTCAAGGTTACAATTGCGGCCATAGCCTCAAGAGGCTATGTGAGGCGGAATCATGAGTGAATTGGAAGTTCAATCGACGGCCGAGGCGGTTCCCGGCCTGACCCAGTGGCAGCGCGTGGCAAACACCTTCACCGCGCCGTCCAAGACCTTTAACGACATCAAGCACGGCAACAATAGCTGGTGGCTGCCATTCATCATCACGATATTGGCGACCTACGTTCTTTTTGCGGCCATCACCTTCCAGGTTGGCTGGGGCCAGGTGGCTGAAAACTCGATTCATCTCAATCCCAAAAGCGAAGAGAAGATGGCGCAGTTGACGCCGGATCAACGCGCGACTGCGATGAAGGTCACCCAGTACAGCATCGAAGGCAGTTTCGCCGCCAGCCCGATTCTTATTCTGATCACAGTGGCGCTGGGTTCGCTGATTCTGATGGGCACCATCAACTTCGGATTCGGCGGCAAAGCCAAATTCGGAAGCATCTTCGCCGTTTGGATCTTCGCCAGTCTGCCGGGAATTATCAAGGCGTTGCTGGGAAGCCTGGTGCTTTACACGGGAGCGGCTCCGGAATCCTTCAACATCGGAAACTTTGCGCCGACCAGCGTGGGCGCCTTTCTGAATCCGATGGAGACCAACAAGGCGCTCTACACACTGGCCACATCGCTCGACATCACCTCGATTTGGAGCATGGCGATTCTGGCGATTGGCATAGCCACAGTGGCAGGCGTCAAGCGCACATCCGGCTACATCGCGGTCTTCGGCTGGTGGGCGATTATTATCTTGGTAAGCGTTGGGGTCGCGGCCATCAGCGGCTAATGAAGTAAGGTGCCTGCTGGCGATAGACAGAGCCGGCCAAGTGCCAGGCGTCTCATCCTTGAATCAAAAAATGATTCAAGGATGAGACGCCTGACACTCAGGTTTTGGGAATCTGCCGACCTCCGGCTTGCTAGGGATTTCCCAGACCGTCGTTCTGGTGGTAGTTGGGAGCGGGTGGAACGGGAATCACCGGCAGTGGGTGGGCCTTCAACTCGTCCAGAACCAGTTGGACGCCGGTTTCGAGCTGGCGGTCGTGGCCAGCAGCCACATCCGCGGGCAGTTCCTCGACAGCCACATCGGGCGCGATGCCGTGGTTTTCCACCTCCCAGTCGCCGTTGAGTCCATAAATGGCATAGCGCGGCGCGTTGACGTAACCGCCGTCGAGCAGTTGCGGATAGCCGCCGATGCCTACCAATCCGCCCCAGGTGCGGGTGCCCACCAACTTGCCGATGCCAGCCTTTTTGAAGTACCAGGGCATGGCGTCGCCGCCTGAGCCGGAGTTCTGATTGATGAGCATGACCTTGGTTCCGAAGATGGCGCCCACCGGATCAAGCATCGGCTTGCTGTCGCGCTCGACGGCGCCGGAGAGCGGCTGGCGCTTGAGCACGTCCACCACATAGTCGGCGATCAAGCCGCCCTCGTTCCAGCGCTCGTCCAGTACCAGGGCCTGCTTGTCGAGCTGGGAGTAGAAGTAGCGGTTGAAGTTGGTGTAGCCCGCGCCGCCGGTGTTGGGCATATAGACGTAGGCGACCTTGCCGCCGGAGAGCTCATTGACCTTGCGGCGATTGGCTTCAATCCAATCCAGATTGCGCAGGCCAAACTCGTCCACGATGGGAATGACGGTGACGTCGCGGGCGTCTTTTCCGTCGGGCTTGGGGCCGACGCGCAGCACGGTCTGCCGGCCGGAGGTTGCGTCAAAGAAAGCATAGAGGTTGTCGTCAGCATGCAACTCGCGGCCGTTGACGGCAAGCAGGTAATCGCCCTGGTTGACGGAGACTCCCGGCAGGGTGAGGGGCGAGGCAAGGCCGGGTGTCCAGTTTTCGCCGCCGAGGATTTTGGCTATGCGGTAGCGGCCGTTTTCGGCGGTGTAATCGGCACCGAGGAGGCCGGTTTTAGGTCCGATGTCTGGCGGATGCGGCCCACCGAGGAACATATGGCCGATGGTGATCTCGCCCAGCATCTCGGTGGAAAGGTATGTGAACTCGGAGCGCGAGGCGAGGCCGTCGAGGTAAGGCTTGTACTTGGCCTCGATTTTGGGAATGTTGAGGCCGTGGGTGTGGGGGTCATAGAGGAAGTCGCGCTCGATGCGCCAGGTCTCGTGGTAGATTTGCCGCCACTCGGCGCGAGGGTCGATGACGGTATCTAGGTTGCCCAGGTTGATCGGCTTGCCAGGCGCATTGTCGCCGGGCTTGAGGTCGTCGGCTGCCGCGATGGCACAGACTACGCCTTTTCTTGCATAGAGAACCTTCGACCCATCAAACGAAACGCTGAATACATCCACGTCGCTGAGCACGACCTCAGGCTTGCGCTTTTCCAGCGTGAACCGCCAGATGTCGCGAATGCCGGAGCCACCGTTCTCATCACTGGGACGGCCAAAGGGAGAGCCTTCGGCGAGATAGACGACGCCAGCCTTGCCGTTGGCGAGACCGCCATAGTTGCGGGCCGGAATAGGCAGCGCCAGGATGCGGTCGCCGATACTTTCCAGATCCACTTTGACTTCGACCGGCTTGTCCGCGTCGGCATCTTTTTTGTCGCCGGCGTCTTTATCGGCTTTCTTCTTATCGTCCTTCTTCTTGTCTTTGTCGTCCGACTTTTTGTCGTTCTCTTTGGCGTCAGCGTCCTTATTGTCGTCCTTCTTATCGGCGTCCTTGATCTTCTCGTCGTCGCTTTCGGGCGGCAGCGGCGAAGCGCCGTCTTTGGCCAGCACGACGACGTAAGCGGCGCTGGTTTCCGCGCGGTCGAGCGAAGAGAGATCGATGCCCGCGTGGGAGGGGCCGTCGTCGGTGGAGGCGATGAAGTAAAGGTACTTGCCGTTGGAGTCGAAGGCAGGGCTGAAGGCGTCGCTCATGCCGTCGGTCACTTGCGTGGATTTATGCGTCTCAAGCGAGTAGAGGAAGATGGCGTTCAACTGGTTTTCGAGGTCGCGCTGATAAGCGATCCACTTGGAGTCCGGCGACCAGACCGCGCTGAAGCTGGGGCCCCAGTTGCCGTAGATCTCCTTATCAACAAGCACCGGCTTGCCTGCCAGCACGTCCACCAGCCAAAGACGCAGGTGCTTGTCGGTGTAAGCGATGTGCTTGGAGTCGGGCGACCAGGTGGGAGTGTAAAAGAAGCTCGGATCGGGGCCGAGGTCGATGATGGTTGGCGGCTTGAAGCCGGTCTGGTCGCGCAGATAGAGCTGGTACTCGCCGCTGGCATCAGAGAAGTAGGCAATGGTCTTGCCGTCCGGGCTCCATGCGGGATCGCGCTCGGCCACGCCGGGGGTCTGGGTGAGGTTGCGCGTGTCGCCCTTTTCGGCGGGAACGGTGAAGATTTCGCCGTGCGCCTCAATGACGGCGCGGGCGCCGGTGGGCGAGAGTCCAATGTTTTGAATTTCGTCGGGCGAGAGGTTTACGTGGTGTGGCGCCAGACTGGCCAGCTCGCCGTGAACCTGAATGGAGACGGCCTGGTCGGCGTTGGCGGCCGTGGCGTCGAGCAGATGAATGGAGCCGAACTGCTCGTAGACCAGCCCGCCGGGGCCAGCCTGGAAGGACTTGAGGTCGTAGCCGCTGTTCGCCACAACCTGCTTCACGTCTTTGGAGGCAGTGTCGTAGCAGTAGAGCGTGACCGGGCCGCTGTTCTTGCCGTCCGCCGAGCGGTCGCTGAGGAAGTAGACCGAATTGCCCACCCAGACGGGATTGGAGTCGTTGGAGTTCTCGCGTGGCACCTTGACCAGATCGAGGGTCTTCAGGTTGACGATCCAGATGGGGGTGGTCTGGCCGCCCACGTAGCGCTTCCAGGCCAGTTGATGCCGGGCAAAGGGCTGATAGGCCAGCGACTGGCCGTCGGGCGAGAAGGAGCCGGCGGAGCCAGAGGGCAGCGCCAGCGGGACGGGAAGGCCAGAGCCGTCGGCATGAACGCGGAAGAGGCGGTCATAGTGGCGATAGCTGGTCGCGCCGCTGGAGATCAACAGGTCTTTGCCGTCGGGCGACCAGCCCACGACAGTGCTGCCGTCCGGATGCCAGGTGATGCGCCGGGGAACGCCGCCCGCGGATGGGATGATATAGGCGTCGGTGTTGCCATTCAGGTGGGCCGAGTAGGCAATCGAGGCGCCGTCGGGCGAATAGAAGGGACCGGCCACTACCTTTCCGTCCGAAGTGAGGCGCACGGCGTCGCCGCCCTGGCGCGAGACCGTCCAGACGTCGTCGGCGTAGCGGAAGGCGATCCGCTGTTGCGAGAGGGAGGGCGTACGGAGCAGCAGCGGAGGCTGCGCCGAAGAGCTTTGGGCAGAAGCGGTGATGGGCAGGAGCGCAAGAAGCGAGATCAGGGCAAGCCGGGAGTGATAGCGAAACATGGAGCCTCCGGTGCGACAGGGCGGTGATTTTAAATTGATAATAGTTGCGAAACTCGCTGTTGATCCATGCTACGCTCGGCAAAGGCAAATAGTTCCTGAAAATTCTGTTTTTGCTGGTTTTTTATGATTTGGCGGGGCCGCGCGGAACCGATTGGGGCCGCAATGCGTATCAGAAAGAGCGAAATCACCTGGAGCCGCACTGATATTCGACAGCGGAAAGCGGCCTGACGGGCCTCTGATGCGTCCATAGAAAGAGCGGACGCATATTTTGCAAAAGAGCGGGCTGCCACGATCCCACTCCAGTTCCCTAACAGAAAGCAGGACCATGCTATTTACCGAGGCCGTTAAACTTGCGCTGCAATCCTTGTGGGCCAACAAGATGCGCACCATTCTCACGCTTCTGGGCGTGGTGATGGGCGTAGCCTCGGTCATCATGGTTGTCACCCTGGTCAACGGCGCGAATACTTATGTGAGCACCAAGCTGCTCAGTCATGGCGCCGACGTCTTCACGGTGAGCCGGATGCCCGGAGTGATCTTCTCGGCCGAGGAGTATCTCAAATATCAGAAGCGCAAGAAGCTGCTCATCGAGGACTATGAAGCGGTGCGGGACCACTGCGCGGAGTGCGGCGAGGTGGGGGCGCGGTTGAGCCGCTCCACCAGCGTGGTCTTCAACCGGCACTCCACCACCGATACCGAGATGCGCGGCTACACCTGGACGATGGTTTCCCTGGAAAACGTGGGCATCGATCAGGGCCGCGGCTTTACCCCGGCCGACGACGACCACGGCACGCACAACGTCATCGTCGGCTACGACATTGTGGATAATCTGCTGGGCGAGGGCGATCCGATTGGCAAGGAGATTCGCGTGGACGGCATCCCCTACACCGTTGTGGGCGTAGGCGAGCGGCAGGGCAAGACATTCGGGCAGTCACAGGATAACTGGGTGGCCGTACCCATCTCCACTTATCAGCAGACCTATGGCTACAACGACTCCTTGGACATTTACGGCCGCTCCGGGGGCGACGCCATGTCGATGGAGCGTGCGATGGACGAGGTGCGGGTGCTGATGCGCGGCCGCCGCCACGATGCAGTTGGCCAACCGGACGACTTCAACATCGAGACCAACGACACGTTCCTGGATCTCTACAAGCAGATCAGCGCCATGTTCTTTGACGTGGTGATTGGGATCGCCTCCATCTCGCTGGTGGTGGGCGGCATCGTGATTATGAACATCATGCTGGTGAGCGTGACAGAGCGTACACGCGAGATAGGCGTGCGCAAGGCACTGGGCGCTCGGCAGCGCGACGTGCTGCTGCAATTCCTGATTGAAAGCGGGACCATGGCGATGGTGGGCGGAGCTATCGGTGTCTTCTGCGGGGTAGCCGTGGCCAAAACCATCACGCTGGTCATCGGCTTTCCCACCAGTGTGCAGGTGTGGAGTGTGCTGCTGGGCTTGTTTATGGCTGCGGCCACCGGCATCTTCTTCGGCGTCTACCCAGCCAGCAAGGCCGCCAAGCTGGACCCAGTGGTGGCACTCAGGGCGGAGCTGTGAGAGCAGCAGGGAACAGGGAATAGGGAACAGGGAACAGGTATCAACGCGAAGAGGTGGATTTTCGCACGAGGCAGGAACGATGATTTACGGGAAAGTGAAAACAATCAAGGATGAGGGGGCGAGCGAACTGTTCCCTGTTCCCTATTCCCTGGTTCCTTACTACAAGTAGCTAGGAGCTGTTTTTTATGGCACAGGGGCAGACTAGAGAATCGATCAAGATGGCTCTGGACACGCTGAGAGCAAACAAGCTGCGCTCGGGGTTGACCATTCTGGGCATTGTGATCGGCGTGACCACGGTGATTGCCATCTCGTCGTTTATCAACGGACTCAACAGCCAGGTCTCGGAGTTTGCCGACTCACTGGGCTCGAATGTCTTCTGGGTCTACCACCTGCCCTTCGGCATCGGCCGCCCGACCACGGAACAGCTTACCCGTAAAAAGCTGACGCTGGAAGATGCTCTGTCCATGCGTACGCTGCCGCACGTGGTTGCCACCGACGCCCAGGTCCAATACCGGAAGGAGTTCGGCCTCGGCGATGTCAGCGTCAAATTTCAGGGCCACAAGGTGGCCGGCGCAATTCTCAAGGGTGACACGGCGCAGTTTGCGGATGTCTCGGATCACACCATGATGGCGGGCCGCGTCTTTACTGACGCAGAGGACCAGCGCCACGCGGCAGTCTGCGTGCTGGGCCACGACACCTCGGAAGAACTGTTTGTGAACGGCGAAGACCCCATCGGCAAGGAAGTGAATATCGCCAACGGCCTCTATACCGTGATTGGCGTTCTGGACAAGCAGAAGCAACCCTTTGGCAGCGGCAAAAACCCTGAAGACAACGAGATCATCTTTCCCTTCGGAACCTTTCACGGCCTCCATCCAGAGGTATTGGACGTGGCGATTGTGGTGAAGTACGACGGCCCGGAGAGCAAGGCGCTGGTGGAGGAGGAGATTCGCGAGACGCTGCGCATCCGCCGCAAGGTCGCGGTTTCAGCCGACGATAACTTTGACATCTTCGGTCCGGACTCGCTCACCAAGCTGTGGGGCAGCATCACCGGCGGGCTTTTTGCGTTTATGGTGGCCGTCTCCAGCGTTGGCCTGATGGTGGGCGGCGTGGGAGTAATGAACATCATGCTGGTGAGCGTGACCGAGCGCACACGCGAGATCGGCATCCGCAAGGCTATCGGCGCCACCAAGCACACCATCATGACACAGTTCACCACCGAGGCCATGACGCTGTGCGCGGCGGGCGGGGTGATCGGCGTGGCGCTGGGCGCGATCATAACCTGGATCATCTCGCTTTTGCCCATCCCCTTGTCGCCCTCCATCTCAATCACATGGATGTTGATCGGCTTCGGCGTCTCTTGCGCCATCGGCCTGGTCTTCGGCATCTACCCGGCGTGGAAGGCCGCCAACCTGGACCCGATTGAGGCACTCAGGTACGAGTAGATCAGGGATCACGAGGAATTATTGTGCCAAGTCCTGGCTTGTCAAGAAGTTTCTTCATTCTCCATGGCTCTTCCGATTGAGCGCACAAAGTACTGGCCCCTGTCCGCTGACCCCTGGGATACACTAACTCCCAGTGATGTTGCATACATTGGCGCTCTTGATCGAGATTCTGACTACGACGCTGGCTGTGGCCGGGATGGGCTACTTTGTGGCCGCCATCGTCGCGGCGCGGATCTTTCCGGCAGAAAGGCGCGCGCCAGTCAATTCCTTTGCGCCGGGCGTGAGTGTGCTCAAGTCCCTCAAGGGGCTGGACCCCGGCATGATTGACGCCTTCCGCAGCCACTGCCGCCAGAGCTATGCGGGCGAGTTCGAACTGCTCTTCGGCGTAGCCTCACTGGATGACCCCGCCGCCGCTGCCGTCGCGCAGTTGCAAGCCGAGTTCCCTGGGCAGGCCATTCGCCTGGTCGAGTGCCCTCAGCGGCTGGGAACGAACGGCAAGGTCAGTACGCTGGTCCAGCTTGCACCCCACTCCCGCTACGATTTTCTGCTCATCAACGATTCTGACATCACCGTCAGCCCGCGCTACCTGGAGCGGGTGATGACCTGCTTCAGTACGGCTGATTCCGGCGTTGTTGGCGCGCAGCAAGTTGGCTTGGTGACCGCGCTTTACCGCGGCCGCGCGCACGGGACACTGCCCTCGCGGCTTGAGGCGCTGGGCATCGCCACGGACTTCCAGGCCGGTGTGCTGCTGTCGAAGTTGTTGGAAGGCGGGCTGCACTACGGACTTGGCTCTACTCTGGCCGTGCGGCGCGTGGCGCTGGATGCCATCGGCGGATTTCTGCCGCTAGTGGACCATCTGGCTGACGACTACGAGCTGGGCGCGCGGGTGGCTGAGGCCGGCTACCGTGTAGCGCTGAGCGCCGAGGTGGTGGAAACCAATGTTGCGGCATACGGCTGGCGCGGCTTTCTGGATCATCAATTGCGCTGGGCGCGCACCGTCCGCGATGCGCGGCCCTGGGGCTATGCCGGCCTTATCTTCACCCACGGGCTGGGCTGGGCGCTGATCAATGTGGCCACCAGCCGGATGAGCTTGCTAAGCCTCTGGCTGCTGGGGTTTAGCTTTCTTCTGCGGCTCGGGGTGGCCCTGACAGTGGGCGCCAAAGTGCTCGCCGACCGCCAGGTGCTGCCCAGCCTGTGGCTGCTGCCGCTGCGCGACCTGGTGGCGCTGGGCGTCTGGATAGCGGGCTTTGCCGGCAGCACAATCGTGTGGCGCGGCGAGCGATTCATGCTCAAGGACGGAAGACTCGAAAAGATTAGTCAATGAACTGATTCATGGCCGAACTTCCGGCTTGACATCTGAACGATTCGTAACTACTATAGTTGCAGATGAATGTCAGCACCAGATTTACGGTCGTGCTCCACATACTGACGCTCCTCGCTTTCCAACCCGGAGAGCCGCTCACGTCGGAATACATCGCCGGTAGCGTGAATACGAACCCGGTTTTTGTTCGCCGCCTGATGGGCTTGTTGCGAAACGCCGGTCTCGTGACATCGCAACCGGGACAGCGCGGCGGTTGGGAACTCGCAGCCGCTCCGGAGAGCATCTCACTGGCAGATGTGAGGAAAGCCATTGAGGAAGGTTCGCCGTTCTCGATGCACAATCAGCCACCTAACCCCCTCTGTCCTGTAGGCAGGAACATTCAAGGCTCGTTGGAAACCATCTATAAGAAGGCAGAACGGGCGCTGGATGGCGAGTTGGCACGAACAACCATCAAGGGCTTGCTGCGCTCCGTTCAGGCAAGAGAGCGAACGTGAGTTTTTTGACCGATTTCGTAACTGCGGTAAATACAAAAGGAGAATGCAATGAAAATCGCACTGCTTGGAGCAACTGGAAACGTGGGTACGCGCCTCATCTCAGAACTTGTGAGTCGCGGCCATCAGGTCACAGCGATAGCCCGTCACCCTGAGAAGCTGGCCAGGCATGAAGGGGTCACAGTGACGGCAGCAGATGTAACCAACGAAGACGCACTCGTCAAGGCTGTTAGCGGTCACGATGCCGTTCTACACAGCGTCAACTTCGTGAATACAGATGCGGAGAAGGTCATTTCTGCAACGAAGAAGGGAAATGTAGCACGGCTGCTCGTGGTTGGCGGCGCAGGGAGTTTGGAAGTTGCGCCGGGGCTTTTGCTCGTCAGCGCACCGAACTTCCCTGCCGAGTACAAGTCCGAGGCGCTCGCAGGTGCGGCTTTTCTGAATAGGCTCCAAAAAGAGAAGGAACTTGAATGGACGTTTCTGTCGCCTTCTGCCTTCTTCGCTCCCGGCCAGCGCACCGGGAAATTCCGCCTCGGCAAAGACCAGCTTCTGGTGGATGCAGATGGGCAAAGCCACATCTCGATGGAAGACTTTGCGATTGCGATGGTGGACGAGCTGGAAACCCCGAGGCACACGAGTGAACGCTTTACGGTTGGTTACTGATGCACCGCAAAGGCAACTGGTTCACAAACTTAATTTCCGGCCACTGATTTTCTCGGCTATTTGCGGCCATTCCGCCGCCGGGCGTCTGGTTAGCATGGTTTTTCAATTAGCCCACTAACCTCGGGCAGTTCTATAATCGCCCCATGCTCTCGCGCGGCAATTCCCGGTGGCTTTCGGTGGCTCCCTATGCGGGCGGAGTGCTGCTGATCATCGTGCTGTTAGGTGGATTGCAGGCCTTCAACACCTCCAACGTGGGCTTTCTCAATCCCGATACGGCCGGCGAGACGCTTCTCATCACCGGTTTGATTGTTCTGGTCTTCCTGCTTCTGCTGCTGCTTGTGGTGTTGCTGCTGCGCAACATTCTCAAGGTCTACGCCGGACAGGGCAGCGGCGGCCTGGGCGCGCGGCTACGCTCGCGCATGGTGGTGGGCGCGGTGTTGATTGCGCTGGCTCCTGCGGCCTTCATGTTTCTTTTCTGTTTTCAGTTGATGAACCGCTCTTTGGACCGCTGGTTCTCGCCCAACACCTCCCAGTTGCGCGACGACTCCAACCGCGTGGTCGTGGAGCTGGCGCATTACGTGGCCAGCAATGCGCGGGGAGAGGCGGAGTCGATTGCGGCCACCGGCGCGTTGGATAGCGACCTGACAGTGCTACAGACCGTGCTGGCTAGCCACCGCATCACGTTGGACAACGGTTTTGCTATTGTTTACGGCAAGGATATGCGAGTTGCGACCAGCTTCCAAGCGCCACCGGAATCCAGCATTGTGAGCATGATTCCCTGGCTGGAGGAAGGCAGGCAGGGAGATGCCATTCCGCTCAAGGGGCCGCTGTCCACGAGCCTACTGACCGCTTCGCAAAGCAACCTTGAACTGGTGATCAGAGTTGCAGGCCAGGATTACGCGCTGGGCAGATCAGCGACGGCTTCAGGCAAAGTGGTGGTGACCGCGCTGCCGATGCCTCAGGGGCTCAGCCAGACCACGGCGCGCATCCGCGCCGGTTCGGCTGCTTATCGAGAGCTATTTTACATTCGCAATCGCATTCGCACCATGTTTTTGCTGACGTTGATGGTGATTACCGTACTCGTGTTCTTCATGAGCGTGTGGCTGGCCGTGTTTCTCTCCCGGCAGATCACGCTTCCGGTTGAGGCTTTGGCTGTGGCAATGGCCGAGATCGCAACCGGAAAGTACGAGCATCGCGTGGCCCTGGCAGCCAGCGGCGAAATGGGCGAACTGGTGAGAGCCTTCAACCATATGGCGGAGGACCTGGACGCAAGCCGGCAGTTGGCCGAGAGCTCGAGCGCGCAACTGACCGCGGCCAACCTGGCGATTGAAGAACGCCGCCGCGAACTGGAGACGATTGTCGAGACAATTCCATCCGGGGTCATTACGCTGGATGGCGCTGGCACGGTGCTGCAATCCAATCGCGCCTTTGCCGCACTGCTGGGCCGGCGCGTGGACATCAGCCTGGCCGGCGAAAAGATCGTAAACCTCTTTCCCGCCGAGTGCGCCGACGATCTGGCCAGCGTGATTCGCAGCGGCCGCCGCATGGGCGCAGCCTTCACAGAGGTCGAGTTCCACGCTGGCGGACGCATTGTTCACCTGGCGATCACCGCCGCGCGCTTTGAGCTGACCCGCAGCAGTCCGGGAACCGTGCTTGTGGTCGAAGACACAACGGAGCTGCTGCGCGCGCAGCGGCAGTTGGCATGGAAAGAAGTGGCCCAGCGTGTAGCCCACGAGATCAAGAATCCACTCACCCCCATCGCGCTCTCCGCCGAGCGCATAGGCAGGCATCTCGACCGCAACCAACCGGATTCGCTCGCAGTCATACGCAAATGCAGCGAGGTGATTCTTGGCTGCGTGGGAACGCTGCGCACACTGGTGGATCAGTTCTCCGCACTGGCCGAGTTCCCTGCCCCGCAACCGCGCGCCTGCGACCTTAACGCAGTCTGCGAGGAGGCACTAGCAATGTTTTCAGGGCGGCTGGAGGGCATCACCGTTGAACTTTCTCTGGAGCCGGGCCTGCCGCCTGTGCTGGCCGATCCCGAGGCAATTCGCCGCGCCCTGGCCAACCTTATCAACAACGCCGCCGAGGCTATGCAGTGCAGTCTGCTGCGCGTCCTCGCGCTGCGCAGCTCGCTGAGTGAAGACGGCGCGGCGGTTGAAGTGGAAGTCTCTGACACCGGGCACGGCCTCACCGACGAGATCCGCGAAAGGCTTTTTCTGCCTTTTTACTCAACCAAACACCGCGGCACCGGCCTGGGCCTTTCCATTGCGGCCAAGATTGTGCAGGAATATGGAGGCACGTTGCGCGCCGAATCCAACAGCCCCAAGGGCGCGCGCTTTCTGATGCGTCTGCCGCTGATGGAGCCGCAGACGGACCCCGCCGGACAGCATGTTTCAGAACCGTTGGCAGAACTGTAAAAACTGTCGGAGCACGAGTTTTAGCCTGTTTTGATCTTGATGATGAATGCCACACTAAGTGAGAGGATTGCTCGCGTGAATCATATTCTGGTAGTTGACGACGAATCCGAGATTCGCTCTTCGCTCGAAGAGATCTTGCGCGAGGAGGGTTACGGCGTAGCCACGGCGGCCACCGCGGGCGAAGCGCTGGCGCAACTCGATGACGCACCCTATGACGTGGTTCTGCTGGATATCTGGCTGCCGGACCGCGACGGTCTTGACGTGCTCGGCGACATTCATGGCCTGCCCGCCGATACGCGCCCCGAGGTGGTAATCATCAGCGGCCACGGCACCATCGAGACAGCCGTCCGGGCCACCAAGCTGGGCGCCTACGACTTCCTGGAAAAGCCGCTCTCGCTGGAGCGCACCCTGATCGTTCTCAAGAACGCCGTGGAGGCGCGCCGTCTGCGCACTGAGAACCTCGAGTTCAAGCGCCAATTCAGCGTCGGCTCGGTGCTCACCGGCGAAAGCGTCCCCGTCAAGGCACTGCGCCAGCAGATTCGCCTGATGGCGCCCACCAATGGCCGCGTACTCATCTACGGCGAATCGGGCACCGGCAAGGAATTGATCGCGCGGGCCATTCACGCCGAAAGCCTGCGCCGGGACCAGATTTTTGTTGAGCTGAACTGCGCCGCCATTCCCGAGACGCACATCGAGGCCGAACTCTTTGGCTATCGGCACGGCGCCCAGCCGGGCGGCCTGCCCGAGCAGCGCGGTACGCTGGAACGAGCCGACGGCGGAACGCTTTTCCTCGATGAGGTTGGCGACATGAGCCTCAAGACGCAATCCAAGGTGCTCAGCGCGCTGGACGACCAGCAATTTACCCCGGTGGGCGGCACACAGCCCATTCGCGTGGACGTGCGCCTGATCGCCGCGACGAACAAAGACCTGGAAGAGGAGATTGCCAGGGGTAACTTCCGTGAGGACCTTTTCTACCGGCTCAATGTTGTCCCGTTCTTTGTGCCGCCGCTGCGCGAGCGCAAGCAGGACATCCCTTTGCTGGCGCGTGAATTTCTAGCCGAGTTTGGCAGCCAATACGGCCGCCCGCGCATGGAAATCGCCGAAGAGGCGCTGGAGTTGCTTGCCCAATACCACTGGCCCGGAAATGTGCGCGAGCTGAAGAATGTGATCGAGCGAGTGATGATCCTCAATCCGCGCGCCCTGCGCATTGAGCGCAAGCATCTGCCGCCGTTGACCCACAAAGCCGGTTCCCGCTCAACAGAGGAGTTTTCCACGCTGCAACAGGCGCGCGACGCGTACGAACGCGAGTTCATCCTGAAAAAAATCGAGGAGTCCCGCAACAACATCAGCCGCGCAGCCGAGTTGCTCGGCCTGGAGCGCGGCCACCTTTATCGCAAGATGAAGACGCTGGGAATCAGCGTCAGGGAATAGATTTCAGTCGAAGTTAATTACGCACTCTCTCAGGCTAGACCCGGCTGAGAGGGCAGCCGGCAAGCGGCAAAATCCCCAGACAAAAAAGCGGGCGGCCCCGAAGGGCCGCCCGCTTTGGTTGCTTCGGGTTAGAAGGAGTACTTCGTGGAGAACTCCACGATCCTCTGACCATAGTGTTGTGTCGCCTTGCCAAAGTTCGCGCCTGCCTGAAGGAAAGCAGGTGTATTGGCATCACCATAGAATCCAGCAGGAACGGAGACGTTGGTGTGATTCAGCGAGAGGTTCACGTCGCCGGATTGGAACGACGTCAAGCCATGGTTAAGGAAGTTGAAGGCAGCCGCACGGAACTGAATGGACTGCTTCTGCCTGACCTTGAAGTTCTTCATCAGGGTCAGATCGCTCTTCCAGAACTTCGGGCTCGGGAAGTACGGCATCTTCATTGTGCCGTTGATGCCGTGGCCGGCAGGTAATGCAAAGCAGTTTACGTTGAGGTAAACGCCCTTCGCATTGTGCTTGCGCGGGTCGCAGATCA
>Ga0181519_10000151_pt1 | contig 62132 bp, 47 predicted proteins | sample PEATcosm2014_Bin_26_FD_121102 | JGI IMG/M metagenome (GOLD analysis project Ga0181519, IMG submission 121102) | Peatland microbial communities from MTU Mesocosm Facility, Houghton, MI, USA - PEATcosm2014_Bin02_10_metaG | ecosystem: Environmental > Terrestrial > Soil > Wetlands > Peat | place...
CGGCGTTCGATATCGATCTCGCCAACACCGTTCTCAAGGCTAAATTCAGCCGAAGCTGACCCCGGACGGACGGCATCCCCGCGCTCCGACCCAGACCACGGCGGTAAGGTGAGCAATTACGACGTAACAATAATATCCCCCGGAAATAGAAGTACAAGTTGGTGAACTTGCTGCGGCCAGTGGTTTGTTTATATCCTTCTGAGGGTCAATGTTATTTTTCCTTTTGTCGCTGTCGCTTTCATCGCCCTTCTGAGCTTCTCCGCTTTTCGGCTGAATAATTATGTGTCGATAGAACGGCGATTTGGTGGGGTCATTATACCAAGGCGGCAATGTTTGGTTCGTATCTTTCACCACGAAATCTGGCGGGCAAGCCATCACCCTTTTTGAGGCCTCAATCACGCTATGCGCGATGCGAGGGTCATCCACCGGTTCGTCCCGCGAAGTGTAGACGCTTTCTGGGGGCGCCTTTACACACTTCCAGCGTCCCGCAATATCCTCGCCGGTGCCGTATCGCCGAGGAAATTGACCCGCGGGACAGACGCTCGGCTCCTGCAATTCGTCCGCAAAGATCTTGGCAATCTCCGTGGTGGACGCGGTGGGCAGCTTCTCGCATCGGACCTGACCGACCGGGTGTTCCTTGTGCTGCTGGGCGAACGCGATCGGCGCCACTCCCAGGCCGATCATCAGCAGCGCCGCTACAACGATGATGTCAAGCAGTCTCATCTCGTCCCTCCGGAGTGAAATAGCGAGGCATCGCGCCGCCCGGCCATCTGCATAACACGCGGCCAGGGCGCATTGGAAGGGGAGAGAACAACCCGTTAAGGTTCCGCACGGCACCATTTTCCCCGGACGCCCTTTGCCCGAGGCCGGAGTGGTGGGTGTAAGCCCGTTCAAGCGGCGGAAGAATTCGATAGCCGCCGGCCTTATCTGTTTGCCGGTACGCAGGTTATCCTGGCACGTTCCGGATTTGTCCAAGTTAGCGTGAATCTGGGTACAGCTCTTGTTGCGACCCCTGGTCGACCGCGCCGCCGTGCCCTTGAGCCCGGAGGCAACGGCGCTGATCGCCGCCTCCGCCCGGCAGGCGCGGCGCGCCGAGCGGTTGCGCCTGGGGGTGCTTGCGGGCTTCGCAGTGATCGCCCTGACCGCCGCTCTCCTCGGCCTGCGCGCACGCCAGGCCGAAAATGTGGCGGCGCTGCGCCTGGCGGAGGCGGAGGACCTCACGGACTATATGCTGGGCGATCTCACAGAGAAATTGCGGCCGCTGGGCCGGCTCGACGTCCTCGACGGGGTCGCGCAAAAGGCCCTGGGCTATCTGACGGCGGAGGATGCCGGGCGGGTCCCCGGCACCGCCCGCCTGCGCCAGGCCAAGGCGCTCGTAACCCTGGCCGATGTCGACCGCTCGCGCGGCAATGTCGAGGCGGCGCTCGCGGCCTTGACCCGGGCGCAGGCGCTGCTCCAAGCCAATCTGGCCGCGGGTCCGCCCGACCGCGAGTTGCTGAAGACCTCGGGCGGGGTCGCGTTCTGGTTCGGCCAGATCGCCCGCGATCAGGGGCGGATCGAAGAGGCGGAGCGGCATTTCACCCAGTATCGCGGTTTCGCCGAGCGCATGACCGCGCTGGACCCCAACGACACCGACGCCTGGGTCGAACTCTCCTACGCGCTCAGCAGCCTCGGCGCCCTGGCGGCGCGACAGGGCGAGGAGGACGCCGCGGCAGGTGATTTCGAGCAGTCGATCGCCCTCAAGCGCCATGCCCTCGAACGGCGCCCGGAGGATCGGTCCCTGACCGCGGAACTGGCCAACAGCCTCTCATGGCTGGCCACGGCCGAAGCGCAGCGCGGACACTTGGAATCGGCGGCCGCCCTCTATCATCAGCAGCGCGACACGCTGGAGGGGCTACGCCGCGCGGACCCGAACGCGCCGGTCTGGTCGTTTCGCCTGGCGCTGGCGAACAAGCTGAATGCGGCGCTCCTGGCGGCGCTCGGCCGCACGGAGGAAGCGCTGGCCGATCTCGAACAGGCGGACGCGCAAATCGTCGACAGTCTGAGTCACGAACCGGAGAATCGTGTCTGGCAGTCGGAGCGGATCAATATCGGGCTGGAGACGGCGCGAATGAAGCTGGCTCTCGGCCGGCCGGCCGAGGTGGTTTCCGCGACGGCGGCGGCCTTGAGCGACATAGAGCGGGCGCTGCGCGCCGATCCGGCGACCGAAATGGTGCAGATGGCGCTGGCCCAGGCACATCTCCTGCGCGCAGCCGCGCTGCTGCGGCAAGGCGATTTCGCCGGAGCAAGGGAGGATGCCGGCCAATCGGAAAATCTCGCCCGGTCATTCGCCGACCGTGAGAAAAATGCCAAATTCAAGACGGTTCTTCTGTCGAATGCGTTGCTGCTCCGCGCAGAGATCGATCGGCACAGCGGCGCCGAGGACGCGGCAAGGGGGCGTTGCCGGGAAGCCGCGGAGACCCTCCGCGGCGTCGCGCAAACAAGCAACGATTATCGAGTCCTCGACCCCTGGATCCGCGCCGCCCTTTGTTGCGGCGAGCGGCAATACGCAACGAGTAGCATTGATGCGTTGATGCGGATGGGGTACCGAGATATCTACTATTTGCAATTTCTCACAATGCAAAAGGAGTGAGAGCATTATGGGCAAAGTAGGTACGAATAGTGCCAGCGCGAATGACTGCTTTCTTGCTTCCCCGCCTGGGCAGAATCCGAGCCCCACTGTCCAGATAGTTACCATCACCATCGGTCCTGGCCCAAAACTAGTTTACAGCCCGTCGCGCGTAAGGGTCGGAAAAATCGGGGATGTTGTCATTTTCTCGCTCCGCCAACGAGATGCAGTGATTTTGTCTATAGAACCGAATAACACGGGAAATATTAATCGGATAGTTCCCTCGAGCGTGTGCGGACTCGTCACGAGCTTGCCGGATCATGGATCAGGGAATATAATTTTTACTATAACGGCTATTATAAATGGGGTCTCCACCAGCCTAACGGACGGCCCCGAAGTCATAAATGATGGAAGCGGGCAGCTGTGGCCCCCCGCGGCAAGGTCAGCGGCCGAACTGTTGGGTACGCCCTGATTTACCGGGCGTTTCCATAAGGTGCGTCTCGGAAACCTGCTTGGCGATGGTACGGAAACTCTCCCGATCCGTTACAGGCCAATGGGTAGACTGATTTGAGCGTTCAGTCGCGCGATTGCGGCCAGCACGGAGACGGTCCGATATCCCGCGTTTCCTGAAGCGCGGAAACGGCGCCTTCGCGCGTTACGTCTTCCGGCGCCTGAACGAGTATCGGCGAGAAATAGAGGATGAAAGACACATCGGCTCTGTCCTCGACGACGCGCGCGTGCCGGCGATCAGTCGCGGCGCCCGGACTGCACCGCCGTCGCAGCCGCGATGAGCGGCATTCCGAATCACCGAGTTTTCGGCTCCGCCCGCTGGCGCGCCTCACACTGTCAACGGACAGATCTCCCCAAATCAAGATAGCCGGGCCGTTCGATTGATCGCCGAAGCCTCCTGCGGAACAATTCAGTTCGAGACGCCGCGGAACTACTCGTTCGACGATGTTGTGTCTGGGTGTTTTTTTGAAACTACCCGAGACGAGGTTCCCGGCCACGGCCGTGGCCATGAGTGACACTCTGACGGCAGAAGGTTACGCCGGGGCAATCCCGTTTACGCTCGCCGACGAAGCCCGGGTTGTCGCGGCAGGGGGGCGGATACCCTCAATATCAGCGGCCCTGGCTGCTACCAGTGAATGACAACTCACTCAGGCAAATGAGCAGCAGATCGTGCGCGCTTGCAGTTCTGATTTGCCCCCATGCCCGCTAACCAGACCCTCTCCCGCTCACAATATTCTTTATTTATCAATAACTTAATACAAGGAAGAATATTAGAATAAAGGAAAATTCCCCACGCTGGCAGGTTGGGCCGGCCGTCGGCGCGATGCGTCACGGCGATCGTAACTGCCAAAATAGGGGGCCTTCATGTCGAACCTAACCGCACGGGAGCTCCAGGTCCTCGACCTTACCGGGCGAGGTCTCAACGGCACCCAAAGCGCCGCCGAACTCGGCGTGTCAGAGCTCACCATCCGCAAGCACCGGTCGAGCATCATGCGCAAGCTCGGCCTCAACTCGACCGCCCGCCTCATCGCATTTGCCGGCGAAGCCGCCCATCCCGCCGGGTTGCCGGAGCCGCCGCTCCCCTGGGACAGCCTCAGCCCGCGGGAGGCCGAGATCATCCGCCATGTCGTCGCGGGCCTGACCAGCAAGGAAATCGCCCGCCTTCTCGGGATCAGCCCCCTCACCGTCCAAGAGCACCGCGAACGCGCACGGCGGGCGCTGGACGTCCACACGCTCAGCGAGATGGTCCGCCGCGGTCGGGCGCCAAGCCGGCCAGCGGTACGCGCGGATAATCGTTAGAGATACGCAATCAGAGGTATATTATCGATGCGATAGAATTAGTAATAAACCTCTCGCGGCGCTCACCGTTCTGCAAAACTCGGCAGAAGAGGAAGGCAATATAGTGCGCTTATGTTGATGAAGTGACGCCCAAGAGCGGCCCATCATCACTAATCTTGTAAGCAAACTCTCATAATTGCCGAAATCTAAAGTCTAAAAGTCGAAATATGACGATTTCGACAACGATGGTCTTTGCCGATTATGAAAATTTTCGCTGACTCACAACACAGGAGGGAAGATCCATGTCCCAGAATACAAACGATCCCGTTCCGAATTTTGCCGCCGTCGGCTTCGAGACGAAATCCACCCCGGCTCAACTGGCGCTCCCCGGCGTCCAAGCGTTGGCGATATCCGCCTGCGTCTCGGCAACCTACAATCCCAGCACCGGTGAGATCTGCATCCACTTCCCGGTGATCGGCAATATCTGCTTCAAAATCCCCATCCCGCTTCCCCCGGGTGAACTCAAGGTGTGCGCGAGCACCTGTGGGCCGTTCATTCCAACCGGCCTGAAGGCGTCAGTATATGTCAACAATATCGTAATCTTCACGGGTGTGATCTGGGGTCATTGCTGACCGGAATACCGCGGGTGCGCCATGCGCTAGCTGGCGCACCACTTGTCTAGCCCGACCACTCAGGGCACGATCTCAAAATTATATTGAAGAGGGGGAGTTCCATGTCAGGATGTTCTTGCCAAGGCACAGCCGAGCATGTCGCGAATTTTGCCGTCGTCGGATTCGGGCCGACCGCTTCGCCGACGCAGCTGACCCTGCCCGGCGTACAGGCGCTAGCCGTATCCGCCTGCGTCTCGGCCAACTACAATTCGAGTACGGGAGAGATCTGCATCAACTTCCCGGTAATTGGAAGTGTTTGCTTCAAGATCCCCATCCCGCTTCCGGCGGGTGAGCTCAAGGTGTGCGCCAGCACCTGCGGGACCTTCATCCCGAAGGGCCTGAAGGCAACAGTATACGTCAATAATGCCGCGATTTGGACGGGGGTAATCTGGGGCAGTTGCTGACCCGTCCTACCGTTAGCGTGACAGCGTTGAGCGGATTGTCCCTGCCAGCCCTGATACCGGTGGGCTGGCCGGGCTCCCGCTGCCGAGGCCGTGATGCGCATTCATCCGCAGGTCACAGGTAACGCAAGTCACAGGTAAACAGAGCACAGTCCCGGCCACCGCGGCGCTGGTCGCACCACCGATCGCCCTCTATTGTCTCCTTCCCCTCAGGAGACCGATCATGCGCCGCCGCTTCTTCGTCATCCTAATTCTCGCTCTTGCCCTCGTGCCCCTACCCTCTCCAGCCGAACCGCCTCAAGTCCTGGTCTTCGCCGCTGCCAGCCTGAAGAACGCGCTAGACGATGCGACCTCTGCCTACACGCCTGCCAAGGTCGCCGTCTCTTATGCTGCGAGCGGCCCGCTGGCGCGGCAGATCGAGGCCGGAGCGCCGGCGGGGCTTTTCATCTCGGCCGATGAGGAGTGGATGGATGAGCTGGCAGCCAAGGCGCTGATCGAGCCCGGATCGCGCATCGATCTGCTCGGCAATCAGCTGGTCCTGGTGGCCCCCAAAGGCAGCGCGCTGCACCTTGCCCTGGTGCAGGGTGCAGATCTCGTCGCGGCGCTCGGCGACGGCAGGCTGGCGATCGGCGATCCGCCTTCCGTACCGGCCGGGAAATATGCGCAAGAGGCGCTCGAAAAACTGGGGCTCTGGACCTCGGTGGAGCCGCATCTGGCGCGGGCCGAGAGCGTGCGCGCAGCGCTGGCGCTGGTCGACCGCGGCGAGGCGCCGCTCGGTATCGTCTACCAGACCGATGCCGCGGCCGATGCCGGCGTCCGCATCGTGGCGACCTTCCCGGAAGACAGCCACAAGCCGATCACCTACCCGGCGGCGCTCGTCAAGGGTGCCGATCCCGCGGCGGGCGCCTTCCTCGCCTGGCTGAAATCGCCGGCGGCGGCCGGCTTTTTCGAAAGACAGGGCTTCAGCGTGCTGCCGCAGAAGGCAGCGCCGTAACCTTGCCCCCGCGCCGGCCGGCGAAGCCCAGGAGCGTGCCGACACCGCGGCTCGGGCTGCGCTGCTCCTCGCGCAACAGCTCGGCCACCGCGTCGGAGTGTGCCACCTGCCCCTGGCGCACGAAGGCTTCGTGATTGGCCTCGATCCGGTCGAGATCGTAGAGATAATTCACCATCAGCCCATAGCTTTCGGCCAGGCCGCGCTTGGCGGTATTGGCCAGGAAATTGATCTGCTCCAGGCTGGCGCCATTGCCCAGATGGAAACGCGCGACCGGGTCGCCCGGGCCCTTGCCGTCCTTGTTCTCGGTCAGGTATTGGGCGCAGAGCCGCATCAGCGGCCCCTTGATCGCGGCCGCCTTCGCCGGGTCGGATGGCCAGCCGGGCTCGGCCAGGAGCCGCTTCAAGGCGCCCTTGGCGCCGCCGCCGCCGGAGAGCGCGGCGATCGCATCGCGCTCTTCGGGCTTCAGTACATAGCGGGCGCTTTCGCCCAAGCGCCGGTCGAGCCAGGCGCGGAACCCCGGCACGGGCGATAGCGTGGCGAAGCGGACGAGGCTCGGCACGTCCTGCTTCAGCTCCTCGACCACCTGTTTGATGAGGAAATTGCCGAAGGAGACGCCGCGCAGGCCCTTCTGGCAGTTGCTGATCGAATAGAAGATCGCAGTGTCGGGGGCGACGCCCGGCTTTTCGGCCGGCGCGGCGGCCAGCAGCGGCTGCACCGCGCGCGACAGGCCGTTGACCAGGGCCACCTCGACGAAGATCAGCGGCTCGCCCACCAGGGCCGGATGGAAGAAGGCGAAGCAGCGCCGATCGGGCGCCACCCGGCGACGCAGATCTTCCCAGCCCTGGATCTCGTGCACCGCCTCGTAGGCGATCAGCTTTTCCAGAATGGCGGCCGGCGTGTTCCAATCGATGCGGTGCAGTTCGAGGAATCCCCGATTGAACCACGAGGCCAGCAGATGCTTGAGATCGGATTCGAGCGGCGCCAGGCTCGGATGGGCCTTGAGCTGGCCGATCAGCAGCGACCGCATGCCGACCAGAATGGCTGTGCCGGACGGGCCCATATTGAGGCGGCGCAGCAACTCCTGGCGCGGCGGCTCGGCCGCTTCGGCGAGCTCGGTCGCGGCCTCGGCCGAGGGCGCCGCCAGATAGCGCTCGGCGGCTTCGCGCAAGGCCTCGGCATCAGGCGCGAAGCCTTCGGAGAGGAAGAGCAGGAACGCCAGCCGGTCGGCGGCGTCGAGCGCGCAATACCGCTCGATGAGGGCGCGCGCCAAGGCCGCGCCCGACGCTTCGCCCTTCTCGCTCAGCAGGCTTTGGGCCAGCGACCGCGCCTGGCCCAGCGGCGGCAGGTCGGTCGGGATCTTGACCCAGGCCCGACCGCGATCGGCGATGGAGGACAGCAGACGATCGAACCAGCTGGGTGCCATGTCCCAACTCCCTGATTGCCATTTCCCGGCAGGCCCGGCGCGGGCGCCATGATTGCGCGCGGAAGCCCGTACCGCAAGCGCCTTGCCGAAGCCACCGACGCTCGCCGCCGCTCGTTCCCGACAGGCCTATCGCGTCATAGAGTAAACGTCGCGGCTCCGCTCGGCGACCAGATTCAAACAGAGAAAGGTAATTGCCGCGGCCATCGCAGGGGCGATGACGGCCAATGGCTGCAACTCCATGGCTTCGACCCCATGGCCGAGCAAGCCGCCCCAATCGACAGCCGCATCCGACACGCCGCCGCCCTGGGCGCCCAGATAGAACGCGCCCAGGAAGAAATCGGGCAGCGCCAGCAGTGCGAGTACCACCGAGGGCGCTTGGGATTCACGCGCCAGCGGAAGCATCACCCAGACCATCCCAAAAGTGACCAGGAGAGTCCTCGGCAGGAGCAGCGGCCCGATCGCCCATTGCACCGCCACGACCCCGATCAGGATCGGCAGGAGGTGCAGCACCCCGTGGCTCGGCCAGGCCGCGCGCGGGGCGAAGCGGGCGGCGAGTGCGGCAACCAGCCGCCGGGCGAAGAGGATCATGCCGGCCGCCGCCGCGGCGCGGAAAGCGAGCCAGAGCGACGCGCCGCCGCCGACGAGAACGCGGGCCAGAAGATCCTGCCCCAGCTCATCGGCGCCCAGGAGGTGGCCCGATGTCCAGGACGGCGCGGCCGAGGCCGCGTCCCAATCCATTTCCTCGGCCCGGAACGGCAGGAAGAACGGCACGAGGAAGCACGACGCCGCGATCGCCGCCACCAGCACGATCGCGCATGCCGTCACGCCGTCACGGCGCGGCACGGACCAGATGGACGCGACGGGCGGGCGGCCGCGTTGCTTGCTCGCGACCGAGATCGCACGCTGCCGATCGAAGACATCGCGGCAAAGATCGCCGACGAATTGCCCCAATATGATGAGCCCGCCGAAGCAGACGATCCCGCCGGCGATCAGCGTATAATCATGGGCGCGCATCGCCTCGAACAGGATCCGGCCGGCCCCCGGCAGCGCGAAGGATCGATCGATCAGAACCGAACCGATCAGCGCGCCGGCGGTGAGCGGCCCGAGGCGGGAGAAGCAAGCGACCGACCCGGCGCGCAGCCGGTCCGGCGACCAGGCGCCGGCCGCCGATCCCGCCTCGGGCAAAGCGCGGCGGGTCAGCCGCAGGATCGCGGCAGCAAGCGGCAAAGCCAGGGCCGCCACCGGCAGGACCGCATGAGCCGCGCCGCCGTCCCAGCCATTGGTCGGCAGCAAGCGCAGAGAGAGTCCGAAGACCAGCTGCAGCGCCGGTGCGCCGACGAAGATCGGTACGGCGAGCGGCATCATCCCGAGCGTCAAGACGGCATGGTCGCGAAGCGAACCCCGCCGCGCGGCGGCAAGGCTCCCGAGCGGGACGCCGATAAGGAGACCCGCGACCAGGCTCGCAAGCACGATCGCCAGCGTGATCGGCGCGCCGGCCAGGAGCAGCGCCGAGACATCACCGCGAAACCTGAGGCTCGGGCCGAAATCGAAATGCAGCGCGCCCCATAGATAGCGGCCGAATTGCGCGTAGAGCGGCAGGCCCGGCGGAACCACGCGGGCGATCCTGGCCAAGATTTCAGGCGACATATTTGTATCTTCGGCCGGATTGCCCGGCGCCAGCAGTACAATCAGGGCGAAGGCGAGAGCGACGAGCGCGAGCAGGCCGATGCCGGCGCCGAAGGCCCGCCGGCCAAGAAATCTGAGCATGGGATTTTTTACTTATCGGGGAATTCCAAGATTCTCCGTGTACCATGACTTGCAGCCCCGGTCACGTCCGATCGTATCGCCGGCACGGGCGATCAACGGGTCCGGGGCGGCGGCCGCGCCCTGCGCCTGAAATCCTTGCACCGATTCCGCGTCAGGCGAACCGCGCTTGCCGAGCAGCGCCCGATCGAGCGCCGGGACGGTGCCGCCCTGCAACCGGCCTCTGCCGCCGCCGCGCAACCGAATTGGTAATATTAATGCAATTAATCACAGATTACAGAAATAATTCGTCTTTCTACATGAAGAGCTTACAAACCCGTTACGGCACGGAATAAAATCGCGGCAATTGCCATGTTACACTCCTGATTCTCATGGAACTGTAACGTGTGCCTCTCGAAGTGGTTGCATTTCTCGCTTCCTAAGCCCGGCATAAAATGCCATCGTGCCGGTTGATCGGCGGCGACGCCGATCAGTTTGTGGGGCGTTGACACGATTCTCGACCGACGCGGCGGGCCGCATGTCGGGCAGCAGCTAAGCCGATAGAGCGACATGGAATTCGCCCGGCGGCTTTGCCTGCTGCCCCTCCTGTTGCCGCGATTCCGGGACGGCACGAGACCGAAAAATGCCCGGTCCCGGGATCGGGCAAACCAGCAGAGGGGAGTAGCATGATGGTTAATATTAAGTTGTCAGGCTTAACACTCTTATTACTAGGGAGTTTGACGGCAGTCGGCAGCGTCGACGCGACGGCCCAGACGACGCGTCGGCTGGTCGTGGCACCGGTCGACGAGCGCCAGATGGTCGAGCTGTCGGGCAATACACGCTCGGAGGCGAACGCCCAGAACGATCGCGGCCGCGTCGATGACTCGCTGCCGCTCGAGCACATGCAGATGCTGCTCAATCGCCCGCCGGAGACGGAAGCGGCGCTCAATCAATTCATCGAAGAACTCGGCGACAAGTCGTCGCCGCTTTATCATCAATGGCTGTCGGCCGAGGAATTCGGCGCCAAGTTCGGCCCGGCCAAGGAAGACGTGGCCGCAGTCACGGCGTGGCTGGCGAGCAAGGGCTTCGTCGTGAACAGCGTCCATCCGGGCGGCATGATCGTCGACTTCTCCGGCAATGCCGGCCAGGTCCACGACGCCTTCCAGACCGAGATTCATGAGCTGAGCGTCAAGGGCGCCACCCATATCGCCAACATGAGCGATCCGCGCATCCCGGCATCGCTCGCCGGCGCGGTCCACGGCATCGTGTCGCTGCATGATTTCCGCCCGCACACCAACTTCACGCCGCGCTCGCAATTCACCTTCACCGAGAATGGCCAGACCGAGTTCGCCGTGACTCCGGGCGATCTCGCGACGATCTACAATCTGAACCCGCTGTTCAGCGCCGGGATCTCGGGCCAGGGCCAGACCGTCGTCCTGATCGAAGACAGCGATGCCTTCTCGGCCAATGACTGGACGAGCTTCCGGAAGACTTTCGGCCTCTCGACCTTCACCGCCGGCTCGCTGACCACCTCGCATCCGGCGCCGGCCACCGGCACCAATAATTGCTCGGATCCCGGTGTCGTCGCCGGCAACGAGGAAGAAGCCGAACTCGATATCGAATATGCCAGCGCCGCCGCCCCCAGCGCCGCAATCATCCTGGCGTCCTGCAAGGACACCTCGACCACCTTCGGCGGCCTGATTGCGCTCCAGAACCTGCTGACCGAAAAGACCCCGCCCGCCGTCGTCAGCATCAGCTTCGGCGAATGCGAAGCGGAGAATGGCGCGACCGCGAACGCCATGTACAGTTCGACCTACTCTGAAGCAGCCACCGCCGGCGTTTCGGTCTTCGTGTCGTCGGGCGACGAGGGTGCGGCCAGCTGCGATGCCGATCAGACCAAGGCGACGCATGGCATCTCGGTCAGTGGCTTCGCCTCGACGGCGTTCAATGTCGCGGTCGGCGGCACCGATTTCGGCGACACTTTCGCCGGCACGAACGCCAATTTCTGGAACACGACCAACACCGCGACCTTCGCCTCCGCGAAGTCCTACATCAATGAAATCCCGTGGAATGATTCCTGTGCCAGCGCCCTCCTGGCCACGGCCGAGGGCTTCTCCACGAGTTCGGGCAAGACCGGCTTCTGCAACAGCACGACCGGCGAACAGGACTTCCTGACCACGGCGAGCGGCAGCGGCGGCCCGAGCGGCTGCTTCTCCGGCAAGGCTTCGACCACGGGCGTCGTCAGCGGCACCTGTAAGGGCAACGCCAAGCCGTCGTGGCAATCCGTGCTCGGCAACCCGTCGGATGGCGTGCGCGACATTCCGGACGTATCGCTCTTCGCGGCCAACGGCGTGTGGAGCCACTTCTACGTCTTCTGCGACTCCGACACCGCCGATGGCGGCACGGCCTGCACCAATTCGCCCACCACCTGGCCCGCGGCCGGCGGCACGTCCTTCGCCTCGCCGATCATGGCCGGCATCATGGCGCTGGTCGACCAGAAGACGGCCACCCGCCAGGGCCTGCCTAACCCGACCCTCTACTCGCTGGCTTCGACTGAATTCGGCACGGCCGGCAGCACCACCTGCAATTCCAGCAACGGTGCCTCGGTCGGCGCAAGCTGCATTTTCTATGACGTCACGCAGGGCGACATGGATGTGAACTGCACGGGGACGCATAGCTGCTTCCTGCCGAGCGGCAAGAACGGCATCCTGTCGACCAGCACGACCGCGAGCGACCCCGCCTTCAAGACGACGACCGGCTGGGACTTCGCCACCGGCATCGGCACGGTCAATGCGGCCAATCTGGTGAACAACTACTGAGCCCGACCCAGCCGTCACGGCTGAATGATTGAAGGGGCAGCCCAGCCGGGCTGCCCCTTCTTTCTTGGCAGTCCGGCCGGGCTGCCAAAGGTTCACGAGCTTTGGTTAGATATCGGAATTGTCCAGCACCAGCGTTTCACCCAAGCAACCGGCAATGAAACTGCCCCAATGGTTGCCTTCTTGGCAGGCCCGCGCAGGGTTCAATATGCGGCGCCGCCGGCGGCTCGAGGCCCTTATCGCCTTCGGTTCGATGCGCTGGATCGAGATGCCGGCGGTCCCTTCCGAGCTTCCCGATGGCGATCCCGATGGCCCCAGTCAGTTGGCCTCCTCTCGCTCGGTTCAAGCCCTTGGGCCGCCGCCCGGCCCCACGGTCGACTGAGAGCCTCCTGAACCGAGGCGCGCTTCGGCGTTTTCCGCCGCCGAAGGTTTTCAAAGATTTGGAAATCAACCGAAAGATTCCGAACTCCAACAATTTGCCTAACTGTCAAGAACTATCAAGGCGACGAAAATAGAAATTCGACAGTTTCAGACTAGAGGTACCGCCGATCATTAGACGATATTGACGCGGAGCAGTTTTCTCTCATAATGGCCTCCTGTGCGAGCGTGGCCTTAGCTACAGCATTGCCGCCAGCCGCCAGCAGAACCTTGAGAAATTGAATTGGATTGTCGGACGCGATCTGCTTCGCAGAGATCGGCTGGCTTCAACGAGTCTGCAAAGCGCACACCCGGCCCTGCAGCCTTGGCGATCGAGGAGTTCCGGACGCAGCGGAGAATTGCCGTCGCATCGATCGAGCGGCGGTACCGCCAGCCGGATTGCCGGGTCTTGACATGATTCTCGGCCGACGCGGCGAGCCGCCTGTCGGGTAGCACCGATGCCGATCAAGCGAGGGTGCACCGCGACCGGCCTTGCTTGCCGGGGCAAAGGCGGCCTGAGCGCGAGCAAAACGAGACTGTCAGGAGCGAGGTCTTGACGACGGATTATCCAGCAGAGGGAAGCAAATAATGCTCAATTTAAGATTGACGGGCTTTGGTCTCTTATTACTGGGAAGTTTGGCGGTCGGCGGCGCCGACGCCTCGGCCCAGGCGACGCGGCGGCTGGTCGTGGCGCCGGTCGATCCGCGCCAGACGGTCGAATTGTCGGGCAATACGCGCTCCGAGGCGAATGCCCAGAACGATCGCGGGCTGGTCGAGGATTCACTGCCGCTCGATCATATGCAGCTCTTGCTGAAGCGGCCGGAAGAGACCGAAGCGGCGCTCAACCAGTTCATCGGCGATTTGAGCGACAAGTCTTCGCCGCTCTATCATCAATGGCTCTCGGCCGAGGAATTCGGCGCCAAGTTCGGCCCGGCGAAGGAAGACGTGCAGGCCGTCACCGAATGGCTGTCGAGCCAGGGCTTCGTCGTGAACAGCGTCCATCCGGGCGGCATGATCATCGATTTCTCGGGCACCGCCGGCCAAATCCGCACCGCCTTCCAGACCGAGATCCACGAGCTCAGCGTCAAGGGCGCCACGCATATCGCCAATATGACCGATCCGCGCATCCCGGCGGCCCTCGCCGGCGTGGTCAACGGCGTCGTCTCGCTGCATGATTTCCGCCCGCACCCGAATTTCAAGGTGCAGCCGCAATTCACTTTCACCCTGAACAATGCGACCGATTTCGCGGTCACTCCGGGCGATCTGGCGACGATCTACAATTTCACTCCCGCGTTCAACGCCGGCATCTCGGGCCAGGGCCAGACCGTCGTCCTGATCGAAGACAGCGACGCCTTCTCGGCCTCGGACTGGACGACCTTCCGCTCGACTTTCGGCCTGTCGAGCTTCACGGACGGTTCGCTGACCACCTCGCACCCGGCGCCGGCCAGCGGCAAGACCAATTGCACGGATCCGGGTGTCGTGTCGGGCAACGAACAGGAAGCCGAACTCGACATCGAATATGCGAGCGCCGCGGCCCCGAGCGCGGCGATCGTGCTGGCCTCCTGCGCCGATACCTCGACCACGTTCGGCGGTCTGATCGCGCTTGAGAATTTGCTGACCGAGAGCACGCCGCCGGCGATCGTCAGCATCAGCTTCGGCGAATGCGAAGCGAATAACGGCGCCACTGCCAATTCGACCTTCAGCTCGACCTACCAGGAAGCGGCCGCCGCCGGCGTTTCGGTCTTCGTTTCGGCCGGCGACGAGGGTGCGGCCAGCTGCGACGCCGACCAGACCAAGGCGACCCACGGCATCGGCGTCAGCGGCTTCGCCTCGACCGCCTTCAACGTTGCGGTCGGCGGCACCGATTTCGGCGACACTTTCGCCAAGGACAATTCGACCTTCTGGAGCAGCACCAACAGCTCGACCTTCTCGTCGGCGCTCTCCTACATCAATGAAATCCCGTGGAACGATTCCTGCGCCAGCGCTCTGCTCGCGACGAATAACGGCTTCACAACGAGCGCCGGCACCAAGGGCTTCTGCAACAGCAAGACCGGTGAGCAGGACTTCCTGACCACGGCAAGCGGCAGCGGCGGCCCGAGCGGCTGCTTCTCCGGCAAGGCCTCGACCTCGGGCGTGGTCAGCGGCACCTGTGCCGGCAATCCGAAACCGTCCTGGCAATCGGTGCTCGGCAACCCGGCGGACAAGGTGCGCGACCTGCCGGACGTGTCGCTGTTCGCCGCCAACGGCGCCTGGAACCATTTCTATATCTTCTGCGATTCCGACACGAACGACCAAGGCGGCGCTGCCTGCACGGGCTCGCCCAGCGGCTGGACCAAGGCCGGCGGCACCTCCTTCGGCACGCCGATCTGGGCCGGCATCATGGCGCTGATCAACCAGAAGACCGGCACGCGCAACGGCCTGCCAACCCCGACGCTGTACTCGCTGGCCTCGACCGAATACGGCACGAGCGGCAGCAGCACCTGCAACTCCAGCAATGGCGCCTCGGTCGGCAGCAGTTGCATCTTCTATGACGTCACGCAAGGCGACATGGATGTGAACTGCACCGGGAAGAACAGCTGCTTCGTCGGGACCACGGCAGCGAACAAGGGCATCATCATTGTGAACAACAACACCAACGGCATCCTGTCGACCAGCACGACCGCCAGCGATCCGGCCTTCGGCACGACGACCGGCTGGGACTTCGCGACCGGCATCGGCACGGTCAACGTCACCAACCTGGTGAACAATTTCTGAGCTGAACTCGGCCGTCACGGCTGAATGACGTGAGGGGCAGCCCGACGGGGCTGCCCCTTTCCTCTTGCGACCAGCGCAAAATCAGGCGGGCGGCGGCACCGGGACGCTCAACTCCGGGATTGGCGGCCATGGAGGAATGCGGCTAGGCTCGCCGTCTCGACCCTGCCCGAGGACTCTCGCACGCCATGCCGATCAATCCGCGCATCGCCGACTACCAGGACGATCTGACCAGCTGGCGCCGTGATTTTCATGCTCATCCGGAACTCGGATTCGACGAACATCGCACCGCTGCGATCGTCGCCGAAAAGCTCGGCCGTTGGGGCATCGAGGTCGAGCGCGGCCTCGCCGGCACCGGCCTCGTCGGTTCGCTCACGGTCGGCACCAGCTTGCGGGCAATCGGCCTCCGCGCCGATATGGATGCGCTGCCGATGACCGAGGCGAATGATTTCCCGCATGCCTCGACCGTGCCCGGCAGAATGCATGGCTGCGGCCATGACGGCCACACGACGATGCTGCTCGGCGCGGCGCGCTACCTGGCCGAGACGCGGAACTTCGACGGCACCGTGCGGTTCATCTTCCAGCCGGCCGAAGAAGGCGGCGGCGGCGGCCGGGTCATGGTCGAGGAAGGCATGTTCGAGCGTTTCCCGGTCGACGCGGTCTATGGGCTGCACAATGATCCGACCTTGCCGATCGGCAGCGGTTCGGTCGTGGCCGGGCCGGTCCAGGCGGCGTCCGACCGGTTCCGCATCGCACTCACCGGCAAGGGCGGCCATGCCGCGCGGCCGCATCTGGCGATCGATCCGGTCGTCGTGGGATCGCATATCGTGCTGGCGCTGCAATCGATCGTCAGCCGCCGGCTCGACCCGCTGGAAAGCGCCGTTCTGACCCTGACCCAGTTCCATGCCGGCGAGGCGGACAATGTGATCCCGCAGACGGCGGAGTTGCGCGGCACGGTGCGGAGCTTGAATCCCGCCGTCCAGGACCGGGTCGAGGCGCTGCTGAAATCCGTGGCCGCCGCCACCGCCGAGGCCCACGGCGCCGTCGCCGAGGTGCATTACACCCGCATGTATCCGCCGACCATCAACCACGAAGCCGAGGCCGAGCGCGCCGCGCTGGCGCTGGCCCGGGTGATCGGCACGCCGCACGTGATCCGCCAACGCCCGCCATCCATGGGCGGCGAGGATTTCTCCTTCATGCTGCGCGCCCGCCCCGGCTGCTTCGTCAAGCTCGGCCAGGCCGCACCGGAGCGCGGCCACGTGCCGGTGCATCACCCCAATTACGACTTCAACGACGATCTGCTGCCGCTCGGCGCCTCCTTCTTCGCCGCGCTGGTCGAGCAGGAGCTGGCGGCCGACCGGTCGACGTGACGGCACGCGAGGAAATCGCCGACGAAGAGCCGCCGCGCAACACCGGCTTTCTGCGCAGCCTCGGCCCCGGCCTGGTCAGCGGCGCCTCGGATGACGACCCGAGCGGCATCGCGGCCTACGCCCAGGCCGGCGCGCTCCTGGGCTACACCGCGTGCTGGTTCATGGTGCTCTGCTACCCGATGATGGTGACGACGCAGGAGATCAGCGCGCGTATCGGCCGCGCGACCGGCCGCGGCATCATCGGCATCATCGCGCGGCACTATCCGCGCTGGCTGCTCGACAGCCTCGTCGTGCTGGTGGTGGTCGCCAATGTGCTCAATCTGGGCGCCGATCTCGGCGCCATGGGCGCGGTGCTGCATCTCGTCATCGGCGGCCCGGCGCATCTCTATGTGGCGCTGCTGGGCGCGGCCTGTGCCGGGCTGCTCTTCGCGCTGAGCTATGAGCGCTACGTCGCCTTCGTCAAATGGCTGACGCTCTCGATGTTCGCCTATTTCGCCACGGCGATCAGCGTGCCGCTGCCTTGGCGCGACATCGCCTATCACACGATCGTGCCCGAATTGCCGCTCGACCCGAAATCGGTCGCGGTGTTCGTCGCCGTGATGGGCACGACGATCAGCCCCTATCTCTTCATCTGGCAGGCCTCGCTCGAAGCCGAGCGCGCCCGCGGCCGGCCCAAGCTCCGGCGCTTCAGCCCGCTCGCCAGCCTCGCCGGCGCCGAGATCCTGCGCATCCGCATCGACACTTTCGCCGGCATGGCGGTCGCCGCCCTCATCGCCTATGCCGTCATCGTGACCGCCGCGGCGACGCTCCATGGGCGCGGCATGCTCGACATCCACACCGCCGCCGAGGCGGCCGAGGCGCTGCGCCCGGTCGCCGGAGATTTCGCCGAAAGCCTCTTCGCCCTCGGCATTCTCAGCACCGGGCTGCTCGCCGTGCCGATGCTGGCCGGCTCGGCGGCTTCCGCCCTGGCCGAGGCGCGCAAGCATCCGGTCGGGCTCGGCCGGACGCCGAACGAGGCGCGGGTCTTCTACGGCGCGATCGCGATCGCGACCCTGGCCGGGGTCGCGATCAACTTCGCCCGGATCGATTCGATGCGGGCGCTGTTGGGCAGCGCCGTGATCAACGGCCTGGTCGCGGTGCCGCTCCTGGTCATGATGATGCTGATCGCGGGCAAGCCGGCGATCATGGGCCGGCTGGCCTTGCCGCGCCGGCTGGCGGCGCTCGGCTGGATCACCACCGCGATCATGGCCGCGACCGCCGCGGCGCTGCTCGCGAGCCTTGGGCAGTAGGCGGTTCGGGCGGCACCCGCTATAAGGCTGCCGCATCAGAGCAAGACCAGCGGGCGGGGCGGCCGGAGCGCTCGATCATCCCGGAACCTCGTTAACGCAGTACAGCACCAACGGATCTCCCATGACCGGCGCACCCGACCCTACTCCCGCCCCCGCCCTCCTGGCCGTCCAGCAGGCCATGGCCGATGCGTTCTGGCAGCAGGCGCTGGAACTCGAAGCAGCCGGGCTGATGCCGGCCGCGCAGGTGGGGTTCGAGGCCGCCGTCGCGCTCGACCTGCTCAATCCGGACCTCCAGTACCGCTGGGGCGGCGCTTTCAACGGCCAGGCGGAACGGTGCCTGACCTTCCTCGAAATACTGGACCGGCTCAAGCCCGCCGCCCTTATCGAGACCGGGACCTATCGCGGCACCACGACCGAGTTCATGGCGCAGCATTTTGCCGGACCGATCCATTCCTGCGAGATCGACCGGCGCTGCTTCCTCGGCTGCCGGCGCCGGCTCGCCCGGTTTCCGCAGGTCGAATTGGCGCAGAGCGATTCCCGCGCGTTCCTGCGCTATGTCCTGGCGCGGCGGGTGCCGGCGGCGCCGTTCTTCGTCTATCTCGACGCGCATTGGTGGGACGATCTGCCGTTGCGCGAGGAGATCGAAATCATCCTGGGATCCGGCCATGACGCGGCGATCCTGATCGACGATTTCGAAGTGCCCGACGATCCCGGCTACACATTCGACGATTTCGGGCCGGGCAAGCGCTTCTGCCTCGATCTCTTGGACTTCATGGCCGATCGGCCGCAACCGCTGTTCTATCCGCGGGCGGTTTCGGAAGCCGAGACGGGCTCGAAGCGCGGCGCCGTCGTGATCTCGACCGGCCCGGATGTGACGGCGGCGCTCAGCGCGGTCACGCGGTTGCGGGGCGGCAGCTTTGCGGAGTGGCGGAGTATCGGCGGCGTATGAATTGAACCCCCAAAGCACAACCTTTTATCTGTAAAATCCGAACGTCTTGCACGAATAGGCTGCGACATATTATGCGCGAAACGCCAACCCGATTGTCTTGATCCGATCCGATCTCCACTCTTCGGCCGTCCGTGCGCCCGAAGGTGAAATCATGAAATTCTGCGCGTTGCTGCTGGCATTGCTGCTCTTGAGCGTCGCCGTCACGCCCGCGCCGGCGCAGACGGCAATCGCGAACGGGCCCTGTCTCAGTTTCACCGTCGGCTCGACGAACAACACCGAGACCAATGCGATCGCCGCGTCCAATCGATGCTCCTACCCGGTCGGCGCCTATGCCTGCTACTCAACCCGGACCCCGGCGACCTGCACGACCGCGATCCTGATCGTCAACGGGCTTTCGAGCGCGACGGTCGCGCAGACACCGATTGCCGGCGGCCTGTCGCCGACCGGCGCTTTCGGCTTCGAATGTCCGGCCGGGTCGACGGCGACGGCGGGTCTGGCAGCGTCGGTGACGGCCGGGACCTCCGGCGTGCCCTGTGCCGCCGTGACCGCATCAAACATCGCGGCCTCGGTGCTGCCATTGGCCTTCGCGTCCGAAATTGACAAGGGCGCCACCGTGTTCGCGACCATGGAGAGCACCGGCGCCACTTTGCAGAACTGCCGGATCGCGCTCGCCGAGCCGGCCAGCCCGGATCTGGAGTTCGAGTTCCAGCAAACCAATCCAACGACGAACGCCGTGATCGGCAAGCCGAACCTGCCGGTCACGCTCACCGGCAAGCCTGCGACCTTCGTCCTGGATTTCGCCTCGACCACCCCGCTGCAAATGGCCGACCTGCCGTTGATCTATAGTTGCGACGGCGCGGTTTCACCGATCAGCACGGCCGGTCTCAGCAGCGTCGATGTCGACTTCACCGCCGGCGCCACCGCCAACATCGTCGCCGAGGCGGAAACACCGTCGCGCAACGGCATCCTGACCGTCCCGCAAGGCGGCGCCGGCGCCTTTGCCGTGGCGACGGACAATGCCGGGAATGTTGCCGCAACCGTGACCGTGAAAGCAGATACCGGCGCCACCGCCTTGCCGGCGACGATCACGCTCTGCCAGACCAACGCGTCGACCGGCGCCTGCCTGGCGCCGCCCGCGGTTTCCCTCACCGTCTCGGTCGGCGTGGGCGCAACACCGACCTTCTCGGTGTTCGTCTCGGCTTCGGGCAGCATCGCCGCCAATGCCGCCGCCAACCGCATCTTCGTCCGCTTCGAACTCAACGGCGTCGAACTCGGGGCGACAAGCGTCGCCGTCCAGACTTGATGCTTGCCCTTGGCTGGGTCGCTCCCGGCTTGGCCGGGCCTTTCAGGGCATTCTGCGCAACGATCAGTACACGACCGAGTTATGGACTTCCGGCCATTGGTTCATGTTCTGCCGCATACTATCCGTAATCCGCGCTGAATCTGCTCCGGAGCTTATAATGTATGGCGTAATAAAAATCAGCGTCTCCTGACGACTAATGCTGACATCATCAGATCGAAATAATGCTCCGATACCAGGGACATCCTTCAAATACGGAATGCCGCTGTCTTGATCTGCTTTCTGCTCTTGGATAAAACCGCCCAGCAAGACTGTCGCACCGTCAGCCAAGGAGAGCTGTGTCGCGACATTTTGATCATTGATTGCCGGCGTTGTGTTTCCTGCGCTCCCGGGCGCTGGTGAGCTTTGTTCTTGGCTGATATCCAAGTCGATCTGATTGCCAGCATAAATGACAGGCTTTACCGTGATGAGGGCACCGGTTGAGCGATAGGTGATCGATTGCTGCAGACCGGAACCGGGTACGAAGCTATTGCTGGTAACCTGTGCCGTAACGACCGGGATGTCTTGGCCCACTTGGATTTTCGCCGTTGCGCCGCTGCGCGCAAGCAGTCGCGGAGTTGAAACGATCTTGGTATGCGCGGTATTTTGCAGTGCAGATAAAACTGCGCTGACCGAGTTGTTCTTTGTTAAAACCTGGAGGAAAAACCCGGCCGCGCCGAATGATCCCGTGGGCGGACCGCCGCCGCCGCTGGTCGTAATAAGGTTTCCGACCTTGGACCACTCGAGGCCGAGATTCTGCTCGTCGCTTAGCTGTACTTGGGCAATCGTCACCTCGATCAGCACCTCGCGCGGCGCCTGGTCGAGGCTTTGCACCAGCGGCAGGATCTGCGCATAGGATTCGGCGGTACCGAGGAAGATCAGCCCGTTGCGCGACGTGTCGGAGATGAAGCGGGTGGCGCCGTGCCCGCCCGGCTGACCCGGGGCGACGGCGCTCGCGCCGCCGAGCAGCGAGGGCTGCTGCAGATCGGCGGAAGTCGGCGGCGGCGTGTTGCCGCTCAAGACGTCGTTCAGCACCTTGAGCAGACTGTCGGCGGTGGTGTTGCGCACCGGGTAGTAGAACACGCTTTGGCGCGGATCGACCTTGGCCGGCCGGTCGATGTCCTTCGCCCATTCCGCGACATGGGCGAGGATCGCCGGATCGGCGGCAAAGGCCAGCACGAGATTGGCGGCCGGCAGCGGCAGCAGGGTCACCGCGGCCGGCGGGATCGGCGCCGAGGAGACGTTGTAGCCTTCCGAGCGCAGCACGTCGCCGAGCTTTTCCGCCATGGCGCCCGGCGTCCAGAACACCGGCTCGATCTTCAGGCTCTTGCGGCCTGCCAGGCGCGGCTGGTCGAGCAGGCGAATACCCTCCATCGCGGCGCGCACATCGTCGGGCAGGCCGAGCAGGATGATCGAATTATTGGCCGGCGACGGGATGAATTTGATCTTGTTGCCGAAGGCGGCGCTGAGCCAGGACGCCATGTCCTGGTTGTTGATGTGGTCGAGGACCAGGACCTGGAACACCGGCCGCAGATTGTCGGCGACGCCCTCGCCGGTGCGCGTGATGATGATGTCCGGCATCTCGCTCTGCAGGCTTTCGCTGACCCGCACGCGCACGACGTTCTTGTCGTAGGTCAGCGCAATGCCATAGGAGCGCAGCACCTCGCGGGTCGCCACCAGCAGATCTTCGGCGCTTTTGGCGCCGCCGGTGCGCATCGTCACCAGATCGGTCTTGGCCTGGACCTTCGGATCGATGGTGAAGGTCAGATGCAGGGTCTCGCCCAGGATCGTGTTGATGAAAGCGGGAATCGGCATCTGCTCGACCGTGACATCGGCGGCCTGTCCGGTCAGCACGGGCAGCGGCTTCGACCGCTCGGCCGACGGCTCGGGCGGGGCCGGCGGCGTCGGGCCGATCGTTAGGGTCGGCTCCCGGCGCGCCTCCTTCGGCGTGCCCTCGACCAGCGGCAATTTCGACTCGCTCAGGGCTTCGTCCGCCGGCTTGGGCGGCAGCGTGCTCATCGGATCGACACCGCCCGCCTCCATCGCACAGCCGGAGAGCGCGGCCAGGATCAGGGCAAGGGCGGTGCCGGTCAGGCGGGGGCGGCGAAAATTCTGGAACACGCGCGTCGGCCTCAATTCGGATAGAATAATTTGACTTGCCGTTCTCCGCCGTCGCCGGCCACCGTGATGGCCGTCCTGGCGATGTCGACGAGATGACTGCCGTCCGGCAATTGCTCACCGATCTTGATGTATTGTACGCGCGGCGCCGGTTTTCCCGGCTCCGGCAACAGAATCACGGCCACGGGCGAACCCTTCTGCGACACGATGCCCGAGAGTTTCCACTCCGGCGTCGCGGATTTCTCGGCCTCGGCCGCGGCACCGGGGCCGGAATCGCCCCAGATCGCATGCTGGGTCAGGGTCGCGAGTGCCTTCGCCGGGTCGATATGCCGCAGCGCCGGTTCCTTCCAGGTCTCGGGCGGCGCCTTGAAGCCGCTGAGATCCGGCGGCTCGGCGGCACGCAGCCACCCCGCGGCGACGCCGAGCGCCAGGAGCGCCGGGCCGCCCAGCAGCAGGCGCAGACGCAAGCTCTTCGGGAACATCAGCCCGCCGCCTTGGCGGCGGGCTTCGCCGCCACCGGATTGAGATATGTCGACAGCAGCATTTCGAACCGCGGCACCGACGCCGTGTCGATCCTCAAGCGATCGACCACCAGCACGTGCGGATCGCCGTCGAGATCGGCCAGGAATTTCTGCAAACCCGGCGCCGTGAACGGGCCGGATATGGTCGCCGACATCTGGCGGAAACCTTGCGTGGCGCCGGCATTGACGATCTCGACATGGATGTCGACCCGCGGGATCTCGGCATCCTTGGCGTCCTTGGCGATCAGGTCCTGGAAATTGGCCTGGGCCAAGCCATCGGTTTCGGCCTCCCACAGCCGGCTTTCGAGCTGCACGCGCAGGCGCCGGACGGAATCGAGCCGGGCCTTCCACTCGGTCTGGCCGACCAGCCGGCGCAAGACCGGCAATTGCTGCGCGGCGCTGTCGATCTCGCCCTGGCTCTCATGCGCAGCGTCGTCGATCGCGAACAGCAAGCCGAGCAGCACCAGCGCCAGCACCGCCAGAATGCCGAAATGGATCCGCGGGTTCTTCCGTGTCTCGCGCTCGAAAGCGTCTCGAACAGAGGCCCAGAGCTGCTGTAACCGGTCGGTGGAAGGCAGGCGCAGCGGCAATGAGTTCATGTCGGCGACACCTTGAGTTTGACCTTCAGCGTCTTGTCACTGCCGACATGTTCGGCCGAGACATTGGTGAAGCCGGGGATGTTCTGCAGCGTCTTGACATAGGCCGGGGCCTCGACCCCGGTCGGCGCGACGACCGTGAATTCGAGTTCGCCGGTTTGGAAGCTCCATTGCGTCAGCTTCGTGCCGTTGCGCGGCAGCATATCGGCGATCTTGACGAAGATTTCGAGCGGCGAGGGATAGGGCGACAGCGCCTGCAGTTTGGCCGCGGCGTCGAGGTCGCGGAGCGCCGCCGCCCGCTCTTCGATGCGCGGCTGCGCCTCGGCCGTCGCGGCTGCCCGCTCGGCCTCGATGCGGGAGAGCACGATCCGGTCGGCGATCGCCTGGCCGGCATAGACGCCGATCAGCAGCACATAGCCCGCGGCCAGCGCCCAATAGGCCGGCGCCAGGCGACGCCCCAAGGTTTGGCCGGAGCGGAACGCATTGGCGGACAGCCACGGCCGCGCCAGTTCCGGCAGGGCTTCCGGCTCACCGGCCGCTTCGCTCGACGATTCCGGCGGCACGCCCGCAGCGCGCTGGAACCGCACCCATTCCGCCCGGTCGGGCGGCTCCGGCCACCAGCGGCTGGCGGCCAGCAGCCCGTCGACCCACCATTGCCCCTCGCTGCCGTCCAGGGTCTTGACATGGCGCAGGCCGTCGACGCCGCGCGGCTGCAGCCCGGTCTCGGGCATCACCGTCACGCGCTCCGGCCGCAGCCCGGACGCCTCGATCTGCGCGTCGACCGAAGCCCGGTCCCAGATCCACACGCCGATGCGCTTGCCGTCCTCGTAGACCAGCCGCGCCGTTTCGGGCCAGGGCGACCATTCGGCGATCTTCAGGTCGATCGCAGCCAGTCGCTTCGCCGGGTTGGAATCCGCCAGCAGCGGAAACACGCGATAGCGGCAGAGCGCACGGCTCAGCACCCAGAGCCGACGCCCCGACGCTCCCGCGCCCGGGCTTTCGACCCCGTCACGGCGCTGTCGGTGGATGCGCGGGGTCAGGAAAGTCGAGAATTTCACGGGCGGCTCCGGGCTTCTGATCCGGTGTCAGGCGATGATCGGCAAAGGGCGGGACGTCGAAGATGTAGTCGATCTGCCAGGGTTGCTCCGGCGAGGCCGACGTCGTGTGCACAGCCATCACGCGCTCCAGCGGATCGCCGGGCACGGTGATGCTTATACGCAGGCTGTTCAGCGGCAGGAAGAAATATCCGAAATCGGAGCGCGGGATGGCGACATCGCCGACGGCCGCGACCTGGGCCGTGTTGACGAAGGGCTGAATCTGGCGCGCGGCGATGATCTTGGCGACGGCGGCGCTGGTCATGCCGGGCACGAGATCGAGGATCTCGGCCGGCGCGGTGTTGAGGTTGAGGCCGGCCGTGCTGACCGTCGTCACCTGTTCGTAGAAGCTGCTGCGCCCGAACCCGTCGGGATCGATCTTGGTCCAATCGAGCACGTGGCGCGCTTCCCAAGGCGTCACCAGCTTTTGCCCGGTCGGCGGCTGCTGGCCTGCATCCTGGTACTCGCGCGCCTTGGCGCCGTTCAGGCGCTTGAACGGTCCGGGCTCGATGTAATCGTGGAGCTTCGCGATCATCGGCTGCCGGTCGACGACCGGGATGCCGTAATCGCCGAGCAGCCGGCCGAGATCCTCGTCGGAACCGCTGTTCAGATTGAATAAGCCGCGGGCATCCTGCAGATGCACGACCGCCTTGCCGAATTTATACGGCCGGTCGTCGAGCGCCAGCCAGGTCTTGCCGCGGACCGGCGCGCTGAATGGATCGCGCTGCGCGGCATTGGTCAAATCCGCGCCGCTCAGCAATTCGACGCCGCGCTGGCTCATGAACCGCGTCGACAGCCAGTAAAGCGCGGTCGCCCGCGCCTCCTCCGACTCGCGGAAGGCTTCGACCTTGGCCTGGCGGACATAGCCGCGATCGAGGCTGTCGCCGACCCAGGACGTGATATAGGCGGCGACCAGCGCCAGGATCGCGACGATCCACAAGGTCGCGGCCAGGATGAAGCCCGGAATCGGCTGCTTGTCACTGCCCGGCATTGTTCTGCCCCGTAAACAGCGCCAAGGGATCGGGCGGTGGTTCCTTCTCGCCGCGGATCGCGGCCACGACGACGTCGCCTTGTTCCTTGGCGTAAAGCCGGATCGCCAGCGGCAATTGCTTGGTCTTCTTCAGCCCGGGCGGCCAGGTTTCGTTCCAGCTCTGATCGGGTCCGAGATAGCCGAAAGCCGCCTTGCTGCCGTGCCAGGAGCGCACCTCGATCGGCTTCTGGTCATAGCCGGTGTAGCGCAGGATCGTCCGGTCGTGCGAGCCGTCATAGACCAGCTCCCACAGGAACGGGCTGGCGGCGCCCGGATCGCCGGCCAGCGGCGCCATGCTCAGGCCGGAGAAACTGCTCGCTCCGCCCTTGAACAGGTGCTTGCCGTATTGCTGATCGGGCACGATGTCGTTGACCGCGGTGCGGAACCAGGAATTCATCAGCCCTTCGCGTTCCGAGATGCCGAGATACGGCCCGATCCGGCCGCGCACGTCGTTCAGCCGCGACAGCGCTTCGAACAGCGAGGCCGCGACCAGCCCGACGATGAGCAGGACGACCAGCACCTCGAGCAAGGTGAAGCCGGCGGCGCGCCGGTTATTTGAACAGCGAATCGCGGACATGCTTGTATCCGATCATGCGCAGCGGGAAGTTCACCAGAACCGCCCCGTCGGGCCGGACGACACTGACCGACGCCTGGTAGAGCCCGATGCGAAAGGCGCTGATGCCGGTCGGATAGGCGCTGCCGTCGATCGGCTTGACCAGCTCCGTCGTCTGCCACTGCACGGCGTAAGGCCCGAGGTCGAGCGAGCCGACCGGCTTTTCCATCGGGTTGACCGTCGACATGATGTTGAGCGCATCGGTCTCGACCTCGGCCCGGCGATTGGCCTGATCGACCCGCAGGGCCGACAGGCTGACGCCACTGATGAGCGCGTAGAGCGGCACCAGGACGCCCGCCATCACGGCGATCGCGACCAGGGCTTCGAGCAGGGTGAAGCCCGGCGCCGGGGGGCGTCGCGTCATCCCGGCCTCAACTCGCAGAGCGGCGGGTTCATGCGGTAATCCGCCCTGAACGAACCGACCGTGACATGGAGCGTGCCGCCGCTGCAGGTGCCGTCATAGCGGTAGCGGATCGGCGCATCGACTTCGATGGCCCAGCCGGACGGCAGCTTGATCGGGAGCGCCTCCGAACCCGCCACCGCTAGGGTCGACGCCGAACCCTCCTCCGGCGCCGTCGACGTCAGGACCAGATTGTGCCCCTCGGCCGCCGCGATCTGCGGCAGGGCATCGAGCTGCCGCTCGACGTCCTGCCGATTGAGCGAGAAGCTCGTCCGATCGGACAGCTTGAGCAGCGACGGCATGGCGAGGGCGCCCATCAGCCCCATGATCCCCAGTACGATCATGAGTTCCAGGAGCGAGAAGCCTCGAGTGTCAGCTGCGCGGCGGCAGGCCAATGATCTTGCCTCCGGGCTTGCCGTCCGCGCCGTAACTGTAGAGCGCCAGCGGGTTCGGCTCCTTGCCTTCATGGCTGTAAAGATAGGGCTTGTGCCACGGGTCCGTCGGCAGATCGGTCTCGAGATAAGGGCCATGCCAGAGCGCCTTGATATCGGGATCCGCCGGCGGATTGACCAGCAGCTGCAGCCCTTCTTCGTCGGTCGGATAACGGCCGATATCGAGCCGCATCGTGTCGAGCGCCGAGCGCAACATGCGGACCTGCTGTTCGGCGACCGACACCTGAGAATCGCCGAAATTCTTCATCAGACTCGGCCCGACCAGCGCGCCCAGAAGCCCGATGATCGCGAGCACGATCAGCAGCTCCATCAGTGAAAAGCCGCGCTGCCGCGACCGGCGGCGCGCGCCGGAGCGGAACTTCAAACGGAGCAGAATCAGCATTGTCGAAGCCTCCTTCACACCGGGATCGTGTTCAGGCTGGTCAGGGCCATGAAAATCGACGCCATCAAGGTGCCGACGGCGCCGCCGATCAGCAGCACCGCCATCGGCTGCACCAGCACGAGAAAACGCTGCATGCGCTCGCGGCCATTCTCGTCGCACAAGATCGCGGCCGACCGCAACATTGCCGCGAGCGTGCCGGATTTCTCGCCGACACCGACCAGGTTGACGACGGTCGGCTGCAGATCGGTATAGTCTTCGAGCGCCTTGGCCATGGACGAGCCGCTCTTCACCGCGCGCTCGACCTGGGACAGGCTGGCCTGGAACCGGCGCGACTGAACGACGGCGCGCGACAGGTTCATGCCCTGCATCAGCGGCACCTTATTGGTCAGCAGGGTCGCCAGCATACCCGCCCAGCGCCCGGTTTCCGCTTCCTTGAGCCAGCCGCCGAGCACCGGCAGGCGCAGCATCCCCTCGTAGAACGAGGCGCGTGCCGCCGGCAACTGGAACAGCCGGTACAGCAGGAACCCGGCCAGGGCGATGCCGCCGAACACTTCGATCGTATGTGCGTTGAAGAACAGACCGGCCTGCATGACGATCCGGGACAGCGTCGGCAGGCTCGCCTCGCGGTTCTTGAACATCGTCGCGAATTTCGGCACGACGAAGGTGAAGATGAACAGCACGACGCCGATGCCGGACAGGATCAGGATCGCCGGATATGTCAGCGCGCTGCGGATTTCCTTGGCGATCTTGTAGTCCCAAGCCATCTGCGCGGCAGCGTCGCCGATCGCCTCGCGCAATTGCCCGGTCATCTCGCCGGCCTCGACCAACTGGTAGACATAGCCCGGCAGGCCCTTCAGATTCTTGCGCAAGCTGACCGACAGCGGCGAGCCCTGACGGATGTCGCGCCGGACGCCGTCGATCGCATTGTGCAGGGTGCGATAGGCCGCGGCATCGACCATCGACTGCAAAGTCTGATCGAGATTGATCCCGGCTTCGAGCAACTGGCCGGTCTGTTTCAGGAATTGGATGTAATCCTGCGTCCTGGCCGTGCGGTTGATCAGCGAGAACTTTCGGCCGCGCGTCGCCTCGACCGAGAGGACGAAGGGCGTGAGGCCGCGGCGGCGCAGATCGCGCAACGCCAGGCGCCGGTCATCGGCCAGGACCAGGCCGGTGACGTCATGGCCTTCGACATTCCGCGCCTGGTAGCGAAAATTCGGCATGCGCGCGGCCTCTTAGGAATTCAGCCCGGTCACGCGCAACACTTCCTCGATCGAGGAATCGCCGCGCCGCGCCTTCAGCAGCCCGTCTTCGCGCAAGGTCCGGTAACCGTGGCGCCGCGCCGCGACCGCGATCTCGGCCGAAGGGGCGCGATGCATGATCGAATCATGCAGATCCGGTGTTACCGAGACCAGCTCGTAAATGCCGAGGCGTCCCTTGTAGCCGGTGCCGAAACAGGCGCTGCAGCCGACCGGCTTGCGCCAATTCTCGACGCCGACGAGATCGGCGCCGTAGCCGGCGTCGTGCAGGAGCTGTGTCGCGAATTCGTCCGGGGTCGTATCCGGCGCGGAGCACACCGGGCAGAGGCGCCGGATCAGCCGCTGCGCCATGACGGCGCGGACCGAGGAGGCGACGAGAAAGGGCTCGACCCCCATATCGATCAGGCGGGTGAACGAACTGACCGCATCGTTGGTGTGCAGGGTCGAGAACACCATATGGCCGGTCAGCGCCGCTTGGACGGCGATTTCCGCGGTTTCGAGGTCGCGGATTTCGCCGATCATGATCTTGTCCGGATCCTGGCGCAGGATGGCGCGCAGCGCCCGGGCGAAGGTGTAGCCGATCTCGGCCTGGGCATGGACTTGCGTGATGCCCTGGATGTTGTACTCGACCGGTTCCTCGACGGTGACGATCTTGCTGGCGCCGTCATTGATCTCTTCGAGCGTCGCATAGAGCGTCGTCGATTTGCCCGAACCGGTCGGACCGGTCACGAGCGTGATGCCGTGCGGCTCGTTGGCGACGGCGCGGAAACGCTGCAGATCGTCCGGCGCCATGCCGAGGGAGCCCAAGCGGAAATTCGCGCGCCGCTTCGGCAGGAGGCGCAGCACCAGCGATTCGCCCCAGGTGCCGGGCAGGGCCGACACGCGGACATCGACCTCTTCGCCGCCGATGCGCACGGAGAGGCGGCCGTCTTGCGGCAGGCGCCGCTCGGCGATGTCCATGCCGGAGATCAGCTTGATGCGCGACGCGATGGCGTCGAAGCGCTCGCGCGGCAAAGTCAGGCGGTTCTGCAGCACGCCGTCGATCCGGAAACGGACATGGAAGCTACGCTCTTCCGGCTCGACATGAAGGTCCGACGCTCGCTCGTTGAAGGATTGCGAAAGCAGATTCTGCACCAGCTCGACCACCGGCGCCTCTTCCGCCAGTTCGCGCAGATGACTCACCTCATCCAGAATACGCATGCCGCTGCTGCGCACCGACCGGGACAGCGCGTCGAGCGTCCGGTCGAGATCCTGATTCGCGCTCAAGTACCAGGTCACCGGCACGCCGGCGAAGGCGTCGGCGACGAATTCCTGGAGCGAGGTGGCGAGCGGGTCGCGCGCCACGATGTGCAATCCGCCCGCATCGTCGAGCCAGGCCAGCGCCTCCTGGTCGATCCACCATTCGGCCGGATAGCCCGACCGTTCCATCGCCGCGAGGAAGCGGGAGGAGTCGAGCGGGATCTGATCGGGCTGGACGACGGGGATGCCGAGCTGGCGGCTGAGCACCGTCAGCAGCCGATCTTCGGACAGCGCGCCGAAGCGCAGAAGGATACCCCCGAGCCTGCCGCCATAGCTGCGCTGGAAAGCCAGCGCCCGTTCCAGCTCGGCCGGTTCGATGATGCCGTCCTCGACCAGCATGCGGCCGAGCGGCCGGTGCTCGAAAACCACCTCGGACAGCGTTCCTTCGGTCGACAAAACTGCGCTCATCACCGGCTCCGCTGATTGGCCGGGCATCGCCGGTGCGGGTCGCGCGACGCCGAATCGGCAGGGATCAAAACGGCCTGCCGCGAGGGGACGGACGACCGGCACCTATCCAGGAGCGATGTGAACATGGCCGGAACTATGCCAGATACGCGCCGGCACGGCCAGACCCGACAAGCGGGACGACGGACCCCGCGTCGCTTTGCGCCACCCGAACCGCCGGCCCCGCCGCGAAGACGGGGCAGGCGATGCCCGGCCTTAGTTATTATTACCCATTTTCATCTGGTCCGGCGTCGTCAGATTGGCCAGCGCCGCGGTCGGATTCGAGACCTCGGTGATCAGCGCCGTTTCGGAGCCGACGGTCTGGGTCTCGGCGAGTCCGGTGAAGCTCGTCGCGGCGGCGCTGCCGCAGGCGGCGATGTTCTCCGTCAACCGCACGACCGAGAAATTCGGATCGATGATCGTGAAGGCGCCCGACACATCGCAGGCCGTGGCGTTCGACGACAGCATCGTGGTGCCGGAGAAGGTACCGTCGGCCATGATCGAGATCATGCCGACCGTGTTGCCGGCCTCGTCATGGAGGGTCTGTTCGCCCGCGAGCTGCGCCAGCGACGAGGGCTGCTGATAGAGGCCCGCCACGTAGTTCAGGCTCAAGGTCCCGGTCTCGGTGCCATCCGTGAAGTCGAGGACCAGCGAGTGATGCGGGCTGAAGACGCCGGTCGCCGTCACCGCGCCGGTCTCGGCCGTCACACTGTCGCCCGCGGCATAGGCATTGCCGGTGGCGGTCAGGGTCAAGGTCGGCACGAAATTCAACTGCAGCGTCTCGCGCAGGATCGGCTTGCTGAAAGAGGTGATCGACTTGCCCGGCAGCAGATGGAATTCGCCATCCTCGCTGACCATGGCGGCGACCGGCTGCGGGAAGGCGGGCGACGAGGTGATGCGCAGCACGCCGACATAGATGCCGCCGGGCGTCACCGGCGTCGTGCTCGCCGTCACCGGAACATCGAGGGCGACGCTGGTCTTGCCGCGCACGACATTGTTGCCGTCGGTGAAGGTGACGAAGACGCGCGTCGTCGCCGGGTCGAACGGCACCGCGCCGCCGGCCGTCACGAACACCGCGAAGGTCGCCGTGCTCAAGGTCTGATAGGTCGTGGTGACCGAGGCGGCGGGCGTCGCCATGCAGGCACCGCCGCGGTCGGTCTGGCAGATCGTCAAGGTGACCGGCAGGTTGGTGAGATCGCCGGTATTGGGCGTGACCGTAATCGCCTCGCCGGCGCCGATATCGATCGAGGCGACGACGAAGGCGCCCGTCCCGGTCTCGCTGCCCGTCGAGACCACGCCATCATGCGACGGCGTCAAGGCCAAGGCGATGATATCCGCCGGCTCGGTGTCCGCGATGGTGAGCAGCAGCGTGTCGAGGCCGGAGACGATCGGCGCCGCGGCCAGCCCGGTGCAATCGAAGGTCAGCGGCACATCGACCGCCTGCATCGTCGTGCTGGCGGTGAAGGTCAGCAGAAACGCCTGCGCCTGGCCGTTGGCGATCGCGACCGGCGCATTGGCCTTGCCCACCGGCTGATTTGTCGTCGGGTCGGTCGCCTGGAAATCGAGGGTCAGCCCCGCCTGGCTGGTCGTAACGGTGCAGCCGGTGGCATCGCTGCCCGAAGTGTTGATCAGCGTGGCGAACACCGTGACCGGCTTGTTGACCACGCCGGAGCGGCTCGACGGCAGCACGGCGGCGACGAGGTCGTCGGCCCGCGCCTCGGCTCCGGTCGCAGCCAGCACGAGAACGGCCAGCGCGGCCAGAATTGCTTTAGTCATCGCAGTCTCCAGAGTGAGAGCGTCAGGCCCCGGCGAACGCCTATAATTCCGCGAGCCGGCCGACGGGATATCACACCGAAGACGTTCCGGCGCCGCTGGTCTTCCCGGGCATCACGTGACTTTTTTGAGACGGCAACCCTCACGCGACGGACACGTGATGGATGCCGGATTCGGTCCGCTCGAACGTATAGCGACGGCCGAGAAATCGTTCGATCAGCGCCGCCGAGGTCAGGCTGTGTTCGCTCGGTTTCACGGTCGTGAAGGCGCCGCCGCCGGCCAGCGCGAAGGGCAGCAGCAACTGATCGGCCAGATAGGGCCCCGCGAAGGCCGCCGACGCAAGATACCCCGCCATCCGCGCCGCCGCCGTCTTCGCCACCATCTCCGCCGACACGCCGAGCTGGCCGAAGCCGCTGACGATCTCCGTCACCTGCTCGAACCGGGCTTCGAGCAGGAGGATATTGCCCGGCCCCTCCTCCTGCGGCAGTTGGCGCACGGCGAAGGCGTGCTCCGGCCAATCCGTGAGAGCACGGCGCGCCGTGGCGATCTCGCGGTCGGCGATCTCGAAGGGCAGGCCGGCGAACAGCGCCGTGGCCGAGCGGGCGACGAGCGCGCCGCGCGCCCGGCAGACGGGCGCGGTCAGCTTTCCCGGCGCGATGTCGATCTCGACCCGTCCGCCGCCGCGCGGATAGAAGCCGTGCCGCACCAGCCGCGCCTCGATGCGCGGTCCCATGCGGTTCACGATCGGCAGAAACGTCCGGGCCAGGAACTCGAAGGGCGGCGCCGCCATGTTGTGCGTGCCGCCTTCCAGCACCAGATGCGACGGTGCCGCGGCCAGCATCAGGGGCGGCAGGATCGTCTGCAGCACGAGCGCCGTGCTGCCGGCCGTGCCGATGGCGAAACGGTAGTCGCCGGGTACGACCCGTCCCGGCCGGAACACCAGCTCGGACGAGCCGACCGCCAGCCCGTCGCATGCGGCCCCACCGACGGCGCAGGCCGCCTCGACCGCCGTCACATGCTGGCGCATCAGGCCCGGCTTCGCCCGGCCGCCGCGGATCTGCGTGACGCGGAAGGACTCGCCGGTGATGAGCGACAGCGCGCAGGCCGAGCGCAAGACCTGCCCGCCGCCCTCGCCGGCAGCGCCGTCAATCGTAATCATATGACCCTCTCGGTGGCGGCGGGCGCGACGGGCTCAGCCCTTCACGCACACCACCTGCTTCAACGTATGGACGATCTCGACGAGATCGCGCTGCGCCGCCATCACCGCCTCGATCGGCTTATAGGCCCGCGGCGTCTCGTCAATGACCGCGGCGTCCTTCCGGCATTCGACCCCGGCCGTGTCGGCAACATGCTCGGCCAGGCTCACCTGCCGCTTGGCCTCATTGCGCGACATCACGCGGCCGGCGCCATGGCTGCAGCTATCGAACGAGTCCTTGTTGCCGAGGCCGCGCACGATGAACGATTTGGCGCCCATCGAGCCCGGGATGATGCCCATCACGCCTTCTGCCGCGCGCACTGCGCCCTTGCGGGTCACGAGCACGTTGGCGCCGAAATGGTTCTCGCGCGCCACATAATTGTGGTGGCAATTCACCGCTTCCAGCGCGGCATCGAAGGGCTTGGCGATCTCGGCACGGAGCGCCCGGATGATGTTGGTCATCATCATCCGGCGGTTCAGCGCCGCGAAATCCTGCGCCCAGCCGACCGCCTCGACATAATCGTCGAAATGCTCGGTCCCTTCCGGGAAATAGGCCAGGTCCTCGTCCGGCAGATTGATGAACCAGCGGCGCATATCCTGCTTCGCCAGCTCGATGAAGAAGCTGCCGATGGCATTGCCGACGCCGCGCGAGCCCGAATGCAGCATCACCCAGACGCGCGCTTCCTCATCGAGGCAAAGCTCGATGAAGTGGTTGCCGGTCCCGAGCGTGCCGAGATGAACGAGGTGGTTCGCTTTCTCGAGCTTCGGATACTTGGCCGTGATCGCCGTGAAGCGCTCGGCCAAGGTGGCCCACGCCTCGACGACCGCGGCCGGCGGATCACCCCACGAGCCGGTATCGCGCTTGCCGCGCCCGACCTCGCGGCCATGCGGCACGGCGCGCTCGATGGCGCTGCGGATCGGCTCAAGCCCATCGGGCAGATCCGATGCCGCGAGCGAGGTGCGCGCCGCCATCATCCCGCAGCCGATATCGACGCCGACCGCGGCCGGAATCACGGCGCCCTTGGTCGGGATCACCGAGCCGACCGTGGCGCCGATGCCGACATGGACATCCGGCATCGCGGCCACATGGCGGAACACGAAGGGCATCTGCGCCACGCGCTTCAGCTGCTCGCGCGCCTTGTCGTCGACCGGGACGCCGCGCGTCCACAGCTTGATATGCACGCCGCCCTCGACATGCTGGCAATCGTAAGTCGTTTCCGTCATCGCAATGTTCCTTCCAGCAAAAATCTGCCAGTGGGGCGGGCGTCTCGCCCGCCCCACTCACAGGCGCGGCTCTAGATCTGCGGCTCAGGGCGACGAGTGTTCGACAGACAATCCTGCTCTACCACTGAGCTACGGGCCGATTGGTCGGCCCGGCGGGATTCGAACCCGCGACCAGGGGTTTATGAGACCATGTAGTCCGTCAGGCATTCGCCATGAGACTGGGTTTGGGTCGTGGCGACGAGGATGGCGAGAGCGTCCTTGAGCTACCCTTGCGAGGGGGGACTCGAACCCCATCTCCCGGTTTCCCGGGCGCTCTACTCCGGACATTCGGGGCTTCCCCCGTTGGTGCAATGTACTCCCGCCGGCATTCGCCACGTCCCTGTTTCAAACCTCCGTCCGTTTTACCAACTCGACCCAGTCGCACGTCTCGCCGGCGGCGAAGCGGGCGACCGTCTCGAAGACCGCGTCGGAGAACCCGCCGACATTCAGGATCTCCTTCCGACCCGACGCCTGAGTCGTGCCGTAAGGCTGGATGTCGATGCACACCAGCTTGGCGTCCGGGTTGCGCCGGATGATCCGGTCCCATTCACGCATCGTCGCCGTCCCGCGGACTTGGTTCCCATCGACCCAAGACTGGTTGTCCGAGACAATCACCACGAGCGCCACATCCCCCTGCTCGGCATTCAGTTGGGCCAGCGGTGCCGAGACCGAAGTACCGCCGCCGCCGATCGCCGCCAGCTTGGCCGCATTGATCGCGAGGCGATCATGCGGGTTCAACTGCACGGGCACGACCCGCTGCTCGAACGGGAGCACCCGCGCCTTCCAGTTGGTCCGGAGCATTGCTGCCGCGACCAAGGCCGCGACATCGATGCAGCGGACGGTCGACGAAGCGCCCTTGCGGTAACCCGTCGCCGGCGAACTCATCGAACCCGACACGTCGGGGCAGACCACGACCGGACCTGAGACCTTGGGCACCTTCCCCAGCGACGCCTCCAGCGCGGTTTCGAGCGCCGCCTGAACCTTGAGCGGCACGCCGGCACCAACCGAGTTGAGCGCCACCAGGAGCTGGTAGGGCAGGACCTTGACCTTGGCGAGCGCCGCCTTGTCGGCCAGCCGCAGGGCGACCCGCTCCGTCACGCCCTCGACACCGAACGCGCCGTTGCGCGCCAGCGTGTTGAGGTTGAGCCGCAGGGCGTGCCAGCCCATGCACCCGGAGAGATCGGCCCATTGTTCCGCGCTCAGCGGAAACGCGGTCAGCCACTCGAACGGCACCGGCGGCAACTCGCCCTCAGGCGCCCGCTTCCAGGCTTCGAAGGCAGCGATCTCGACCGGCACCGCCGCAACGTCATAAGGCTTGCCGATCAGCCAGCCATAGAAAGCGCGCCGCACCGCGTCCGCCGGCTTCGGATGGACCATCCGGACGATATCGGCCAGCGACGGGGCGTTGCCGGTCGCCGCCGCCATCAGATCGCGCATCGAAGCCTGCTCCAGCCAGCGCTGAACCAACCGCTTCGGCCGCGAACCCAGCGATTTCCGGCCGACCGCGCCCGAGCGCAGGATCTGGACGAAGCTGCGCAGCATTCTTCCATTGTCGATCACGCGGCCGAAGACGCGGACCGAGAGATCTGGATCGGCCACCGTGAGATAGGCGGCGAGCAGCGCCGGCATGTCCTTCATCGCACCGGCTTTCCGGGCATAGATCGCCGCCTTGGCCGCGAAGAGCGGCTCGACCGCCTGTGCCGCCGCCAGCGCCTCTTTCAGATGCTGCTCTGCCGGGGCGTAGAAGGTATCGGCGAGCGTACCGGTGGCCGCGAGCTGGGCGAGCTTCGCCTCTGCGGAATAGGCGTAAGCCGGTGCCGCTTCGCGGTTCCGCGCATCCGCCGCCGTCACGCGCTGGGCCGGTGCCGATGCAAAGAGTGCCTTGTTCGCCATGACCGCCTTCTCCTGCACGGGGCGGCCGGCCGATTCCGGCCGCCCCGCTTGCCATCGCCGGACCGGCCGGGGCAGACGCCCCTCCGATCCGACGCCTCCCATAGCGCAGAAACCATGCCAAGTATCGGGCCGCACCCGAATGAAATCCTATCTAATTGATATAATGTCGATTTTCTGGCGTTTTCGACCCGGCGGGAGAGAATTCATGATTCGCTCACAGCGCAAGACCCTATCGACAGGGATATGAATTTATCCCATCATATAAGCATGAAACCCCTTACCGTCCTCGGCTTCCTCGGCTCGACGCTCGATGCCAGCAAGTTCGGCCCGACGCGCTGGACCAAGTGGCGGCCCTCGGTCGGCCTCGCCATGCAGGAGGATCTGCGTGTCGACCGCTTCGTCCTGTGGCATGGCACGCCGCACCGGCGGCTGGCCGAATATGTCGCGGCCGACATCGCCTCGGTCTCGCCCGAGACGGCGATGGATTTGCGGCTGCTCGATTTCGCCGATCCGTGGGATTTCGAGGAGGTCTACGGCAAGCTGCTCGATTTCGCGCGGGCCTACCCGTTCGATCCGGATGCCGAGGATTACCTGATCCACATCACCACGGGCACGCATGTCGCCCAGATCTGCCTGTTCCTGTTGACCGAGGCGCGCTACCTGCCCGGCCGCCTGCTGCAGACGCAGCCGGGCCGCGGTGCGGCGCCCGGCATGCCCGGCAGTTGGACCGCAATCGACCTCGATCTGTCGCGCTATGACAGCATCGCCACCCGCTTCGCCGCGTCGAGCGCCGAAAGCACGTCCTTCCTCAAATCCGGCATCGAGACGCGTAATCCGGGATTCAACCGCATGATCGACGAGATCGAGCAGGTCGCGGTGCGGTCCAAGGCGCCGATCCTGCTGATGGGGCCGACCGGCGCCGGCAAGAGCCGGCTGGCGCGCCGCATCTATGAGCTGAAGCGGCTGCAGCACCATGTGAAAGGGCCGTTCGTCGAGGTCAATTGCGCCACTCTGCGCGGTGACGGCGCCATGTCGGCGCTGTTCGGCCACCGCAAGGGCGCCTTCACCGGTGCCGTCACCGATCGCCCGGGCCTGTTGCGCAGCGCCGATACCGGCATGCTGTTCCTGGACGAGATCGGCGAACTCGGCCAGGACGAGCAGGCGATGATCCTGCGCGCCGTCGAGGACAAGCGCTTTCTCCCGGTCGGCGCCGACAAGGAGGCGTCGGTCGATTTCCAGCTCATCGCCGGCACCAATCGCGACCTGGCCGGCGCGGTCGCCGCCGGACGGTTTCGCGACGATCTGCTGGCCCGGCTGAATCTCTGGACCTTCGTCCTGCCGAGCCTGGCTGAGCGGCGCGAGGATATCGCGCCCAATCTCGATTACGAACTCGACCGGTTCGCCGAGCGCGAAAGCTTGCGCGTCACCTTCAACAAGGAGGCGCGCGAGCGCTACCTGGCATTCGCCATGGCGCCGGACGCGCGCTGGAGCGGCAATTTCCGCGACCTCGCCGCCAGCGTCACGCGCATGGCGACGTTTTCGCCGAAAGGGCGGATCGGCACCGAAACGGTCGACCAGGAAATCGCCCGGCTACTGCGTCTGTGGTCGACAGGTGCCGACACGGGCGACGGTCTGGACTCGCTGCTGCCGCCGGACCGGCTGGCGGCGCTCGATTCGTTCGACCGGGTCCAACTCGCCCATGTCGTGGCGATTTGCCGACGCTGCCGCTCGCTCTCCGAGGCCGGGCGAACGCTGTTCGCGGCATCGCTGACCCGCCGGCAATCGGCCAATGATGCCGATCGCTTGCGCAAATACCTGGCGCGCTTCGACCTCAGCTGGCAGGCCCTCGAAGGGTAGTTGTGCGTTGCATGAGGATTTGGCAATTTCGCGCCATGATCAAGATCCTCAGGCAAGCCGCCCTCCTCGCCATGCTTCTTCCCCTCGCCCCGGCCAAAGCCGAGGAATTGCCGGTCGCGCGCGTCTTTGCGGCACCGGCCCTGAACGGCCCGACGCCGCGCGGCGTCGAATTGTCGCCGGACGGCAAGCTCGTAACTTATCTCAAACCCGAACCGGAAGATCAGACGACCTTCGATCTCTGGGCCTTGCCGGTGGCCGGCGGGGAGCCGCGGCGGCTGGTCGAAGGGTCGAAGATCGAGCCCAAGGGCGCCACGCTGACCGAAGCCGAAAAGGGCCGGCGCGAACGCCAGCGCATCGCCGGCGACCATGGCGTGACGTCTTACGAATGGGACGAAAAAGGCGAAGCGATCCTGATCCCCGCTTCCGGAGATCTCTATGTGGCCGATCCCAAGACCGGCGCCGTCAAAAAGGTCGGCGACACGGGCGGCGGCGCCACCGACGCCAAGATCAGCCACAGCGGCCGCTATGTGGTCTATGTCAGGGACCAGAACCTGCACGTGCTGGATCTCAAGCACGACACCGACCATCCGGTGACCATGGAGGGGACGGGCACGGTCTCGTTCGGCACGGCCGAATTCGTCGCACAAGAAGAGATGGACCGCTACACCGGCTATTGGGTGTCGCCGGACGACGCGCTGATCGCCTTCACCCGGGTCGACGAAGCGCCGGTCGACATCGTGCCGCGAGTCGAAATCGGCGCGGATGGCACCAATGTCGTGAGCCAGCGCTACCCGCGGGCCGGCCGGCCGAATGCGCTGGTCGAACTCTATGTCAGCACGCTGGGCGGCGGCAAGCGGGTCAAGGTCGATCTCGGAACCGAGACGGATATCTATCTGGCGCGCGTGCATTGGGCCAAAGACGGCAAGACACTCTATGTCGAGCGGGAAACCCGCGACCAGAGCCGGCTCGATCTCCTATCCGTCGATCCCGCCACCGGGACGGCCAAGGTGATCGTCACGGAAGAGCGCAAGCCGTGGATCAATCTCGACGACGCCTTCACCGCGCTCAAGGACGGCACCTTCATCTGGGGCTCGGAGCGGACCGGGTTCCACCATCTCTATCTCTACGCCGCGGACGGCACGCTCATCCGGCCGATCACGCAGGGCGAGTGGCCGGTGGCGCTCAGCGGCGGCGCCGGCGCCCATGCCCCCGCCGTGGCCGGAATCGACGAAGCCAAGGGCCTCGTCTATTTCATGGCTTCGGTCGACAGCCCGCTGGAGCGGCATCTTTACGTCACGAGCTATCGCGAGCCCGGCAAGCCGAAGCGGATCACCAGCGGCGAAGGCTGGTGGGGCGTCGAACTCGCCAAGGACAATGGCAGTTTCGTCGCGACATATACCGACCCGAAGACGCCGCCGCAGACCGCCCTCTACGGCATCGGCGGCGAGCGCCTGGCCTGGATCGAGGAAAACAAGCTGGCCGAGGGCCATCCCTACTTCCCCTATCTCGACCATAAGACCTATCCGGAATTCGGCACGCTGCGCTCCGAAGACAACCAGACCCTGTACTACTCGATCACCAAGCCGGCCGATTTCGATCCGAAGAAGCGCTACCCGGCGATCGTCTCGGTCTATGGCGGACCGGCCGCGCTGCCCAGCGTCCGCAAGATCTGGGCCGGCGGCACCGATCAATTGCTGACGCAGGCGGGCTTCGTCGTGTTCCGGCTCGACAATCGCGGCACCTCCAATCGCGGCCTCAAATTCGAAGCGCCGATCCGCGAGGCCATGGGCGGGCCGGAGGTGCGCGATCAACTGGTTGGGCGGCGCCTGCTGGCCGCCCTCCCCTATGTCGACCCGAAGCGGATCGGCGTGATGGGCTGGTCCTATGGCGGCTTCATGACCATCCGCCTGCTCACTGAACCGGGTTCGGGCTTCGCCGCGGGCGCGGCCGGCGGCCCGCCATCCGATTGGCGCTTCTACGATACGCATTATACGGAACGCTATATGGGCGATCCGCGCCAAGTCGGCGCCGCCTACGACGCCGCCGCGCTGCTGCCGCGCTTGAGCGAACTCGCCAAGCCCGGCGCACCCCGGCTGCTGCTGCTGCACGGCATGGCCGACGACAATGTCGTGTTCGAGAATTCGACCCGCATCATGGCGGCGCTGCAGGATCTATCGGTGCCGTTCGACCTGATGCTGTTCCCCGGCCAGCGCCACGGCATCAACGTCCCGGCCAAGGAAGTGCAGCTCTGGGAGACCTTTATCGCGTTCTTCAAGCGGACTCTGGGGGCGCCGGCATAGCGGTCCGCGGTCTGAAGCGGGGGCCGCGCGCGGCCCCCGCCGATACTTCAGCGCCTTACTGCAAGCACGCGGCTTCCGCGGCGGCGACGACGGCCATGGCCTTGACCACTTCCTCGGTCAAGGCCGATTGATCGGGCGTCGTGCCCTTTGTGATGGCGTCGTTGGTCAGCTTCATCGCCTTGATCGCCGTGGCGCGATCGGCGCCCGGAATCTTGTCCGAGACGCATTTGCAGATCTTGTCGACGCCGTCGATCGGGTTGCCCATCTTGCACTGAGCCTCAAGTTCGTCGGCCGAAGCGATGGACGGGACGGCCAGGACCAGGAGTCCGGCCAGGAGCGACAGGGAAATATACTTGCTCTGTTTGGTCATGTGCTTGTCTTCCAATCTGGTGCCTGCAACGCGATATCCGCGGATCGGCAGTCTGTTTCACTCGTCGCACACGGCGGCGACGATGCGGCAGCGGTCCGAGCCGCAATCTTCGAGGGCCTGGCGGCGGGCAATTTCCTTGCTGCCGCCATAGCCGATGCCGGAATGCTTCTCGGAGGCGGCATAGGCGCCGCATTCGTCGAACCACACCGCAACCTTGCAGCTATCATTGCCTTGCTTGCGGCACTCGTGCAGCGCGCCGCGCTCGGCTTCCTTCTTGTCGGCCGCGCCGACGACATAGCCGAAGCCCACCTCGTTCGAGGATAGGCCGACCTCGTCATCAACGGCGATCGCGCCGACCGCGAAGGCCGGACCCGACAGAGCCAGCACCATCACGGCGGCCACCGCCGTCGCGGCGTGCATCATCTTGATCATGATCATTCTCGTTCCCCTCGATCGAGGAGCACCCGCAGCACCGTGCCCGTCTCATCGGCGGTTCGGCCGGTGACGAGTTCGCGTCGCGCTGCAGATGACGGTTTAATCGCACTCGATCCCGGGCGCCGCCGATGCAAAGCGGGCCGGATCCTATCGAGATCTCAGTCGAAGGTAGCACTCGTGGTGTCGCTACCGCGATTGTAATGGATCGTGATCTTTTCGACTTCGCAGAGATTGATGTTCTGCCAAACCGCGCTCGAACTATCATCCGTATACACGACCTTCAGATCCCAACTGCAGGTCTGCGCATCGCGGTGGAACTTGACATGAACGCCGTTGCCGTCCGGCAATGTTCCGGTACCGAGAACATCATTCTGCCAATCGTCGGATTTGCTGGGCGAGACATAGACTTCCTTGATCTCGTACCCGGTCTTGTTGGCCAGATCGAAGTCCTGGCGAGCCTCGGCATGAGCCGACCCGGCAAACGAAAATGCCAAGGCCAGCGCTGGCAGGAATCGCGCGAATTTCATGAGTCACCTGTCAGTCTTGAAGGTAAATAGGACGTCGGCCTTAGGAAAAATTCCGCTCCGCCGGCGCCATTGAAAATGCATCACGACCCCTTAATTTAGTGTTAGAAGGGCCTGTCATTTTTATTTCCATAGATAAGGGGCGTATTTAGTTGAATTGCGCATCATCAATGATCAATTGGGAATTTTGATCAATTGTATTGAACCTCTGGTCTGAGAGTGTGCGGTTGCGCCGCGAGCGACGGCGCCGCCCGACCCGGCGGCCTTGATCCGGTCGATTTAAACCGGACAATAATTCTCTCTCAGATAGAAATTACTTGCAGGTGCCGAAACTCTCATGGCCGAACATAACGGCCGAATGCAGTAAAATCGCTTATCCCGGGTATCGACTGCAGCGCCGCCGATCTCCATGAGATGTTCGGCATTCCCGCTGACGGCGACAGAGCCGCACTGCCGGCGCCGACCTTTTCCGCGACGCCGAAGGCTGGCGGGCTCGTCGGCGACTTGCCGTACCGGCTGCTGACCACGTCGCATGGCCGCGCGCCTCCACCGTCCGAAGTGCGGCGCGATCACCGCGTTACGCCGGCCGATCCACCTTCAGAAATCGCCGGAGGAACGTGCGGCGGAACCAGGAGGGGCGGCGGGTATAGAGCGCATAGGCCGGCACGCCCTCGCGCCATTTCAGGCTCCAGACCCGATAGGGCCGGCCCGGCTGCGCAGCGCAGGCGGCGAGGATCGCCCGGACCTCGTCCGGCTCGAGATGGCACGCCTTCGCCAACCCCTCGACCGACCTGGCATCGAAGCCGGGACTCGCGAGCTCGGCCAGGACCAGGCGCCACTCCTCGTCCTGCTCGACCGGCAATGCAGCGCCGTCCGGCGTTGTAAGCGCCCATCCTTCCAGCTGGTCGCGCCGAATGAGGTCGGCGAGGATCGACCAGCGCAGGTAGGAATGAACCCGGCGCCCGCCGAGCAGCAGCAGCAGCCACAGCCCGAACCCCGCGGCCCAGCGGGTGATCGCACCGGTGACGCTTTGCCTGATGAAACGGGCGGCGACCTTCCGCAACCGGCGCTGCAGCCGCCGCAGCAGAACCGCGATTTCCGCCTCGCCGATGCGCGGCCAGTCCGGCGCCGGCACCTCGATGGCGGCGCTGCCGAGCAGCGGAATGATGGGCAGTTCCCCGGAGATTTCGAACAGCTTCCTGTCGGTGGCGTCGGTCGCGAGATCGGACCGCATCGATGCCGGATCGTGGTAGCCTTCCGCCAGAATTTCGTTCTCGCGCGCCAATCGGAATGTGTGGCTGAGGAAGCGCTGGCAATTGCGCCGTCCGAGTTGAAAATCATGGTTGCGAAACTTCCACGAGAGGAAGCCGCCGAAGCCGCCGAGCAGCCCGCATGCAATAGGATAGAGCGACTTGACCTGGCGCAGCGTGCCACGCGATCGGTCTTCGATCAGTCGTTGCGGCGAGATCAGGAACCGGCTGCCGACCGTGTCGTTCCAGGCGAGCAGCAAGGCATTCGGTTTGAACCGCACCTGGTTCTGCAACGCGGGGAACAGGGCGCCCAAGATGCTCGGAATGTCGAGGCCGGGCTTGCCGACCGGCAGGAACAGCGGCGGCTCGGGAAAGGGCGCCACCATGATCACGCCGCGATCGGCCTGGTTCATCGCCATCTTCTCGACATGGGCGGGATCGTCCCACAGCGTGTGATAGCAATATTCGAACGGATCGTTGTCGATGACCCCGCCATCGACGCACGCATTGACGAAAGGCCGGTCCTCACCGAACTCGGCCTCCCACCATTCCGGCCAATCCGGCTTGATATCGGTGAGCTGACGCCATTCCGGCTGCGGCCATTTCCGGTCGCGATAATCCTTCAGCCGGCCGCCGACATTGCGCGGCGCCAGGCCGATAGGAAAGGCCGCGGAGGCGACCGCCGCGCGCGAATAGGCGATCCAATCCTTGCGCTCGTCTGCACCCGGCGGCGCGAACAGATCGACCGGGTCGAGTTCGGCGGTCGTCGCATCCTTGCCCGCGAAGAGATCTTCCCCGATCGGCCAAGTGCCCAGTCCCTCGACCGTATAATGCACGCGGTCGCCATGCATCATCATCGAGTATTTGCCGCCGGTGAACGGCACCTTGTACGGCACGCCGCGCAGGTTCGAGATCGTCATGTAGAGGTGCAGGCGTGCGGACACGTAGGGCCGCGCCGGGACGCGGTTCCCGGCGCAGGCGAGCGCGTCGTCGGCGATGGTATCGAGCACACTCGAATCAAGCACCGAGCGCGGGCTTTCGCGCGGCGCGGCATCGAGATCCCTGGTGCCCAGCAGATCGGGCTGGCCGTTCTCGCCGACCATCGCCGGGAGCTCGACCCAGGTCCGGTAGAATTTCCTGAACCGGTATTCGTAGCCGGCACGGCCGGTGCGCAGCAGCGGCTCCGGCGGTGCGGCGAGCGCGATCGCCGCGACGGCCGCCGTGATCGCCCCGGCCGACGCGCCGGACATGACCGCGAGCGTCGCGGCATGCGCGGGCACAACGGTTTCGGCCTTGAGCCGTGCCGTTTCCCATTCGTCCAGCGCCTCGAACAGGAAATCGAGAACGCCGGCCGAATAGGCGCCGGCGGAAATCGCGCCCGAAAGAGAGAGGCCGATCTGGTACGCCTGCGCCATGTTCTTCCCGTTCCCGTTTAGATGCCGGTGCTGGCAGAATTCAACCTAGCATAATTGCCCTTTATCTGCTATTGTATTTGCACGCGCGAGGCGTAGGAGAGAAAACTCCGATCGACCAAGCATTTCGTGGCGGGGGATGGCGATGCCGTGGCGTTGGCTGGTTGCGGGCGGCGTGGCCGTCCTGATCGTGACGGTGGGCGCGTGGTTCTTCTGGGAATTGCGCGAACCGCAGCCCGGTCATGTGCTGGATGAAGCGAAATTGGGCGGCCGCGAGGCGGTCTCTTTCAAGGCGGCCGGTGAAGACTATTTCCGCAAGATGGATGGCGGCATCGCGCTCTCGCCGGAGGAAGTCCAGGGGCGGAATACCTGGATCGTCTGGACCGGCGGCGACGACCGGCTCTGGGACACGCTCGCGACCTCGACCTTCGGCGGGCTCGATTTCCTGAAGACGCTATCCTCGCGCAAGGACCTCAAATTCAGCCGCGCCACGCGCTGGGACTATCTGGGGCTGGTCAATGAGCCGTGCTTCACCGCGGCGACCGGTCCGGACCCGGACCATTGGGGCCTGTGGCTCGACAAGCGCATGCCTGAGAGCGCCGATTGCCCGGCCGATCCCTTTGCCGACGAGCAGCACTATCCCGGCGTCAAGCTCGGCGCGCGCGGCCGGACCCTGCCGTCGCCCGCGGGTCCGAAACTCCTGCCCGTAGGATCCTATTACGGCGAGCCGACCGGCATCGTGGGCCTGCGCCTGTTCACCAACCCGGCATTCGACGAGGCGGCGGCGAAGAAATGGGACCCGGAGCGCTTCTACACCGACCCGTCCTATTATCTCTCCAAGGATCTCGTCCGGCCGTACCGCGTCGGCATGTCCTGCGGTTTCTGCCATGTCGGCCCGAACCCGGTCGATCCGCCTGCCGATCCGGAAAACCCGAAATGGGAGAATCTGAGTTCGCTGGTCGGCGCCCAATATTTCTGGGTCGACCGGATCTTCTTCTGGGATGCCGACAAGACCAGCTACATCTTCCAGGTCTTCCACGCTTCGCGGCCCGGCACGGTCGACACTTCGGCGATCTCGACCGACAACATCAACAATCCGCGCACGATGAACGCCGTGTACAATCTGGGCGAAAGGCTGCAGCTGGGCAAGCGCCTCGGCCAGGAGACGCTGGCCGGCGGCGCGCTCAACAACAAGCAATTCAACGATTATTTCAAGAGCGGGCCGCTGACCCAGTTCTTCAAGGCGCCGAATACGGTGTGGACGCCGCATGTGCTGAAGGACGGCGCCGATTCCGTGGGCGCCTTGGGCGCGCTCAACCGCGTCTATCTGAACATCGGTTTGTTCAGCGAGGAATGGCTGCTGCATTTCCGCCCGATCGTCGGCGGCAAGCCGATCTCGCCGATCGAGATTTCGGTGGCGCAGGAGAATTCCGCCTATTGGAACGCGACCGAGGACCAGGCGCCGAATCTCGCCCAGTTCCTGGTCAAGGCCGGGGCGCCGCACAAGCTCCATGACGCGCCCGGCGGCGACAAATACCTCACCCAGGACCCGCAGATCCTGGCAGCCGGCCGCAAGGTGTTCGCCGATACCTGCGCCCGCTGCCATTCCAGCAAATTACCGCCGCTCCCGGCCGAAGCCGATCCGGCGGGCCAGGCCGGACCGGATTACCTCAAATATTTCAACGCCTACTGGGCCTATACGAAGACCCCGGAATTCCAGGCGGCGATGGAGAAAATCGTCGATTCCGGCGATTTCCTCGACAACAATTTCCTGTCGACCGATCTGCGCGTGCCGGTCACCCTGCTCAAGACCAATGCCTGCAGCCCGCTCGCCACGAACGGCATCGCCGACAATATCTGGGATAATTTCACCTCGCAGAGCTACAAGGACCTGCCGCCGGTCGGCGCGATCACCGTCAGAAATCCGATCACCGGCCAGGCGTCCGAGTACAATATGCCGGGCGGCGGACGCGGCTATACCAGGCCGCCTTCGTTGGTCAGCGTGTGGTCGACGGCGCCGTTCTTCCTCAACAACGCGCTCGGCCCCTTCGAATCGAGCCCGTCGGTCGAAGCACGGCTGCGCTCCTTCGACGCCTCGATCCAGATGCTGCTCTGGCCGGAAAAACGCGTGATGGATCCGGTACTGGGCGCGCAAGGCGTCTATCTGATCGACCGCACGGATGCGCAATCCTACATCAAGATCTCGGTCGGCTTCCTGCCCGATTTCCTGCAGGGCTTCGCGCCGACCTTGAACGAATGGTTCCCAAATATCTTCGGCGAGGACGGCATCCAGATCGGTCCGATCCCGCAGGGCACGCCGGTCAATCTCATCGCCAATACCATGCTGCTGCCCGAACAGAGCGATCCGGCCGAACGTTTGAAGCATAAGGCGCGGCTCGTGGACCTGGCCGGGCATCTGATCCACGATCTGAAGCAGGAACCGGCCGGGGCCGATGATACGGAAGCCAAGAAAGCCTTCGGCAATCTGGTCGACCCGCTGCTCGAACTCAGCAAATGCCCGGATTTCGAAGTCAATCGCGGGCATTATTTCGGCACCGGCGTCGAGGGCGAAGGGCCGGCGCTCTCGGATGGCGAGAAGCAGGCGCTGATCGAATTCCTGAAGACCTTCTGAGCGCGGAGGGGCGCCATGACCGATCCCGTGCCGGACGACGAGCAGCCGGAATTCATCGTCATCGGCTCGGGCGCCGGCGGCGGCACTCTGGCCGCACGCCTCGCCGAGGCCGGACGGCACGTCGTATTGCTCGAAGCCGGCGACGATGCCCAGGCCGCCGCCCCGCCGCCGCCGGGCTTGGCCGAGCAATACCAGGTGCCGGCCTTCCACGCGCTCTCGACCGAGAACCGGGCGCTGTGCTGGGATTATTTCGTGCGCCACTACGCCGATCGCGCCATGCAGGAGCGCGATCCGAAATTCGTGGCGTCACGCGACGGCGTGTTCTATCCGCGCGCCGGCACGCTCGGCGGCTGCACCGCGCATAACGCGCAGATCCTGGTCTACCCGCATAACGAGGATTGGGACGCGATCGCCGATCTCACCAGGGACGAGAGCTGGCGCGCCGATCGCATGCGCCGGCATTTCGAGCGGCTGGAGAATTGCCGACATAGGCCGCTCTATCGCTGGCTGCGCTGGCTGGGCTTCAACCCGACCCGCCATGGCTGGGGCGGCTGGCTGCATTCCGAAGTGGCGATACCGGCGACGGCCCTCGAAGACGCCGACCTTGTCGATGTCATCACCCAATCCGTGTTCGAGGCCTTCAAGCATGTCGGCGATCTCGCCGACCAGGTGCGGCAGCTCGCGCAATCGAGCTTGGATCCCAATGATTGGCGCATCGTCCGGGAACGCGGCCAGGGACTGCGCTACGCCCCGCTGACGACGAAGGGCCATCATCGGATGGGCACGCGCGAGCGCCTGCTCGATGTGGCTGCCCGGCACCCCGACCGGCTGAAGCTCAGGACCAACGCTTTCGCCACGCGGATCGTGTTCGACGCGCGGAACCGGGCGACCGGCGTCGAATATCTCCAGGCCGCGCGCCGCGCCTACGGCTCCGACGAGTGGCCGCGCGGCTTTACCGGCGAAAAGCGGCTGATCCGGGCGACGCGCGAAATCGTGCTGGCCGGCGGCGCCTTCAACACGCCGCAGCTCTTGATGCTGTCCGGCATCGGCCCGCGCGCGGAACTCGACCGGTTGGGGATTCCGGTGCGCGTCGAACTCGACGGCGTCGGCCGGAATTTGCAGGACCGCTACGAAGTGGGCGTCGTGAACCGCATGCGCTTCCCGGCCTGGCCGGTGCTGAAGGACGCCAAATTCGACACGAGCGATCCGCAATATGCCGAATGGTCGAAGAAACCGCCGGCAGGCGTCTACACCACCAACGGCGCGGTGCTCGCCGTCATCAAGAAATCCTTGGCCGAACGGCCGCTGCCCGATCTGTTCATATTTGCGCTGCTGGGCTTGTTCCGCGGTTATTTCCCCGGCTATTCGAAGCTGCTGGCCGAGAAGCACAATTACCTGACTTGGGCGATCCTCAAGGCGCATACGGAGAATCGCGGCGGCACGGTGCGTCTGCGCTCGGCCGACCCGCTCGATCCGCCGCTGATCAATTTCCATTATTTCGGCGAGGGCACGGACAAGGCGGGCGAGGACCTCAAATCCGTGGTCGAAGGCATCAAATTCGTCCGCGAATTGACCAAGGATCTCGTCGGCTCCGGCCTCATCGAGGAAGAGGAATTGCCGGGCAAGGACATACAGAGCGATGCGGAGCTGGCGGATTTCGTCGAAACCCATGCCTGGGGCCACCACGCGTCATGCACCTGCGCGATCGGCGACCGCGAAGCCGGCGGTGTGCTGTCCAGCGATTTCAAGGTCCATGGCACGACGGGGCTGCGCGTGGTCGACGCCTCGGTCTTCCCGCGCATCCCGGGTTTCTTCATCGTCAGCGCGGTCTACATGATCGCCGAAAAAGCGGCCGAGGTGATGCTCGCCGAAAACCGCAAATAGCCCCCGCCAAACCGAGCGCGCAATGCAGCGTGGAACCCGCGATCATCGCCTTCCGCTCCCTCTCCAACACGGCGAAGATCAAGGCTCGGTATTCGGCGGCCGGCGGGAGCCCAGGCTGCCCAGGGCCAAGCCCATCGACAGGAGCCATAAGAGCAGGCCGCGCGGCGGGCTGAACAGCAGGGCCGGCAGAGCGATGACGCAGATGAAGGCCGTGAGCGCAGCAAAACCGGTCAGGCCCAGCCGATAGAGCGCCAAGGGCGGCAGGACGATCGCCATCCAGGTCGGAACCGGCCCCTTGCGCACCGGGTTCAGCGTCGCCGGGTCCTGCATATAGGGCAGTTCCCATTCATCGGGCGTCGAGGCCGGGTCCAGCCAGCGGACATGCCGCAATCCGTACGCGATGAGAAACGGACCAGGAGAAACCAGCGCCAGCATAACACCCATCACGACGGCAGATCCGGTCGCTTGAAGGTTCGCCATCGGTATGATTCCGAAGGCCCCGAGGGCCGCGAGGAGCAGGAGCGGCGGGTGGAGGATCGCCAGCACCCAGGCGACCGGGCGAAACAGGCGTACGGCCCAAAGCTTGCCTTTGGAGAAGCCCCAAGCTATCGGCACCAAAACCGCAGTCTCGCCAACGAGGAGTATCGGCATGCTCGGCAAGAACAGACCAATTCCGTCGCCGAGCAGGAAGGCACCGCTGAGCATAACGATCGCATTTGGCACCACAAGCTGCAGAAAAAAATAGGAAGCAAATGCAGGCATCGCTGCACGCGGCGCACCAGGCGGGCGGTCGCCCGGCCGGCCCTCCTTGGTGGGCGATGCCATTGTCTGCTCAATCATGGCCGGGACGGCTCCGGCCTAGAGGTTACGGCGACGCGGAAGTCGATGTGATGATCGTAATCCACGCCGAAATTGTCGTATTGCGGCGCCAGGAGGGTCCAGGGGTTGCCGTCGGTGCCGTCCACACGGCAGAAGGCGCCCATTTGCTTCTTTTTTAGAGCGTCGACCAGAAGGTCGGGCGGGTTAAGTCCGTAATTCGCCGTCCCGATCACGGTGCCGCCTTCGGCGGCAGCGCCGAGCAATTTGAACGCCCAATGCAGCGTGGAGCTGGCGATCGCCGCCTTCCGCTCCATTTCCAGCAGGCTCTGATGCCGCTGGTTAGCGAGGTTCGATAGTTTCGTCAGAGTCGTTGGGCTTCCACCTGTCGCGGCAGCGTTCTGGCTGAGCCTGTCGGCGGCAGCCGCCGCTCGCCGCGCATCCTGCACTTCGGCATTCGCCATCCGCATTTCCTTCCCGAGCGACATCACCTCGCGAACCGCCGCGGGACCGCTCAAGGCTAAATCGGGGAGCATCAGAATCGGCCCGACCAATTCAACCAATTTGAAATAGCTCGAAGCCTTGACTTCCTCAGCCGCCTTTTCGTCTCCGGTGTCTAGCGCCCACGCCAACTGACCATCCGCGGCTAAAAGCAGTGCCGATGCGACTCCTGCGACGGTCGCTGCTACCAACGCGATCGGTGCAATGGCCGCACCGCCGGCAACTGCAGCAAACACAACAGCCGCACCGCCGACAACCCCAACCGCATCGAGCCCGGTCGAGACATTGGTCATGAACCATTCATTGTGGAGAACCTTATCGATCTCGTCGGCCCATTGCCGCGCCGCGGCGGCGTTCTCCCGAGCCTCCTGGATTTTCGCATTGCCGAGCGCCGCAAAGGCGTCCATCAGCCATCCCTCGGAAGGCGGCGGCGGCGGGGGTGGCGGCACCGGGCCGGCCCAGCTCGTGATGATGGTGATGCCGTGGCCGGATCCGTCATATTGCGGCGGCCGCAGCAGAGCGGCGCCTTGCCCGTCGGTCCAGACGATGCCGGGTGCCGGGCCGAGCAGCGCATCGGTGAAGCTGCCGATATGGTGGCGGGCGTCGAATTTGTTGCGGTACGGTCCCCAGGACACGACGTCAGGCATGAAACAAGTTCCCTCAGACTTGTGTGGCAGCGCTCGCCGGTGCCGGCCGCGCCGGCATCCGGATATGCCGGCTCAGACCGGCGCGTTGTTGGCCAGGTCGTAGCCGGTGGTCATCGGCGCCAAGGGGTTGTTCGAGGAATCGGTCGCCGTCACCGTCATCTGAAACCGGGCGCAACTGATGGCGATCTGCTCGGTCGGGCGCCCGCCGCTCGTGTTGATCTTGTAGCCGGCGATCAGCACGTCATCGAGCTGATATTTGAGATAGGCTTCGCCTTGCGCGCCGGTCTTGGTGAAGGCGATGATGACCGAAACGCCCTTGCTCAAGGTGACCGAGGCGCGAAACAGCCCGGCGCTCGCGGCATCCAGCTTCTTGGCCACCGTGATGGCGCTGATGCTCGGCACGCTGGCTTCGCGGCCGGTGGTCGAGCCGACGCTCGACGCGACGCTCCGATTGGCGCCGAACGCGACCGAGTCCAGGGTGATCCAGCCCTGATACCCGGTCTCGGTCGCGTCGCCCTTGAGGCCGGGATAGCTCATATAAATTCCCACCCTATGACTCCATCAATGATTGGCGGCCGGCAATGATCTGGGGCCGGGACGCCGGCGGGCCGGATCGCTCGCTTCGCGAACAAGCGCCAGGCCGCAACCGCGGAAGACAAGGCTTCGATAGCAATGCAGGCGGCGAGCTGCAACCAAAAATTCTATCACTGGTAATTTCAAATATGATGATTTGCTATTATAAGCACCCGATTCCGGGTGCTGCTGCGCAGACCGGAAAAGTGTCGAAGCCGCTTACCGCGCCGCACTGCGCAGAAGGCGGCTGAAAGCCAGGCGGCATCCTTGAAACCGCCGAGCCCGCCGCTTCAATCGGGGTCGGGCGGGCGACGTGCTGAAGCAAACGCGCCCCGCCGCACCGCGGCTTTCGCAAATAGCCGCCGCCGTCAGAGCCCCTGCGCGAGGTCGAGCGCCGCGCGCGTGAGCAGCCCGTCCGGCCGGCGCAGCTGATCGAGGATGGTGAAATGATCCGCCCCCGCGACCGGAATGAGCGATCCCGGCGCATGCGCCGCCGCCCGCTTGGCGTGGAACGCCCGCGAATCTTCGACCAGCGCGGGCACTTCGCGCGAGCCGTAGGCGATCGCGAGCGGCTTGTGCACGACGTCCAGACGCTGCGGCGACAGGGTGGCGATTTCGGCGTCGCTCAGCCGCAGCTTGGTGTTGAGATAGGTGTCGCGGATCGGCGCCAGCTCGAACACGCCGGAGAGCGCCAGCCCGGCCTGGACGGCGGGATGGGCGAGCGCCAGCGCCGCCAGATGGCCGCCGGCCGACCAGCCGGACACGATGATCCTGCCGCCGGCCCGATACTGGCCGCCGTGACCGGCCAGCCAGTCGAGCGCCCGGAAGATCTCGTCGCGAATGCGCTGCAGATCGGCCTCGGGCGCGAGCGTGTAGCCGGGCAGCGCCACCGTCCAGCCATGGGCCGCCAGGCCTGCGGCGAGGCAGGCGAAATTCTCGCGGCTGCCCGCCTGCCAATAGCCGCCATGGATGAACACGAAACAGGGCGCCTCGGCAGCCTTGCCCGGATAGATGTCCCAGGCTTCGCGCGCACTCGGCCCATAGGCCAGGTCCAAGGCATCGGGATGCGCCGCGCGATAGGCGGCGGAGGCGTCGTTGCGCGCCTTGACCAGATCCGCACTGTTCACGACGGCGGCGCTGTTGTTGTAGGCGGCGTCGCGTTCCGCCTGGTTGAGCAGCGCCCAGCGGGAGGCCGGATGCTCGGGATATTGGAAGACCATGCCGGCGGCTCCTTGGGACATATTCGCGCCTCGACCTTATGCCGAGCGTTCGACCGCAACCGTCATGACAATTCGGCCGGCCCGCATCGGCAAAATCGCCGCAGCCGCCTCCGGCTTAACGCCCGACCGATCGCCATGCTAAGCGTAGCAGATGCACGCCCCCTGCGCCGGACAATCTGCCGATGAAAACCATAGAGACCCTGCCCCTGCCCCAGCAAAGCCCCGGCACCGCCCGGCATCTGAAGGTACATCGCTGGGGCGCTGCCGGAACCTCGCCCAAGATCTATCTGCAGGCGTCGCTGCATGCCGGCGAGATTCCGCCGATGCTGGTCGCCCAGCATCTGATCGGCCTCCTGGACGCGGCGGACCGGGCCGGCGGCATCACCGGCGAAATCGTGCTGGTGCCGGCGGCCAACCCGATCGGCCTGGGCCAGGTGCTGGACGGCACGCATCTGGGCCGCTACGAGTTCAATACCGGCGAGAATTTCAATCGAGGATTTCCGGATCTGGCGCCGCCGGTGGCCGAGCGCGTCAAGGGCAAGCTCGGCGCCGATCCACAGGCCAATGCCGCGCTGATCCGCGCCGCCGCCCGCGCAATCCTGGCCGAGACAGCGCCGCAGGGCGAGCTGCCGGCGCTGCGCCGCCTGCTGATGCGCGAGGCGATCGACGCCGATATTGTGCTCGATCTGCATTGCGACGATGATTCGCTGATGCATCTCTATATGGGCGAGGCGCGCTGGCCGGACGGCAGCGATCTGTCGGCCGAGCTGGGTTCGCGGGCGACGATGCTGGCCGCGGATTCGGGCGGCGCTTCCTTCGACGAGATCTTCAGCGATTTCTGGGCGAAGCTGCGCACGCTCCTGGGCAATGAGCAGCCGATCCCGGACGCGACGCTGGGCGCCACGGTCGAATTGCGCGGCGCCGCCGATGTCAACGACGAGCTGGCCGCCGCCGACGCCGCGGCGCTGTTGCGCTTCCTGATGCGGCGCGGTGCGGTCGCGGGCGATCCGGGGCCGCTGCCGGCGCCGCAATGCGAGGGAACGCGGCTGGCCGCGGTCGATTGGCTGCGAGCCCCGGTCGCCGGCGTGCTGGTCTACAAGCAAGCGCTCGGCGCCCGCGTCGCCAAGGACGATCTGATCGCCGAGATCGTCGATCCGCTGGCCGACGACCCCGCCGCGGCGCGCACGCCGGTGCGGACGATCACCGACGGTCTGCTGCTTTCACGCCGGACGCGGCTGCTCGTCCGGCCGGGGCAGGCGATCGGCAAGATCGCCGGGACGGTGGATCTGCCGACCCGGACGGGTGCGCTGCTCGATCCGTGACAGGATCCCACCCGGTGGGGCGCGCTACCGCCGCCGATACACCCAGACGAAGGCCGGCGGCAGGTTCCGCAGCACCCAGGCAACCCGGCGCGCCGTCAGACCGTAATGCTGGGCCGGCAGCGGCGATTTCAGCCCGTAGGTGAACTGAATCAACGGCCGACCCTCGCTCAAAAGGGCGAAGCAGCACTCGACCAGGCGATCCAGCGCCGCTTCGGGAAACAGCAGCAGCGGCAGGCCGGACACGATCGCACCGGCGCGGGAGATGCCGCGCGGCTGCACCAGCGCCGACAACTCCGCGACATCGCCGCACAGCACCTCGACCCGGGCGAAGCGCCGGCGCAGCACTTCCGCCAGCATCGGGTCGCGCTCGACCACGTACAGGCTCTCCGTGGGCACGCCGGCATCGAGCAGGCCGCGTGTGATGCTGCCCGTGCCGCCGCCGAGTTCGAGCACCGGCAGGCGCTCCGCCAGAACCGAGGCCGGGATCTGCCGCGCCATGGCGCGCGCCAGAAAACGGCTCGACGGGGCCAGCGAGCCCATGCTGAGCGGCGCCTTCAGCCAATGCCGGAAGAAGGTCAAGGCCGCATTGCCGGCGCCGTCGCGCGGCTTGGTCACGCTCGTGTCGCTCCCTTTATTCTTGTCCGCCGCCGCCGATCTTGTAGGGTGCGGCAACGCCGAGATCCGGCAGCAGAGGCTCACGAACCCGTTTTAGAAGAAATCAACCAATAAGGTGAAGCCCTCCGAGCGCCGGATCCTTCCCGATCGAAGCAGGGCCGGTTCAAGGCTGCAGCCAGAGGGCGTCGCCGCATCCCCTGGAGATCCCCATGCCGCTCAGCGCGGAAACCGAGACGCTCGCGCTCATCGACGCGGTGGCCAATCTCGCCGCCGACGCACCCGCCCCGCAACCCGAACTCGGCTTCGTCCGGGAATTCTACCGCAACGTCCCGCCCGACGATCTGCGGCAGCGGGCACCCGCCGATCTCCTGGCCGCCGCTGCGTCGTTCTGGCAGTTCATCGCCCTGCGCCGGCCCGGCCGCGCCAAGCTGCGCGTGCTCAATCCGAAGGATCCCGGCCAAGCCTGGACCGGCGGCCGCACCATCGTGCAGATCTGCAACGACGACATGCCGTTCCTGGTCGACAGCGTGACGGCCGCGCTGAACCGGCTGGATCTGGTCGTGCACCTGGTCATCCATCCGGTGATCGGGCTCGATCGCGATGGCGAGGGGCGGCTTACCGGCCTGGCCAAGGGCCGGCCGGGCGCCTTGCGCGAATCCCTCATTCAGATCGAGCTGGCCGGCCCGGTCGACGGAGCGCGGCGGGAGGCGATCCTCCATGAGCTGGAAAGCGTGCTGGGCGACGTCCGCGCCGCCGTCGTCGATTGGGCGGCGATGCGCAAGAAGGCCGATCAGATCGCCGTCGAGCTCGGCGGCGCCGCGCTTCCGGTCCCCGCCGCCGAATTGGCCGAGGTCGCGGAATTCCTGACCTGGCTGGTCGACGACAATTTCACCTTCTTGGGCTACCGCGAATACGAGTTCCGCGGCGAAGGGCTGAGCGTCGTGGCCGGCGCCGGCCGCGGCCTGTTGCGCAACGACGATTATCTGGTGTTCGACGGCATCCGCAACTTCGCCACGCTGTCCCCGGACGTCCAATCCTTCCTGCGCTCGCCGCAACTGATGCTGATCTCGAAATCCAACCGGCGCTCGACCGTGCACCGTCCGGCCCAGCTCGACACGATCGGCATCAAGACCTTCGACGCCGAGGGCAAGGTCGCCGGGCAGAAGCTCATCGTCGGGCTGTTCACCTCGTCGTCGTATCTCCACCCGCCGCACACGATCCCGGTGCTGCGGCGCAAGGTGCAAAGCTGCCTCGAGCATTCGGGCTTCACGCTGTCCGGCCATGACGGCAAGGCCCTGCAGCATATTCTCGACTCCTACCCGCGCGACGAGCTGTTCCAGATCGACGAGCGCGAGCTGTTCCAGACCGCACTCGGCATCCTGCATCTGCAGGAGCGCCAGCGTATCGCCCTCTTCGTCCGCCGCGACCCGTTCGAGCGCTTCATCAGCGCGCTCGTCTTCGTGCCGCGCGACCGCTACGGCGCGGTCGTGCACCGACGCATGGCCGCGATTCTGGAGCAGGCCTATAATGGCACGATCGCCGCGCAGACGACGCATCTCGGCGAAGATTCGGCGCTGGCACGGCTGCATTTCATTGTCGCCACCACGCCCGGGCAGATCCCCGATATCGCGCCGCAGCCGGTCGAGCAACTGCTGGTCGAGGCCGGCCGCGTCTGGGCCGACCGGCTGGGCGAGGCGCTGGTCGCGGTGCTCGGCGAAACCGCCGGGCTGGACCGGCTGCGCCGCTTCGCCGATGCGCTGCCGAACGCCTATGTCGAGCGCTTCTCCGCCGAAGCCGCCGTCGCCGATATCGCGCGGATCGAAACGGTCGAGGCCGGGGCGCCGGTGGCGCTCACCCTCTACCGCAACGGCGGCGACGGCGAACGCGATCTCCGGCTGAAGATCTTCCATGCCGGCACGCCGGTCGCCCTCTCCGATATCCTGCCGATGCTGGAAAATCTGGGGGTGAAGGTGATCACCGAGATCCCCTTCGAGGTTCGGCCGCGCGGCGCCGAAGCCGCCATCTGGCTCCAGGAATTCGACCTGGTCGCGCGGCAGTCGACGCGGGTCGACCTCGATCGCGTCGGGCCGCTGTTCGAGGCGGCGTTTCCGGCGATCTGGTCGGGGCTGCTCGAAAATGACGGGTTCAACCGGCTGATCCTGCGCGCCGGGTTTTCCGCGCGCGAGATCGTCGTGCTGCGCTGTTATTGCAAGGTTCTGCGCCAGGCGGGCAGCGCTTTCAGCCAAGCCTATATGGAAGACACGGTCGACGCCCATCCGGCGATAGCATTGCTGCTGATCCGCCTGTTCGAGGCGCAATTCGATCCCGATTTCGCCGGCGACCGCGCCGCCGAGGCGCAGCGGATCGAGCGCGAGATCGTCACCTCGCTCGACCAGGTCGAGAACCTCGACGAAGACCGCATCCTGCGCAGCTTCCTGACCTTGATCACCCGGAGCCTGCGCACGAATTTCTATCAGCGCGACGCGCAAGGCCGGCCGAAACCCTATCTCTCGGTCAAGCTGGCCAGCCAGGAGATCGACCTGCTGCCCCTGCCCCGGCCGCTGGTCGAGATCTATGTCTACAGCCCCCGGATCGAAGGCTGCCATCTGCGCGGCGGCCGGGTCGCGCGCGGCGGCATCCGCTGGTCTGACCGCAAGGAGGATTTCCGCACCGAGATCTTGAGCTTGATGAAGGCGCAGATGGTCAAGAACTCGGTCATCGTGCCGGTCGGCTCCAAAGGCGGCTTCGTCGTCAAGCGCCCGCCCATCGGCGACCGCGAGGCGCTGATGGCGGAGGTCGTCGCCTGCTACCGGATCCTGATGTCCGGCCTGCTCGACCTGACCGACAGCCTGGCCGGCGATGCCGTCGTGCCGCCGCCGCTGGTCGTCCGCCGCGACGGTGACGATCCCTATCTGGTCGTCGCCGCCGACAAGGGCACCGCGACCTTCTCCGACATCGCCAATGGTGTCGCACAGGAATACGGCTTCTGGCTGGGCGACGCCTTCGCGTCGGGCGGATCGGTGGGCTATGACCACAAGGCGATGGGCATCACCGCGCGCGGCGCCTGGGAAGCGGTGAAGCGGCATTTCCGCGAGATCGGCACCGACATTCAGACGAGCGATTTCACCTGCATCGGCGTCGGCGACATGGCCGGCGACGTGTTCGGCAACGGCATGCTTCTGTCGCCGCACACGCGGCTGATCGCGGCCTTCAACCATCAGCATATTTTCCTCGACCCCGATCCGGATCCGGCGCGCAGTTGGGCAGAGCGCCGGCGGCTGTTCGAGCTCAAGGGGTCGAGCTGGCGCAGCTATGATCCGGCGCTGCTCTCGAAGGGCGGCGGCATCTACGAGCGCAGCGCCAAGGCGATTCCGCTCTCGGCGCAAGCGAAGGCGCGCTTCGGCATCGAGGCGTCGAGCCTGGCGCCGGCGCAGTTGATCCGCCACCTGCTGACGCAACCGGTCGATCTCCTGTGGTTCGGCGGCATCGGCACCTATGTCAAGGCGTCGGCGGAAACCCAAGCCGAGGCCGGCGACCGCACCAATGATGCGCTGCGCGTCGACGCCGCGGAATTGCGCGCGAAGGTGATCGGCGAAGGCGCCAACCTGGCCATGACCCAGCGCGCGCGCATCGAATACGCCCTCAAGGGCGGCAGGCTGAACAGCGACGCCATCGACAATTCCGCCGGTGTCGACACCTCCGACCATGAGGTCAACATCAAGATCGGCCTCGGCAATATCATCGCCTCGGGCCGGCTGAACCCGGCCGATCGCGCGGCGTTCCTGGCCTCGATGACGGCGGAGGTCGCATCCCTCGTGCTCGAAGACAATTACCTGCAGACTCAGGCGCTGAGCATCGCCGAGGCCGAGGCGGCGGCCACGCTCGACCAGCATGTCCGGCTGATGCGCAGCCTGGAGCGTTCGGCCAAGCTCGACCGCGCGATCGAGTTCCTGCCCAATGACGAGGCGATCGGCCATCGTGCGGCGCTCAAGCGCGGCTTGACCAGGCCGGAACTGGCCGTGCTGCTGGCCTATGCCAAGAATGCGCTGGCCGATGATCTCCTGGACTCGGACCTGCCGGACGCGCCGGAACTCGAAGCGGAACTTCTGGCCTATTTCCCGCAGCGCATGCGAGAATTGGCGCCGGCCGATCTCCGCGCGCATCGGCTGCGCCGCGAGATCATCGCCACGGCCGTCACGAATGCCCTGATCAACCGCATGGGGCCGAGCTTCGCCGTCGAGCTGCAGGCGAAGACCGGCCGCAGCGCCGCGGACATTGCGCGCGCCTTCCATATCGCGCGCGAGGTGTTTGCGCTGCCCGCCCTGTGGCGGGCGATCGAAGCGCTGGACAACCAGATCCCGGCGCGCGCGCAGACCCGGCTGCATCTGGAGATCAAGACGGTGGCTGAGCGGACCACGCGCTGGCTGCTGCAATCCGGCTTGAGCCTCGCGATCGAGGCGCGCATCGCGCAATTCGCACCGGCGGTCGAGCGCCTGTCCGCCTGCCTGCCCGAATTGCTGCCGCCGGGCGAAGCCCGCGATTTCGAGACGCGCGAAGCCCAATTCCTCGAGGACTCGGTGCCGGCGGACCTGGCCAGGCGCGTCGTGGCATTGGCCAATCTGGCGGCCGGCCTCGACATCGCCCGCATCGACGAACGTGCCGGGATCGAAATCGTCGAGTTGGGCAAGCTCTATTACGACGCGGGCGAGCGCTTCGGCCTCGACATTCTGCGCGGCGTCGCCCGCGCCATGCCGGCGGCGAATGCCTGGACCGGCCTGGCGCTGGGCGCGCTGATGGACGATTTCTATGCGCTCCAGCGCGATGCCGTGCAGCGGGTGCTGGCCGAAGGCGGCACGCTCGACGCGTTCGTGTCGCAGCGGCCGGACGCGATGGCGCGGATCCAGGAAATGGTGACGGAGATCGGGCGGGCGACGCCGCCGGATATTGCGATGCTGACGGTGGCGAGCCGGCAGTTGCGGGCGATGGTGGCGGGGTGAAGCGCGGCCGGCCGGGCGGCGCCCTGAAAACCGCCATAGTCGCCTTGCTCTGCGCCGTGGCGTCGCCCGCACCGGCGCGCGCCGAGACCGCACCGCAAGCATTCCTCACCGAAATCCTCGACCATGACTTCAAGGGGGACGGCGCGTTTCGCGTCGGCAAGGCAATCTTCACCGACGGTCGTTCGGCGACTATCGGCGATGCCTGCTGCAGCGTGCCGCGGGAGGCCTTCGATCCGCGCAGCGAACCCGTCGAACTGGTGGCGAAGTGGGAGCTGGCGGGCGCCGGCACGGTGACGGCACGGGAGGCGACCTTGCCGGTGCATTTCGTCGCCGTCGCGGAGATCGTCGGTATCAGCGAGACGGGACCACACCGCCGCCAGGTGAAGCCGCTCGCCGCCCCGCGCGATGTCCGGGTCAAGTATCATTTGCAGCGGCGCGGGGCGGATTGGGTCCTGGTCAACCCGCCGCTGCCGCGGGTCGGATTGACGGCGTTGAGCGGCATCGTCCGGGGCGAAATCCAGCAATTGGAAGAAACCATGGGCCGTGAGACGGCCGATGCTCGGATGCTCGAATTCCACAGGAAACTTCGGGATGGGGCGGCGGCGGAGTTGGCTGAACTCGATGACGTTGTCCGCGGGATGAAACGTTTGCCGGAATAACGAGAGTTACGGCCAGTGGTACCGGAACCCGGACCGCAGGTTTGGCTGCGAACTATTTCGTTGGAAGTCGTTCAATCGGCATGGGCTCACCATCTGGGTTCAGTGGCGGCACATTCGAGAACAGCGTGTCACGCCCGACCGCCACCTGGCCCCAATTCTTGTTCAGCCAAAGCACCTGCCCGTTGGCGCCACCGAAGAAATCGACTACGGGGCCGGTCGCGACGAGCTTCCCGCTACGATTATTGTAGAGCTCGACGAAACCCGGTTCATCCATGCTGGGATGCAGGACACTCTGTAATCGCGTCGACGTGAATAACTCGACCCGATAGTCGCCATCAGGCGACCTCTCTTCCGCCAATTTCCGGCTGCCGCCCAAGCTCCAGATGAATACGATGGCAAGGCCGGCGGCGATGACGGCCGACACCGCGGCAAAGATAGGGGTCCGCCGCACGCTCAAACCTCGATGACGATGCGCTGCGCCGGCATCAACGATATGACCTTCACGTTCGACACATTCACGAAATCACCACCATAGCCTGTCAAGTCACGATACCGACGAAAGGAGGCATTGCTGACCGCGTACTCGGGATTCGGATTTGTGCGCCACGAAGGTATTCTTGGTGACGATTTATCCGCTTGGATCGCAATTTCGGGGAATGTTCCAAAATCTCGCCCGACGAACTCGTTCATTATATTGCCGTCGATCCCATTAGCGGACCAAACTCCCAGAAACTGATCGCCATTGAAATCATATGTGTCGCGCAAATAAACGCCGAGCGCATCGACATCGATCGTGAATGACCTTGGGCCATTCGTGACCATACCGGAGATGGCGACCTTCAACAGTCCCGCGCCGACGGCGCCGTAGAAATCATCCAACGGGTCCCACAAGCTGCCAACTTTCGCGATGTTGACCTGATAGCAGCTATCGATCACCGCCACCGGTTGACTGAGATCACCAAACCGCCAGCAAACGGTCGGTTTGAAGAGATCCGGCTTGGCATCCAGATATGTCTTGAGTCTGAGCGAGATTTCCTTGCGCGCCGCATCGTTCTTCCACTTTTCGCCGATGAGCGCGTCGAAGGCCGATCGAACGCGGGCGAATCTCAACGCCCAGTCCATGGAGCCTCTTTCATAAGTCGAGAAAAGGCTGATTTTCGGCTGTCCGGCTGATCAAGCGGTGGCGGTTCGGGTCTTTGGGTCGAAGAGGCGGAGCAGGCTGTCGGCGGC
>Ga0181519_10000152_pt1 | contig 61739 bp, 50 predicted proteins | sample PEATcosm2014_Bin_26_FD_121102 | JGI IMG/M metagenome (GOLD analysis project Ga0181519, IMG submission 121102) | Peatland microbial communities from MTU Mesocosm Facility, Houghton, MI, USA - PEATcosm2014_Bin02_10_metaG | ecosystem: Environmental > Terrestrial > Soil > Wetlands > Peat | place...
AGCACGACGGCGGCTACATCAACAACGTGCTCGGGCCACCGGAGACCTATCCGACGTCCGGAATCGTCCGCAGCAATGCCGGCCTCACGCAGAAGAACTTCAACGACGTCAACACGAACGGTGGCCGCGCCGCGCTCAAGTTCGACTTCGCGGATACCTGGACGGTCACACCGGCCGTGATGGGCCAGAGCACGATCGCGCACGGCGAGTTTGCCTACACGCCGTCGCTCGGCGACCTGAACGTCGCTCAGTACTCGCCGGACGAGAACACCGACAACTGGGTGCAGTCGACGCTGACGGTGAACGGCAAGGTCTCGGACTTCGATCTGACCTACGCCGCCGGCTACCTCGAGCGCAACGTCCACCAGACGCTCGATTACTCGGACTACGCGTACTTCTACGACAAAGCCTATGCGTCGCAGCCCGCCTATTTCGGCGACAACTTCGTCAACAATGCGGGCCACCTGATCAGTCCCGCGCAGTACGAGATCAACGCGGACAACTACAAGAAGCAGAACCAGGAGCTGCGTCTCGCGACGCCGAAGACCTGGCGCCTGCACGGCGTAGTCGGCCTGTTCATGCAGCGCCAGTACAACTACACGCGCTCCGAATACCACGTCGACGACCTCGCGACCGCGTATTCGATCACGAACGAGCCGGGCGTCTGGTACCTCGACTCGCAGCGGCGCACAGACCGTGACAAGGCGGCGTTCACGGACTGGACCTACGACGTCACGGACAAGCTCGCGGTGACGGGCGGCATCCGCGAGTTCGGTTTCGACAACACGGTGTACGGCTTCTTCGGCTTCCGCGGCCCGACTGCCGGCAGCTCGTACGTGAACCCGAGCGGCGAGCAGACCTGCGCGGCGGGCAGTTACACGACCGGCACGCTGTGGCCCTGCGTCAACATCAACGAGCGCGCGACCAAGACCGGCGATACCCACCGGCTGAACGTCACCTACAAGGTCGAGCCGGACCGCATGCTGTACGCCACCTGGTCGACCGGCTTCCGGCCGGGCGGTGTCAATCGCCTGCAGAATTTTCCCGCCTACAATCCCGACTATCTGACCAACTACGAGGCTGGCTGGAAGACCGAGTGGCTCGGCCACACGGTGCGCTGGAACGGCGCCGTGTTCGACGAGGAATGGAAGGATGCCCAGTTCGGCATCTCGGCGCAGAACGGCATCACCGAGATCGTCAACGCCGGCGCATCCCGGATCCGTGGCATTGAGTCGGACCTCGAATGGCGCGTGACGGACGCGTTCACGCTGTCGACGTCGGCGACCGCGCTCGACACTAAGCTCCTGCAGAACGCCTGCCAGTACCCGAGCCCGTCGCTGACCTGCACCGAACCCTATGAAGGCAATCCAAATTCGGTACTGACGCCGGCCGGCTCGCGGCTGCCAGTGTCGGCGAAGCTGAAGGGCAACGTCATCGGTCGCTATCAGTTCATGGCCGGCGAGTACCAGGCGCATCTGCAGGCAGCGGCGGCGGGCCAGACCAGCGTCGTGCCGCAGATCCAGCAAAACTACGCAGAGGTCATCGGCAATCAGCCGGGATACGTCACGCTCGACCTCGCAGCCGGGATCAAGCGCGGCAACTGGCAGGCGGAGCTGTTCGTGCAGAACGCGCTCGACGAGCGTGGTCAGGCGATCCGCTACACCGAATGCGCCCCGTCGACCTGCAGTCTCGTCTACGTGCTGCCGGTTACCCCGCGCCAGGTCGGCGTAACCTTCGGCCAGAAATTCTGATGCGCGGCGGCGCCGTCGGTCCACGCACCCGCCGCCCGATGTCCCGGAGGAAATGACGATGAGTCTCACGCAACTGCGCCGGCACCTGCCGGCAACCCTGCTCGCGATCGCGTTCCTGCCACTCACAGCGAACGCTGCGCCGGGGTCCCGGCTGTCCGGCAGCGACCTCGCGCCGTCGCCCGCGTTCGATGCCGGCGACGCGGTGCCGGGTCGCTCCAGCTGGGCGCTCGGCGAGAGCCCTGCCACCACCTACCGGAACCTCCCGGAGATCCTGCCGTCGCGACGGGTCGCGCCCGCGGCAGCGCCCTACCCGCTCAAGGAGCCGGCCGCGCCGTTCGACGTCAAGTACACGTTCGAGGGCAAGACCTACGGCATCGCTGACTTCGCCACGCGTACCGGCACGACGGGCCTGCTGATCCTGAAGGGTGACCAGATCCTGTTCGAGGGCTACTACCAGGGCGCCGACCGGCAGGACAGCTTCATCTCGTTCTCGACCGGCAAGTCGTTCGTCTCGACGCTGCTCGCGCTCGCCATCGCCGACGGCAAGATCGGCAGCATCGATGATCCGGTCATCCAGTACCTGCCCGAGGTGAAGGGCTCTGCCTACGCCAAGGCCCGCATCCGCGACGTGCTGCAGATGTCTTCCGGCACGAGCTACACCGAGGAATACGAGGACCCGAAGTCCGACATCGCGCACTACGTCGAACTCCTCAACCGCAACGAGGGCGGCATCTACGACTTCGCACGTTCGTTCAAGGCCGTGCGTGGCCCGGGCGAGAAGTTCTACTACGCGAGCACCGACACCGAGGTGCTCGGCGCCCTGGTCGCGCGTGCCACCGGCAAGTCGCTGTCGCAGTGGATGAGCGAGAAGCTGTGGCAGCCGATCGGCGCCGAGGCGCCGGCGCGCTGGATCATCGATCAGCCCGGCGCCAAGGGACGCGAGATGGCCGCCGGCGGGCTGCTCATCGAGCTCAGGGACTACGGCCGCTTTGGCCTGCTGTTCGCGAACAATGGCAGCGTCGCCGGCAAGCAGCTGCTGCCGGCCGGCTGGGTCGAGCAGGCGACCCGGCCGAGTGCGCCGCAGGTCCAGTTCGGCAAGCTCGAGCCGGGGTATCCGCTCGGCTACGGCCTCCAGTGGTGGTGCCTCCCGGGCCCGCACCACAGCTTCACGGCGCAGGGCATCCACGGACAATTCGTGCTGGTCGACCCGACCGAGGACCTGGTCGTCGTCAAGCTCTCGAGCTGGGCACACGCCTGGGAAGACGCGAAGGAAGCCGAGACCTACGCCTTCTTCGGCGCGGTCGCGGACGCCGTCCGTTAATCAGGCTGCGCGGCGTGCGTCGGCAGGTGCCGTCGCGCGCCGCCCGCGCACCCGGCTACAGGTCGCGGACCACCCGGAAGCCGAGGTCGGATTGCCGCAGGCCCTGCAGTTCCGCGCCGCGCGCTGCGGCTCGGGTCTCCGCCGGGCGCGTCGCCCACGACCCGCCGCGCACGCCGCGCAATTCGCAGCCACCGGCCCATTCCCAGGCACGGCCATCGGCCGGACGTCCCTGGTAGCTCGCCGTGTAGCAGTCCTGCAGCCACTCGCGGGCATTGCCGAGCATGTCGTAGAGATCGAATGCATTCGGCTTGAAGCTGCCGACGGGCGCGGTGTAGGTGCGCCCGTCGCTGCAGCGCGCATTCGGGTACGGAAAGGCGAGCTCGGTGACGGACGAGGCGTCGTATACGTTCGCGTAGTCGCAGGCGAGTGACAGCACCGACTCCTCATCGGAGTCGTGCGCGCCGAAGAAGCGCGGCCGGGTCGTGCCACCGCGCGCGGCGTATTCCCACTCCGTTTCGCTCGGCAGACGATAGGTCTTGCCGGAGGTCTTGGTGAGCCAGTCGACGTAGGCCTTGGCATCGTCCCAGCTGACGCACACCACCGGCTCGGAGTCGGCCTGCGGCGCCGAGAATCCCGGATCGCGCCAGTTGCGGTCGGCGAGCCGTACCCAGGCGCCGCCGCTCGCCACCCGGCAGTCCCCTGCGGTCGGGTACTGGGTGGCGTCCGCGAACGCCCGGAACTCGGCGACGGTGACTTCGAAGCGGCCGATCGCGTAGGGCCGTGCGATCGACACCGGCAGCGGCGGCGACTCGCCACGTTCGCGGTCGAACTCGGGCTCGTCGGCGCTCGTGCCGAGTATGAAGGTGCCCGCCGGAACCACGATCATCTCCGGGCACCCCGGGCAGTCGCGGAATGCGCCCACGGTCTGCGAACCGGGCGCTGCCTGGCCGCCGGCGGCGACCTGGCCGGCACGGGCGGCCAGCGGTGCCTGCGGCTGCGCAAACGCGACCGACGCGCCGAGACTCAGGATGAGGACGAGGCTGCGCACGTCAGCGATCTCCCTTGCCATCGAGATCGAGCGCCACGCGAAAGCCCACGTAATCGGTGCGCTCGGCCGCGTCCGCCGCCTCCCGGTAGGCGCTGCGCGCCTGCTCGGCCGGCGAGACCCAGCTGCCGCCGCGCCGCACGCGCCGCCCGCAGCCGCCGCTCCACACCCAGGCGCGCGCATCGCGCGGCCGGCCAACGTAGCTGTCGGTGGCGCAGTCCTCCACCCATTCGGACACGTTGCCGATCATGTCGTAGAGGCCAAAGGCATTCGCGCGCAGCGCGCCGACCGGCGCGACGTCCGGATAGCCGTCGCGGCAGTGCACCGGGTCCCAGCCGAAGGCATACACCTCGCGGCCGGCGAGATCGTAGACGTTGGCGAAGTCGCAGCCATCGCTCGCGGCGTCGCCCCAGGGACGCAGCGTATTGGTGCCGGCCCGGGCCGCGTACTCCCACTCCGCCTCGGACGGCAAACGGTACGGTTTGCCGGTGCGGTGCGCGAGCCATTGAACATAGGCCTTGGCGTCGTTCCAGCTGACGCAGGACACCGGGTGGTCGTCGCGCGGCGCGTGCGGCCGGCCGGGGTTTTCCCAGTTACGCCCGCGATCGTCGCTGAAGCGGTTCAGGTTCTCGTCCCAGCTGCGGCACGGGCTGCGCACGTCGTAGCCGGCATCGCTGACGAAGGCACGGTATTCACGGCGCGTCACCTCGACGCGACCGAGCGCGAAGGGCCGCGCGAGCCGGACGATCACCGCCTGCGATTCGGCGCGGGTTGCCGCGAGGTGCGCATCCGCCGTGGGCGTGCCCATCACGAAGGTCCCGGCCGGCACCCGGACCATCTCCGGGCAGTCGGCGCAGTCGCGGAACGGCGCCGCCGGATCAGCGGCATGGGCCGGCAGGGCGGCCATCACCCATACGCCGACGAGCGCGGCGGCGCCGCGGCACGCGAGTACCCGCACCTCAGCCACCCACGCGAAGCGGCACGAACAGGTTGGTCCCGTCGCGATTGACGAGCAGCGCGATGCTGCGCCCGCCCTTCTTGGCGATCGCTTCGAGTTCGTCGACCGTCGTCAGGCGCTGGCCATTGGCACCGACGATGACGTCCCCGGCATGCAGGCCGGCCTCGAGCGCCGGACCGTCGACCTCCTCGACGAGCAGGCCGGCGTCGATCCCCGACGCGCGCCGTTCCTGGGCCGACAGCGGTCGCAGCGAGAGGCCGAGCTTGGCGCTCGGCCGCTCCTCGCTGAGGCCCGCCTTGGTGATGTGACCTTCCTTGAGCTCGGCTATGTCGACCTCTATCTTGCGGCTGGCGCGGTCACGCCACACCTCGAGCGTCGCGCGCGCCCCCGGCTTCATCTGCGAGATGATCGCCGACAGCTGGCCGGAGCGTTCGACGGGCGTTCCATTGACCGACAGAATGACGTCCCCTGACTTCACGCCCGCCTTGGCCGCAGGTCCGTCGGATTCGACCTGGCTGACGAGCGCGCCGCGCGGCCGGTCGAGGCCGAAGGAGTCCGCCAGCTGCTGGCCCACCTCCTGGATGAGGACGCCGATGCGGCCGCGTTCGACGCGGCCGGTCTTGATCAGCTGATCCTTCACGCCCATCGCGATGTCGATCGGGATGGCGAAGGAGATGCCCATGAAGCCGCCGGTGCGGCTGTAGATCTGCGAGTTGATGCCGACGACCTCGCCGGCCATGTTGAAGAGCGGCCCGCCCGAGTTCCCCGGGTTGACCGCCGCATCGGTCTGGATGAACGGCGTGTACTGGCCATCGGGCAGCGAGCGCGAAATGGCGCTGACGATGCCGGCGGTCACGCTGTTGTCGAAGCCGAACGGCGAGCCGATCGCGACTACCCATTCGCCGGGCCGCAGCCGCGACGGGTCGCCGATGCGCACGGTCGGCAGGTCCTTGCCGGCGATCTTGATGACCGCGACGTCGGTGCGGCGGTCGACACCGATGACCTTGGCGGTGAACTCGCGCCGGTCGGTGAGCCGGACGGTCACCTCGCTCGCGTCGGCCACGACGTGCGCGTTCGTCAGGATGTAGCCGTCGCTGGCCACGATGAACCCCGAGCCCTCGCCGCGCGTGGGCGGCTGTGCCCCGTGCGGGACGGCGCCGAAGCGGCGCAGGAAATCGCGCATCGGATCGTCGGCCGAATCGTCCTCGAGGGCTGCCTGCTTGCCGCGCTCGATGACGCTGACGTTGACGACCGCGGGCCCGGACTGGGCCACGAGGTCGGAGAAATCAGGCAGGCCGCGCGCCGCGGCGGCGGCCGAGCCGGGACCCGGCAGCTGCGCCACCGCGGCCGGGGCCGTGGCCACCGGCGCATGCTGCGGCTCGGCGGGCGGTTGCCGCCCGCAGCCGGCGAACGCGGCAAGGCACAGGGCGACCGGACCAATGACGTAACGCGCACGACTCATCGCAACCTCTCCTCGGACAGGGACTCCCCTGCCGTAGACAACGCGACGGCGTCGGAAGTTGCGCCCGCGGGGCCGGATTGCAGGGACCGGGTACCGATGTGCCAATGATACCGTGCCGCCCGGCAGGCCGCCCCCGACGCCGTTCAGCGCCGCCGCCCGAGCCAGCGCTGCGCGGCGGCGATGGCGTACAGGTCGCCCACGGTACGGGCGCGGCTGCGCTGTGCGGCATCCAGCACGATGAGCAGCAGCTGCGCCGCGGCATAGGCGTCGGCCATGGCGTCGTGGCGGCCGATCACGCCTAGCGCGAAGTGCCCCAGCCAGTCGTCGAGTGTGTCGTTCTGCGTGCCCGGGAACAATGCCGGCAGCAGCAGCGCGAGATCGATGCAGCGCGGCGCGACGCGGATACCGACCTCGGCCGCGAGCTCGCGGCCGAGCACCGTCACGTCGAACTCCGCGCGAAACGCAACCGCAACGGCCGCGCCGCGAAATTCAAGGAACTCGATCAGCGCCTCGGCCGGCAGCCGGCCGGCGAGCTGCTGCTGGCCACCGATGCGGTGCACGAGAATGTTCTCGACGCTGCTCGAGCGCGCCTGCCGCAAGACCGCCGAGAATGCGTCGGCGTGCACGATCGCGCGCTCCGCAACTGCAATCGCGCCGATCGCAATGATGCGGTCACGATCCATGCGCGGTCCGGTGGTCTCGAGGTCGAAGGCGACGAAGCGGGCGAGCGCGAGCGGCTGGCGCCTGAGCGCCCGGCCGCTCGCCCAGCCGGCGTAACTGCCGCGCAGTGCCGCGAGCCGCGCCCTGAGCGGCGCCGGCAGTCCTGCCCGGATGCGGCGACGGGCGAGTCGCGCCAGCAGTGGCAGCGGCACGGTACGCGCCAGCCTACGGCGCCAGCGTCAGCGCGAGCAGCTTCTGCAGCTCACGCGCCTGGCGGAAGGCTTCCTTCAGCATGCGCTGGTCGAGTTCGTTGAGCTGCTGCGGATCGATGCGGTTGACCGCCGCCGCCGGCGCATCGGCGCCGCGCTGCGTCCTCAGCCGCAGCAGCTGCAGGAAGTGAAAGGCCTCCACGATCGAGGCGATGTCACGCTCATCGAGCCCGAGCCGCCGGCCGGCGAGCCGCAGCCGCGTCGCCGTGCCGGTATCGACGATGCCGAAGGCGAGCGCGAGCGCACGTGCCGCGTCGACGAAGATGCGCGTCCCCTCCTTCTTGAGGTCGAGCGTACCCGCGAACTCGCCCTCGTCCGCCGTGCGGAACGCGCGCACCACGCCGAGCGGCGGCTCGGCCTGCAGGGCATTCGCGGCCAGCAGCCGCAGGAACACGGAGCTCCCGGGCGCGAGTCCTGCCAGCCAGCTGCGCAGTTCCTCGGCAAGCCGCAGGTCGCCGGCGAGCGGCCTGAAATCGAAGAAGATGTTGGCCGCCAGCAGCGCCGCCGGATCGGGCTCGCGCAGCCAGCCGGCGAAGCGCCCGCGCCACTCGGCGTCGCTCAGGCACAGCTCCGCATTGCCGGCCATGATGTTGCCGGGGCAGAGCGGCACGCCGAGGGCTGCGAGCGCCGCATTGCAGGCCCGCGCGAAGGCCAGCAGCCGCGTACGGCACTCGCCGACGGCCTCGGGCGGCGCGCTGAAGACGAGCGCGTTGTCCTGGTCGGAGACGATCGTCTGCTCGCGGCGGCCCTCGCTGCCGAGCGACAGCCAGCACCAGTCGAGGCCGTCGAGCGCGAACTGCGGGGCGAGCACCGCGAACAGTCGCTGGGCGAGCGCATCGTGAAGCGCGGCAACCGTACGCGTCAGGGCCTCGGCGGCGGCCCCCTGCGCGACGAGATTGTCGGTGAAGGTGGCGATGTCGGCAGCGACCGGACCGAGGGCGGCGACGTCGGCCGCGGCGCGGATCGCCTCGACGATGTGCTGCATCGACACCCGCTGCAGCGCGAACAGGTCGCGCTCGGAGACGACGCCGACGGTGATGCCGCCGCGGGTGATGAGCAGCTGGTGGTAGCCGGTCGTGGCCATCATCGCCATCGCCTCCTCAGCGCTCGTCGCGACGTCGGCCGTGCCGGGCGCGGCACTCATGACGCTCGCCACGGGCGCGGCGAGCGACATCCCGGGCAGCACCACGCGGTTGAGGAGGTCGGTCAGCGTGAAGATGCCGACCGGCCGGCCGGCGGCGTCGACCACCGCGATCGTGCCGACGGCGGCCGCGTTCATCTGCGCGAGCGCCACGCGCAGCGGCGTGTCGCCGTGGCAGGTCACCGGAGCGCGCCGCAGCAGCGCCTCGACCGGCTGCAGGAGCGTCTGCTGGTCGAGGGCGCGCGCGCTGAATTCACGGTGCGCACCGGCCAGCGAGCGCCTGAGCAGCGTCGCGGTGGTGCGTGCGCAGTAGTCCGCAAACACCGGCGATGCCGCATGCAGGTGCGCGACGTCGGTGGCGCCCAGCCGGTAGCAGAACACGTCGTCGACGGCGAGGTAGCTGAGCGGCGGCGACGGCGTACCGACGGCCGGCGCGAGCGGGAAGCACTCTCCGGCACCGAGCAGCACCGGCCCCGCAGCGCGCGCCGCGTCCTCGGCACGCACCTGGCCCCGCTGCACGACGTACAGCGGCGGCGCGCCGCCGTCGGCGGGCTCGGCGATCACGCTGCCGGCGGCGAAGTACGCGAGCCGGGCGCGGCCGGCGATGAACTCGAGGTCGGCGCGCGCCATGCGCGCGAACGGCTCGTGCGCGCGCAGGAAGGCGACGGTCGCTTCGAGGAGCAGCGCGGGTGCCGCCATCGTGAGGCTCGGGCCGCGGCTCGCCGGGGGCAGGCACGCCGGGTGGCCCCGGCGTGCCGCGCGCCCTCAGTGGCTTGAGGCCTTCGACACGAGGATGCCCGTGTTCTGGCGCACGTAGACCTCGTCCCACATGTCCTCGGACCGCTTGTCGCGACCGAGCAGCGAGCCGAGCAGCACGGCCAGGAAGCCGAGCGGAATCGAGATGAGGCCCGGGTTCTTGAGCTCGAACAGCGGCTTGTCGAGGCCCATGAACGAGGTCTCCTGGCCCTCGACCTTGGCCATGTCCGCCTTGGCCTTGGTCACCGCCTTGTCGAGCGCCGCGGTGTCCTTGGTGGCCTTGGCGATGGCGCTCGCATCGCCGGTTGCGATCAGATCAGCGATCGCGGTGCGCTTGGCAGCCTCACCGTCGAGCACCTTGTGCGACGCAGCGCGCACCGCCTTCGGGTAGGTGAGGTTCGGCGAGACGAGCGTGAGGCCGACCGCCGCGACCGTGCCGACCACCATGCCGGCGACGACGCCCGTCGTGTTGCAGCGCTTCCAGTAGAGCGTCAGCAGCACGCACGGGAAGTTGGCACTGGCCGCGACCGCAAAGGCGAGCGCCACCAGCACCGCGACGTTCTGCCCCTTGGCAGCGATCCCGATCGCGATCGAGACCGCGCCGACGAGCACCGTCGCGACGCGTGCGGCCCGCACCTGCTGCTGCGGCGGCACCGTCTCGCCGCCGTGGATGACGCCGACGTACAGGTCGTGCGCGATCGCCGAGGCCGAGGCGAGCACGAGTCCCGCGACCACCGCGACGATGGTCGCGAACGCGACCGCCGATACGAACGCCAGCATGAAGTTGCCGAAGAACGAATCGGGACCACCGCCGATGAACTGCGCGAGCAGCGGCCCGGCCATGTTGCCGCCGGCATCCACGGCCGCGATGTTCGCCGGACCGACGAGCTTCGCAGCACCGAAGCCGAGGAACAGCGTCAGTACGTAGAAGCCGCCGATGATCGCCATCGCCCAGACCACCGACTTGCGCGCCTGCTGCGCGGTCGGCACGGTGAAGAATCGCATCAGGATGTGCGGCAGACCCGCGGTGCCAAACACGAGTGCCATACCGAGCGAGATCTGGTCGATCGGCGCCTTGAAGTAGAGCCCCGGCCCCAGGAAGCGCTGGCCGAGTTCCGCAGCAGTCATGTTCTTCGCCGGATCACCGAGCAGCGCCGCCACGCGCGCCTGCACCTTGGGGTCGGAGACGACGTCCTGCATGAACGCCGGCAGCGAGAACCCGTACGGCGTCCACACCAGCATCACGATGACGATCGAGGCCGCGACCAGCAGCACGGCCTTGATGATCTGCACCCAGGTGGTCGCCACCATGCCGCCGAACAGTACGTAGCTCAGCATCAGCACGCCCACCACCAGCACCGACACCTCGTAATCGACGCCGATCAGCGTCTTGACCAGCACGCCGCCGCCGACCATCTGCGCGGTGAGGTAGAAGGTGGACACGGTCACCACCGACAGCGCGCCGACGATGCGCGTCTTCTTCGGATCGTTGCGGTACGCGAGGATGTCGGACAGCGTGTACTTGCCGATGTTCCGGCAGGGTTCCGCGATCAGCAGCAGTACCGTGATGTAGGCGACCAGCCAGCCGACCGAGTACATGAAGCCGTCGTAGCCGTACAGCGAAATGAGGCCGGCGATGCCGAGGAAGGATGCCGCCGAGAGGTAGTCGCCGGCGATCGCCCAGCCGTTCTGCAGACCGGTGACGCCACCGCCCGCCGTGTAGAAGTCGGAGGCCGTCTTGACGCGCTTGGCCGCGACGTAGGTGACGTACATCGTGATCAGGATGATCGCGGCGAACACCAGGAACGTCACCCAGCGGTAACTGCCGGCGGCGCTCGCCTCGGCATGAGCCGGCAGCGCGAAGCTCGCGAGTCCCGCAGCGAGGCCGAGCGAGCGGGTGCGCAGTGCGAGGTTCATGCGGCACCTCCGCTGCGCTTGGCGAAGTCGGCGGCGATCTCGCCGGCCATGCGGTCGAAGTCCCTGTTGGCGACGCTCGAGTAGTAGAGCGCGATGCCCCAGGCGACGATGAATTCGCTGAGTGCGAACAGGATGCCGACGTTGATCACGCCCCACACCTGCGTCTTGAACAGGTCCTGGTAGTAGGCGGCGCCGATCGGCAGCAGGAAATAGTAGATGACCGAGAACGCCATCAGACCCCACAGGAAGGTCGTCTTGCGGCGGTGCAGTGTCTGGAAGCGCGGATCCGCAATGATCGCGCCCCAGTCGATCGAGTCTGGCTTCGTCATGTGTGCCCCCCTAGTCCCGTCGATCAGTACCTACGGTCAGTACGGAGGCGGCAACACTGCGGACGCCGGTCGGTTCGACCGGCCGTGCCCTAGGACCCCGCTTGCGCCACCGTGAGCGCCCCGCCAGCGTCCCGCCCCCTGCACCGAAGTTTTAGCAGAATTCTCCGACTGCCGGATTCCAACATGCTCCCGGCCGGACCGCCACCCCGCAACTGTCACATTTCGGCCGGCGGCGCTAGTATCGGTGCGGCCTGCGCCGCGCCCGGATTGCATGACGGATCTCGGCCGCGACCCGTCGGATACTGCTCCGGCTTCGCGGCGTGAGGGATTCTGCGATGGTCGTAGGTACAGACCCATACGACCTAGGTCGAACCTTGCGGCAATCTGCACAGTGCTAGAAATGCCCTCGCCCGCCAATGCGGCAGTGCGGCGACGGGCGCGTACTCGGAGGGGACCAGAGCGATGAGCCAGATATACGAGATCATGCCCGAGTTCGCGCGCCGCGCGCGGGTCGATGCCACGCGCTACGCCGCGGACTACGCACGCAGCGTCGCCGATCCCGACGGCTTCTGGGGCGAGGTCGGACGCCGCCTCGACTGGATCAAGCCGTTCACGCAGGTGAAGGACGTCTCCTTCCAGCTCGAGGACTTCCGCATCCGCTGGTATGCGGATGGCGAGCTCAACGTCAGCGCCAACTGCCTCGACCGGCATCTGGCCACGCACGGCGAAAAGACCGCGATCCTGTGGGAAGGTGACGACCCCAGGGACAGCCGCCGCGTCAGCTACCGCGAGCTGCACCACGACGTGTGCCGCTTCGCGAACGTGCTCAAGTCACTCGGCGTCGGCAAGGGCGACCGCGTGACGATCTACCTGCCGATGATCCCTGAAGCCGCGGTGGCGATGCTCGCCTGCGCACGCATCGGCGCGATCCACTCGATCGTGTTCGGCGGCTTCTCACCGGAGTCGCTCGCGAGCCGCATCCAGGACTGCGCCTCGAAGCTCGTGATCACGGCGGACGAGGGCTTACGCGGCGGCCGCAAGGTGCCGCTCAAGGCGAACGTCGATGCGGCGTTCACCCACCACCCGCTGCCGAGCGTCGAGAAGGTCATCGTCGTGCGCCGCACCGGCGGCGCAGTCGCCTGGCACGAGGGCCGCGACCTCAAGTACGAGACGCTGATCGCGAACGCCGCGAGCGACTGCCCGCCGGTAGCCGTCGCTGCCGAGGATCCGCTGTTCATCCTCTACACCTCGGGCTCCACCGGCAAGCCGAAGGGCGTGCTGCACACGAGCGGTGGCTACCTCGTATACGCCTCCTACACCTTCGAGACGATCTTCGATGTCAGGCCCGATGACCTCTTCTGGTGCACGGCCGACGTCGGCTGGGTCACCGGCCACAGCTACGTCGTCTACGGGCCGCTCGCCGCCGGCGCCACCACCCTCATGTTCGAGGGCGTGCCGAACTCGCCCGATCCGGGCCGCTGCTGGGACGTCGTCGACCGCCACGGCGTGACGATCTTCTACACCGCCCCCACGGCGATCCGCGCGCTCATGCGCGAGGGCGAGGGCTGGGTAAAGAAGCACAGCCGCAAGAGCCTGCGGCTCCTCGGCAGCGTCGGTGAGCCGATCAACCCGGAGGCGTGGGAGTGGTACCACCGCGTGGTCGGCGACCACCGCTGCCCGATCGTCGACACCTGGTGGCAGACCGAGACCGGCGGCATCCTGATCACGCCGCTGCCCGGCGCGACGCGCCTGAAGCCGGGTTCCGCGACCAAGCCGTTCTTCGGCGTCAAGCCCGCCATCGTCGATGGCAGCGGCACGGAGCTCAGCGGTGCCTGCGAGGGGAACCTGGTGCTGACCGACTCGTGGCCCGGCCAGATGCGCACCGTCTACGGCGACCACCAGCGGTTCATCGACACCTACTTCCGCACCTTTCCCGGCACCTACTTCACGGGCGACGGCGCGCGCCGCGACGAGGATGGCGACTACTGGATCACGGGACGCGTCGACGACGTCATCAACGTCTCCGGGCACCGCATGGGAACGGCGGAGGTCGAAAGCGCACTGGTCGCCCACCCGGCGGTCGCCGAGGCCGCCGTCGTCGGCTACCCGCACGACATCAAGGGCCAGGGCATCTACGCCTACGTGACGCTGAAGTCGGGCTTCGACCCGTCCGACAAGCTGCTTGGCGAACTGAAGCAGACGGTGCGCGAGCAGATCGGCGCGATCGCCATCCCGGACGTGATCCAGTGGGCCCCCGGTCTGCCGAAGACCCGCAGCGGCAAGATCATGCGCCGCATCCTCCGCAAGATAGCGGCCGACGAGTCCGACCAGCTGGGCGACACCTCGACGCTCGCCGACCCCTCGGTGGTCAAGCAGCTCGTCGACGAACGCCGGCGTTAGCGGCCAGGGGCCACGGTGAGCCGCACCATCCTCCTGGCCGACGACCATCCGCTGTTTCGTGCGGCGCTGCGCGGCGCGCTGGCGGCGCGCGCGGGCGATGCCGAGTTCGTCGAATCGGACAGCGTCGCCTCGCTCCTCGAGGCGATCGAGGCCTGCCCGCATGCGGACCTGCTGCTGCTCGACCTCGACATGCCGGGCGCGCACGGCTTCAGCGCGCTTGCGCACGTGCGCGGCCTGCGGCCCGAGCTGCCGGTCGTCGTGGTATCGGCGAGCAGCGACCCGGGCACCATCGCGAGCGCGCTCGCCTACGGCGCGCAGGGGTTCATCTCGAAGTCCGCCGACGCCGGCACGCTCGCGGCCGACGTCGAGGCCGTGCTGCAGGGCGAGATCGTGACGCCGTCCGGCTGCCAGGTGTCGGAGGCGGCCGGCCGCGAGGCCGCGGGCCTCGAGGTCGCCGCGCAGCTCGCCGAGCTCACGCCGCAGCAGTTCCGGGTGCTGAGCCTCATGCTCTCCGGGCGTCTCAACAAGCAGATCGCCTTCGAACTAGACATCTCCGAGGCGACCGTCAAGGCGCACGTGACCGCCGTACTCAGGAAGCTCGGCGTCAACAGCCGCACGCAGGCCGTGCTGAAGGTCGGCCACCTCGCGGTCGACCACAGCGCCTACCGCGCCGCCGCCGGCGACGACGACTGACGCCTCAGCCGACCGCGCCGCGGCGCATGACGCCGGCGCGCACCGCCATCAGCAGTGCGCGCAGCGCCGCCGGCTTCAGCGGCTTCCTCAGCACCGGCCAGCCGAACACGCGCGCGCGCTGCACCAGCGCCGGGTCGTAGTCGGCCGTCAGTACCGCGGCGGCGAGCCTGCCGCCGGCGAGCAGGCGGCAACGCTCGAGCACGTCGATGCCGTCGAGCGGCCCGCCGAGGTGGAAGTCGGCCAGCACGACATCGATGCCGCCCGCCGCAAACGCGGTCGCGGCCTCTTCCGGGTTCGCCGCCTTCACGACGCGCGCACCCCAGCGCGCGAGCAGCATCTCCATGCCATCGAGGATCGCGGGTTCGTTGTCGAGGCAAAGCGCCACGAGGCCGCCGAGGTCGCTGCCGAAGTCGCGCGCGGTGACGCGCACCGCGGTAGCCACCGAGCCCGCAGCGGCACGCGGCACGCGCACGCCGAAGGTCGAGCCGTGTCCCGGGCGTGAACTCAGCTCGAGGCGGTGGCCGAGCAGCCGCGCCACGCGGTCGCAGATCGCGAGCCCGAGCCCGAGGCCCTTCTCGCCCCACGGCGAGGCGCGATCGAGCCGCGTGAACTCCTGGAAGATTGCGCCCTGCTGCTCGGCGGCGATCCCGGGGCCGGTGTCGCTGACCGTCACGAGCAGCTCCCCGCCACGTCGCCGGCAGCCGACCAGCACGCCGCCGGCGCGCGTGTAGCGGAGGGCGTTCGCCAGGTAGTTCTGCAGGATGCGTCGCAGCAGCACGCGGTCGGTGTGCACCATCTCGTCGGTCGGCACGACGCGCAGCGCGAGGCCGCGTGCCGCCGCAACCGGCGCGAACTGGCGCTCGAGGTCGGCCAGCAGCTCGCCGACCGAAAACACCGTGCGGTCCGGCGACAGCGCCCCGCTGTCGAGGCGCGCGACGTCGAGCAGGCCGTCGAGCAGGTCCTCGGCGGCGCGCAGCGCGCTGTCGATGCGCGTCGCAATCTCGACCAGCGGCGGCTCGCTCGCGGAACGCTCGGCCAGCGCCGAGGCGAACAGGCGCGCGGCATTGAGCGGCTGCAGCAGATCGTGGCTCGCCGCCGCCACGAAGCGCGTCTTGCTGGCGTTGGCGTCCTCGGCGAGGCGCTTGGCCACCTGCTGTGCGGCGAGCGCACCCTGCAACTCGAGCGTGCGCTGTTCGACGCGCGTCTCGAGGCCATGCTTCGCCTCGCGCAGCTCCTGCTCGGTGCGCTTGAACTCCGTGATGTCGGTGTAGGTGGTCACGTAGCCACCGCCCGGCATGGGCTGGCCGCGGATTTCGTAGACGCGGCCGCTGCGCCGCACGCGCTGGATGACGTACGCGGTGCCGGAGCGCAGATGCGCGAGGCGCTTGTCGACGTGCTCCGCCGGCGTGCCCGGCCCGCACTCGCCGCGCTCGGCATTGGCGCGGATCACGTCCGCAATGTCGCGACCGACGTAGATGAAACCGTCCGGATAACGGAACATCTCGACGTAGCGCCGGTTCCAGGCAACCAGCTTGAGGTCGGCGTCGATCACGCTGATGCCCTGCGCGACGTTCTCCATCGTCGCCTGCATCAGCTGCCGGCTGAAGCGCAGCTCCTGCGACGTCTCGTCGAGCAGCTCCGCGACCTCGTCGACGTCGAGACCGCGGCGACTGAGTGCGTGGGTGAGCAGGGCGCGCGCCGAGGAGGCGCCGAGGGCGCCCGCGAGCTCGCGTTCGACGCGCTGCAGGAGCGCCCGGTCGGCCGGGTCCGAGTGCCGCGGCAGCGCCTGCTGCATGGTTGCGGCATGCTCGGCCAGCATGCGCCGCGCCGCCGCGGGGCCGACGATGCGCGCGACGAGCGCCTCGAGGTCACCGACCTTCGCCTCGCCCGCGACGCCGCTCGCCGCGGTCCGGGCGGGCGAGGTGAACGCCTTGGCGGCGAAGCGCTGCTGCAGCGTCGTGCCGACGCGCAGCGAAATGCCGACCAGCAGCGCGATGTTGCAGCCGAGCGCGATGAGCGCGCCGCGCGCCGTCGGGCCGAGTGCCGCGAGCCCGCTCAGGTGATCGTGCCCGGCCAGCGCCCAGGCGGACGGGTTCACGACGCGGCCGCCGAGCGACGGCACGACCAGCAGCCACAGCCAGCACGCGAAACCCGCGACGAGGCCCCAGAACACGCCCTGGCGCGTCGCGCCGCGCCACCAGATGCCGCTGATGATGCCGGGGGCGAACTGCACCACCGCCGCGAACGCGAGCAGGCCGATCGAGGCAAGGCTGGCCGAGGCGCCTGCCAGCCGGTAGTAGCCGAACGCCAGCAGCGCCAGCCCGAAGATCGTCAGCCGCCGCAGCCACAGCACGCGGCCACCGAGGTCGGCGCTTTCGGCGAGCTGGCGGCGCCAGATCGCCGGCACGATCAGGTCGTTGGTCACCATGGTCGCGAGCGCGAGGCTCGCGACGATCACCATCGCGCTCGCGGCGGAGAGGCCGCCGAGGAAGGCGGCGAGAGCGATCAGCGGCGCACCATGCGCCATCGGCAGGCTGAGCACGAGCACGTCCGGCACGCGCAGTCCCTGCCCGCCGGCAACGCCGAGCGCGGCGATCGGCAGCACGCTGATGCTGAAGAGCGCGAGGTACGCCGGGAACAGCCAGCGCGCGCGGCGCACGTCGGCGGGCTCCGCGCACTCGACGACGCCGATCTGGAACTGCCGCGGCAGCAGCACGATCGCGGCTGCGGCGAGCGTCGTCGTCACGACGAAGTCAGCATCGATCGTGCCGTGCATGGTCTGCACCACCATCGGCAGGCGCCCGACCAGCGGGCCGAGCTCGCCCCAGCAGTAGAGCGCGATGCTGACGAACGCCACGAGTTTGACCAGCGATTCGAAGGCGATCGCGAGCATCAGGCCCTCGTGGTGCTCCGCTGCCTCGACGCGACGCGTGCCGAAGAGCGCGGCAAAGAGCGCGAGCAGCATCGAGATGCCGAGTGCCGCGTCGTGGTACCAGGGACCGGCGGTCGCCGCCGTGGTGCCGGCGGTGAGCACGGCGAAGCTCGCAGCGACCGCCTTGTATTGCAGCGCGAGGTAGGGGATCGAGGCGGTCAGCGCGAGCAGCGTCACGATCGCGGCCAGTGACGGGCTCTTGCCGAAGCGCGAGGCGAGGAAGTCCGCGATCGAGGTGATGTTGCGCGCCCGGGCGATGCGCACCAGCCGCTCGAAGTACGGCGCCACCGCCACGAACACGATCGCAGGACCGAGGTAGATCGGCAGGAACCCGACGCCGTCCCTGACGGCAGAACCCACCGCCCCGAAGAACGTCCAGGTCGAGCAATAGACGCCGAGCGCGAGACTGTAGATCACCGGGCGCAGGCGCGCGTTCAGCGGGTAGACGCGGTGCTTCTCGCCATAGAAGGCGAGCGCGAACAACAGCGCGAGGTACCCGACGGCAAGCGCGGCGAGCAGCCAGCCCGAGAACATACGAACCCCCTCGGGGCCGATTCTAGGCGCGCTTGGGGCCGGTCCGCAGCCCGATCGGCGGGCCGCTCCCCGGGGCAGGGCCCGGGGCGGTCGCTCGGCGCCTCAGCCGGGCGCCGGATGTCGCGAAAACACCACGCCATCCTCGTCGGCATACACGATGTCCCCCGGCCGCACGCGCGCCTCGAGGATCCTGAGCTCGACGTCGCGGACGCCCTGGCCGCGCTTGTCGCTGCGCCGGGGTTGCAGGCCGAGCGCCATCACGCCGAAGGCGATGCCGGCGAGCGCGGCCGCATCGCGTACGCAGCCGTTGACGATGACCCCGGCCCAGCCGCTCTGGTGCCCCGCCGCAGCGAGCAGATCGCCGACGAGCGCACAGCGCCGCGACCCGCCGCCGTCGACGACCAGCACCTTGCCCTCGCCGGGCGAGCGCAAGAGTTCACGGACCTGGGAATTGTCCTCGAAGCAGCGCAGCGTCACCGCGCGCCCGGTGAAGCGGCGGATGCCCCCGAAGTGCGCAAGACCCGCATTGCAGGCCTCGAGGTCCGGGTGCGCATCCAGGAGGTCCGTGGTTCTGAAGTTCGTCGGGGTCGCCATCGCCCCATTGTGCCGCGGCGCTGCAAATCTGCCTACGGCGCGCCGCCGGGCGCGCTACACTGCGCGCCCTTTTTTTCCTCGGGGCCGTCCCATGCAGGTCGCTCGCGACGCGGTAGTCGTCATCCACTACACCCTCACCAACGATGCCGGCGAGGTGCTGGACAGCTCGGCCGGCGGCGAACCGCTGTCATACATCCACGGCGGCGGCAACATCATCCCCGGCCTCGAGGAGGCCCTCGAGGGCAAGGGCTCCGGCGACAAGCTGCAGGTGGCCGTGCCCGCCGAAAAGGCCTATGGCACCCACGACGCGGAGCTCGTGCAGCAGGTGCCGAAGCGCGCATTCCAGGGTGTCGGCGAGGTGAAGGCTGGCATGCGCTTCACGGCGCAGACCGAACACGGCCCGCGCCAGGTCGTCGTGACGCGGGTCGCGGGCGACATGGTCACCGTGGACGGCAATCACCCGCTCGCCGGGCAGGCGCTCAACTTCGCCGTCGAGATCACGGAGGTCCGTGCCGCGACCGCCGAGGAACTCGCGCACGGGCACGTGCACGGGCCGGGCGGCCACCACCACGACTGAGGCGCGCGCGGCGCGTGGCGGGCCACGGCCCGCCAGCGCCCGTCCTTCCCGGTCAGGCGTGCGCGACGGCGAGCGGCCGGTACTCGAGCGCGAGGTCGCGTGCCACGGCCTCGTGGGTGATGCTGCCGGCGTGCACGTTGAGCCCGCGCGCGAAGCCCGGATCGCGGGCGAGCGCCCGCTCCCAGCCGAGGTCGGCCAGCGCGCGCACGTACGGCAGCGTCGCGTTGGTGAGGGCGAAGGTCGAGGTGCGCGGCACCGCGCCCGGCATGTTCGTCACGCAGTAGTGGATCACGCCGTCGACCACGTAGGTCGGCTCGGCGTGCGTGGTCGGCCTGCTGGTTTCGAAGCAGCCGCCCTGGTCGATGGAGATGTCGACCATCACCGCACCCGGCTTCATGCGCTTCACCATCGCGTGCGTGACGAGCTTCGGGGCCGCGGCACCGGCCACGAGCACGGCGCCGATCACGAGGTCCGCGTCGCGCGTCAGCCGCTCGATGGCATCCGTCGTCGAGTACACGGTCTTGGCGGTGCTGCCGAACAGGTGCGCGAGCTCGCGCAGACGCTTCGGCGAACGATCAACGATCGTGACGTCGGCGCGCAGGCCAGTCGCCATCTCGGCGGCATGCGTGCCCGAGACGCCACCGCCGAGGATCAGGACCTTGGCAGGCGCCACGCCCGGCACTCCGCCGAGCAGCACGCCGAACCCGCCGTTGGCCTTCTGCAGCGAGGTCGCGCCGACCTGCACCGACATCCGTCCCGCCACCTCGCTCATCGGCGTCAGCAGCGGCAGGCTGCCGTCTGGCGAGGTCACGGTTTCGTAGGCGATGGCGGTCGCACCGGAGGCGATGAGGGCGTTCGCCTGCGCGCGGTCGGCAGCGAGGTGCAGGTACGTGAACAGCACCTGGCCCTTGCGCAGCATCCTGCATTCCTGCGGCTGCGGCTCCTTGACCTTGACGACGAGGTCGGCCGAATCGAATACCTCCTTCGCCGTCGCGAGGATGCGCGCGCCGGCGGCGACGTACTCGGCGTCGCCCATGCCGATGCCGTCACCGGCATGCGTCTCGACCGCAACCTCGTGGCCTGCGGCGACGAGCTCGCGCGCACCGGCCGGCGTCAGCCCGACGCGATACTCATGGACTTTGACTTCCTTCGGTACACCGATGCGCATCGCGATTCTCCGGGCGTGACAGGTGCGCCACTGTAGCGATCGTGCCGCGGCATGCTCTTGCAAACGCAGTGCAACATCTGGCCATATTGCGCAAGAATCCACCGAGTTTGAGGCGTTATGAGCAAGGAAGTGCGACCGGACCTCGACCGGGTCGACCGCGCGCTGGTCCAGGTGCTGCAGCGCGAAGGGCGCATCACGAACAGCGAGCTCGCCGCGCGCGTGAATCTCTCGGAGTCAGCGTGCCTGCGGCGCGTGCGCGCCCTCGAGGTCGCTGGCCTCATCGAGGGCTACGCGGCGGTGCTCAACCAGCAGAAGGCGGGACTCGGCGTCAACGTCTTCGTCAGCATCACGCTCGAGCGGCAGGAGCGCGCCGACCTCGCGGCATTCGAACAGGCGGTGCACGCCGTGCCCGAGGTCATGGAGTGCTACCTGATGTCCGGCGAGTACGACTACCTGCTGCGCGTCGTGGTGGCGGACACGGCGGATTTCGAGCGCGTGCACAGCCGCCAGCTGACGAGCCTGCCGCACGTGGCCCGGGTGCATTCGAGCTTTGCGCTGCGAACCGTGCAGAAGTCGCGCGAACTGCCGGTGCGCTGAGGCACCGCGGTGGTCAGTTGCGGCCGTGGCGGCCGCGCAGCGACTGCGCCCAGACGATGAGCTCCGCCATCGAATGGATCCCGAGCTTGGCGCGGATGTTGCGCTTGTGCGAATCGACCGTCGCCGGCATCACGCCGAGCCGCGCGGCGATCTCCTTGGCACTCAGGCCGTTGGCGACGCCGTCGAGAATCTCGAGCTCCCGGTCGCTGAGGGCCGCGTCCGCCGTCGCCTCCGGCGCGTCGCGCGACACGGCGCGTCCGGCGATCCAGCGCGAGCCCGCGCACACCGCGTCGATCGCGGCGACCAGGGTCTCGGGCCCGGCAGTCTTGGCGAGGAAGCCATCGGCGCCGGCTGCGATGACCAGACGGCCCCAGACGTCCTCATCGTGCATGGACATCACGAGCACGCGCGGCGCGGACGGCAGTGCCCGGAGCGGTCCAATGAGCGCACAGCCGTCACCGTCGCTCAGCGTGAGGTCGAGCAGAACGATCTGCGGGCTGTGCTCGCGCGCGGCCTCCAGCGCCTCGCTCGCGGTGCCCGCCTCGGCGCACACCTCGATCCGGCCGCTCGCCTCGAAGACGAAGCGCAGCCCGGAGCGCACCAGCTCGTGGTCGTCGACGATCAGCGCGCGCAGTCGCTCCATTAGGCTCGCCATACTTCCTCAAATGCTGCAGCCCGGCAGCCCCTACGGAACGCGGGTCCCAGGCTGTCTTGCGGCCAGACCCAAGCGGGCCGTGACCGTCTCGAAGGGATAATATCCCTTAACGGAACCGCCACTCATTCAGATTTACCCCTAATGCGCGAGCAGGGCTTCGGTGTTGCCGGACTGCCGGTACCCTGCACCGCCCCCCATGCCCGAAGCAGGGTTGGCGCCGCACCTTGCCGCGCCGTCGTTCCTGCGCCCGGCATGCTGCGCAACAGTCAGCGCCAGCGGCGCACCAGGCGCGGTGCGAGCCCGGTGAGGAGCTCGTAGCTGATGGTCCCGGCCAGCTCCGCCGCCTCCTCGAACGGTACCCCGCCGCCAAGCAGGTCCACGTAGTCGCCGACCGCGAGCGCGTCGGCCGGGATTTCGGTGACGTCGATCGTGGTCAGGTCCATGGACACGCGCCCGACCACCGGTACGCGCCGGCCCGCGGCGAAGGCGAAGCCGCGCCCGCCGAGCGCGCGCGGGTATCCGTCGGCGTAGCCGGCGCCGAGCGTCGCAATCCGCGCCGGCGCGCGCGCGCGCCAAGTGGCGCCGTAGCCGACCCAGGCATCCTCCGTGAGCGCGCGGATCTGCAGCACCCGCGCCTCGAGACGCGCGACCGGACGCATGGGGTTTGGGCCGCTGAGGCGTGCACGGCCGCCGTAGAGCGCGATGCCGGGCCGCACCATGTCGCCCCGAAACTCGGGGCCGAGCAGCGTTCCGGCGGAGTTTCCGATGCTGGTCGGCATGCGCGGCAGCCGCGCGCGGAGCGCCGCGAAGCGTCCGAGCTGCTCGGCGTTGAGGGGATGCGCCGGATCGTCGGCGCAGGCGAGGTGCGTGACCAGGAGTTCGAGCCGCACGGCCGCGAGCAGCGCGGAATCGGCCAGCAGCGCCTCGACCTCGTGCGCATCCAGCCCGGACCTCGTCATGCCGGTGTCGAGCTGCAGTGCCGCCGCGCTCGTGCCGGCCGCCGCCGCCCATTCACGGACGTCGCCGAGCGAGTTCAGCACCGGCGTCAGCCGCGCGTCGCGGCACACCGCGCTCGCGCCGCCCGGTCCCTGCAGCACGAACACGCGCACATCCGGCAACAGGCGCCGCAGGCGCAGGCCCTCCTCCACGGTGGCGACGAAGAAGCTGCGGCAGCCCACGGCTGCGAGCCGCCCGGCGATCGGGCCGAGTCCGAGGCCGTAGGCATCGGCCTTGACCACCGCCGCCACCTCGCTCGGCGCCGCGAGGCCGACGAGCGCCGCATAGTTGGCAGCGAGCGCATCGAGGTCGATGGTCAGGCGCGCGGGCGGTGCGCCCGGCGAGGCATGGGTCGGATCGCCGGCGGCGGCGTGGGAGTCGGTCAAGGGGTGCACTCGTCCGTGGTGGCCCGGCTAGTCTAAGGGCTTTGGGCGGCACTCAGCAGCCGGAGTGCTTCTGCAGCGCGCCGCGCTCTGCTACTTTGACGGGCCGAGACAGTGGATGCCGGAGCCTGCGATGAACGCCACCGCCGATGCCCGATTCGACACCGCGAACCTCTACCGCGAGGAGGTCTACACCGACCGGCGCGTGGGGTCGATGCGCGTGCTCGTCCCGGTCAAGAGTGACGGCACGGCCGACAGCGCCCGACCGACCCTGTACGTCGGCCAGATATCGGTGATGACGCCGATGGGCACGCTGCCGATCAGCTTCGAAGTGCCAGGCGCGACCCTTGCCGAGGCGCTCGAGAAGTTCGGCGACGGGGCGCGCGTCGCTGTCGAGGACACCATGCGCGAACTGCAGCAGATGCGCCGCGAGGCAGCCTCCTCGATCGTGATCCCGGAACCGGGTGCCGTGCCGCCGGCCGGCGGCGGCGGGCGCATCCGGATGCCCTGAACGGCGGTGCGGCCCGCCGGGCGCGACGCCCTGCTTATGTCAAACCCATCGGCCTGCGACCGACAGCGCCGCGCGGCTCGTGCTCGCCGCGGCACGCCTGCGCATGCTATCGCCCGCTGAGACCGAGGCGCTGCTCCTCAGCCTGCGCGTCGCGCTCGAGAGCGTCGCACTCAACCTGCCGCTCGCCGTCCTGATCGCATGGCTGCTGGTGCGGGCGCGCTTCGCGGGACGCTCGCTGCTCGATGCCTTCGTGCACCTGCCGCTGGTGCTGCCCCCGGTGGTCGTCGGCTACCTGCTCCTCATCGTCGCCGGAGTCCATGGGCCGCTCGGGGGCTGGCTGCTGCGCCACTTCGGCGTCCGCCTCGCCTTCACGACGAACGGCGCTGCGCTCGCGACCGCCGTCATGAGCCTGCCGCTGATGGTGCGGGCGATCCGCCTGTCGCTCGAGTCGATCCCGGTGGGCCTCGAGGACGCGGCACGCACGCTCGGCGCCGGCGCCGTCGACCGCTTCGCGACCATCACGCTGCCACTGATGGCGCCCGGCATCCTCGCCGGCGCCGTCACGGCATTCGCTGCGGGCCTCGGCGAGTTCGGCGCGGTGATCACCTTCGCGAGCAACATACCGGGCGAGACGCGCACGCTGCCGCTCGCCCTGTACACCGCCCTCGAGTCGCCCGGCGGCGATGCCGAGGCGGCGCGCCTCGCGACGCTCTCGATCGCCCTCGGCCTCGCCGGCCTCGGCCTCGCGGAGTTTGCCGCGCGCCGGCTGCGCGCGCGGCTCGGCCGGTAGCCGCATGCTCGAGGTCGACCTGACGCTGCGGCTGGGGGCCTTCGAGTTCGCGGCGTGCTTCAACGCCCCCAGCCCCGGCGTGACCGCGCTGTTCGGGCGCTCCGGCGCCGGCAAGACCACGCTCGCAAACGCGATCGCCGGTCTCGTGCAGCCGCAGGCCGGCCGGATACGGCTGGACGGCGAGGTGCTCTACGACCGCGCGACCGGCATCGACCTCGCCGCCGAACGCCGGCGCATCGGCTACGTGTTCCAGAACGCCCGCCTGTTCCCGCACCTCAGCGTCGCCGGCAACCTCGACTACGGTGCGCGTCGCGCGGTGGCCGGCCGGGCCTACGCGCGGCGCGACGAGGTGGTCGAGCTGCTCGGGCTCGAGTCACTGCTGGCGCGCGGCGTTGCGCGCCTGTCGGGCGGCGAGCGCCAGCGGGTCGCGCTCGGCCGGGCGCTGCTCGCCCAGCCGCGGCTGCTGCTGCTCGATGAACCGCTTGCGGCCGTCGACGTGCAGCGCCGCGCCGAGGTGCTGCCCTTTCTCGAGACGCTACGCGACCGCTTTTCGATTCCAATGCTGTACGTCAGCCACCAGTACGACGAGGTGCTGCGGCTCGCGAATTACATCGTGCTGCTCGACGCCGGCCGCGTGCTCGCGAGTGGCACGCCGTCGGAGCTCGCGCCCAACGAGCAGCTGCGGGCTTTGATCGGCGTCGAGGCCGCGGGCGCGGTGCTCGACGTGGCCGTCGAAGGCAGCGACAGCGTCACCGGGCTCGTGACGGTGGGCATGGGTGCCTCACGGCTGCACTTCGCGCTGCCGGGCGCAACGCCCGGCGCGCGGGTCCGGCTCTACATTCCGGCCCGCGACGTCATCCTCGCGACGCACGCACCACACGGCCTGTCAGTCCGCAATGCGATCCGCGGCACCATCACGGCGCTGATCGACGAAGGACCCGATGCCGTACTCGCGTCTGTGCAGGTCGACGGGGCGTGCCTGCAAGCCTGGGTCACGCGCGCCGCGGTGACGGACCTCGGCCTGCGTCCTGGACTCGGCGTCTGGGCGCTGGTCAAAGCCGCGTCGCTCCGCGGCCGCGCCTTCGGCGGGCGCAGTCACGCGCAGCCGGGCCTGCCGGAGTCATAAAAGCGAAGGGCCGCGTACGCGGCCCTTCGGGTGCATCACGGTTCGCGATCCCTGGAGATCGCGCCCGGTGCTTACCAGCGACGCGGTCCGCCGCCGCCGCCGCCGCCGCCGCCGCCGCGGTTGCCGCCACCGCCGCCGCCGCCACCGGTGCGCTCCTGAGCCTCATTCACGCGCAGCGGGCGTCCGCCCATGTTCTGCCCGTTCAGGCTCTGGATGGCGCGCGCCGCATCGGCGTTCGACATCTCGACGAAACCGAAGCCGCGGGGACGGCCGGTGTCGCGATCATTGATCAGGGCCACCGACTCCACCTTACCGTGCTGTTCGAACAGCTGGCGCACGGCAGCTTCGTCCGCCGTAAACGGCAGGTTGCCCACATAGATCTTGGTCATTTGCAATCACTCACTGACGAGGTCCGGAGCGCGCGAACGCGACACCTGAACCAGAACTAACTGCGGAAGATTGGCCCCGTTGAACGCCAGCACAGAGCCGAACGCCTCGGGGACGGTCTCGACCGCCACCTTGGTTCGAACACTCTTCGCTTTTGGTGTCAGCGCCGGAACCGGAGAACCCGGGCGGCAGGAGGCAGAAAAGGAGAAAGGGTCACGAGCCGGGGGGCACCCTACAGGAATGTCTTGCGGATTACCACCTTGCGTGCGGGAAATGGCCGTGGGCCGGTCGGCGGGGTCCGCGGCCCACCGGACGTTCGTCCGGTTATCGACCCATAACAACAAAGCGTTTCTCGGCGCCTGCCGGCCCACCTAGGATCCCGAGTCTGTTATCAGAGGCGCTGTCCCGATGAGTGCTAACCCCTTGTCTGGCGACGGACTCCTGCCGCTCGACCCTGAGCGGTCCCACCGCCTGCAGGCGCTCGTCGCGGACCTCGACCCGACGAGCCTCGTGTGGATCAGCGGCTATACCGCCGGCCTCGCGGCCGAGCGCGCGCGCACCGGCCGGGTACCGGGCCAGCTGGCGCAGGTGCCCGCCGCTCCGTCCGCCGCACCCGCAGCCCGTGCCGAGGCCGCACCATCGGCCGTCATCCTCTATGGCTCGCAGACCGGCAACGGCCGGCGCCTCGCCGAGCGGCTGGCGCGCAGCCTCGAGGCGGGCGGTCTCGCAGCGACGCTCGTCAATGCCGCGGATTTCCCGCCGAAGCGGATCGGCGACGAACGCCTCGTGTTCCTGATCGCGAGCACGCACGGCGACGGCGACCCGCCGGATGACGCGCGCGCGCTGGTCGAGTTCCTGAGCGGCCGGCGCGCGCCGCAACTCGGCTCGCTCGCCTACGCCGTCCTGGCACTCGGCGATTCGAGCTACCCGAAGTTCTGCCAGACCGGCCGCGTGCTCGACGAGCGCCTCGCCGAACTCGGTGCGCGGCGACTGTTCAGCCGGGTCGACTGCGACGTCGACCTTGAGCCGAAGGCTGGTCCCTGGCTCGAGCAGGCGCTCAGCGCCGCACGCGCCGAACTCGGCAATTCTGCGCCGCGGCTGGCGCTGGTGACGCCGCTGCGGCCCGCGGCGCCGGTGCTCGCCTCACGCGACCAGCCGGTCGAGGTGGAGATTCTCGCGAACCAGCGGATCAGCGCCCGCAGTGCCGAGCGCGACGTACGCCACATCGAGCTCGCGATTCCGTCGGAGCGCTTCGACTACGAACCGGGCGACGCGATCGGGCTCGTTGCGGACAATCCCGTCGCGGTGGTCGAACGCGTGCTCGAGCTCACGCGCCTCGATCCGGGGACGCCCGTCACGATCGACGGTGCGACCCATGCGCTCGGCAGCTGGCTCGCCAGCCGCCGCGAGATCGCGCGCCTGTCACGGCCGCTGCTCGAGCGCCTGGCAGCGCTCTCGGGCAGCGTCGAGCTCGCGTCCTGGCTCGCGCCAGGCGCGGGCGAGCAGCTGCGCGCGCGCTTCAAGGAGTTGCAGGTCGTCGACCTGCTGCAGCGCTTCCCGGCCAGCTGGGACGCGGAGACGCTCGTGCGCGCGCTCAATCCGCTGACGCCGCGGCTGTACTCGGTCGCCTCGAGCCGGCGCAGCGTCGGCGACGAGGCACACCTCACGGTCGCGGTCATCGACTATCGTTTCGGCGGCGAACGTCGAGTCGGACCGGGATCGTGGCAGCTCGCGACCGCGAACCCGGGCGCCGTGCTGCGTGCGTTCGTCGAGCCGAACACGCGCTTCCGCGTGCCGGCCGACGGCAGCCGCGACGTCATCATGATCGGACCGGGCACGGGCGTCGCGCCGTTCCGTGGCTTTCTGCAGCAGCGCATCGCCGACGGCGCGCGCGGCCGCAACTGGCTCTTCTATGGCGGCCGGCACCTCGAGCGCGACTTCCTCTACCAGCTCGAATGGCAGGACGCGCTCAAGAAGCGCCACCTGCAGCGCCTCGACGTCGCGTTCAGCCGCGATCAGGCGACCAAGCTGTATGTGCAGCAGCGCATCGCCGAGCACGGCCGCGAGCTGTACGCGTGGCTCGAGAACGGCGCCTCGGTATACGTATGCGGTGACGCCGAGCGCATGGCGCCCGACGTGCATGCGGCGCTCGGCGCGGTGATCGCCGAGCACGGTCTGCGCTCGGCGGAGGATGCGAGCGAGTACCTCGCGAACCTCGCGCAGTCGAAGCGCTACTGCCGCGACGTCTACTGAGCGGCGATGAGCGAGCCGTCTCCGGTCGAGAAGATCAAGGGCGACAGCCGCGGCCTGCGCGGCACGCTCGCCGCGAGCATCGCCGACCCGACGACCGGCGGACTGGCCGAGAGCGACACGCAGCTGCTGCGACTGCACGGCAGCTACCAGCAGGACGACCGCGACATCCGCGACGAGCGCCGGCTGCAGAAGCTCGAGCCGCTGTGGCGCTTCATGGTGCGGCTGCGGCTGCCGGGTGGAGTCTGCAGTGCGGCGCAGTGGCTCGCCATCGACGAGATCGCACGCACGCTTGCCAACGGCTCGCTGCGGCTGACGACGCGCCAGACCTTCCAGTTCCACGGCATCGGCAAGGGTGACCTGAAGGCGACCATGGCGGCGCTCAATGCGGCCCTGCTCGATACGATCGCGACCTGCGGCGACGTCAACCGCAACGTGCTTGCCGGCGCGAATCTGGTCGAGTCGCCGGCGCATGCAGAGGTGGCCGCCTGGGCGCAGCGCCTGTCGGACCACCTGCTGCCGAAGACCCGCGCCTACTTCGAGATATTCCTGAACGGCGAGAAGCTGAGCGGCACGCCGGAGAACGAGCCGGTGTACGGCAAGACCTTCCTGCCGCGCAAGTTCAAGACCGCAATCGCGGTGCCGCCGTACAACGATGTCGACGTGTTTGCCAATGACCTTGGCTTCATCGCGATCATCGAGCAGAACCGGCTCGTCGGCTTCAACCTGACCGTCGGCGGGGGCCTCGGCGCGACGCACGGTGACGCGGCCACCTATCCGCGTCTCGCCGACGTCGCCGGCTTCTTGCCGACGGAGCGGTTGCTCGCCGTGGCCGAGGCGGTGCTCACGACGCAGCGCGACTTCGGTGACCGCAGCAACCGCAAGCACGCACGCCTGAAGTACACGATTGCCGACCGCGGGCTGCCCTGGCTGGTCGGCGAGGTCGAGCGGCGCGCCGGCATTCGCCTCGGGCCGGCACGCCCCTTCGCGTTCACTTCGAACGGCGACCGCTTCGGCTGGCTCGAGGGTGCGGATGGGCGCTGGCACCGCACGTTGCGCATTCCGGCGGGGCGCATCGCCGACCGCTACGACCAGCCGTGGCTCACGGGCCTGCGCGAGATCGCCCGCGTCCATGGCGGGGAGTTCCGCATCACGGCCAACCAGAATGCCACCATCGCCGGGGTAAGCGTTGGGGAACGCTCCGCGATCGACGCGCTGATCCGGCACTACCGCCTCGACGCCGTCGAGCAGCTGATCCCGCTGCGCCGCGACGCGCTTGCCTGCGTCGCCATGCCGACCTGCCCGCTCGCGATGGCCGAGGCAGAGCGTTACCTGCCGCAGTTGCTGGCACGGGTCGAGGAACTGCTCGAGCGCCACGGCGTGGCCGGCCAGCCGCTCAGCCTGCGGATCACGGGTTGCCCGAACGGCTGCGCGCGTCCGTACCTCGCCGAGATCGGTCTCATCGGCAAGGCGCCAGGCCGCTACAACCTGCACCTCGGTGGCAACGCCAGCGGCGAGCGACTCGCGCCGCTGCACCGTGAAAACCTCGACGAGACCGCCTTTCTCGCCGAGCTCGACGGCCTGATCGCGGCCTATGCGGCGGAGCGCCAGCCGGCGGAGCGCTTCGGCGACTTCCTGTGGCGCAGCGGCCGCATCGGCAGCACGGCCGGCGCGCACGCCTGACGAGGCGAGCGATGCGCTATTTTCCGCTCTTCCTCGATCTCCAAGGCCGGCGCGTCGTCCTCGTCGGCGGCGGCACGATCGCCGAGCGCAAGTTCGAGCTGCTGCGCCAGACCGGGCCGCGCGTACTCGTGGTGGCGCCGACGGTGAGCACCGCGCTCGCCGCGGCAGCGGCACGCAACGAACTCGTGCACGCGGCCCGCGCCTTCGACGAGCCTGACCTCGAGGGCGCGCAGCTCGTGATCGCTGCCAGCAGCGATCCGGAGGTCAACCGCCGCGTCGCCGCAGCGGCCGAGGCGCGCGGGATCTGGGTCAACGTCGTCGACGACCTTGAACTCTCGAGCGGGATCCTCCCGGCAATCGTCGATCGCTCGCCGCTCGTGGTGGCGATCTCGACATCCGGCAGCGCTCCCGCGCTCGCACGGCTGGTGCGGGAACGCATCGAGGCGCTGCTCGACGACTCGCTCGGACGCCTGGCCCTGTTTCTCGCCGGCTGGCGCACCGCCATAAAGGGTGCGGTCGCCGACATCGCTCGCCGTCGCCGCTTTTACGACTGGCTGCTGCACGGCCCGGTCGCAGACCTCGTGCGCCGCGGCCGTGAGGCGGATGCTGCCGCGCGGCTCGGGCATGCGCTCGATGCCGGCGCCCCGCTGCCGACCGGTCGCGTGTCGCTCGTCGGCGCCGGCCCCGGCGATCCGGGCCTGCTGACGCTGCGGGCGCTGCGCGCGCTGCAGTCGGCCGATGTCGTGCTGCACGACCGGCTCGTCACCGCCGAGGTCCTTGCACTCGTCCGGCGCGAGGCCGAGCTCATTGAGGTCGGCAAAGGCGGCGCGGGCCACGGCGTCAGCCAGGCACTCATCAATGACCTGCTCGTCGAGCATGCCGCCCGCGGCCGCCACGTCGTACGCCTGAAGGGCGGCGACCCCTTCGTCTTCGGCCGCGGCGGCGAGGAGCTCGAACATCTGGTGCGCCACGGGATTTCCTTCGACGTGGTACCCGGTATCACCGCCGCGCTCGCCTGCGCCGCCTACGCGGGCATCCCGCTGACCCACCGCGAGTACTCGGGTTCGCTCCGCTTCGTCACGGCGCACTGCCGTGAATCCCTGGATGCGACCGACTGGCGCGGGCTCGCGCAGGGTCGCGAGACCCTCGCCGTCTACATGGGGGTCGCGATGCTCGGCACCCTGGCCGCACAGCTGCTGCGGCACGGCCGGGCAGCGACGACACCGATCGCACTCATCGAAAACGGCTCCCGACCCGAGCAGCGCGTCGTGCTCGGCACGCTCGGCGAGCTCGAGACGGTGGCCAGCGCGCATGGCATCGGCGCGCCGGCACTGCTGGTGGTCGGCGAAGTGGCGGCGCTCGCGCAGCAGCTGCACTGGTTCGGCGCCGCGCCGCTTGGCCGCACGGGGACCCTGGACGGCGCGCATCGCGGACCTCGCATAAGCCGCAAGCCCGCACACGCATTATCATCCGTTGCCTGATTGCGTCGTCGGGGACGCAGCCTAGAATGACCCCGCATCGCGCCTGATGCGCCGCTGCGCAGTCCTTCGCAACAGCCCGACCGTGACGCAAAAGAACGCCTCCACGAACAGCAGCGATCCCGTCGATCTGCTCACCGGGTACCGCGACCAGCTGGCACGGCTGCTCGCCAGCGCCGAGGCGGCTGCGCCGCATGAGCCCCCGGTGCTGCGTGCCGCCGTGGACAGCCTGGTCGAGGCGCTGAACGCGGACCTGTTGCGACTCTACCGCGACACCGAGGCGCGCCGCCGCAAGTCCAAGGAGGCGGCAATCGTCGTGCCGGCGCTCGAGCGGCTGCGCAACATTCTTCGGCATCGCGACGTCCGCGTCCGCCCGATGCGCGACACGCTTCACAAAGCGGTGATCGGATTGCCATTGCTGGCGCAGGCTGTGAGCGACTCCACGGGCCTCGGGTCAAGTTAGCCATGCGGGTGCCGATGCCCACGCCATATGGCAAGGCAGCGACGCTCCCCTTCGAAGCCCAAACCCAAGCCGACGCTGGTGCCGCGACTGCGCCAGGCCGTCGAGGTGGTCGACGCGGCACTCGCAAAGCTGACGGCGACTGCGCCGGGCGCTAAGCGGCTGCGGGGCCCGACCAAGCCCCGGCGCTGACCGCACCTCGCCGCCCCGCTCGGCGCACGGCGGTATAGTAGTGGCTCCTGCGCACCCTGGAGCCCGCCGGTCTGAGCCCCCGAACTGCCCGCCGCCCGCCGCCGTACGCGGCACCGCACGCCCTTCCGCTCCCGCTCCGCCCGGTACCCCGACTGCCGTGCGGCAGTGCCGCGCCGCGCTGCGCGGCGCGCGACGCCTGATGACCGCGCCAAGCGGCGACTACGACCTGCTGGTCGTCGGCGGCGGCATCAACGGCACTGGCATCGCCCGCGATGCCGCCGGCCGAGGCCTGTCGGTGCTGCTGTGTGAGCAGCACGACCTGGCGTCGCACACCTCCTCCGCCAGCACCAAGCTCATCCATGGCGGCCTTCGCTACCTCGAACACTTCGAGTTCCGGCTGGTGCGCAAGGCGCTCGCCGAACGCGAGGTCCTGCTCGCCGCAGCTCCGCACATCATCTGGCCGCTGCGCTTCGTCCTGCCGCACGAGCCGCACCTGCGCCCGGCCTGGATGATTCGCGCCGGGCTGCTCCTGTACGACCATCTGGCACGCCGCCGGCGGCTCGGGCCGTCACGTGCCATCGATCTCAGAACGCATCCCGCCGGCGAGCCGCTCAGCCACCGCGACCGCCGCGGCTTTGAATACTCGGACGGCTGGGTGGACGATGCTCGCCTCGTGGCTCTCAACGCGCTTGACGCCCATGAGCGCGGCGCCCGGATCCTGACCCGCACTCACTGTAGTCGCATCATGCGCGAGCGCGGCGGCTGGACCGCGACGCTGCACGACCACGCGGGTGCGCGGCTCGTCGTTCGGGCGCGCGCGGTCGTGAATGCCGCCGGCCCGTGGGTCGGACGATTTCTGGACCAGGCGACGCCGATACGCGCCCGCCGCGCGGTGCGCCTCGTCAAGGGCAGCCACATCATCGTCCCGCGCCTGTTCGCGCACGAATTCGCCTACATCTTCCAGAATCGCGACCGTCGCATCATCTTTGCGATTCCATACCAGCACGCCTTCACGCTCATCGGCACGACCGACGTCGAGTTCCACGCCGACCCGGAGCGCGTCGCCATCGACGCCGACGAGACCGCCTACCTGTGCGCCCTCGCCAGCCATTACTTTGCGCAGCACGTGACCCCGGCCGACGTCGTTGCGAGCTACGCGGGCGTGCGGCCGCTGCTCGAGGACGAGTCAGCCGATCCCTCGAGCGTGACGCGCGACTACAGCTTCGAGCTCGATGCCGATGGCCCGCCATTGCTCTCGGTCTTCGGTGGCAAGATCACCACCTACCGGCGGCTTGCGGAGGATGCACTGGCGTCACTCCTGCCGGCCCTCGGCTCGAGCGTCGGTCCGTGGACGCGCTCGGTGCCGCTGCCGGGCGGCGACATGCCGGGCGGCGACTATGCGGCATTTCGCACCGCCGTCGCGCAGCGCTACCCGGCGATGCCCGCGGAGCTGCTCGACCGCTGGTCACGCGCCTATGGCACGCGGATCGGCGCGATGCTGGGCGCGGCGCGCAGCCCCGCCGAGCTCGGCGAGGAGGTGCTGCCGTCACTCTACGCCACCGAGATCGCCTACCTGCGGCAGCACGAGTGGGCGCATTCGGCGGCCGACATCCTCTGGCGGCGCTCCAAACTCGGCCTGCACCTCCCGGCGGGAGCGGCTGCCGAACTGGATGCGTGGCTCGCACGCCACGCGCCCGGTTACCAGGAGCCGCGCGGATGAGCCGCTTCGTGCTGTCCCTCGACCAGGGAACCACGAGCTCGCGCGCCATCCTGTTCAACCATGGTGGCGATCCGGTGGCGGTCGCCCAGCGCGAGTTCACGCAGCACTTCCCGGCCCCGGGCTGGGTCGAACACGATGCCGACGAAATCTGGGCGACGCAGTCGGCCACCATCGACGAGGTGCTCGCCGCCGCCGGCGCGACTGCCCGCGACGTCGCCGCGATCGGCATCACCAACCAGCGCGAAACGACGCTGCTGTGGGAACGCTCGAGCGGCCGGCCGCTCGGTCGTGCCATCGTCTGGCAGGACCGGCGCACGGCGGCGGAGTGCGCGCGGCTCAAGGCCGCCGGCCACGAACCCGAGGTTGCGCGACTCACCGGGCTGCGCCTCGACCCGTACTTCTCGGCGACCAAGCTCGGCTGGCTGCTCGACAACATCCCCGGGGCGCGCCAGCGCGCCGAGCGCGGCGAGCTCGCCTTCGGCACGATCGACAGCTGGCTGATCTACCGCCTGACCGGTGGCGCACACCTCACCGATCCGAGCAACGCGAGCCGCACACTGCTGCTCGACCTCGCGAGCGGCGCCTGGTCGGAGCCGATGCTGGAACTGTTCGGCATCCCGCGCGCATGCCTGCCACGGGTGGTCGCCTCTTCGCTCGGGCGCGATGCCGCACCGCTCGCGGACCTGCACGGCGTGCCGGTGCCGATCACCGGCATCGCCGGGGACCAGCAGGCGGCATTGTTCGGCCAGGCGTGCTTCCGCCCGGGAATGGCCAAGAACACCTACGGCACGGGCTGCTTCCTGCTCATGAATACGGGCACGACGCCGCTCCTCTCACAGCACCACCTGTTGTCGACGATCGCCTGGCAGTGCGAGGGGCGCGCCTACGCTCTCGAAGGCAGCGTCTTCTCGGCCGGCGCCGTCGTGCAGTGGCTGCGGGACGGTCTTGGCCTCATCGAACGGGCGGCCGACGTCGAAGCGCTGGCGGCCAGCGTGGCCGACAGCGACGGCGTCCAGCTGGTGCCGGCGTTCACCGGCCTCGGTGCCCCGTACTGGGACCCGCACGCGCGCGGCACGATCGTCGGTCTCACCCGCGGCACGTCCCGCGCACACCTCGCCCGGGCCGCGCTAGAGTCGATCGCGCTGCAGACCGCGGACGTCCTTGGCGCGATGCAGAAGGATGCCGCGCAGCCGCTCCTCGAGTTGCGCGTCGACGGTGGCGCGAGCGCCAACAATCTGCTCATGCAGATGCAGGCTGACGTGCTCGGCGTCCCGGTGCTGCGCCCGGCCGTCACCGAGACGACGGCGCTTGGTGCGGCGTACCTGGCCGGCCTCGGCAGCGGCTACTGGAGCTCGCGCGCCGAGCTCGCTGCCAACTGGCGCGAAGAACGGCGCTTCGTGCCGCAGCGGAGCAGCGACTGGGCCGGCCAGCGCCTCGCCGAGTGGTCGCGCGCCGTCGAGCGCTCGCGCAACTGGCAGCGCTGACGCGCGGGATCGTCTGCGAAAAACCCGGCAGGATATGTCACCTCCCCGGCCGCCGAACCGTGACCCGCGCCACAGAGTGCGCGGCGCCACGCTGGGATGCTCTGTCTGCAAACGGCGACGAAACGGGGAGAGGCGTGCCGGGGCAGCAGAGCTTTGATTTCGGGCCGTACGCGCAGATCCTGCGGACCCTGCTGCCGCGCGCCCGCGTCATTTACCTTTACGCACCCGATGGCGATCTGCAGTGGAGTTCCGACGGCACCGATTCCGCGGACCTGCACCCGATCATCATCGAGCTGCTGACGCGCGCCCGGTCCAATCCGGCGGCGGCCGCCGGCGGGCGCCACCTGCTCGGCGACGCGCCGGCCTACACGTTTCCGCTCGTTGACGAGCTCGGAGCGCTGCTCGGGGTCGCCGCGATCCTGTGCCGCCCGGTGTCAGGCGACGCCGACGCGCCGAGCGTCGAATCGGTGGAACGCACGCTCGCGCCATTGCTCGTGCTGGCGCGCCGCGACCTCGGTCAGCAGCGGGTGCTGGTCGAGACCGGCCGTTTCAACATCGCCGACACCCAGGAGCTGCAGTGGCTGCTCGAGGTCACGCACGTCGAGCCGACGAGCGGCGCGGGCAGCGATGCGCTGCAGGCTCTGCTCGATGCGTTCGTCGCGCGCGCCGACTGCGAGCTCGCGCTGCTGCACGTGCCGCAGCGACAGCTGGAGCGCACCAGCATGCGCGGCTCGCTCCAGCCGGGCGAGCTCGACACGCTGCGTGCCGTCGTCGGCAAGCACCTGCACCGCGTCGCGCAGCTGCAGCAGCGCACGCTGATCGTCAACCAGGTCAAGGAGAGCGGCGCCGGTGGCCTGGTGCCGTTCCGCATCCTGTGCGTGCCGCTGCAGCGCCACGGGCGGATGATCGGCGTCGCCGTGGCATTCAACCGCGCGACCGGCCGCGCCTTCGGCGCCAGCGACGCGCGCATGCTCGAGCGGCTCGCACCGCGCCTGTTCGAGCTCGTCGACATGCGCTTCGACGCGACCACCGGCCTGCTGAACCGGCACGCGTTCGACGAGCACTTCGCCAGCCGCCGTGCCCGAGCCCCGGAGTCAGCGCGCGCGCTCGTCTACGCAGACGTCGACCAGCTGCAGGGCATCAACGACCTGTTCGGCTTCGAGGCGGGTGATGCGCTGCTGCGCGCGGTGGCCGACTGCTGGCGCTCGCAGCCACTGCCGGCCGAGAGCGTCGTCGCGCATCTCGGTGGCGACCGTTTCGCCGCGCTCCTCGAGGGCGCGTCCGTGGATGCGGCCCGGGCCTGGGCCGAGGCCGCGCGCTTTGCGATCGCGGGCGCGGCCCTGCCCGAGCGGCTCGCCGGCAGCACCGCGACCGCGAGCTTCGGGGTCGCCTCGATCCCGAACGGCACCACGCTCGAGCATGCGCTCGCGAGCGTCGAGGGTACCTGCCGGCAGGCAAAGGACGCGGGGCGCAACCGTGTCGAAGCATTCGCGCCGGCCGACGCACGCATCGGCCAGCAGCAGAGTCAGCTCCGCTTGCAGCGCGAGCTCCTCGAGGCGCTCGACAAGGGCCGCTTCCGGCTGTACGCGCAGCCGCTGCAGCCGCTGTGGGACCCGACGCGGCCGGTCCATTACGAGATCCTGCTGCGAATGCTGGACGCGCGCCAGCAGCCCATCGCTGCCGAGCGCTTCATGGCGGTCGCCGCACGGCACCAGCTGCTCGGTCGCATCGATGCATGGGTGCTCACGGAGCTCCTGTCGCGGCTCGCGGCCTGCGGCGCGTCGCTGCGACACAGCACTGCGGTCTTCTCGCTCAACCTGTCGGCACAATCGCTGGCGCAGCCGGAGCTGCCGACGCGCATCCGCGAGGCGCTCGGAGCCGCCCGCCTGCCACCGGCGATACTCAACTTCGAGATCAACGAGGCCTCGATCGTCGGGCGGCTGCCCGAGGCCGAACGTTTCGTGGCGGCAGTCGGCGGCCTCGGCTGCTCCGTGTCGATCGACGATTTCGGCACCGGCGGCAGCGCCCTCGCCTACTTGAAGTCGCTGAAGGTCAATGCGCTCAAGATCGACGGCGTGTTCATCCGCGACCTCATGACCAACGCGCGCTCCGAATCCATGGTGCGGGCGATTCTGCAGATCGCGCGCCAGCTCGAGCTGCAGACCGTCGCCGAGTCGGTTGAGTCCCGCGAGGCAGCCACGCACCTCGCGACGCTCGGCGTGACCTACGGTCAGGGCATGGCGCTCGGCGAGCCGCGGCCACTCGCGGAGATTCTCGACGAGCTCCTGCGCAAGGCGGCGCCCCGCCTGACCGAGGCCGTGGCACGCGCACCGGCACTCAAGCGCGTGCACTGAGCCGGCCAGGCTGCCGGACCGGCCGGCGGCCGGTCGCCGACGGGAGTTTGGCGCGGCGAGTTGCTATCCTTGCGCCATGCAAGCCCTCAAGACCCGGATCGACACGGTCCGCACCCACCATGACGCACGTGGTTCGCTGTTTGAGCCGGTCGACGACCTGCAGCTCGCCGGCAAGCGCAACGTGCACGTCGTCCTGACCGCGCCCGGCTGCGTTCGCGGCAACCACCGCCACCTGGTTGGCACCGAGATCTCGGTCGTCACGGGGCCCGCACTGGTGCGCCTGAAGGAGGACGGCGAGCTGCACGACGTGCACGTGCCGGCCGACGAGACCTGGCGCTTCACCGTGCCGCCGGGCGTCGCGCACGCTTATCGCAATACCGGCAGCGCCGTCATGGTGCTGATCGGCTTCAACACCGAGCTCCACGATCCGGCACGGCCGGACGCGGTGCGCGACGAGATCCTCTGAGGTGGCCGCCTCACCGCTGGCGCGACGCGTGCGCCTCGTGCTGACCGGCGGCCTCGCGTTGCTGCTGCTGGTGGTGGCGGCGTTCACCTGGCTTGCGCTCAGCTTCGACTATTCGACCGGCGAGCGCGCGGGCGTGCTGCAGAAATTCTCGCGCAAGGGCTGGATCTGCAAGACCTATGAGGGCGAACTCGCCCTGTACGTCGTGGCCGGCATCCAGCCGGAGATCTGGGACTTCACGGTGCGCGACCCGGCGATTGCCGAGCAGCTCGCCGCGGCCGTGGGTCAGCGCGTCCAGCTCCACTACGCCGAGCACCGCGGAATTCCCACGAGCTGCTTCGGCGAGACCGGCTACTTCGTCGACCGCATCAACACCATTGGCGGGCCGCCCGGCGGCACCACGCCGAGCGCGCGCTGACGGGGCCCCGCGACTGCGCGGCGCCCGCCCGCTTCAATGAGCGGCAGGCGCCCCGGCACCATGCAGGCGGATCGGTTCCGCCTGCCACTCGACGATGATCATCGCCAGAAACACCACGGTGAGGCCGAGGAAGATCTCGTTCGCCGAGAGCATGTAGGCCTGCTGCGAAATCTGCTGCGCGAGCACCGCGTGCGCCTCGGCGGCACCGGCGCCATGCGCCTCGAGCACGGCCGTGGCTGCGTCGTAGCCCGGAGCACCGGGCCGCGCATGTTCGACGAGCGCCGTCTGGTGCACCGCCGCACGCTGATCCCACAGCGTCGTCACGAGCGAGGTCGCAACGGCACCACCCAGCATGCGAGTGAAGTTCATGAGGCTCGAGGCACTCGCATACAGCGCCGGCGGCAGGCTGGCAGAGTACTGCATCACGAGTGGCGCGAAATAGAGCGCGACGGCGCCGCCTTGTAGCGCCTGCGGCATCGCGAGGTGCAGGTAGTCCGCCCCGCTCTCGAAGGTCGAGCGCCAGTAGGACGCAACCGCGAAGATCAGCAAGCCGACGGTGATGATCACGCGCAGATTGAGCCGTGGCAGCGACGGCCCGACGATCGGCGTGAGCAGCAGCGCGAGGAACCCCATCGGTGCGACGGTGACGCCGGCCCAGGTCGCGGTGTAGCCGAACTGCGTCTGCAGCAGCAGCGGCACCAGCACGATGCCTGCAAACATGCTCGCGAACGCGAAGGCCATCACCGTCACCGACACCGTGAAGTTGCGGATCAGAAACAGGCGCAGGTTGATCACCGGCGATTGCTCGCCCAGCTCCCAGATCACGAGCGTCGTCAGCGCGACTGCCGCGACGACCGCGAGCGCGACGATCTCGCGCGACCCGAACCAGTCGAGCTCCTTGCCCTTGTCCAGCATCACCTGCAGGGCACCGACGCCGAGCACGACGAGGCCGAAGCCGATGTAATCGACCGGCAGGCGTCGCCGCTCGGTTTCGCGCCGGTGCAGCGTCTGCCAGACGACCGCCGCGGCGACCGCCGCCACGGGCACGTTGATCAGGAAGATCCAGCGCCAGTTGAAGTTGTCGGTGATGTAGCCGCCCAGCACCGGCCCGATCAGCGGCGCGCAGACGACCGTCAGGCTCCAGATCGCCATGGCGAAGCCGCGCCGCTGCGGGGCGTAGTTCCGCAGCAGCAGGCTCTGTGTCACTGCAACCATCGGCCCGGCCACCGCTCCCTGCAGCACGCGGCACGCCACCAGCGTCTCGAGGCTGGTGGCCGCGCCGCAGAGCAGCGATGCGGCGCCGAAGGCGAGCGCGCAGAGCGTGAACATGCGCACCTCGCCGAAGCGCTGCGCGAGCCAGCCCGCGAGGAGCACCGTGATCGCGTTGGCGACCGAATAGCCGGTGATCAGCCAGGTACCCTGCGTCGCACTGACCGCGAGGTCGCCGGAGATGGTCGGCAGCGAGACGTTCGCCACGGTCGTGTCGAGCACCTCCATGAAGGTCGCCGCCGATAGGCCGAGCGTCATCGCAAACAGCGCCCAGCCGTGCAACAGCGGCGGGTTCTCGCTGGCAGGCATCGTCCTAGCCGCGCCGCCCGGAAGGCGTCGCCCGCACCGGCAGCGCGCGCTGCGGCGCCACCGAGTTGGCGCGGATGATCGCCTCGATGCGTGCGTCGGCATCGGCCAGCAGCCGCTCCTGCGTGGCCGAGGCAAAGCGCGTCGCCGGCGGCGTCGTGGCCAGCATCTGGCCGCCGCGCTCGGTCGTGTCGACATCGACGCGCATCGACAGGCCGACGCGCAGCGGATGCTCGCGGACCTCGTCGGGCTCGAGCGCGATGCGCACCGGCAGGCGCTGCACGACCTTGATCCAGTTACCGGTGGCGTTCTGCGCCGGCAGCAGCGAGAACACGGTGCCGGCGCCTGCGGCGAGCCCCTCGACGCGGCCGTGGTAGACGACACCACTGCCGAACAGATCGGCCGTCAGGCGCACCGGCTGGCCGATGCGCACGTTGGCGAGCTGGTTCTCCTTCAGGTTGGCCTCCACCCAGACGCCACCGAGCGGCACGATCACGAGCAGCGGCGTGCCGGCCGCGACACGCTGGCCGAGCTGCACGGTCCGGTGTGCGACGTAGCCGGTGACCGGCGCGGTGACGGCGCAGCGCGCCGCCGCGAGCAGCACCTCCCGCAGGTGCCCGGCGGCCTGCAGCACGAGCGGGTGCGTCGCGACGTCCGTGCCTTCGGTCTGGGCGCGGTTGCTTTCCCACTGCTGCCGTGCCGACGACTGCGCGGCGCTCGCCGCGGCGAGCGCCTCACGGGCATGGTCGAGTTCCTCGGCCGACACGGCCCCGGTCGCCGCAAGCGACTCGCGCCGCGCGAGATCGTCGCGTGCGCGCGCGAGATCGCTGACCCTCACCTCGAGGGTCGCGCGCAGGGCACTCGTCGAGGCATACAGCGTGCGCACGTCGCGGACGGTCTTCGCCAGCTGTGCTTCCGACTGCGCGAGCGCCACGCGCGCATCCGCCCTGTCGAACTCGACGAGCGGCTGGCCCTCCCGGACGAGATCGGTGTCATCGGCGTTGATGGTGACGACGGTGCCGGCGACCTCGGGCGTCACCTGCACCAGATTGCCGGTGACGTAGGCGTTGTCGGTGGTCTCGTGGAACCGGCCGACCAGCAGCTCGCGCGCACCCAGCGCGAGCGCGGCGAGCAACAGCACGCCGAACAGTATCTGCAGGATGCGACGGCGGCGCGCGGCACCGAGCGGCGGCGGTGCGGGCTGACTGGCGGTTGGGGGCTGACTGCTCATCGGATGCTCCGCGAAGGTTCAGGACGTAAAGCCGCCGCCCAGCGCGCGGAACAGCGCAACGGCGAGTTCCGCGCGGCGCGCGTCGAGCGCAACCGCGATGCGCCGCTGGGCAAGCAGCTTGTCCTCGGCAATGAGGACGGTGACGTAATTGTTGAGTCCGGCGCGATACCGGCCACGCGCCAGCTCGAAGGCGTGCCCGAGTGCGCGTAATGCGGCGTCGCTGGCCAGCTGTTCACGATCGAGTGCGCGCAGCGAGGCGGCGGCGTCGGCCACTTCGTGGTAGGCGCCGAGGACGGTCGCGTTGTAGCGCGCCACGGCAGCGCGGTATTCGGCATCGCGGCCCTCGAGCTCGCCGCGCAGGCGCCCGGCGGTGAACAGCGGCAGGCTGAGGGCCGGCCCGACGTCCCACACGCGCGCACCCGCGCTCAGCAGCGATCCGAGCTCGATCGACTGGACGCCGAGCAGCGCGCCGAGGTTCAGGTTCGGGTAGAACGCGGTCTCCGCGACCTTCACCTCGGCCGCAGCCACTGCCACGCGGGCGCGCTCCGCAGCGACGTCAGCACGCCGCCCGACGAGGTTCGCCGGCAGCGTGGCAGGGACGACGATGGTCTGCGGCAGCTGCGCGGCCGGTGCCGCAAGGTCGGCGCCGCGGCCGGGACCCTTTCCGGCGAGCGCCGCGAGCTGGTTCCTGAGCAGCGCCTCCTGCTCGGCATTCTCGGCAAGGTCCGCGTCGACCGCCGCAACCGACGCGCGGGCCTCCTCGACCTCGAGCAGCGTGTCGAGCCCGGCGCGGGCGCGCTGTTCGGTGAGCGCGAGCAGTTCACCGCGCCGGACAGCGGCCTCGCGCAGCGTCGCGCGCTCGCTGCCGTTGTGGCCGAGTTCGAGGTAGGCACGGGCCACCGCTGCGGCAAGGCCGATGCGCGCTGCCGCGAGGTCGGCCGCGGCGGCAGCAACCCCTGCGTCCCCCGCCGCCACGGCGGCGCGAATGCGACCGGTCAGGTCGACCTCGTAGGACAGATCGACTCCGAGCTGGCCGAGGTTCACGGTCGCGCCGTTGTAGGGCGGCGGATAGAGGCCGGTCTCGCTCAGCCGCTCGCGATCGAGGCTCGCGTCGAAGGTTGCCTGCGGCAGCCGGCCGCTGCGCGCGACCTTGGCGACGGCCGCCGCGGCGCCGAGCCGGGCCGCGGCCTCGTCCACTGATGGCGAGCCGGCCAGGGCCTCGTCGACGAGCGCGTCGAGCTGCGGGTCGCCGAAGGCCGTCCACCAGCGGTCAGCGACCGCAGGCGCCGAGTCGGCGGTCGTCACGCCGGCGAGTCGTGCGGGGACTGCCAGCGCCGGCAGCGGCGCGCGCGGCGGGCGCGCCGCGCATCCCGCAGCGAGCAGCGCTGCGGCGAGAACAGCGACGGCGCGGATTGCGGTCATGGGCGGCGCTCGCGTGGCGCCAGCGCCGCGAGCACGAAGTCGATGAAGTTCTCGAGAAAGCCTTCGTGATCCAGAGCGACTCCATCGAGCACGCGTTCGAACGAATGCGCGTGATACTGGACGAACAGGAATGGTGCCACTATGAACGTGGCGGTCTGCTTGAGCGGCACGGGCCGGAATTCGCCACGCGCGATGCCGCGTTCGAGTATGCGCATCTGCAGCCGACAGCCGGGATCGAGCACGTTGTCGTAGTAAAAGCGCGCCAGCGCGGGAAAATTACCGGCATCGGCACACATGATCTTGGCGAGGGCAGATGCCTTGGTCTGAACGACCCCGTGCCACCAGCCGGTCAGCACCATCGCGAGCAGTTCCGGGGTCGGGCCGGCGAAGTCGCGCAGCACCGCCTGGCCGCGGGCGATCGACTGCATCAGGGTCTGGCGAACAGCTGCTTCAAACAGCTCTTCCTTGCTCGCGAAGTAGAGATAGACCGTGCCCTTGGTGACGCCAGCCCGACGCGCAATGTCCTCGAGACGCACGCCCGCGAAGCCGTGATCGGCAAAGGCATCGATGGCGGCGTCGATGAGTTCACCCGGTCGCGCGTCGCGACGGCGGCTACGGCGGTGCGTCTCGGTGGACAAGTCGCTCATGGGTTTCGGTTTCAGGCTGACCAGCGTCAAAGACCATTATTGAGACATAACTTACTGACTGGTCGGTCAGTAATCAAGTCTATTTACCATAATGCATAATTCGGGCCGAAATCCCCTTCAGGCCGGTGGGTAGTCGCGCTGGGTTCTGGCTTCGGCACGAATTCGGCGCACGGTCATCACGAAGAACGCGCCGATCACGCCGATGAGCAGTCCCATCAGGACTGCGAGCCACCAGTGGAAACGCCACGCCTCGCGCAGGCCCGCGATGACGCCGACGGGCGTGGTGATGGCGAGCAGTGGCTTCGCAATACGCATCGCGCGTGCCGGCGTCAGGCGGACCGCGGATGCCTCACCCAGGCCGTCGCAAGCTCCTGCTGGCGGCGGGGCGGTACCGTGTCGTAGTGGCTGAGGTCGAGCGTATAAGTGCCCTCGCCTGCCGTCAGCGACTTCAGGCGCACCGCGTAGTCGGTCAGTTCCGCGAGCGGCACTTCCGCACCGAGTGCCAGCCGACCACCTGGCAGCGACACCTGCCCGGTGACGCGGCCGCGGCGTGTCGCGAGGTCCGCGGCGATGTCGCCGACCGCCGCACTCGGCACGGTGATCTCGGCGCGCACGACCGGCTCGAGCACGACGGGTCCCGCCTGCGTCAGTGCATCGCTGCACGCGTGTCGCCCGGCCGTCACGAACGCCACCTCTTTCGAATCGACCGGATGGTGCTTGCCGTCGAGCACAGTGACCCGCACGTCCTCGATGCCGAATCCCGCGATCACGCCCTCGGCGAGCGCCAGCCGCACGCCTTTCTCGACGGCGGGAATGAACTGTCCTGGAATGGCGCCGCCGACGACCTCGTCGACGAACTGAAAGCCCGCCCCGCGCGCCAGCGGTTCGACGCGCAGGCGCACCTCGCCGAACTGGCCGGCACCACCGGTCTGCTTCTTGTGCCGGTACAGCGACTCGGCCGCCCGGGTCACCGTCTCGCGGTAAGGGATGCTCGGCACGTGCGTCTTGACGTGCACGCCAAAGCGTTCCGTCATGCGCTCGAGCAGCAGCCGCAAGTGCAGTTCACCCATGCCGTACAGCACCGTCTCGTTGAGCGCGGCGTGGTGCTCGATGCGCACGCACGGATCCTCTTCGACCAGCTTGTGGAGGGTATCGGCGAGCCGCTGTTCATCGCCGCGCTTTTCGGGCTCGATCGCGACGCCGAGCATCGCCGGCGGGAAGCGCACGGACTTCAGGTGCAGGTGGTCCTCGTCGTGGGAGTCGTGCAGTACGGCATCGAAGTGAAGCTCGTCGACCTTGGCAATGGCGCAGATCTCTCCAGGCCCGGCGGCCGGCAACGGCACCTGTTCCTTGCCCTGCAACCGGAACAGTTGCGTGACCCGTATCGGCTTGCGGCCGCTGCCGACGAACAGCGGCTGACCCGGCCGTATCGTGCCCTGGTGAACGCGGAAAACGCCGATCTTTCCGACGTACGGATCGACCATGACCTTGAATACGTGCGCGACGACGTGCCGCGCGGCGTCCGGCGCGACCGCCACCGGCTTCGCGCCGTCGCCCTCGCCCTTCAGGAATGCAGGCGCGTTGCCCTCGAGCGGATTCGGGGCGAGCTCCGCGAGCACGCGCAGCAGTTGCGGGACGCCCGCGCCGGTTTCAGCGGATACGAAGCACACCGGCATCAGGTGTCCCTCGCGCAACGCCTGCTCGAACGCCCCGTGCAGCTGCTCGAGCGTCACGGACCCGCTCTGCTCCAGGTGGCGGGCCATCAGATCCTCGTCGACCTCCACGACCTGGTCGACGATCGCCTCGTGGGCCGCGGCAACGGAACTGAAGTCGGTCGCCGGGCCGGTGGCAGCGAAGTAGCAATCGACCACCGCCGTGCCGTGCTCCGCCGGCAGATTGAGCGGCAGGCACTCGCGCCCGAATGCCTCGCGGATCTCGCCGAGCACGCGCGCGGGCTCCGCATCGCGGGCATCGATGCGGTTGATGACGACGAAGCGGCACAGGCCGCGCTCGCGGGCCTCGCTCATCATGCGCACCGCCATCGGCTCGAGCCCGGTGGCGGCATTCACCACGATGAGCACGGCATCCACCGCCGCGAGCGCGCTGACGGCGCGGCCCACGAAGTCGGGAAGCCCCGGCGTGTCCACCAGTGTCACCCGCCGGCCGTGCGTCTCGAAGCTGCACAGCGCGCTGTCGAACGAATGCTGCTGGCGCTTCTCGAGCGGATCAAAGTCGCAGACCGTGGTGCCGCGGGCGATGCTGCCGCGCACGCGGATCGCACCGGCGCCATGCAGCAGTGACTCGGCCAGGGTGGTCTTGCCGCTGCCGGCGTGTCCGGCCAGTGCGACGTTGCAGAGATTCGGGATCTGGTTCGGCATGCTGCCCTCCACCTGCACGTTACCCGACCGCGCCCGCGGTGGTAGCTCCGCACATTCCGAACCCCTCGGCGTCGGGCCCGGGTCGGTTGCAAGCATAGAACACGCGGGGCCCGGGACGCTCGCCGCCGGAACGCGGTACCGGTCACCGGCCGGTCGGACAGCGGCCGGTCAGCCCGGTCGGCGCGAGACGAAGCGGGTGATGCGGTCGAGCACAATCGCGAGCAGCACGATCGCAAGTCCCGCCTCGAACCCCGTTCCCACCTGCACGGTATTCAGCGCCCGCACGACCGGCACGCCGAGTCCGCCGGCGCCGACCAGCGCCCCGATGACCACCATGGACAGGCTGAGCATGATTCCCTGGGTGACGCCGGCCAGGATGAGCGGCGCGGCGCTCGGCAGCTCGACCTTGGTCAACAGCTGCCAGCGGGTCGCCCCGAACGCCTGGCCCGCCTCGAGCAGCGCCTTCGGGACCGCCGTGATGCCGAGATGCGTCAGGCGGATCGGCGCCGGCACTGCAAAAATCACCGTTGAGATTACCGCCGGCACGACCCCGAGGCCGAACAGCACCAGCGTCGGGATCAGGTATACGAACGTCGGCAGCGTCTGCATGAGGTCGAGCACCGGCCGCAGCGCCGCGTACATGCGCGGCCGGTGCGCCGCCGCGATGCCGAGCGGCACGCCGATCAGGGTCGCGACCAGCGCCGCCACCAGTACAAGTGCCAGCGTCTCGAGGGTCTGCGACCAGTAGCCCTGGTTCATGATGAACACGAGCGCCGCCGCCACAAACGCTGCGAGCGGCAACGAGCGTTGGGTCAGCCAGCCGAGCACCGCGAGCCCGAGAATCAACAGCGGCGACGGCAGTAGTCGCAGCAGATACCCGACTCCGCGCACCGTGCCGCCGACGACGGCGCTGACGAAATCGAAGCCGGCGCCGCCGTGCGCCTTGATCGTCTCGATCAGCTCGGCGGCCGCCGCACCGACGGGCAGCTTGTGGCCGGTGAGCCACTGCTCGATACGCATCGTGCGGGCGTGCTCCGGGCGTACGCTGCCGTGTGCCGGCGAACCATCCGCCGCCACGACACCGTTGAGCCAGTGCGCCTCGCTGTCGGGGTGTCGGTCGAGCCAGTCGCGGGCGGCAACGTCCGGCGGCTGGTGGCCGTTCAGGATCGCATCCATCACCTCGCTCTCGCCACGCGGCGTAAACTCAAGGTTGCCGAGCAAGCGGCCGAGGTTCGGACACTCGCGGCTGAAGCCGACGCGCGTCAGGGTCTGCACCGTCGCCCCGCCGAAATTCGGCCCGAAGGTCTGGTCACCACCGGTGAGATAGCGAAGGTCGAAGCGCATATTCATCGGGTGCGGATCCCACGCCAGGAACACGATCGGTCGCCGCGCCGCGTAGGCGCGCGCGACTTCAGCGAGCATGCCCTGCTCGCTCGATTCGATCAGGCGGAAGTGGCCGAGTCCGAAGCGGTCGTCGCGGATCATGTCGAGGACATGGTGGTTGCCGTCGTTGCCGGCCTCGATGCCGAAGATCGAGCTGCCGAGCGCGGGCCCGAAGCGCGCGATGTCGGCGAAGTCATGCAGACCGGCGGCATAGGTATAGGCGGGTACGGCCAGCGTGTACTTGGCACCTACCAGGTTCGAGCGGATGACGTCGATTGAATGCTCGGCTATATACGGCTGCCGGTCGTTTGACTGGGCCGGCATCCAGTTGCCGAGGAACACGTCAATGTCGCGGCTCTTGAGCGAGGCAAAGGTCACCGGCACCGACAGGAGCGTCGTGCGCGGCTGGTAGCCGAGGTCCCGCAGCACGCTTGAGAAAACAGCCGTGGTCGCCGTGACGTCCGTCCAGCCGACGTCCGCCAGCCTGACGGTGCGGCAGGCGGACGGTTCGGCGGCAAGACACCCGCCACCGCACAGCAACGCCGCAAACGTCAGCAGGCGCCGGGCACATCGCCGCACGGCAGGCTCAGGAAGCCGGACGCGGGAAACGCGCCATGGCTTCGAGGTCGCCGAGATCCTGGTCGTTGCGGATGTACTGGCGCGTCGCGTCCCGCAACGGCTGGAAGTCCCAGGGCTGGTAGCGCCCGGTGCGCAGCGCCGCATTCACCAGATGGCGCCGCTGCTGACTCGCGAGCACGGCGGCATGAACCGCCGCCAGGTCCCAGCGGCGTGCCACCTCCTCGCGAAACGCGCGCACCTGATCCGCGCAGCGCGCCTGAGCGGCGAGATTGCTGCGCTCGTCCGGGTCGGCCTCCAGGTCGTAGAGCTGGTCCGGGTCGACCGGAGTGTGGACGAACTTGTAGCGGCCGCGGCGGATCATCACGAGCGGGGCGATTGCGCCCTCGCCGAGATACTCCCCGATCACCTCGCCGGCCGAGCCTGCCCCCGCGAGTGCCGGGGCGAGACTGCGACCGTCACTGGTGCCACTCAGGGGTGGCGCGGCGCCGCCGAATTCGCAGAGCGTCGGCAGCATGTCGAGCAGCGAGGCGTGCGTGCCGATGCGTCGCGGGGCGATGCGACCGGGCGCGTGCACGATGAGTGGTATCCGGCAGGCCGGCTCGAAGAAGTTCATCTTGTACCAGAGCCCGCGCTCGCCAAGCATGTCACCGTGATCGGCGAGCACGAACACGATTGTGTTGTCGGCCAGGCGTGCATCGGCGAGCGACTCACACATGAGGCCGATCTGGTCATCGACGTAGGACACGGCACCGTAGTAGGCGCGGCGCGCGGCACGCACCTCGGCCTCGGCGACTGGCTGGAGGTCGAGTCCACAGACATGGCGCAGCCGGCGCGAGTGCGGATCCAGCTGATCCACGGGGATGCTGACGCGCGGCATGTCGATCTCGGTGCCGGAATAGCGGTCCCAGTAGCGCTGCGGGATCGTGTAGGGATCGTGCGGGTGCGTCATCGACACGACCATGCAGAACGGGCGTCGGTCCCTGCCGCGGGCGATGTCGAACAGCTTCTGCCGCGCGCTGAACACGACCTCGTCGTCGAAGTCGATCTGGTTGGTGCGTGTGCAGGGCCCCTCCTGGGTGACGGAGTCCATCGTGTGGTACCAGCTCGGCCGCTCCGCGAAGCGGCTCCAGTCCGGCGTCCAGCCGAAGTCGGCCGGGTAGATGTCGGTGGTGAGCCGCTCCTCGAAGCCGTGCAGCTGGTCCGGGCCGCAGAAGTGCATCTTGCCGCTCAGCGACGTCTGGTAGCCGGCGCGACGCAGGTAATGCGCGAAGGTCGGCACCTGGGCCGGAAATTCCGCCGCATTGTCGTAGGCGCCGATCACTGTGGGCAGCCGCCCCGACAGGAACGAGAAGCGCGACGGCGCGCACAAGGGACTGTTGCAGTAGAAGGAGTCGAACACCGCACCATAGCGCGCCAGCCGGTCGATGTGCGGCGTCAGCGCCGTGCGGTTTCCATAGCAGGGAAGCGCCCCTGCCGTCAGCTGGTCTGCCATCAGAATCAACAGGTTCGGGGTGCTCACCGATCGGCTCCAGGTGGCGCTCAAGAGGCTCGAAGCGGCGATCCTCACACGGACGCGCCGTGAAGGCCACCTTGACCATGTCGCGGCAGGAGCGCATCGACCGCGGCCGCCATCGTCAGGCCGGCACGGGTGCGGCAGACGGCGGCCGCCGGTTATGATCCCGGGCACACCCGCGGCGATGCCCGCAGAGGACGCGAATGGACAGCAAGCAGCGCGACGAGATCACGGCGGCGAGCAAGTTCGTGATGGATCACGGCATCGAGCACGTCAAGATCGGCGCGTTCGACATCGACGGCATCATGCGCGGCAAGTACCTGAGCCGCGACAAGTTTCTGTCGGCGCTCGACAAGGGGCTCGGCTTCTGCGACGTCGTGCTCGGCTGGGACTCCAACGACCAGCTGTACGACAACGTCAAGTACACCGGCTGGCACACGGCTTATCCGGACGCGCCGGTACGGATTCTGCCGGCGACGCGTCGCGAGATTCCGTTCGAGCCGCGCACGGCGCTGTTTCTCGCAGAGTTTGCCGGACGCGCGGAGACCGTATGCCCGCGCGCCACGCTGCGCCGCGTGCTCGAGCGGGCCTCCGGCATGGGCTACACCGTGAGTGCCGCAGCCGAATTCGAGTTCTTCATGTTCCAGGAGTCCCCGGATTCGGTGCGCGAGAAGGGGTACCGCAACCTCAAGAGCATGACGCCAGGCTCATTCGGCTACTCGATGCTCCGCAATTCGGTGCACGCCGATCTCTACCACGAGCTGCTGGACCTCGGGCAACGCATGCGTTTTCCGATCGAGGGACTGCACACCGAGACAGGTCCCGGCGTGCTCGAGGCGGCACTCACCTATTGCGAGGCACTCGAGGCGGCAGACCGCGCCGCCTTGTTCAAGACCTTTGCCAAGGTGCTCGCGCAGCGCCATGGGCTCATGGCGACGTTCATGGCCAAGTGGTCGAACCATGTACCGGGCCAGAGCGGCCACCTGCACGTCTCCCTGCGCAGGCTGAATGGCGACAGCGTGTTCCACGACCCGTCCAAGCCGAATGACATGTCCGACACCATGCGCTGGTTCGTCGGCGGCCAGCAGGCACTGATGCCGGAGCTGCTGGCGATGATCGCCTGCACGGTCAACAGCTACTCGCGACTCGTGCCGGGCTACTGGGCGCCAACCTCGGCGACGTGGGGCGTCGAGAACCGCACGACGGCCTTGCGCGTCATCCGCGGCGGGCCGAACAGCCAACGTGTGGAATACCGCATCGCGGCGGCCGACATCAATCCGTACATTGCGCTCGCCGCCGCCATCGGCTCGGGTCTGTACGGGATCGAGAACCGCATCGAGCCGGACGCCGCGATCGAAGGCAATGCCTACGACCGCGAACTTCCGCCCGAGCGGCGCCTGCCGGCGACGCTTTACGAGGCGGCAGAGCGACTCTCAGCCTCGCGCGCGGCGCGCTCGCTGTTCGGTGATGCGTTCGTCGAGCATTACGCAGCGACCCGCCAATGGGAAGAACGCGAGTTCCGCAAGGCGATCACGGACTGGGAACTCGCCCGCTACTTCGAGATCATCTGAGCCAGGAATTCATGAGCGATACACTCAAGACCATCAGCCCCGTCGATGGCCGCGTCTATGCGGAGCGCGCGCTGGCCGATTCCGCTGCCATCGATCGCGCGCTCGCGGCCGCCGAGCGTGAGCAGACCGGCTGGGCCGCCATGGCGCTCGCCGACCGCTGCCGCGTGCTTGCGCGCGCCGTCGATGCCTTCGTCGCCAAGGGCGACGACATCGCGCCGGAAATCAGCTGGCAGATGGGTCGTCCGGTGCGCCACGCGCCCGGGGAGATCCGCGGCTTTGAAGAGCGCGCGCGCTACATGCTGTCGACCGCACCGAGCGCGCTCGCGGCACTTGACCCGGGAACGAAGGACGGCTTCCGACGGCAGATCAAGCGCGTGCCACTCGGCGTCGTTGCGGTGGTCGCTCCCTGGAACTACCCGTACCTGACCGCGGTCAATGCCGTGATACCGGCGCTGATCGCCGGCAATGCTGTCGTGCTCAAGCACTCGCATCAGACGCCGCTATGTGCCGAGCGCTTCGCCGAGGCCTTCACTGCGGCCGGCGTCCCGCCAGGAGTCTTCCAGTACCTGCACCTGTCGCACGCCGACACAGCGCACCTGATGGGCGAGCGGCGCGTCGCGAGCATCTGCTTCACCGGCTCGGTGGCGGGCGGCAGGGCCGTGGTCGCAGCTACCGCCGGCGGCTTCGCGACCTCCGGACTCGAGCTCGGCGGCAAGGATCCGGCATACGTGCGTGCCGACGCCAATCTCGCGCACGCGATCGATTCACTCACCGATGGGGCCTTCTTCAACGCCGGACAGTCGTGCTGCGGCATCAAGCGCATCTACGTCGCGGCGCCGCTGTACGAGGAGTTCGTTGCCGGCGTCGTCGCGCTTGCCGAGCAGTACCGGCTCGGGTCGCCGCTCGATCCGGAAACCACGCTCGGGCCGCTCGTGCGCACCGCTGCCGCGGACGCGGTCCGCGCGCAGGTGCGCGACGCGGTGGCGCAGGGGGCGCGACAGCTGATCGACGAATCACGGTTCGGGGCCGCGGCCGCCGGCACGCCCTACCTCGCGCCGCAGGTGCTGGTGGGCGTGGACCATTCGATGGCCATCATGCGCGACGAAACTTTCGGCCCCGCCGTCGGGATCATGAAGGTCGGTTCCGACGAAGAGGCGGTGCGACTCATGAACGACAGCGAGTTCGGCCTCACCGCCGCCATCTACTCGGCGGACGCCGCCGCTGCCGAGGCCATCGGCGATCGGCTCGAGACCGGCACGGTGTTCCTGAACCGCTGCGACTATCTCGATCCGGCGCTCGCCTGGACGGGCGTCAAGAATTCCGGCCGCGGCTGCACCTTGTCGCGCGTTGGCTTCGAGCAGCTGACGCGCCCGAAGTCGTATCACTTCAGGATCTCCACATGACGACTGCGCTGCGCGGCAACTGGAACTACCCGACGACGATCTGGTCCGGACCCGGACGCATCGCGGAATTGGCGGACGCGTGCGCCCGCGCCGGCATGCAGCGCCCACTGCTCATTACCGACGAGGGCCTCGTGCAGGCGCCTATGATCCGCAGCGCGCTGGCCGCACTACCGCACGCCAGCGTGTTCGGCGGCGTGCGCGGCAACCCGGCGAGCACGCACGTCGATGCCGGACTCGCGGCCTATCGCGCGGGCCGCCACGACGGCGTCGTCGCCTTCGGCGGCGGCTCGGCACTTGATGCCGGCAAGGTCGTCGCCTTCATGTCGGGCCAGACTCGTCCGCTGTGGGATTTCGAGGACATCGGCGACTGGTGGACGCGCGCCGACGAGGCAGGCATCGCGCCGGTCGTTGCCGTGCCGACGACCGCGGGGACCGGCTCGGAGGTCGGCCGTGCGGGCGTGATCCTGAATGAGCAGACGCACCAGAAGAAGATCATCTTCCACCCGCGCATGATGCCGCGCATCGTCATTGCCGACCCTGAACTGACCGTCGGACTGCCGCGGCCGGTGACCGCGGCGACCGGCATAGACGCGTTCGTGCACTGCTTCGAAGCCTTTTGCGCACCCGGGTTCCATCCGCTCGCCGACGGCATCGCACTCGAAGGCATGCGCATCGTGCAGCGCTTCCTGCCGCGCGCCTATGCCGACGGCAACGACATAGAGGCGCGCGCCAACATGCTGGCGGCAGCGTCGATGGGGGCCACCGCGTTCCAGAAGGGACTCGGCGGCGTGCATGCAATCGCTCATCCCGTCGGCTCCTGGTTCAATACGCACCATGGCCTGACCAACGCGGTGCTGCTGCCGTACGTCGTAACCTTCAACCGGTCGGCCATCGAAGCGAAGACCGAAGTCATCGCCCGCGTGCTCGACCTGCCAAAGCGCGGCTTCAACGGCTTTCTCGACTGGATCTTTGAATTTCGCACGCAGCTCGGCATTCCGAACACGCTGGCAGCCCTCGGCGTCACAGCCGACAGGGCGGAGATCATCGGCCGCGAGGCCGAGCTTGACCCGTCGGCCGGCGGCAATCCGATCCCGGTGAAGGCCGCCGACCTCGAACGGATCTTCCGTGCCGCGATCAGCGGTGACCTCGCCGCGGCGGCACGCCCTGCATGAGCGGCGCGCGCATCCTGGTCATTGATGGCAACGTCGCCGAGATTCGCGCGCGCCAGGCGGCCGCGCTCGGCTATGACTCAGGTGCCGGCTACGTGCGTGTGCTGCAGCGGCTCGATCCCGAAGCGCGCTGCGACATCGTGCGTCCCGCTGACGGTGCCCCCGTGCTCCCCGCGGGCGTCGCCCTGGCCGACTACGACGGTGCCACCATCACCGGCTCGGCACTCAGCATCTACCACGGCGGCGATCCGGTCACGCGCCAGGTCGAATTGACCCGGGCGGTGTGCGCGGCCGGCGTGCCGCTGTTCGGCAGCTGCTGGGGACTGCAGGTGGCGGTCACGGTCGCCGGCGGTGAAGTACTCGCGAACCCGCGTGGTCGGGAATTCGGCTTCGGCCGCCGGATCGTGCTCAACGACTCCGGTGCGGGCCACCGCATGTACGCGGGCAAGCCCCGGGTGTTCGAGGCCCCGACGATCCACCGCGACTACATTGCAGTGCTGCCAGCCGGCGCCACGGCGCTCGCCGACAACGACTACGGGTTGCAGGCGGCCGCCTTCGCGATCGGCCGCTGCGCGTTCTGGGGCGTGCAGTACCATCCCGAGTACGATTTCCTCGACATCGCCGCAGCCGCGGAACGCTATGGCGCCACCCTGGTAGACGAGGGCATGTTCCGGGATCTCGCGGGCCTCGCGGAGTTTGCCGGCGAGATGCGCCTGCTGCAGGCGGGTGAAGCCACCTCCGCCCTCGCCTGGAAGCATGGGCTCGGGCCCGCCGTGCTGGGCCCGGAGCTGCGCACGCTCGAGATCCGCAACTGGCTGGCCGCCGAGGTGACGCCGCGCGCGGCACGGCGCCGCTAGCGCCGGCGGTCCACCGCACCGCGGCGCTCGGCGCTCCCCGCAACGGCAGCACGCCACGCGATCCGTGGTCGGAGATCGCTCCATTCCGCCGGGCATGACTCGCGGCGCAAGTGGCGGTACCCTACGAAGCGGCGTCTTGCGCGCCGCGCCGGATCAGGGGGGAACTGATGAGACTCGTGCCCGCCGCCTTGCTCGCGATCGGACTTGCTACAGGTCTCACGGCCAGCGCCGATGACGCCAAGCATCTGCGCATCATTTCCTGGGCCGACTATGTGCCGGCGGACGTCGCCGCGCAGTTCAAGAAGGAAACCGGCATCCAGGTCGACGTCACGCTCTCCAACAACGAGGAGATGATCTCCAAGCTTCGCGCCACCGGCGGCGCCGGCTTCGACCTCGCGCAGCCGTCGCAGGACCGGATCATCTCGGCGCAGCGCGAATTCGCGATTTACAAGCCGATCGACCTCAGCAAGGTCAATCTCAACGAGTTCATTCCGACGTTGCTGGAGACCACCCGCAAGAATACGACGCTCGATGGCAAGGTGTACGGGCTGCCCTACCTGTGGGGCACGGATGGTCTCGTCGTCAACGCGAAGTACGCGAGCAAGGTCGCCGACTACCCCGATCTCTGCAAGCCGGACGTCAAAGGCAAGACTGCGATGCGCCTGCGGCGCCCGACGATGATGGCGTTCGCATTCGCACTCGGCAAGGATCCGTTCGCGCTGTATGGGGACCCCAAGGCCTACGCCGCGCTGATGGAACAGGTGGGCCAGGCGATGATCGCCTGCAAGGCGAACCTGAAGTTCTTCTACGACAACAAGGACCAGCTGCTGAACGGCTTCCGCTCCGGCGAGGTCGTCGCGGCGATGATGTGGGACACCGGCGGCTGGAAGCTCAATCGCGAAAACCCTGACATCCACTACATCGCGCCCAGATCGGGCGCGCTCGGCTGGCTGGACACTTTCGCACTGCCGGCGAAGGGCCGCAATGATGCCGCGGCGTATGCCTGGATCAACTTCACGATGCGCCCCGACATCGCCGCCCGGATCACGAAGGCGATCGGCAGCTTCACGGCGGCCCGCGGTGCGGACGCGCTCGTCGACCCGCAGCTGAAGGCGCAATTCGCGGCCAGCCTGCCCGACGCCGCACTCAAGAACATCAAGTGGTATCCGGCGATTCCGGCGGGGCTCGAGGAAATCGAGGGACGCATCCTCGATCGCGTCAAGGCTGCAAATTGAGTACTCCTGATCTCGAGGCACGCGCCGTCGTCAAGCGCTTCGCCAGCCACACGGCCGTAAACCAGCTGTCGTTCACGGTCGAGCGCGGCAGTTTTTTCTCCATCCTGGGACCCTCCGGATGCGGCAAGACGACGCTGCTCAGGATGATTGCCGGATTCATTGCCCCGGATGACGGCGACATACTGATCGGCGGACGCAGCATGGCTGGCATCGCGCCCAACCGACGGCCGGTCAACATGGTGTTCCAGCAGCTGGCGTTGTTTCCGATGATGACCGTCGGCGAGAACGTCGCCTTCGGCCTCGCGCGCCGTGGCGTGGCGCGCGCGGAGCGGCAGCGCAAGAGCGAATCGATGCTCGAGCGCGTCGGGCTCAGCGGCGCTGCGCACAAGAAGGTCGACGAGCTGTCAGGCGGGCAGCGGCAGCGCGTGGCGATCGCTCGCAGCCTGGTGCTCGAGCCGACGCTGCTGCTGCTGGACGAACCACTGGGCGCGCTCGACCTCAAGCTCCGCGAACACATGAAGATCGAGCTCAAGCAGCTGCAGGCGGCTTTTGGTACCACCTTCGTGTACATCACTCACGATCAGTCCGAGGCGCTGGTGCTCTCGGACCACGTCGGCGTGATGAACAAGGGCCGTTTCGAGCAGCTGGGCACTCCGCAGGAGCTGTACTACTCGCCGGCCACGCCCTTCGTCGCCGGATTCGTAGGCGCCAACAACAAGATCGTCGGCCACGCGGTGCGCGCGCACGCGGGCATGGTAGACCTCGCCACCGACAGTGGCTGGCAGCTGAGCGCCCGCGCAATCGGCTCGGTCGCGGCCAACGACCCGGTCGAAGCGTTCGTGCGGCCGGAGGCCGCGAGCCTCGCGCGGCAGCCGGGCGAGCTGCCGCCCGGCCAGCCCGCCTATCGGGGCGAGGTCGAGAGCTTGTTGTTCGACGGCGCCAATTCTGCGGTGCTGCTGCGCGAGTCAGCGACGAAACTCGAATTCAGGATCGCCCTGCCGCAGACCGGCCGCTTCGCCGACCTGCGGGTCGGCGAGACGATCCATTTCAGCTTCGACCCGGAGCGCGCCGCGTGCTTCACCATCCGGGGCGACGCAAGTGCTTGATGAAGGTACACGAGGCTGGCGCAACCAGCTGATGCTGGGACTGTTGCTGGCCCCGGCCCTGCTCTGGCTGCTCGCCCTGATCATCCTGCCGCACGTCGATCTCGCCCTGCTGTCCTTTCGCGAGCGCATCGCGCCGCGCGAATTCCAGACGAGCTTCGCCCAGTACCGGACCTTCTTCAGCGAGTCGATCTACTGGCAGATCTTCGTCCGCACCGCGGTCATGTCGGCGATCGCAACGCTGCTGACGCTGCTGCTGGCATTCCCGGTGGCCTGGACTATCGCCAAGCTGGCCCGCGGTCGCGCGAGTTCGCTGCTGTTCGTCGTCTGCCTGATCCCATTCTGGGTGAGCGAGACGGTGCGCACGCTTGGCTGGATGATCCTGTTGCGCGAATCCGGCGTACTGCCGGGGCTCCTGGTCAAGCTCGGCATCACGGCCGTTCCCGTTGAGATGCTCTACCACGACGCGACGATCCTGGTCGGCCTCGTGTACACCTCACTGCTCTTCATGGTCGTACCACTGGTCGGCAGCCTCGAGAGCCTCGACAACGCGCTCATCGAGGCCGCGTACAACCTCGGAGGCAACGGCTGGTCGGTGCTGCGGAAGATCGTCATCCCGCACGCCGCCCCGGGCATCACCGCCGGCTGCATCGTCGTCTTCATGCTCACCCTCGGCAACTACCTCACTCCGAACCTGCTTGGCGGCAAGAGTTCGCAGTGGTTCACGGAGCAGATCTACAACCAGTTCATCGTGCGGTTCAACTGGGAACAGGGCGCGGCATTTGGCTTCCTGCTGCTGGTACTGTCGACCAGCATGGTCTGGGTAGGTCTGCGCCTCAGCGGCCAGCGCTTTGGCGAAGTGATGCGGCGCTCGTGATTCCTTCACTCCCGCGTCCGCTCTGGCTGCGCACCGCGACCGGCGCCTACATCGGCGCATTCCTGGTGTTCCTGTTCCTGCCACTCGCGGTCGTCGCGGTGTTCGCATTCAACGACGCTCCCTACCCCGCGCCACCCTGGCATGGCTTCACGCTCGACTGGTTCCTCGGCAACGAGGGCAAAGGGCGCACCGGGCTCTTTGGCGACGATGAATTGCTCGGCAGCATCTGGACCAGCTTCGTCGTCGCCTGCTGGGTCACGGTGCTGTCCGTGAGCGTCGCGACCACGAATGCCTTCCTGATCGAGCGGGCGCGTTTCCCCGGCAAGGCGGCGTTGTCGCTGCTGATGCTGGCGCCGCTCGTGATCCCCGGGGTCATTCTCGGCATCTCGATACTCGCGTTCGCGAGTCGCATCGCGCAGTTTGCGGATGACACGTTTGGACTCGAACTCGACTTCCTGCGCCCTGGTCTGCCACTCGTGGTCGCTGGCCAGTTCTCCTACATCGTTGCGATTGCGACGCTCACCATCAGCGCCCGGCTGAAGCGCTTCGACCGGACACTGGAGGAAGCAGCATTCAACCTCGGGGCGTCGCGGCCGGCGGTGCTGTGGACCATCACGCTTCCTTACCTGCGCCCGGCACTGATCGGCTCGGCGGCGATGTCGTTCCTGATGTCGTTCGAGAACTTCAATACCACCCTGATGCTGGTAGGAGCGGATTCGCCGCTCACCATCATGATGTATGGACGAATGCGCGAAGGCGCTACTCCGGTGCTGAATGCGGTCAGCCTGTTTCTGATGGTGGCGTCCGCGCTGCTTGCGCTGACGCTCATGCGCCGACCGGCGCCGAAGGCCGCCGCCGCTTAGTAGGCGTTGGCGAGCACTATGCCTGCCGCCGCGAGCTCGGCCGTCACCGCGCGACGGGTGGCCGTCACCGACGTCAGCGGCCGATGGCGCGCCGCGCTGACGTCCGCCGCAGTGAATGGCCGCGCCTCTGGCGGCAGGCTCGTCGCGGCGTACCGGGCGACGAGCCAATTGAGCACGCCCGCAAGCTGCTGGTCAGACAGCGCCGAATTGGCAGAGCCTGGCACGCGCATCAGGAACTCGCGACCCGCCGCGCTGTGCATGAGCGGCCCCACGGTATCGGCGAGCGGCGGCACGCGTCCCGCGACCCCGTGACCGTCGGGCCCGTGGCACCCCTGGCACAGCAGGATGTAGTTCTGCTGCGGATTTTCGCTCGCAGGTGAAGCAAGCGCGCCGGCAGCCGGCCAGCTGAGGCCGAGGAGTGCGGCCGCCAGCAGCGTGCCTGCGCGCCTCACGAAGCGGGCGCGCCGAGAACCTCAGCGCGGTGACGTCGCACCGCCTCGCCCGAGAGCCCCGCGCTTCTCTCACGCGCGACGTCTTCCGGTTGCAGCGGAGCTTCGGTCGCCGCTGCATGGCTGATGTCGAAGACGACGAAGTTGAGAACGGCTGCCAGCGTCGCGTCGTCGAAACGCGAAAAGTCCGGCATCTTGAAATTGAAGTGCCGCTCATCGACCGTAATTTCACCGAACATGCCGTACAGCGCCGTCAGGACGAGCTGCCGTCGACCCTCGGCGGTCGCGATGTAGCGTGCCGGATAGCTGGTGAGCGGCGGGGCGAGGCCGGGTTGTCCGACGCCCGTCGCGCGGTGGCAGACGGCGCAGTTGGCCAGAAAGGTCTGTGCGCCTTCGGCAAACCGCGGCGCGGCGGGTGCGTCATCGGCATTCGCCGCGGCGCCAGAGAGCACACCTGCGGCGGCGAGCACGACGACCGCCACGCGTCGCCGGCCCTGCGTCACTTTTCTGCGACCCCCAGGATGACCGACACCGAGCAGTGGTAGTTCGGATTGTCGTTCGCCATGCACCAGTTGACGTCGTTGTTGCGTGACAGTCGGTACATCGGCTTCTCGCCCTCGTTGCGATTGCAGAAGCAGCTGCCGCAGCTGGTCTTGCCGCAGCAGTCGTTGTACGAAACCATGTAGTCGCGGCCATCGAGCGGGTTGTGACAGGTGCCGATCCACGTGATGGGCGATGGGGTAGTACCCGGTGGGCAGCTCGCTGAGCTGCCGCCGCAGCAGGAGCACAGGAAGCCATCGATCGCGCAATACTTCCAGTAGTCGCAAGCGAGCGGATCGTCGTGTTTCGCGGCTGGCGGCTCGGCGGCAGCGGCGAGTCCCGACCGGTCGATCGGCAAGAGCGGCAGTAGCGCTGCTCCGGTCAGCGCCTGGCCGAGCGCGCCTATGAATCCGCGGCGCGAGGTCCGCTGCGCGAGGGACCGCGTCGACTTTTCGAACCAGCCGTCGAGCCTGCTGCGCTTCATGGTGTCCACACGTACCACACGGTCTGCCCCACTTTCGGTTCGACGTGCCTGATCTGCCCGCTGCGCGGATCCATCATCAGCACCGACGAGTTCTCGGTCACGGCGTACAGGACCGGATCGGCGTCCTGCGACGCCTGCACTGCGATCACCCCGCCGTAGCGCTTGCGGTCCACCACCCAGCGTGCGACACGCACGTGGCGATCGGTGTCGAACACCCAGATCTCGCTGCCTGGCTCCTTGTGAGAGCCTTCGCGACCCACATGCATCGGAACGTACAGGCGCGCGAGATGCGGCTGGAACGCGAACTGGTTGGCACCGGGCCGCCACTTGCCGCGCTCTGCAGCGCTGACCAGCGGCCATGGCGCGTCGAAGCGCGGCTCGCCGGCGCCGAAGGTCACCGTATAGACGTCGCCGAGGAAGGAGATGAAGCGAACCTGGTTGCCGGTGGGTATGCCCTGCACGAAGATCGGGTCGCGATCGACATTGAAGAACTGCGCCGACAGGCTGCGCGAGGTCTCGTGTCCGTCCTCGCCGACGTTGATCGACAAGAGCCGTCCGCTCTCGCACAGCGAACTCACCCGCCGCGGACCGGACGGAATGACCAGCACGCAGCCGTCGGTATCGATGTCGGCGACCGGCGCGCCCTTGTTCAGATCCACGACCGTCAACGATGCCGCGGGCGTCAGGTCAGCGACGAAGAGGAAACGCTGGTCGGGGCTGTAGGAAATGTCGAACGCCGTCGGCGGACCCTGCATGCGCCTCGATGGCAGCACGATCTCCCGCGTCTGCGCGAGGGTTGAGTTGTCAGTGAGCTCGAGGACATCCGCTCGCGTTCCGTGCCAGCCACGCGACCAGTAGGTAGTCGCGACCGCGGACATCTTCTTGTCAGGCGAGATCGCGAAGCCGGGGTAATAGCCGGCATCGATCTGGCCGAGCTGCCGGAAGTGGTCGGCGTCGTAGACGAAGACCCGAGCATCGATCTCCGAGTTCTCCGCGTAGTCGAACAGGAACGCCCAATGGGCATTCATGGCCGGCAGGTGCGTGACCTCGAGATGCTCGGTCGCGATCGGGGGCGGCGGCGCTGCGACCGGGCTGCCACAGACTGCCAATCCCAGGCACAGGCCTGCAGCGGAGACCATCTGTGCTCGCATCAACTTCCCCCTTTCCAGCCCTCGTGACCCGCGTTGCGCGGGTGTCGACGGTCGCTGGAGTTTCGCACATCGCCGGCACAGCCGGAAGTGTCGTACCGGCGGCCCGCTGCCGGCCGGCACGCGGGGGGTGCGTGTGGCAGTGGACCGCCCGTGTGCGGCACGCAATACTCGCTCCGGGCATGCCGCCAGCGGCGACCGCTGGCACCCGCCTGGCGGCGCGCACGCGGACCCGGGGAGCGTTGATGGTAGAGCCGGCAATTGAGGCAACTTCGCGAGGGCACCGAGGCGGGCTGTACTACGGCTGGAAGGTCGTCTTCTCGCTGTTCATGGCCGGATTCATGGTCTATGGCGGCGGGCTGTACAGCTTCGTGCTGTTCGTGCCGCGCCTCACGGAGGAATTCCACTGGGACCGTGCCTCGACCAGCGGGCTGGTGACGGCCTTCTGGATCAGCGCGCCGCTGATTCTGCTGGGCGGGTTCGGCATCAAGCGACTGGGTGCCGTGCGCATGCTCGTCATCGGCGTGCTACTCGAGGCGCTCTGCATCACGCTGCTGTCGACGGTATCGTCGTTCCGGCAGATGTACCTGCTGCGCGTGCTGATGGGTCTAGGCAAGGTGATGTTCGCCGTGACCCTGCCGTACGCCGTCTCGCGCTGGTTCTCGCGGCGCTACTCGCTCGCGCTCGGCATTACGTGGGCCGGCTGGCACGTCGGCGGTCTCGTGCTGGCGCCGTTGACCGCCATCGTCATCGAGCACTTCGGCTGGCGGACTGCGTGTCTTGCGATCGCCGCGGGCCTCGTGACGATCGGGCTCGTCCCGACCCTGGCGACGGGACGTTTCCGTTCACCGCGTGACT